>Ga0302323_100000810_pt1 | contig 25340 bp, 21 predicted proteins | sample Fen_T0_3_FD_201950 | JGI IMG/M metagenome (GOLD analysis project Ga0302323, IMG submission 201950) | Peat permafrost microbial communities from Stordalen Mire near Abisko, Sweden - Fen_T0_3 | ecosystem: Environmental > Terrestrial > Soil > Wetlands > Permafrost | place: Sweden: Abisko...
ACTCTCCCTTCGTCCCTGCGCGCCGGCGGCCTCGGCTCCGGCGCGCTCGTCGTTCTCGGCGTCCTGCTGCTGCTCGTGCTCGGCATCGGCGGCTGTGGCGTCGGCAAGTACAACTCGCTCGCCAAGGGCAAGGTCGCGGTCGAGGCCAAGTGGGCCGAGATCGACAACCAGTACAAGCGCCGCACCGACCTCGTCCCGAACCTCGTTGCGACCGTCAAGGGCGTCGCGGACTTCGAGCAGTCGACTTTGACGGCGGTCACGGAGGCTCGCACGGCCGCGACCAGGCAGCCTTCGACGCTCCCGACCGATCCCGCACAGCTCGAGGCCTACATGAAGGCGCAGCAGGGCCTCTCGGGCGCGTTGACGCGCTTCTTCGCCGTCGCCGAGGCCTACCCGACGCTGACGGCGACCGCGAATTTCCGCGACCTGCAGAATCAGATCGAGGGCACCGAGAACCGCATCGCCGTCGCGCGCCGCGACTACATCGACTCGATCCAGGGCTACGAGGCCTCGCGCACGACCTTCCCGGGCAACCTGCTCGCCGGCTTCTTCCACTTCGAGAAGATCCCGCAGCCCACGATCGCACCGGAAGAACGCAGCGTGCCGAAGGTCGACTTCGGAACGGGCAAGAAGTGAGAGCTCGCGCTCTCCTCCTGCTGCTCGCCGCGCTGGTCTTCGTCCTCCCCGCGCGCGCGCAGACGATCGATGTCCCGCGCGGCACGGGCTGGGTCAACGACCTCGCGCACGTGCTGCCGGAAGGCGAGCGCAGCGCGCTCGAGTCGCGCCTCGCGGCCTTCGAGCAGAAGAACGGCCACGAACTCGCGCTGCTGACCGTGCCCACGACCTCGGGCCAGCCGATCGAGAACTACGCCCTCGCGGTCGCGCGCACGTGGAAGCTCGGCAAACCCGGCAAGAACGACGGCGCGCTGCTCGTCGTCGCGGTGCAGGACCGCAAACTGCGCATCGAGGTCGGCCGCGGACTCGAAGGCGAGCTGACCGATCTCATGTGCGGCCGCATCATCCGCGACGTGATGGTGCCGCGCTTCAAGGCCGGTGACATGACGGGCGGCATCCGCGCCGGGACCGAAGCGATGATCGCGATCGCGGGCGGCGCCGGCGAGTCGGCGCTGCCGAAGCAACAGAACAACCCGGGCGGCGGCCTGCCGCTCGGACTGATCCTCTTCGTCCTCTTCATCATCGTGATGGCGATCGCGCGCCGCTCGCGCGGCGGTGGCGGCGGCTTCCGCGGCGGCATCTTCCCCTTCCCGATGGTCGGCGGCTTCGGCGGCGGACGCTTGGGCGGATTCGGCGGCGGTGGAGGCGGCGGCTTCGGGGGATTCGGCGGCGGCGGCGGATTCAGCGGAGGAGGTTCGAGCGGCGGATGGTGAATTCTCTCGCATCCCTGGCGCAAACCGGCGCGCATGGCAGCTGGGAGACGGCGCCGCTCGAGACCTGGCGCGTGGTCGGCGGAGCCGCGGTCGCGCTGCTCGTCTTCTTCTGGATCGCTCGCGCGTTGCTCGGCATGCAGCGTTATCGCGCGCTGGCGGTGATCGGCGAGTCCGAACGCGAACGCGTGCGCTCCGCGGTCGCCGCTGCCGAGCAGCACACGAGCGGCGAGCTGGTGGTGGTCGTGCTCGAGCGCTCCGATGCGCACGTGCTGGCGCGCGTGCTCGCGGGCGCGTGCTTCGCGCTGCTCTTCGGAATAGGCGCTGTACTGGTCTTCGAGTCCACACCGCCGCTCTTCATCCTCGGCGTGCTGGCGCTCGGAGCCGCGACAGGCTTCGCGCTGGCACACTTCCTGCCGGCGCTCGCGCGCGGCTTCACCAGCGAAGCGCAGGCGACGCGCGCAGCCTCCGAGCAGGCGCTGGTCGAATTCCAGACGCAGCAGCTGCACGAAACGCGCGAGCGCACCGGCGTGCTGGTCTTCGTCAGCCTCTACGAGCGCCGCGCGATCGTGCTCGGCGACAAGGGCATCCACGCGGAGGTCGGCGACGCGCACTGGGCACGCGCGAGAGATCTGCTGCTCGACGGCGCCGCGCAGGGACGCTTGTGCAACGGCCTCGTCGCCGCGGTCGAGGAGTGCGGGCGCGTGCTGGCCGAGCACTTTCCGCCGCGCGCCGACGACACGAACGAGCTTCCCGACCGGCTCGTGATTCGGCGCGAGTAGCCGGCGCTACTTCGGAGGCACCGGTACCGGCACCGGCACCGAGCCCGCGGGCAAGGGCGTCGGGGGCTTCGCTCCGCCCGGCCCGCCGATCGGTCCGAGCAAGCCCTGGATCATTCCGCCCACGGCCTCGTCGCAGGCCTTCTGCGCATGATCGCCGCCCTGGTTGCAGCAGGCCATCACCGCGAAGTCCTTCTCGGGCGAGATCCAGAGCATGCAGTACCAGAGGTTGTTGCTGCCGCTGTGCACTAGCACGTTGCCGCCCCAGGGCCGCTTCGTGACACCCCAGCCCATCGCGTAGCCGCTGTCGGGACCCTCGGGCGAGGTCTGCAGCATGTCGAAGGAATCCTTCGAGATCAGCTTCGTGCCCGTCTCCGGCGCCAGGCCGCGCACCGCACGCGCGCCGGCGAGGTGGAAGGCAGCGAACTTCGACCAGTCCGTGATCGTCATGTGCACGCGCCCGGCGGGCGTGATCGATTCGGGGTTGTCGGCGAGCCCCGTCAAGCCCACGGGCTCGCCCTTCGTATCGTGGCCGCGCGGCTGATCGAGCGCGCTGCCCGTGCCCGGAGGCCCGAAGCCGGCGCTGTCCATGCCGAGCGGCTTGAAGAGCTTCTCCGTGATCAGTTCCTCCCAGGACTTGCCCGCCGCCTGCTCGCTCATCGCACCCGCGATGGCGTAGTTGGCGTTGGCGTAGAGGAAGATCGTGCCCGGCTGCGAGAGCGGCTGGCGGATGATCACGCCCTCGAGCAGCATGCGGCGCTGGTCGCGCGCGGGGCCCTTGGCCTTCCAGAGCCTGTCCCACAGGCCGTCGTCGTTGAGCTCCGGCGGCAAGCCGCCGCGATTCAGCAGCAGGGCCGAGAGCGTTTCCTCGCGCCAGCCGGGATCGGCGCGCGGCTCGAGTTCGGGGAAGACGTCGAACAGGCGCGAGTTCCACTTGAGCTTGCCTTCCTCGACCAGGATCGCCGCGAGCGTCGCGGTCATGGCCTTGGTGCACGAGCCGAGGTGGAACTGGTCCTCGAAGGTGATCTTGTCCTCCGCTCCGCGCTTGCGCACGCCGCTCGCGCCCTTGCCGACGATGTCGTGGCCCTTGAGCGCGAGCGCGACGAGGCCGGGCACGTCGTGTTTCTTGAGCAGGCCCGCGAGCATGTCGCTGAAATCGCGCGGGGCCTTGGGCGCGGCCGCTGCGGGAGCTTGCGCCGCGGGCGCGGGAGTCTGGACGAAGGCCAGGAGGCAGAAGAGGGTCGAGATCATGGAACGCACATGATCGCCTGCCGCGCGCTCGGCGGCCAGTCCCCTAGCGCCGGAGCAGGCCAGCCGCGCGCGCGTCGAGCAGGATGCGCACGTCCGCGTGGCCGCGCAGGAAGCTTGCCGGGCAGTCCGGCCCGACAGCACCTTCCAGCATGCGCCGCACGATCTCCGCCTTTTCCTGCCCGAAGGCGAGCACGCGGATCGCGCGCGCCTCGAGGATCTCCCCCACGCCCAGCGTGATCGCGCGCTCGGGCACGTGCGCGAGCCCGCCGAAGGCCGCCGCGGCCGCCGCGCGCGTCTGGCTCGCGAGCTGCACGACGCGCACGCGCGAGTCGCGCGTGGAGCCGGGCTCGTTGAAGCCGATGTGCCCGTTGCGACCGACCCCGAGCAGCTGCAGGTCGATCCCGCCCGCGCGCTTCAGCGCCTCGGCGTAGCCCTGCAGCGCGAGCTGCACCTCCCCGGCCCCGTTCGGGATGTGCACGTTCTGCGGCGCGAAGTCGACCTCCGCGAAGAAATGCGCCTGCATCCAGGCGCGGAAGCTGCGCGGATCGTTCGGCTCCAGGCCGAGGTACTCGTCGAGGTTGAAGCTCCTCGCGCGCGCGAACGAGAGCCCTTCCTCGCGATGCAGGCGCACGAGCTCGCGGTAGAGCGGCACGGGCGTGTTGCCGGTCGGCAGCCCGAGGACCGCAGCTGGGCGCGCGCGCAGGAGCTGCGCGATCTCGCGCGCCAGCGCGCGGCAGGCTTCCTCGGCCGAGTCGCAGACTTCGATCAGGGCACGATCTCCTGGATCGTGGCGAAGAGCTCGGCTGGCTGGATCGGCTTGGCGACGTAGCCGTCCATGCCCGCCTCGAGGCATTTCTCCTTGTAGCCGGCAATCGCGTGCGCGGTCAGCGCGACGATCGGCACGCGCCCGCCGCTCGCGCGCTCGCGCTCGCGGATCAGCTTGGTGGCGCTGAAGCCGTCCATGCCGGGCATCTGCACGTCCATCAGCACGAGGTCGAAGGGCTCGGATTCGAAGCGCTCGACCGCCTGCAGGCCGTCCTCGGCGGTCTGCACCGAGTGGCCCGCCTTGGACAGGATGCGCAAAGCCACGGCGCGGTTCACCGCGTTGTCCTCGACGAGCAGGATGCGCAGCGTGCGTCCGGAGTGCTTGAGCGTGTGCGCCGTGACGAGCGCGCCCCCGGACTTGCGCGAGTTCTGCGCCGTGGAGCGCAGCGTCTGCAGCAGCGTCGGCGCCTCGACGGGCTTGATCAGGTAGCCCGCCACGCCCAGGTCGCGGCAGCGCTGCGCGTCGCCGCGGATGCCGGCCGCGGTCATCATCACCGTCGTCGCCGGCAGCAGGCCGCGATCGCGCGCGCGCGCCACGAATTCGAAGCCGTCCATCTCGGGCATGTGGATGTCCACCAGCGCGTAGTCGAAGGGCGTCGCGGCGCGGTGCGCCGCCTCGAGCTGCTGCAGCGCGTCGGACGGGCCGGCGGAGAGCGAGAGCCTCAGGCCCCAGGGCGCGATCATGCGCTCGAGCACCGTGCGCGTCGTCTCGTTGTCCTCGACGATCAGGAGCCGCCGGCCGCGCAGCTCGGAAGGCGGCACGGGAGCGGTGAGTTCGCCCAGGCTGGTGCGCGGGCAGCGCGCGGTGAAGTGGAACTTGCTGCCGCGTCCGACCTCGCTCTCGACCCAGGTTCTTCCGCCCATCAGCGCCGCCAGGCGCGAGGTGATCGAGAGACCCAGGCCGGTGCCGCCGTAGCGGCGCGCAGTCGAGCTGTCGGCCTGCGCGAAGGCGTCGAAGATCTCCGCCTGGCGCTCGAGCGGAATGCCGATGCCCGTGTCGCGCACCTCCAGGTGCAGCAGGATCGTGTCGGCGTCGAGCTCCTCGGCCGAGGCCGCGACGACGATCTCGCCCTGCGCGGTGAACTTGATCGCGTTGCCGACGAGGTTCGTCAGCGCCTGGCGCAGGCGGCCCGGATCGCCGACGAGCGCGTCGTGCACGTCGGGCTCGACGCTCGAGACGAGCTCGAGGCCCTTGGCGCGGCTCAGCGGCGCGAGCGAGCGCAGCGTCTCGTCGATCGTGTGGCGCAGGTGGAAGGGCAGGCTCTCGAGTTCGAGCCGGCCGGCCTCGATCTTCGAGAAGTCGAGGATGTCGTTGATCAGCGTCAGCAGCGCGCGCCCCGAGGAGCGGATCGTCTCGGCGAACTCCTGCTGCTCGGGTGCGAGCGGCGTGTCGAGCAGGAGCTCGGTCATGCCGATCACGCCGTTCATCGGCGTGCGGATCTCGTGGCTCATGTTGGCCAGGAACTCCGACTTGACGCGCGAGGCCTGCAGCGCCTCCTCGCGCGCGCGCACGAGCTCCTCCTCGATGCGCTTGCGCTGCGTGACGTCCTCCATCAACCCTTCGATGTGGCGTTCGCCCAGGGCATTGAAGGAGACGAGCTCGGTCAGCTTGACCCAGGCGCTGCTGCCGTCGCGGCGCCGGATGCACAGCTCGCGGTCGCGCAGCGCGCCGTCGCGCTGCAGCAGCTCGCGCAGCTTCTTGCCCTCGGGCTCCTCGAGCGCGGTGCCGTGCAGGTCCAGACCCGCGGCGGCCTCGAGGCGTTCGTAGCCGAGCAGCACCAGGCAGGCGTGGTTCGCGTCGCGCAGGCGGCCCTGCAGGTCGAGCCGGAAGACGCCGACCTCGAGCTGATCGAGCAGCGTGTGCAGGCGGCCCTCGAGACTCGCGAGCCGGCGCTGGCCGTCGCTGCGCTCGAGCACCGACTGCACCGCGGCCGGCAGGCGGATCGCGTGCTTGGGGGACTTGAGCACGTAGTCGGCGAGCCCGGCCTTCATCGCCTCGACCGCGATCTCCTCGCTGCCCGTGTCGGTGAACATCACAACCGGCACGAAGGGCAGCTCGCGCCTGACCGCGCGCGTGATCTGGATCCCGTCGCTCCAGCGCAGCTGGTAGTCGGTGATCACGAGGTCGAATCCGCCGGCGTGCAGGGCCTGCGCGAGACTCTCGGGATCGATCGCTTCCAGGAAACGGCACTGCGGCAGTTCGCGCGCCAGCAGGCGGCGAACGAGCAGGCGGTCGTCCGGATTGTCGTCGACGAGCAGGATGCTCGGTGCGGGCTTCATGATTGGAATCGGCGGGAAGACGGACCGCACGCGAGTGCTGCGAGGCCCCGTGGAGCCGCATTCAACCAATCCCGGCCGCTCGTCGCGAGCATCATTCCGCGGCAGGCGGCGCCGCCGCGGCGCGTCCGGCGGACAGACTGCTCTCGGGCAGGTCGAGCTCGATCCAGAAGCGGCTGCCTGCGCCGGACCCGGACTCGACGCCGCACGTTCCGTGCATGCGCGCGAGTGCCCGGCGCACGATCGCCAGGCCCAGACCGGAGCCGGGGTAGGCGTCCATTCCGTGCAAGCGCTCGAACACGCCCCAGATGCGTTCGCGTGACTCGGCCGGGACTCCGATTCCGTTGTCCTCGATCCACAAGCGCAGGCGCGCGCCGCGCGGCTCGGGCCGCAGGCGGATCTCCGGCTTGCGGCCCGCGGGTACGAACTTGGCGGCATTGCTGAGCAGATTCGCCAGCACCTGCACCAGCGTGGGCGAGTGGCCGCGCACCTTGCCCAGCGGAGCGCTTACGAGCACCTGCGCCGCGCTGTGCTCGAGCTCGCTCGCGATCAGCACCTCGGCCTCGTGCTCGATCAGGCCCAAGTCGACTCCCTGCAGGTGCAAGTCCACGTGCCCGAGGCGGCTGTACGCGAGCAGCTCGCGCATCAAGAGGTCCATGCGCTCCGCGCTGGCGATCATGCGCTCGACGTAGGTGCGCCCGAGCGGGCTGAGCTCCTTGGGGCAGTCCTCGACCAGCGCCTGGCCGAAGCCCTGGATCGCGCGCAGCGGGGCGCGCAGGTCGTGCGTCACCGTTTGCACGTAGGTCTCCATCTCCTCGTTCGCCTCGAGCAGCTCGCGTGTGCGCTCGCGCACGCTCTTTTCGAGCTCGAAGGCATGCTGGCGCAACGCCTCGCCCAGGCGCTGGCGCTCGATCGTCACGGCCAGCAGGAAAGCGGCTTCGCGGCCGGCATCGACGTCCTCGCGCGGCGGCAGGCCGCTCGTCGAATAGGAGAGATTGAGCGTCCCGACCAGCCGGCCGCTGCTCGTCATCGGCAGCTGGGCGATCGAGCGCACGCCGCTCTGGTGCAGGCGCAGGTACTGCGGGTGCGACTGCAGCAGTTGCCCGATGTCGGCGTGCTCGATCGACTCCCCGCGCTCGAAGGCCAGCAACTCGGCCGCGCTGAAACGCTCGCTCGGGAACGTGCTGCCGGGCGGCTGGAGTCCGAGCGCCGCGCCGCTCACGGCGGCCAGCCGGAAGCGCAGGATCCGGCCGTCCGGCTCGCGGTCGACGAGCAGGATGCTGGCGCGCAGGCAGCCGAGCGACGCGCACATGCGCTCCAGCGCGGACTGCAGCAGGTCGTCGATCGAGCTCGTGTGCAGCACCTGCCGGCCGATGTCGTGAAGCAACGCGAGGCGCTGGTGCATGCGCGCCTGCTGGCGCTGGGCGCGAGCGTACTCGATCACCACGCGCGCGAGGTCGACCGCCTCCTCGAGCGGTCCGCGTTCGGATTCGAGCACCCGGCGCGGCTCGCGGAAGTAGAGCGCGAAAGTGCCCAGAGCGACGCCGTCCGCGCCGAGCACGGGGTAGGAGTGGATCGCGCGGATCGCGTGCTGCTCGAGCAGCGGACGGAAGAGCGCGAGGTCGGCCTGCTCGCGCGTGTCGGACACGATCAGCGGCACGCCCGTGTGGCAGGCCTTGCCGCACACGCCGCTCTCCGGCCCCGGGCCGATCGGCAGGCCGTCGATCGCGCGCACGTAGGCCTCGGCCATGCTGGGCGCCGCGCTGTGGCGCAGGCGCGGGGAATCCGCCTCGCGCAGCAGGATCGAGCCGCGCGAGTCGGGGATCAGCTCCTCGAGCCCGCGGATCAGCAGCGCCAGCACGTCGTCGCGTTCGCGCTGCTCGAGCATCGCGGCGAAGACCTCGCGGTGCATGCGCTCGATCGCGTCGGCGCGCACGTTCTCGGTCACGTCCTGGCAGATCGAGAGCAGCGAGGCCGGACGGCCCGCGGCATCGATCAGCGTGGTGTTGAACCACTGGCAGTGCAGCGTGCGGCCGTCCTTGGCGAGGTTGCGGATCTCGAAGCTGATCTGCGGCGCGCCGCCCGTCAGCTCCCCGATCACTCGTTCCACGCGGCCCGCATCGGCCGGGTGCATCAGACGCAGCTCGGAGTGCGAGCGACCGATGGCCTGTTCCTGCTTCCAGCCGAAGAGCATTTCGGCACCCCTCGACCAGCGCCGCACGCGCATCTGCGGATCCCACTCGATCAGGCCCAGGGGCGAGTTCTCGAAGTGCACGTCGAGCTCGCGGTTGGCCATCAGCAGCGCCTGCTCGGTCTGCCGGCGCTCGGTGAAATCGAGCTCGAGCACGCTCACGCCGAGCACGCCCTTCTCGCCGCGCACTGGCCCGACGATGGCGTGGAACTGGCGCGGGCCCTGGCCGTGGTCGCGCTCGTGTTCGAATTCGAAGGTCTCGCCCTCGAGTGCGCGCGCGAAGTTCACGGACCAGAAGCGCACCTGCTCCGCGTCCACGCTGCACTCCGCCAGCGTGCGGCCCTGCATCGGGCCCGCGCTGCGCACCGCCTGCGCGTTCTGCAGCAGCACGCGCCCGTCGCGGCCGTGGATCCAGAATTCGCAGGGCAGGCTCTCGATCGCGGTCGAGAGGCGCGCCTCGCTCTCGCGCAGGCTCGCCTCCGTCGCGGAGAGGCGCGCGAGCGATTGGGTGTAGTTGCGCTGCAGCAGGAGCAGCGCCAGCGGCATCAGCACCAGCGCCACGAGCAGCGTGCCGATCAGCCAGGGGATCGAGGCACGATCGAGCTCGCGCGTGACACTCTCCTCGGGAACGAAGAGCCCGACGAACTCGCCGTGCGGCTTCGGGAACGCGAAAGCGGCGACGCAGTTGCGGCCGTCGTAGGGACTGCTGCAGAAGCCCGCCCAGTCCTCGCGCCGGCGCAGCAGCTCGGCGAAATCAGGGAGCGGCGCTGCGCCCGCGGCGCTGCCGACGCGCTCGGGGTGCAGCGAGTCCATGCGCACGACGCCGGTTTCGTCGTAGACGACCAGCGCGGACTGCGGGTAGCGACCGCCGCGCTTGGTGAAGTTCTCCGCCAAGTAGCTCAGCACGTCGGGCTGGAACTTGTTCGTCACGCTCAGCTCGAGCACCGAGGCGTACCAGCGCGCCTCGCCGCGCGCGGACTCGAGGTAGGACTGGGTGACCGCGCTGCGACCGCGCTGGAAGGCGAGCCAGCCCACCAGCAGCGTCAACGAGATTGCCGCCAGCCCGAGCACGAGCGCGAGGCGGTTGGAGGGCGTCGCGCGTTCGGGCACCCGGGCTCGCATGTCGGGAGCCATGCGTGCCAGAGCCTAGCGCCCGGACACCGGGGCCGCATACAGAGTCGGGTGGCGTCAGCCGAAGCGCCCGGTGACGTAGTCCTCGGTCTCGCGCAGGCGCGGGTTGAGGAAGATGTCCTGGGTGGGCCCGTACTCGATCAGCCGGCCGAGGTAGAGGAAGGCCGTGAAGTCGCTGGTGCGCGAGGCCTGCTGCATGTTGTGCGTCACCATCAGGATCGAGTAGTCGCCTTTGAGTTCCTCGATCAGGTCCTCGATGCGTCCGGTCGCGATCGGATCGAGCGCCGAGCAGGGCTCGTCGAGCAGCAGCACTTCGGGTTCGGCGGCGATCGCACGCGCGATGCACAGGCGCTGTTGCTGGCCGCCGGAGAGTTGCAGCGCGCTCTCGCGCAGGCGGTCCTTGACCTCGTCCCACAAGCCGGCACCGCGCAGGCTGCGTTCGCAGACCTCGGCGAGCACGCGAGTGTCGCGCTCGCCGTCGATGCGCAGCGAGTAGACGACGTTTTCGAAGATGCTCATCGGGAAGGGGTTGGGCTTCTGGAAGACCATCCCGACGCGCTTGCGCAGGTCGATCACGTCCACGCTGCGGCCGTAGATCGAGTCGCCGTTGAGCAGCATGTCGCCCTCGACGCGCACGCCATCCACGAGGTCGTTGAGCCGGTTGACCGAGCGCAGGAGCGTGGACTTGCCACACCCCGAGGGACCGATCATCGCCGTCAGCTTGCCGCGCGGGATGCGCATGCCGATCTCGTACAGCGCCTGCTTGCGGCCGTACCAGAGCGAGAAGTCGCGCACCTCGACCACGGCGGGTTCGGCCAGCACCGACTCGTGGACCAGCGACTTCGGCATCACGCGCGGGGCATCCGCGATGGGCTCCAAAGTGGACGTTGAGCGCCTTTTGGACGACACATGATGGGCTGATGTGCTGGCGATGGACGACATCTGATCTCCCGGGGCTGGGGGCGGATCTCCGCCCTTGGCGGATCAGACCGTGCGCCTGCAAAGAACGATCAAAGAACGCACGAAGGCTGTGCGAGACCCGCGCTTCGCCGAGCCTGCGCAAGGATTTCCGACATCGTACGCCGGCTGGCGTATGGCGCGAACGGAGTTCGGCCGCTCTCATCCGCGCCCTCACTCTCCCCGAAACTGGCCGCCGACGGGCGTCCGTTCTCCTTGCCCCTGACTACCTGAAACCCTAGAGTCTCGCCGCTCATGTTCGGGATTCGTGCGAATCACGGACGGAGCATCGGCGCCCGCGACACCGGATCCCTGCACGGCGCGGTCTCACTCGTTCGGCGCCCCCCTAGAGCCGATGGCCCAGATCTTCACCCCCAGCACCAACACCCTCTCCAAGGTCTCGATCGTCGCCGTCGCGGTGATCGCCGGCACAGGCGCGTTCGCGCTGACGACCGCCAACCGTTGGCCTTGGATCAACAACGTCGCTGTTGCTGTGGAGCAGGACGTCCCGTTCAGCCACAAGCACCACGTGAACGGCCTCGGCATCGACTGCCGCTTCTGCCACACGTCGGTGGAAGAGACCGCCTTCGCAGGCATCCCGCCGGTCAAGACCTGCATGGGTTGCCACTCGGTCGTGTGGAAGGACGCGCCGATGCTCGAGCCTCTGCGCGAGAGCTACCGCACCGACATCCCGCTGCAGTGGACGCGCGTTCACGACCTGCCGGACTTCGTCTACTTCAACCACTCGATCCACCTGAAGAAGGGCATCGGCTGCGAATCCTGTCACGGCCGCGTGGACCAGATGCCGCTCATGTGGAAGGTGAACTCGCTCAACATGGAGTGGTGCCTCGCCTGCCACCGCAACCCGCAAGACTTCGTACGACCGCGGGAACAAGTGACCACGATGGGCTGGGATCCGATGCAGCCCGAGAAGTCGGGCTCGAGCCTGCCGCCGACCCCCCAGGCCGAGCTCGGTCCCAAGCTCGTCCAGGAATACAAGATCCAGAGCCTGACCAACTGCTCCACCTGCCACCGATGAGCCAGCAAGCCCACGATTCCACGGCGCAGAGCGGCGCGGTGACGACCGACCTCCAGAAGACGAAGATGTGGCGCAGCCTGGCCGAATACCACGGCCAAGCAGGCTTCCAGGAGCAGCTGCTGCGCGAGCACCCGCAGCAGACGCAGAAGGTCTTCGATCCGCCGCAGCGGCGCGACTTCCTGAAGCTCATGGGGGCTTCGCTCGCACTCGCGGGCGTCAGCGCCTCGTGCACCAAGCAGCCGAAGGAGAAGCTCGTCCCCTGGGCCAAGAACCCCGAGCAGCTGCTCCCCGGCAAAGCGCTCTTCTTCGCGACCTCGATGCCCTGGTCCAGCGGTTCGATCGGCCTCTTGGTCGAGAGCCACATGGGCCGCCCGACCAAGTGCGAGGGCAATGCGGATCACCCCGCGAGCCTGGGCGCCACCGATGTCTGGTCGCAGGCCGCCGTGCTCGGCCTGTACGACCCCGACCGTTCGCAGACGCTGACCTACCGCGGCCGCGCCTCGACCTGGGGCGCCTTCCTCGACGCGATGAAGGCCGCAATGACCGAGCAGGTCGGCAAGCAGGGCGCGGGAGTGCGCATCCTGAGCCAGGCCAGCGTCTCGCCGACTCTCGAGGCGCAGTTCCAGGACCTGCTCGCGAAGTATCCCAAGGCCGCCTGGCACCAGTGGCAGCCGCACAACCGCGACAACGCGCGCGCCGGCGCGCAGCTCGCCTTCGGCAAGGACGTCGCGGCCCTGCCGCGCTTCGACAAGGCCGAGGTGGTCGTGTCGCTCGAGTCCGACTTCCTCTCCTCCGCACCCGCCAACGTGCGCGCGATCCGGGATTTCTCGAGCCGCCGCAAGCCGCGCGGCGGCAAGGCCGAGCACGTCAACCGCTTGTACGTCGCCGAGGGTCGCCCGACCTGCACCGGCGCCGCGGCGGACCACCGCCTGACGCTGCGTCCGAGCGAGATCGAAAGCGCCGTGCGCGCGCTGGCCCACAAGCTCGGCGTCGAAGGCGGCACCCCCGGCCTGGCCGGCGCGAGCTTCATGCGCTGGGTCGAAGCCGCCGCCAAGGACCTCGCCGCCCACAAGGGCAGCGCGCTGGTCGTGGCCGGCGAGTCGCAACCGCCCGCGGTGCACGCGCTCGCGCACTTGATCAACGAGAAGCTCGAGAGCATCGGCAGCTGCGTGCAGTACGTCGCCCCGGCCGAGCTCTCGGGCAGCGACAACACGCAGTCGCTGCGCACGCTGTGCTCCGAGATGAAGGCCGGCAAGGTCGACCTGCTCGTGATGCTCGGCGGCAATCCGGCCTACGACGCGCCCGTGGACCTCGACTTCGCCGTCGGGCTCGCCAAGGTGCCGCTGCGCGTGCACCTCTCGCTCTACCAGGACGAGACCTCGCAGCTCGTCGACTGGCACGTCAACGAGGCGCATTTCCTCGAGGCCTGGAGCGACGCGCGCGGCGCCGACGGCACGCTCGGCATCGTGCAGCCGCTGATCGCGCCGCTCTACGGCGGCAAGTCGGCGCACGAGCTGCTCGCGGTGCTGAACGACAAGCCCGGCGTCTCGGCCTACGACACGCTGCGCGAGAACACGAAGAAGCGCATCGGCGAGGCGGACTTCGAGCGCAAGTGGCGCCGCATCGTGCACGACGGCCTCGTGCCCGGCAGCGCCTCCGAAGCGCTCGCCGTGACCGGCCAGAAGTTCTCGCAGGCTCCCGCCGCCGCGCCGGCCGGGCTCGAGATCGTCTTCCGCCACGACCCGCTGATCCACGACGGTCGCTTCGCGAACAACGGCTGGCTGCTCGAGCAGCCGCGCCCGATGACCATGCTGACCTGGGACAACATCGTCCAGCTCAGCCCCGCCACTGCCGCGAAGAACGGCATCGAGACCGGCGACGTGGTCGAGATCGCCTTCGAGGGCCGCAAGCTCTCCGGCCCGGCCTTCATCACGCCCGGCCACGCGGACGAGTCGCTCACGCTCACGCTCGGCTTCGGCCGCCGCAACGCGGGCCGCATGGGCAACGGTGTGGGCTACGACGCCTACGCGCTGCGCACCAGCGCCGCGCAGCACATGGGCTCGGGCGCGACGCTCAGCCGCACGGGCGAGAGCTACGAGCTCGCGACCACGCAGGAGCACGACAAGATGGACACGAACCTCCCGGAAAACCTCCGGGAGGAGATGTCGCCCGTGCGCGTCGGAACGCTCGATCGCTTCCGCGAGAACCCGCACCTCGTCGAGAAGAAGGAACGCGAGGACACCACGCTCTATCCCGAGCGCGCCCACGGCGAGTACGCCTGGGGCATGGTGATCGACCTCAACGCCTGCACCGCCTGCGGCGCCTGCGTCACCGCCTGCTCGGCCGAGAACAACATCCCGGTCGTGGGCAAGTCGGAGATCCTGCGCGGCCGCGAGATGCACTGGCTGCGCATCGACCGCTATTTCCAGGGCGATCCGAAGAACCCGAAGATCTACACGCAGCCGATTCCGTGCATGCAGTGCGAGAACGCGCCCTGCGAGACGGTCTGCCCGGTCGCGGCGACCACGCACAGCCCCGAGGGGCTGAACGACATGGTCTACAACCGCTGCATCGGCACGCGGTACTGCGCCAACAACTGCCCCTACAAGGTGCGGCGCTTCAACTTCTTCCTCTACTCCGACTACGACTCGGAGTCGCTCAAGATGGGGCGCAACCCCGACGTCACGGTGCGCTCGCGCGGCGTGATGGAGAAGTGCACCTACTGCGTGCAGCGCATCAACCGCGCGCGTCTCACGGCCAAGAAGGAAGACCGCAAGATCCGCGACGGCGAGATCCGCACGGCTTGCCAGGCCGTCTGCCCGGCCGACGCGATCGCCTTCGGCGACATCCGCGATCCGCAGAGCGCCGTCTCGAAGCTCAAGGCCGAGCCGCAGAACTACGCGCTGCTCGAAGAGCTCAACACCCGCCCGCGCACGACCTACCTCGCGCGCATCACCAACCCCAACCGCGAGCTGGAGACCTAGCCCTCCGACGCGGAGCCCACCTGACCGTCGGCCGAGAGCGGCCGGCCGGACCGGAAGCCTCGAGTACCGATGAGCAACAAGACCACCGACTCCGAACCCGCAGCCCTGATCGGACCCGGGCACAGCCTGGCCTCGGTCACGGACAAGATCGCGGACATGGTGCTCACCAAGCGCACGCCGCTCGGCTGGTGGTTCGCGCTGATGGTCACCGGCACCTTCGTGGGCATCCTGGGCTTCACGATCGTCAACGTCTTCTTCCGCGGCATCGGCCTGTGGGGCCCGAACAACCCCGTCGGCTGGGGCTTCGACATCATCAACTTCGTGTGGTGGATCGGCATCGGCCACGCGGGCACGCTGATCAGCGCGATCCTGCTGCTGCTGCGCCAGGGCTGGCGCACCTCGATCAACCGCGCCGCCGAGGCGATGACGATCTTCGCCGTGATGTGCGCGGGCATGTACCCGCTGATGCACACCGGCCGTCCCTGGCTGGCGTTCTGGATGCTGCCGCTGCCGAACTCGATGGGCATGTGGCAGAACTTCCGCAGCCCGCTGATCTGGGACGTGTTCGCCGTCTCGACCTACGCCACGGTCAGCCTGGTCTTCTGGTACGTGGGCCTGATCCCCGACCTCGCCACGCTGCGCGACCGCGCCAAGAACATCTGGGTCAAGCGCGCCTACGGCTCGTTGGCGCTCGGCTGGCGCGGCGCCGCTTCGCACTGGGACCGCTACGAGATGGCTTCGCTGCTGCTCGCGGGCATCTCGACGCCGCTGGTCGTCTCGGTGCACACGGTCGTGAGTTTCGACTTCGCCGCGGGCATCATCCCCGGCTGGCACACGACCATCTTCCCGCCCTACTTCGTGGCGGGCGCCATCTTCGCCGGCTTCGCGATGGTGCTGACGCTGATGCTGCCGATCCGCGCCTGGTACAGGCTCGAGGACTTCATCACCGAGCGCCACCTGCAGAACATGGGCAAGGTCATGCTCGCCACCGGGCTGATCGTCGCCTACGGCTACGCGATCGAGGCCTTCACGGCCTGGTACTCCGGCTCGCCCTACGAGTCGTACATGATCACGAACCGGCTCAGCGGCCCCTACAAGTACGAGTACTGGGCGCTGATGCTGTGCAACATCCTGATCCCGCAGATCCTCTGGTCGAAGAAGGCGCGCAGCAACGTCTGGATCCTCTTCGGCGTCTCGATGGCGATCAACGTGGGCATGTGGCTCGAGCGTTTCGTCATCATCGTCATGAGCCTGCACCGCGACTTCCTGCCGAGCTCGTGGGGCATGTACCACCCCACGCGCTACGACTGGGGCATGTTCCTCGGCACGATCGGCTTCTTCACCTTCGCGTTCACGCTCTTCATCCGCTTCCTGCCCGCCATCGCGATGTTCGAGATGCGCGGACTCGTCCCGCGCGGACCCGCGCGGCCGGGCAAGAGCGCGCACTAGCGCGAGCCAACGACCATGAGCCACCAACAGAGCGCAGAGCCCGCGATCTACGGCCTGATGGCCGAGTTCGACCATGCGGACGACCTCGTCGCCGCGGCCAAGGCCGCCAAGGACGGCGGCTACGACGCGGTCGAGGGCTACAGCCCGATGCCGATCCACGGCCTGTCCGACGTGCTCGGCCAGAAGAACCAGGTCGCGATGTTCACGCTCGGCGGAGCGATCACCGGCCTGCTGGTCGGCTTCGGCCTCGAGTACTGGGTCAACATGATCGAGTACCCGATGAACATCGCCGGCAAGCCGGACTTCAGCTGGCCGGCCTTCGTCGTGCCGGCCTACGAGACGACGATCCTCTTCGGCGCGCTCACGGCGGCGCTGGGCATGCTCGTGATGAACGGCCTGCCTTCGCCCTACCACCCGGTCTTCAACGTGCCGGCCTTCGAGAACGCCTCGCGCAACCGCTTCTTCCTGGTGATCGAGAGCAAGGACCCGCGCTTCGACCTGGAGAAGACGAAGAGCTTCCTCCAGGGGCTGCACCCGCTCTCGCTCGCGGAGGTTCCCCACTGATGAAGCTCTCACCGAACAAGCGCCGCGCCCTGCTCACGGGCGCGATCCTCGCGGCGGCCCTGGCCGGCTGCCGCCAGGACATGCACGACCAGCCCAAGAAGAAGCCGCAGTCGGCCAACGCCTTCTTCGCCGACGGCAAGACGATGCGCAACTTCGTCGCGGGTACGGTTCCGCACGACACGAGCGACGACCTGCACACGAACGACAGCCGCTGGCTCGCCGAGGACGCCGCCTTCTACACCGGCAAGGTCGACGGCAAGCCGATCGACTACTTCCCGCTCAAGGTGGACGCGGCGCTGCTCGAGCGCGGCCGCATGCGCTTCAACATCACCTGCACGCCCTGCCACGGGCGCCTGGGCAACGGCGAGGGCACGGTGGTCGCGCGCGGCATGAAGCTGCCGCCGAGCTACCACATCGAGCGCCTCGTGAAGTCGCCTCCGGGCTACTTCTTCGACGTGATCACCAACGGCTTCGGCGCGATGTACGACCAGAACGATCGCGTCAACCCCAAGGACCGCTGGGCGATCATCGCCTACATCCGCGCGCTGCAGCTCTCGCAGAGCGTGAAGTACGACGAGCTCTCCGCGCAGGAGAAGCAGCTCGTCGCCGAGAGCAAGAAGCAGCACGAGGAGACCGTCCCCCACGGCGGCGAGGCCGAGAGCCATCCGAAGTAGGGAACCAGGAACGCGATGAGTCAAACCAACGAGAACCTCCGCCGACAGCTGTCGGGACTGCAGATGGCCGCGCTGGCCGTGGGCGTGATCGCCCTGCTCGGTGCGCTGTACGGCTTGACCCAGGACAAGGTCCTGTTCTGGCACGCCTATCTGCACTCCTTCTTCTTCTGGCTCGCGCCGACGACCGGCAGCCTGGGCCTGTACATGCTGCACCAGCTGACGGGCGGCCGCTGGGGCGCCTCGATCCGCCGTCCGCTCGAAGCCGCGATGCGCCTCCTGCCGCTGCTCGCGCTGGCCTTCATCCCGATCGCGCTGCAGCTCAAGGACTACTATCCCTGGGCGCGGCCGGAGCTCGTCGCGCACGACGAACTGCTGGCGCACAAGGCCGCCTGGCTCAATCCGCAGTTCTTCATGGTGCGCGCCGCGATCTACTTCGTGGTCTGGTACCTGCTCGCGGGCATCATGCTGCGCGTCTCCGCTCGCCGCGACGAGGGCGACCACGCCGCGGCCGGCAGCGCGCGCCTCGCGAGCGGCCCGGGCGTGCTGCTCTTCGCGCTGACGGTCAGCTTCGCGGCCTTCGACTGGGCCATGTCGCTCGAGCCCAAGTGGTTCTCGACCATGTACGGCCCGATCTTCCTCGTCGGCGGCGCGCTGCAGACGATGTGCATGTGCATCGTCTTCTGCGCCTGGCTGCGCAAGCGCGAGCCCTTCACGAAGATGCTCACGGGCGACCGCTTCCACGACCTCGGCACGCTCTCCTTCGCGATGGTGCTGCTCTGGGCCTACACCAACTTCTCGCAGTACCTGATCATCTGGTCGGGCAACCTCGACGAGGAGACGCCCTGGGTGCACGTGCGCACGAGCGAGAGCTGGCGCACGCTCGCCTACGGCCTGGTGGTCTTCCACTTCGCCGTGCCCTTCTTCCTGATGCTCTTCAGGAAGCACAAGCAGCATGCGCAGATCCTGGCGGGCATCGCCGGTCTCTTGATCGTGATGCGCTTCCTGGACCTCTTCTGGTACATCGGCCCGGCCTTCTCGCCGGCGCTCTCGATCCACTGGATCGACCTGGTCATGCCGCTCGCCTTCGGCGGCTTCTGGGTCGCGCTCTTCCTCCAGGGCTTCAAGAACAAGCCCTACGTCCTGGACCAGGACCTCGAACTCGCCGGGAGCCTGCAGCATGCACACCACTGATTCCCACGGCGGCCACGAGAAGAGCGACGCCCAGGTCCGCCCGCTGGTCGAGTCCGGCGTGCTGCTGATCGTCATGTGCCTGGCCTCGTTCTGGAGCATGATCTACGTGCACGACTGGCTGAAGCACCGCGAGGAAGCGCGCGAGGGCACGGGCAACACGCTCACCGCCGCGCGCGTGATCCCGCCCGGCCCGCTGCTCGAACAGCAGGCGCACTTGCCGGTCAACTGGGCCGAGACCAAGGAGCTCGACAAGCCCTTCTTCAAGAGCAGCGGTCTCTCGGACGTGCGCGCCGAGGAGTACACCAAGCTGAACACGTACTACTGGATCGACGAGCAGGCCAAGCTCGTGCACATCCCGATCAACCAGGCGATGCAGAAGCTCCTCGAGCAGGGCGTCCCCACGCGCAAGTGAGCCGATGAGCCCCCGCACGAGCACGATCCAGAGCCTGCGCCGCGCGCTGCCCGCGCTGTGCGCCTTCGTGCTCGCGGGCTCGGCTTTCGCGCAGGGGATGATGGGCGACCAGAACACCGGCCCCGAGCGCAAGACGCCGGTCGACATCAACGCGGTGCGCAAGGAAGTCAGCTTCGACCAGAAGCTCGGCGCGAACGTGCCGCTCGGCCTGGAGTTCCGCGACGAGACCGGCGCCGTGGTGAAGCTCGAGAGCTTCTTCGGCAAGCGCCCGGTGATCCTGACGCCGATCTACTACGGCTGCCCGATGCTCTGCACGCAGGTCCTGAACGGCCTCGTGAGCTCGATGCGCGCCCTCGGACTCGAGCCCGGCAAGGACTTCCAGCTCGTCTCCTTCTCGATCAACCCCGCCGAGGAGCCCGCGCTCGCCGCAGAGAAGAAGGCCAAGTACATGGCCAGCCTCGGCAAGCCCGAGGCCGCGGATGCCTGGCACTTCCTCTCCGCGCTGCCGCTGCCGCCGGGCGTGCGCCAGCTCGCGCCCAATGGCGAGCCGCTCGGGCCGGGCGCCGACAACATCCACGCCCTCGTGCAGAGCATCGGCTTCCGCTACTGGTACGACCGCGAGCTCGGGCACTACGCCCACCAGCCCGGGATCGTCGTGCTGACGAGCGAAGGCCGCGTCTCGAAGTACCTCTTCGGCATCGAGTTCGACGCGCGCACGCTCAAGTACGCGCTGATCGAGGCCTCGCAAGGCAAGGTCGGCACGGTCGTCGACCAGCTGCTGATGCTGTGCTTCCACTACGACCCGGCCACGGGCAAGTACGGTCTTGTGATCACGAGCGTCCTGCAAATCACGGGAGCGGTGTTCCTGCTGCTCCTCGTCGGCTTCATCGTCCTCCAGCTGCGCCGCGATCGCCGCGTGGCCCGCCTGCAGGCAGGAGGCGCCTAGCGCACCCATCATGGGCAATCAACTCAACCTGTTCCCCGAGAACGCGTCGACCTTCGCGAACCAGGTCGACTACATCTACCTGTACCTGCTGCTCGTGTGCGCGATCGCGGCGCTCGGGGTCGTGGTCGCGATCGTCTACTTCGCGATCAAGTACCGCCGCAACGCGACGCACACCGCGATCCAGCAGGTCGAGGGCAGCCACGTGCTCGAGATCACCTGGTCGGTGGTCCCGCTGCTGATCATGCTCACGATGTTCGGCTGGGGCACCTGGCTCTACATGCACATGGTCACGCCGCCCAAGGGCGCGCTCGACTTCTACGTCGTGGGCAAGCAGTGGATGTGGAAGCTGCAGCACCCGACCGGCCAGCGCGAGATCAACGACCTGCACGTGCCCGTCAACCAGCCCGTGCGCCTGACGCTCACGAGCGAGGACGTGATCCACGACTTCTTCATCCCGGAATTCCGCATGAAGCGCGACGTGGTCCCGGGCCGCTACACCGAGTGCTGGTTCGAGGCGACGAAGATCGGCGTCTACAGGATCGAGTGCGCGCAGTACTGCGGCACCAAGCACTCGCAGATGATCGGCAAGGTCTACGTGATGTCGCAGGCCGACTACCAGAAGTGGCTCTCGGGCAGTCTCGGCGCCGAGACCGCCGAGGAAGCGGGCAAGAAGCTCTTCGAGGCCAACCGCTGCGACACCTGCCACAAGGACGCGCCCGACGCGCGCGGCGCCCCGCTCTGGGGCGTGCACGGCTCGAAGGTCGCCCTGCGCGACGGCTCGACCGTCGTGGCCGACGACGACTACCTGCACGAGTCCATCCTGCATTCGACCGCCAAGGTCGTCGCGGGCTTCGAGCCCATCATGCCGCTTTACGACGGCCAATTGACCGAGGAGCAGGTGCTGCAGCTCATCGCCTACATCAAGACGCTCAAGGCCAAGCCGAAGGAAACCCAATGAGCAGCCAAGCTGCCCACATCAGCCCGGGCCCCGAAAGGTCGGATCGCCCGAGCTACCTGACCGATGGCCACACGCTCAAGTCGTGGCTCCTGACCTTCGACCACAAGCGCATCGCGCTCCTGTACCTGGGCGCGATCACGGTCTTCTTCTCCGTGGGCGGCATCCTGGCGCTCCTGATCCGCGCCGAGCTCTTCACGGCCAAGGGCGACCTGTTCGACTCGGACACGTACAACAAGCTCTTCACGCTCCACGGGATCGTGATGGTCTTCTTCTTCCTGATCCCGTCGATCCCGGCGACGCTCGGGAACTTCCTGATCCCGCTCATGATCGGGGCCAAGGACGTCGCCTTCCCCAAGATCAACCTGCTCTCGTGGTACGTCTACATGACGGGCGGCTCGATGGCGGTGATGGTGATCATGCTGGGCGGCGTGGACACGGGCTGGACGCTCTATCCGCCCTTCAGCTCGACCTACTCGAACACCAACGTCGCATTGACGGCGATGGCGGCCTTCGTGACGGGCTTCTCGTCGATCCTGACCGGCCTCAACTTCATGGTCACGATCCACAAGATGCGCGCGCCGGGCATGACCTGGTTCCGGCTGCCGCTCTTCATCTGGGCGCACTACGCCACGAGCCTCGTCATGCTGCTCGGCACGCCGGTCATCGCCATCACGGTGCTGACGATGGCGATCGAGCGCGTCTTTCACGTCGGCATCTTCGACCCGGCCGCGGGCGGCGACCCGGTGCTGTTCCAGCACATGTTCTGGTTCTACAGCCATCCGGCCGTGTACATCATGATCCTGCCCGGGATGGGCGTGATCAGCGAGGTGATCGCCTGCTTCACGCGCAAGCGCATCTTCGGCTACCCCTTCGTGGCGATGTCCTCGCTCGGGATCGCGATCATCGGCTTCATCGTCTGGGGCCACCACATGTACGTCACGGGCCAGTCGGCCTACGCGGACATCGTCTTCTCGATCCTGACCTACATCGTGGCCGTGCCCTCGGCGATCAAGGTCTTCAACTGGACCGCGACGATGTACAAGGGCTCGGTCTCGATGGACACGCCCATGGTCTACGCCATGTGCTTCATGGGGCTGTTCCTGATCGGCGGGTTGACGGGCCTCTTCTGCGCGAACCTGGGCCTCGACGTGCACATCCACGACACGTACTTCATCGTGGCGCACTTCCACTACGTGATGGTCGGCTCGGCGATGTTCGCCTACCTCGCCGGCCTGCACTTCTGGTTCCCGAAGATCACGGGCCGCATGTATCCCGAGGGTCCGGCCAAGTTCGGCGCGATCATCATCTTCGTCGGCTTCAACCTGACCTTCTTCCCGCAGTTCATCCTGGGCTACCTCGGGATGCCGCGGCGCTACCACTTCTATCCCGAGGAGTGGCAGGTGCTGAACGTGCTCTCCTCGGCCGGCGCGATGACGCTCGGCTCGGGCATCCTGCTCAGCATGCTCAACCTCGGCTGGGCGATCGTCGCCGGCTCGAAGGCCTCGGCCAACCCCTGGATGGCCAAGGGCCTCGAGTGGGAGCACGCCAGCTCGCCGCCGATCACCGCCAACTTCGAGACGACGCCCGTCGTCGCGGAAGAGGCCTACAACTACCCCGCGCAGCTGCCGAGCCCCGCGGCGCACCACTGAGGCCAGCCAAGCCACCGACCCCATGAGCCAACAAGCACACGCGGCCCCCGGCGGAGTCCGGCTCGCCCACCACTTCGACGATCTGCAGCAGCAGCACGAGTCGGCGCAGCTCGGCATGTGGGCCTTCCTGCTCACCGAGATCATGTTCTTCGGCGGGCTGTTCCTCTGCTACATCATCTACCGCAACCTCTATCCGCACGCCTGGGAGCTCGCCAGCCACCAGCTCAACGTGCTGATGGGCGGCGTGAACACGGCGGTGCTGATCTGCTCCTCGCTGACGATGGCGCTCGCCATCCGCACGGCGCAGACGGGCGGCGGACGCATCCCGCAGCTCATCTGGCTCTCGCTGACGCTGGTCTTCGGCGCGACGTTCCTCGTGATCAAGTACTTCGAGTACGTCGAGAAGTTCAAGCACGGCCTGATCCCCGGCCCGAGCTTCCTCACCTCCGGCCACAACCCCGAGATCTTCGGGGAGGAATTGCGCCACGCGCGCATCTTCTTCTCGCTCTACTTCATCATGACCGGCCTGCACGCCTTCCACATGATCGTGGGCATCGGCGTGATGCTCTGGATGATGCGCTGCTCGTGGAAGGGCATGTTCACGCCCACCAACTACGACGGCCTGGAGATGTTCGGCCTGTACTGGCACTTCGTGGACGTGATCTGGATCTTCCTCTTCCCCCTGCTCTACCTGCTCGGCGCGCACGCGGCTGGCGGGGGCCACCACTGAGATGAGCGACGAACACAAGCACCACATCGTGCCGTTGCGGCACTACATCGGCGTCTTCCTGGCGCTGATCTTCCTGACCGGCGCGACCTACTGGACGGCGCTGATGGACATGGGCCCCTTGAACACGCCGGTCGCTATGGCGATCGCGATCGTCAAGGCGCTGCTCGTCGTGCTGATCTTCATGCACGTCAAGTACTCGAACAAGCTGGTCAAGACGATGGTCGTCGCGAGCGCGCTCTGGCTCGCGATCATGTTCGGCTTCGCGGGCCAGGACTACCTGACGCGCAGCTGGCTCGGCTAGCCGATCGGCTTGCGGCCGCTGATGATGCGCAAGAGGATCAGCACCACCGCGATCACGAGCAGGATGTGGATGAATCCGCTCATCGTGTAGGAGCTGACGAGTCCGAGCAGCCACAGCACGAGCAGGACGATCGCGATCGTGTAGAGCATGGCGGGCTTTCTCGAGCAGTGCTCGAAGGGGTCGCTGGGATCTGCGCTGTACGCAGCATGGCGTAGCCCGCCCCCGCGGACAAGACCCGTGACAGGTTTGCAAGCTCACGCTCGGCCCAAGTCCTCGGTGCGCGCGCCGGCTTCCTCGAGCAGGCGCCGGTACCAGCGCGCGGTCTCCAGCGCGCGCCCCGCCAGCGCGCTCGTGCCCCAGACGACCGAGAGCGTGCGCGTCGTCGCGGCACTGGTCTTCGTGCGCTGCGCGTCCTTGACCGCATTGGCGCAGGGTCCGTCCGCGTCGAAGAGGCACAGGAGTCCGCCGAGGTCGATCGTCTGGCTCGAGACGTTGAACACGTAGCTCGAACCCGCGGGCGCGACCGCGATCGAGAGCGGCTCACGCGCGCGCTCGAGGTCCACCACGCTGATCGGCAGGCCCGAATGCAGCGAGACGAGGTTGCAGGCGTCCACGGCGAGGTTGATCGCGGGCAGCGGCCCTTCCGCCGCGACGCCGAGCAGGTATTCGCTGGAGGGTTTTCCGCGGCCGGTCGGCTTGTAGCCGCCCTGGCGCAGGAGGTCGCGCACGTGTTTCTTGATCTCGTCGGAGGTCGCGAGCGGCGCGGGCAGGTTCGTCGGCAGGCTCGCGAGCTCCCCGAGCGCCTTGGGGAAGACGGTCACGAAGATCGCGGCTTCGAGCAGGGGATGGTCTTCGAGTCTGACGTTCATGAGCGGGTAACCCCTAGAATGCCAAGCGGCCCCGAACCCCACCACAAGACCATGCTGCACTCCCTCACGCTCCTCGCCCTCGCGTTCCTTCCCTTCCTCCCCTCCCAGCAGACCGGCGCCGTCAGCGAAGCCGAGTTCAAGGCCATGCACGAGTTGAAGCAGGGCACGCCGCCCGTGCTCTACGGCACGACGGTCGAGGTCGGCGGCGCGAAGTGCTACCTCTCCGTGCCGAAGACGCCGCGCGCGGGCTCACCCGCGGTCGTGGTGATCCACGAGTGGTGGGGCTTGAACGACAACGTCAAGCACTGGGCCGATCGTCTCGCCTCGGACGGCTACTCGGCGCTGGCGGTCGATCTCTACGGCGGAGTCGTAGCGAAGAACTCCGACGAGGCCATGGCGGCGATGAAGGCCGTCGATCCCGCGAAGGCGATCCCGATCATGCAGGCGGCCGAGAAGTTCCTGCGCGAGGACGCGCGCGTGAAGTCGAAGAAGGTGGCCTCGCTCGGCTGGTGCTTCGGCGGCGGCATGTCGCTGCAGCTCGCGCTCAACTCGACCACGCTCGACGCATGCGTGCTCTACTACGGCTTCGTCGAGAAGGACCCGACCAAGCTCGCCGCGCTCAAGGCGCCGGTGCTGGCCATCTTCGGCTCGAAGGACCAGGCCATCCCGCCCACGGCGGTCGCGACCTTCGTCGATGGACTGGTCAAGGCCGAGAAGGAGCACCGCGTGATGTTCTTCCCCGCCGTGCACGCCTTCGCCAACCCGAGCAATCCCAAGT
>Ga0302323_100000814_pt1 | contig 25289 bp, 20 predicted proteins | sample Fen_T0_3_FD_201950 | JGI IMG/M metagenome (GOLD analysis project Ga0302323, IMG submission 201950) | Peat permafrost microbial communities from Stordalen Mire near Abisko, Sweden - Fen_T0_3 | ecosystem: Environmental > Terrestrial > Soil > Wetlands > Permafrost | place: Sweden: Abisko...
GGTCCCGACATGACAACGACGCCGACCCCATGGAGGAGGTCGGCGCCGTCGGCGAAGCTACTTGGACGTGGACTCGGCCTTGTCGTCGGCCTTCGCGTCGTCCTTCTTGGCCATCTTGGCGTAGCGGGCCTCGAAGCGGGCGACGCGGCCGCCGGTGTCGAGGATCTTCTGCTTGCCGGTGTAGAACGGGTGGCACTGCGAGCAGACGTCAGCGTGGATCGAGCCGCTCGTGGCCGTGCTACGCGTGGTGAACGTGTTCCCGCAGGTGCAGGTCACCTCGGTCACCCGGTAGTCGGGGTGGATGTCCTTCTTCATGGTTTCCTTTCACGGGCCGCCGGGTCGCCTCCGCTGAGTGCGGGCGGCGTGAACCGGAGCCAAGGGGCGATTGTGCCACCTGCTGCAACACCGGAACCAATCTGCGGATTCCCGGTGCGGGAGCCGAACGCCGGTCAGTCGGTGTCGCCCATCGCGCCCGGCGTCGTCTTCTGCACCTGCATCAGGAACTCGATGTTGGTCTGGCTCTTCTTCAGGCGCTCCAGGAGCAGCTCGAGGGCCTGCTGGCCGTCGAGTCCGGAGAGCACCCGGCGGAGCTTCCAGACGATCTGGAGCTCCTCGCGACTCATCAGGAGCTCCTCCCGGCGGGTGCCGCTCTGGACGGCGTCGATCGCCGGGAACAGGCGCTTGTCGGCGAAGTCGCGGCGCAGCCGGATCTCCATGTTGCCGGTGCCCTTGAACTCCTCGAAGATCACCTCGTCCATCTTCGAGCCGCTCTCGATCAGGGCGGTGGCGAGGATGGTCAGGGAGCCGCCGTTCTCGATGTTGCGGGCGGCGCCGAAGAAGCGCTTCGGCGGGTAGAGCGCGGCAGAGTCCACGCCGCCGGACAGGATCCGGCCCGATGCCGGGGCGGCCAGGTTGTAGGCCCGGCCCAGGCGGGTGATGCCGTCGAGCAGGACGACCACGTCGTGACCGAGCTCGACGAGACGCTTCGCCCGCTCGATCGCCAGCTCGGCGACGATCGTGTGGTCGCTCGCGGGCCGGTCGAAGGTGGAGGAGATGACCTCACCCTTGGTCGACCGCTCGAAGTCCGTGACCTCCTCGGGACGCTCGTCGACGAGGACGACCATCAGGTGGCACTCGGGGTTGTTGGTCATGATCGACGACGCGATGGACTGCATGATCATCGTCTTGCCGGCCTTGGACGGCGACACGATGAGGCCGCGCTGGCCCTTGCCGATCGGGGCGGCGATGTCGATGACCCGGCCGATCAGGTTGCCGGGCTCGGTCTCGAGGCGGAGCCGCTCGCTCGGGTAGAGCGGAGTCAGCTTCGTGAAGTCGACCCGGTTCTTGGAGGCCTCGGGGTCGGCGCCGTTCACCGAGTCGATGCGCACCATCGGGTTGAACTTCTCCTTGCGCTCGCCCTCCCGGGGCTGGCGCACCTGGCCGACGATCGCGTCGCCGCGGCGCAGCCCGTACTTGCGCACCATCGACAGCGAGACGTACACGTCGTCGGTGCCGGGCAGGTAGCCGCTGGTGCGGACGAAGGCGTAGTTGTCGAGGACGTCGAGGATGCCCGCGGCCGGCGTGAGCACGTCGTCCTCGAGGATCGTCGTGTCGGGCTCGTTGCGCTGCCCGCCGGGCTGGGCGCGGTTGCTTCCGCGGTCGCGGTCACGGTCGCGGTCACGGTCGCGCCCACGGCGACGACGGCTGCGGCGGCTGCTGCCGTCCTCGTACGTCCCCTGGTCGTTGCCCTGGCCGCCCTGGCCGCCCTGGCCGCCTTGGCCGCCTTGGCCGCCTTGGTTGCCCTGGTTGCCGCTCTGGTTCTGACCCTGGTTCTGGTGGCGGTCCTGGCGGTCCTTGTCTTGGTTGCGGTCCTGGTTGCGGTCCTGGCGGCCGGCGGTCTGCGGGCGGTCCGGCCGGCCCTGACGCTGGTCGCTGCGGTCCTGGCCGCCCTGGTCCTGGCTGCCCTGGTCCTGGTCGTTGCGGTCGTGGGCGTCCTGGCCGGTCCGGGCCGGGACGTCGGCCTTCGACTCGGCCTTCGACTCGCGCTTCGACTCGGGCTCGATCTTCGGTTCCGCCTTGGACCGGCCCTGGGGCTGGGCCCCGGACTGCGCGGCCTTGATGGCGTCGACCAGCTGGGCCTTCTTCATAGAGCCGGTGCCGCGGATGCCGAGGCCCCCGGCCATCGCCTTCAGGTCCGCCAGCAGCATGGTGTTGAGCCCGCCCGACTTCTTCTTCGGGGTCGCGGCAGCGTTCGTGCCGCCGCCCGAGGTGGCGGGTCCGATGGTTTCCGTCACGTGAGGTCCTTCCCACGTATCAGTGCCGCCCGGAGGAGTCCGGGGGCCACTTGGTCGCTGCTTCCGCTCCCGCTCGTGTGCGCTCGGCACACGTCTTCGCGGTGGAGTGGAAGGGGTGCATCGGGACGAGGGCAACTCCGGGAGGGAGCTGCGTCGAGGTCCCTGACGCGTCGGCCACCATACCACCAGGGTCGGCGATCACGACCCGTCGGGCAGGTCGGCGACGTAGATCTCCGCGCCCGGCGGGGCGTCCGTGGTCAAGGCGTCCGCCTCACCGTCGGGCGATGGGTGCCCGTGTGGTCGACGAGGCAGTGGCGGCTCGCCCACCTCAGCTGGCCGGGAACGCCTCCCCGCCGTCGGCCGCCAGCGCCTCGGCGACCACGCGCAGGTGCTCGGCGACGAGGTCGGCGGGAAGGTCTGGCAGGACGTCCTGCCAGAACGCGAGCATGGGTCCGCGGCCCTGGATCATCCCGGCCGGGCGTCCCAACGCCCACAGATGGAAGTGCTCCGATCCGTCGCCCCAGCGCGCGAAGTGTGTCCGGGCGACGCCGGGGATCGCCTTCACCGCCTGGCTCACCCGTTGCAGCAGCGGCCCGAGGGTCACGAGCAGCTCCAGCGGCGCGTCCTCCAGCAGCACGTGCTCTCGGGGCGCGACACCTCCGATGAACGGGATCCGCAGAGGCTCGAACCCGGCCCGCACCTGCCAGTGCTCGTCGTGCCAGATCGTGTGCACGGACGGGCGGCAGTGCCCGCACTGGCTGCGGTCGACCGTGCCCGAGCGGGGTTCCTCGGGCACCAGCATCGGCTCGAGCGGTTTCAAGGTGACCTGTTCGAAGCAGGAGAGCCAGTCGTCGACCAACGGCTGACCCGAGACCACGGTGCCGGGCGGCGGCAGCGTGCGGTGGTACGGCGAGTCGGCGGGATGCTGGTCGTCCACGACGCGACGCTACCCCCGTCAAGAGACTTTGGTCCCTGGCGACCGTCTTGACCCCGACGTAGCGTCTCGGGTAGACCGCTTGTGACCCGAGACACCGGCGATCGGAGAGCCCCGCCGGCCTTGTGCAGGCGGGGCTCGGTCTGTCTTCCGGCTCGTTCGCCGAGCCGTGTCAGCCGAGGACGACCGCGCCGCGCACGGCGACGTCGAGGGCGAGGGAGCGCCACCCGTCGGGGCGGTAGGCCGAGACCGGTCCGAGGTCGCGTTCGACGGTCAGCACCAGCACGGTCGGGCCGGCGCCGGAGACCACGGCCGCATGGCCGTCGGCGCGCAGCCGGTCGACCAGAGCGAGCGACTCCGGCATCGCGGGGCGCCGGTAGGACTGGTGCAGGAAGTCCTCGGTCCCCCGCAGAAGCCGCTCGGGTGCGCCGCCGAGAGCGGCGACCAGCAGGGCCGCACGCCCGGTGTTGGCCGCCGCGTCCGCATGCGGGACCGTGGCGGGCAGCAGCCCGCGCGCCACCTCGGTCGACAGCCCGGTCGTGGGCACGAAGGCGACAGCCCGGATCCTGGGGTCCAGGGGCGCCTGGTCGGCCCACACGTCCTCGTCGTCCTGGCCGCTGACCACCAGTCCGCCGAACAGCGCCGGCGCGACGTTGTCCGGGTGCCCCTCGAGGGCGTTGGCCAGGGCGAGGCAGTCGGCGAGACCGAACCGGTCGGTCCCGTCGTCGACGAGCGCACGCGCCAGGGCGATGCCACCGACGATCGCAGCCGAGGACGATCCCAAGCCACGCGCGTGCGGGATGCGGTTGGTGCACGACAGCCGCAGCGGAGGCGTCGCCACCTCCATCGCACCGAAGGCCGCGTCCATCGCCCGCGCGACGAGGTGGCTGGGATCCAGCGGCACGTCGCCCGCACCCTCGCCCGTCACCTCGACCACGAGCGCGTCACCGCCGACTTCGGCGGTGAGCTCGTCGCGGAGCTCGAGCGCGAGCCCGAGGCAGTCGAAACCGGGACCGAGGTTGGCGCTGGTCGCCGGCACCGTGACCACGACCGGGCCCGGGACGAACGTCACCGAAGCCCTGCCGCCGCCGCCGCCTGCTCGACGTCGGGGTCGATCACGGCGTCGACCAGCTCGCCCGCGGACTCCAGCGCGGTCGCGGTGTCCTTCAGCCCGTGGCCGGTCACGGTGATCACCACGGTGAGGCCGGCGTACGACTCCCCCGCGTCGAGGTCGGCGAGCAGCCCGGCCACGCCCGCCGCCGAGGCGGGCTCGACGAACACCCCGTCCCGCCGGGCGAGCTGGGCCTGGGCAGCCAGGATCTGTGTGTCGCTGACGGCCCGGAAGCGCCCGCCGGACTCGAGCGCCGCCGCCTCAGCGAGCTTCCACGAGGCAGGGTTGCCGATCCGGATCGCGGTGGCCTTGGTCTCGGGGTCGGGGAAGGGCTCACCGGTCACGAGTGGGGAGGCCCCCTCGGCCTGGAACCCGTGCATCCGCGGCTTGCGCGTCGCGCGGCCGAGGGCGGCGTACTGCTCGTATCCCATCCAGTACGCCGCGATGTTGCCGGCGTTGCCCACGGGCAACAGATGGACGTCGGGTGCGTCGCCGAGGAAGTCGACGACCTCGAACGCAGCGGTCTTCTGCCCCTGCAGGCGGACCGGGTTCACCGAGTTGACCAGGGTCACCGGATAGCGCCACGACAGCTCGCGGGCGAGCTGGAGGCAGTGGTCGAAGTTGCCCCGCACCATCACGATCAGAGCGCCGTGCACGATCGCCTGGGCCATCTTCCCCGCCGCGATCTTGCCCTCCGGGATCAGCACGATCGGGGTCAGGCCGGCCTTCGCGGCGTACGCCGACATCGACGCGGAGGTGTTACCGGTCGAGGCGCACACCACGGCCCGTGCGCCCTCGTGGAGGGCGACCGAGATCGCTGCGGTCATGCCGCGGTCCTTGAAGGAACCGGTCGGGTTGTCACCCTCGACCTTCAGCCACACGTCGGCGTCCGACATCCCGGTGAGCCAGTCGGAGTGGACCAGCGGTGTGCCTCCCTCGCGGAGGGTGACCGGCTCGAGGTCGTCGGGGATCAGGTCGAGCAGCGGGCGGTACTCCGCGATCACGCCGCGCCACTGACGCGGGCCGGCCTGCGGGAGGTCCTCGAGGTCGCCCTCCGTCTCCCGGTCGAGCGGGTTCATTCGGTCATCCCCTCGACGCGCATCACCGACGTCACCTCGCGGACGCAGGCCAGGCCACGCAGCCGTTCGACGGTCGCAGCGAGCTGCGCGTCGGTGGCGTCGTGAGAGACCACCACGAGCTGCGCGTCGGCGCCGCGACCCTCCTGGCGCAACGTCTGGATCGACACGTCCTCCTCGGCGAAGGCGGTGGCGATCTCGGCCAGCACACCGGCACGGTCGTCGACGTCGATCGCGATGTGGTAGCGCGTCCGGGTCTCGCCCATCGGCAGCACGACGCGGTCGGCGTACGACGACTCGCCGGGGCCGCGGGTCTCGTCGAGACGGTTGCGGGCCACGGTGACGAGGTCGCCGAGCACGGCGCTCGCCGTCGGCGACCCGCCGGCACCGGGGCCGTAGAACATCAGCTGCCCGGCCGCCTCGGACTCGACGAACACCGCGTTGAACGCCTCACGGACACTGGCCAGCGGGTGTGACCTCGGGATCATCGCCGGGTGGACGCGGACGGAGACGCCCGCGTCGCCACGGGCACCGTCGGCGAGCTCGGCGATCGCGAGCAGCTTGACGACGCTGCCCATCTCGCGGGCCGAGGCGATGTCGGCGGCGGTGACGTCGGTGATGCCCTCGCGGTGGACGTCGGCGGCAGTGACCCGGGTATGGAAGGCGAGACTGGCCAGGATGGCTGCCTTGGCCGCCGCGTCGAAGCCCTCGACGTCGGCGGTGGGGTCGGCCTCGGCGTACCCGAGGTCCTGGGCCTCCTCCAGCGCCTCCTCGAAGCCGGCGCCGGTGGTGTCCATCTTGTCGAGGATGAAGTTGGTGGTGCCGTTGACGATGCCGAGCACGCGGGTGACGCGGTCGCCGGCGAGCGACTCGCGCAGCGGTCGCAGGATCGGGATCGCGCCCGCGACGGCGGCCTCGTAGTAGAGGTCGCGGCCGGCCTTCTCCGCTGCCTCGAAGAGGGTGGGGCCGTCCTCGGCGAGCAGCGCCTTGTTGGCGGTCACGACACTGGCGCCGCCCTCGAGAGCAGCCAGGATCAGCGAGCGGGCCGGCTCGATCCCGCCGATCACCTCGACCACCAGGTCGACGTCGTCGCGGGCCACGAGGCCGGCGGCATCGGTGGTGAGCAGACCCTCGGGGACCTCGACCTCGCGCGGTGCGTCGATCCGGCGTACGGCGACTCCGACCAGCTGGACCGGCGCACCCACCCGGGCCGCCAGGTCATCGGCCTGCTCGGTGAGCAGACGGACCACCTGGGAGCCGACGGAGCCGCAGCCCAGCACGGCGACGTTCAGCGCTTTCACGGTGTTGCTCCCAGATCGGTGGCCAGCAGGTCGTCCACAGTCTCCCGTCGGAGGACGGTCGTGGCGACTCCGTCCCGTACCGCGACCACCGGGGGCCGCAGCGCGTGGTTGTAGTTGGAGGCCATCGAGCGACAGTAGGCGCCGGTGGATGGTACGGCGACGAGGTCGCCCGCGCGCACGTCGCCGGGCAGGAACTCGTCCTTGACCACGACGTCGCCGGCCTCGCAGTGCTTGCCGACCACACGGGTGAGGACCGGCGGCGCGGCCGAGGTTCGCGACGCGAGGGTGCAGGAGTAGTCGGCGTCGTAGAGCGCCGTGCGGATGTTGTCGCTCATGCCGCCGTCGACGCTGACGTAGGTGCGTACCGCTCCCCCGTCGAGCTCGACCTGCTTGACCGTGCCGACGGTGTAGACGGTGCACATGGCCGGGCCGACGATGGCGCGGCCGGGCTCGATCGACAGGCGCGGCTCGGGCACGCCGAGGGCGCGGCACTCGTGCTCGACGATCTTGCTCATCTCGATCGCCAGCTGGGCCGGGTCGGAGGGGTCGTCCTGGGTCGTGTAGGCGATGCCGAAGCCGCCGCCGAGGTCGAGCTCGGGCATCGTGACGCCGACCTCGGAGCCGACCTGGGCGTGCAGGGCCAGTACCCGCCGCGCGGCCACCTCGAAGCCCGAGGTGTCGAAGATCTGGCTGCCGATGTGAGAGTGGAGGCCGAGCAGCTCCAGTCCCGGGGCGGCGACCACCCGTCGTACGGCCTCGAGGGCGTCGCCGGAGGTGATCGAGAAGCCGAACTTCTGGTCCTCGTGGGCGGTGGCGATGTACTCGTGGGTGTGCGCCTCGACGCCCGGCGTCACCCGGACCATGACGGGCTGGGTACGGCCGAGGCTCGCGGTCACGCGCTCCAGCCGCTCGATCTCGTCGAACGAGTCGACGATGACCCGACCCACGCCCTCGGCGACGGCTCGCCGTAGCTCGGGCTCGGTCTTGGTGTTGCCGTGGTAGCCGATCCGGGCCGGGTCGAAGCCGGCGCGCAGCGCGACCGTCAGCTCGCCGTCGGAGCACACGTCGAGGCAGAGCCCCTCCTCCGCCACCCAGCGCGCCACCGTCGTGCACAGGAACGCCTTGCCGGCGTAGAACACGTCGTACGCCGCGAACGCCTGGCGGAAGGCACGCGCGCGGGAGCGGAAGTCGGCCTCGTCGAGGACGTACGCCGGGGTGTTGACGTCGGCGACGAGCTCGGGCAGCGAGACGCCGCCGACGACCAGGTTGCCGTCGACCTTGTGGCTGGTGGTCGACCACAGACCGGGCACCAGGGCGTTCGGGTCGCGGGGCTCCCGCAGCCAGCTGGGCCCTCGCAGCGCTCCGTCGGCGTGCGCCCAGCCGGCCTCATGGGTGGGCATGGCAGCCCGCCGTCACATGCGCTCGGGGGCGGAGACCCCGAGCAGGCCCAGCCCGTTGGCGAACACGATCCGGGTGGCCTCGAGCAGCATCAGCCGGGCCCGGTGGAGGTCGGACGGCTCCTCGTCACCCATCGGGAGGACCCGGCAGCTGTCGTAGAAGCGGTGGTACGACGCCGCCGTGTCCTCGAGGTAGCGGGCCACCCGGTGCGGCTCGCGCAGGGTGGTCGCAGCGGAGACGACGCGCGGGAGGTCGGCGAGAGCCCGGAGCAGCTCACCCTCCTTCTCGTGCACCAGCAGCTCGGGGTGCGACTCGGGCGCGAGCCCGAGGTCGGCTGCGTTGCGCAGGATCGACCGGGTCCGGGCATGGACGTACTGGACGTAGTGCACGGGGTTCTCGTTGTGGGCCTTGGTCCACAGATCGAGGTCGATGTCGAGATTGGTCTCGAGGGAGTTGCGGACCAGCGCGTAGCGGGCGGCGTCGATGCCGATCGCCTCGACCAGGTCGAGCAGCGTGATGATGTTGCCGGTCCGCTTGCCCATCCGCACGATCTCGCCGTGGCTGAGCAGGTTGACCATCTGGCCGATGATGATCTCGAGGTTGACCCCGGGCTCGTCGCCGAACGCGGCGCACAGCGCCATCATCCGGCCGACGTAGCCGTGGTGGTCGGCCCCGAGCAGGATGATGCAGCGGTCGAAGCCGCGCTCCCGCTTGTCGAGGTAGTACGCCGCGTCGCCCGAGATGTAGGCGCCGTGCCCGTCGGACTTGACGATCACGCGGTCCTTGTCGTCGCCGTACTTCTGGGTGCGCAGCCAGACGGCGCCGTCCGCGTCGTAGATGTTGCCGAGCTCGCGGAGCCGCGCCAGCGCACGGTCGGTGGCACCGGACTCGTAGAGGTCGTTCTCGTGGAAGTACACGTCGAACGGGACGCGGAAGTCGCGCAGCGTCTGCTTGATCTCGTCGAACATCAGCCCGACGCCGTTCGCCCGGAACGCCTCGAGGGCCTCGTCGTCGGGCAGGCCCGGGGCCTCGGGATGCTCCGCGACCACCTGCTCGGCGATCTCGGTGATGTACTGCCCGGGGTAGCCGTCCTCGGGTGTCGGCTCGTGCCGTGCGGCGGCGAGCAGCGACCGGCTGAACCGATCGATCTGGGCGCCGTGGTCGTTGAAGTAGTACTCACGGGCGACGACGTAGCCGCTCGCCTCGAGCAGCCGGGCCAGGGTGTCGCCGACGGCCGCCCACCGGGCACTGGCCAGCGTGACCGGACCCGTCGGGTTGGCCGAGACGAACTCGATGTTCACCGCGTGCTTCTGGCCCGCCTCGGAGCCGCCGTACGCCGGTCCGGCGGCGACGATGTGGTCGGCGACCCGGCCCTGAGCACCGGCGTCGACGCTGATGTTGAGGAAGCCGGGGCCGGCCACCTCCACCGCTGCGATGCCGTCGGCCTCCTCGAGCCGAGCAGCGACGAGCCCGGCGACGTCGCGCGGCGGCTGCCCCGCCTGCTTGGCGAGCTGGAGCGCGACGTTGGTCGCGTAGTCACCGTGGCCCTTCTGACGCGGGCGCTCGACCGTGACCGTCTCGGGCACGCCGCCGGGCAGCGTGATCGCGCCCTCGGCAGAGAGGTCCGCCAGGGAGGCGACGATCAGGTCGGAGAGCTGCTCGGGGGTCACCGGGCAAGGGTATCGGCGCCCGCGCGACGCCCTCGACCGACTTCCGCCTGCCGGATCGAGCCCGCCTCCGCGCCGGGGCCGACGCCGGTTTCCGCCACCGCCGGGGCCGCCGGTATGGTCGTCCCACCTGAGCCCCCGTAGCTCAGGGGATAGAGCACCGCCCTCCGGAGGCGGGAGCGTAGGTTCGAATCCTACCGGGGGCGCCGATCGAATTGCCGCTCTGACCTGGGGTTCCCCTCGCGGCGCGATGCACCGAACTCTCGCTGGCAGCCCCGGTGGGCAACGCTTGGGCAACAGCAGGCGTCGGTGCACGTTGCCGGTCCGTTCGGGACGCGAGCGGTCGGACGTTGCGCTGCACCGGTAGGCGCTCCGGAAGCTCGGCGGAAGCTCGGCGGATTGCCGTGCCCTGTTGAGGGCACTGGAGACCTCGTCGAGCCGGTCGTCGGACAGGTGGCCGTCGGTGTCGAGAGTCATCGTCGCCGAGGAGTGACCCAGCATCTGCCGCACCACCTCGACGTCGGCGCCGCTGGCAATCACGAGACTGGCTGCGGTGTGGCGCAGCTCGTGCGGGTGCAGGCCGGGAAGACCGATCGCACGGGCAGCTGCGTCGAAGTGACCGCGACGAAAGTGGGTCGCCCGGACCGGGCCGCCGCTCCGGACTGACGGAAAGACCAGATCGTCTTGCGATCTCCCCTCGGCCAGGGGAGCGAGCTCCTCCGCCAGGAAGTCCGGCAGCGGAACCTCTCGTCTCGTGTGAGTCTCCGGCGTCGACCACACGAAGCCCTTCCCCTGCACCACGGTGACTGACTCGGCGATCACCGCCCTGCGCCTTGGCAGATCGAGCCGGCCGACCTTAAGGGCAGCCATCTCGCCGAACCGGACACCGGTGTAGGTCAAAAGCAACACGACGAGGCGACAGGAGCCAGATCACGCCACCGAGGAGAAGACCTCCGACGATCAAGAGCAGAACGACGGCCACACAGACCACAAGGAACGTCGCGTTCGGCACCGAAAATTGGAGTCCATCGGCAATGGCATGGGTGAAGTATGGCGCGGTGCCGTCGCCGATGGATGTGGGTCCTCGACATCCGCTCACGCCGCTGTGTGTACGCCAACTCACCGTGTTCGAGTCCAGTCGGTGACAGCGTGAGGCCATGGGCGGCACCATCTACCCATGGAGAGCTCCCGGAGACCCACTCTGACTGGCATTGTCGCTACGACCTTTGCCGGTGTGATTGTCGGCGTGACAGTGGCTGGGTACCTACTCGTGAAAGAGGCGGATTACCGCCCCGCGGGATATATCAATCTCGGCCCTGTCGATCTCATTGTGCCGTTGATGGTCATCGACGCAGCGATCGTCGCCGTCGTCGCACTGCTGGCGCTTTACCTGCGCTACCGGTCGGCCCATGACATCCGGGCTGGCGTCCTCTGGGTAGGGCTCGGCCTCGTGGCGGGTGGTCTATTGGGCATCGATGCGGGGGTTGCATTCGCCGTTACGCGTGGCTACAGCAGTGGTGGAAGCGTGGTAGGCGCTGAGGTGGGCATCGTTGCGGCCGGTTGCGTGGCCGGGATCGGGATTGGCGGTCAGGCGTGGCTGTGGACTCGCCGCCGTTACACCTGATGACCGCCCCTTATCCCAGCGCGACGCTCGTGCCGCGGTGCGAGCCTCCGGGAGGGGGTGCTGGGGTGAGAATGTCACGGTGAGCGATCGCCACGTGTGCTCACTCTGTGGTGGCAACCAGCGTCTTGAGGGTGTTTGGGTCGACCAGCACGAGCACCGTGCCTGAATGCTCGCCAGGGGAGTCAGGCCCTCCCAACGGCACGGACACCCGGTCGAACTCGATGGCCCAGACCTTAACGGCATCCGGAAACACGGCATCGGACCCGCTTGCCCGCGTGCTCTTGGCGCTCATCAACGTCACTGTGGATGCCTTGTCCATGGACAGCCACGACATATCCGAGACCGCCTGGGCCACGGCCTTCGCTTCGTCCGTCACGCTGGAAGAGTCGGTGTTCACAGGTGTGAGGCTCACGTGGCTCTGCCGTCGGAGGTGATCAAGCGTCCCGGGGTGCAATCCCGAGGGCCAGACCCTGGCCCCGGCGCTTGCTGAACCAGAACCGACCCACTGGCTCACCCCTACGAACGCAGCCCAGAGCAGGACCGCGATGCCGAGAGCTGCCAGAAAGGGCGCGAAGTGCCTCCTTCGTGGCGCTACGGCCCAGGACTCGCTGCTCACGGGCTCAGCGTGGACCCAGAAGGTCCCAACACGGACCGCCGTGACCAGACCGGAACGCACTGACATGCCTGCCGTTCGCACTCACATACCTGATGTGCGGTCGACCTCCGGGAAGCCGAATAGGTTGTCACTCGTGGCGGAATCTGAGGAGCAACCATGAGTTCCACGTCGGATCCGAATCAGGCCTGGCAGGCACTCGCTCCGGAGTACGAACGGGCCCGCAGTAGGGAGGACTCACTGGACCGACTGGTGGAATGGCCTGCGCAGCGGGCCCTGCTGGGCGAGGTCGCGGGGCTGTCAGTGCTCGACCTCGGTTGTGGCAACGGAGGCAAAGTCGCTGAACTGGTTCGAGACGGTGCGACCAGGTGCGTCGGTGTCGACGTCAGTGGCAACTTCCTGGATGCCTCTACCCCAGGCTTAGAGCTGATCCAAGGCGATCTCAATGAGTTCGATGCCCTGCCCGGGCTCGCAGGGCGCAAGTTCAACCGGATCTTGTTCCTACAGTCATTTGGCTACGCGACGGATCCCGTCCGCACGCTGCGGGCAGCACGCACGATGCTGGCCGACGATGGGTTCATCGTGGTGACCAAGACGCAACCAATCCGCTACGCGGTGGAACAGGCCGAGGAGAATGGGACCTCCTTGGGCGAGGAGTACTTCTCTACCGCGAGATTCTCCTACCTCAGCGGCTGGGATGACGAGGTCACCCTCACGAAGACCCGCTACACCATCTCCGACCTGATCAATGTCTTCAGTGCCGCAGGACTGTGGATCGAGACTGCACTCGAACCTCAACTTTCTGATGACTCCAAGCACCGCTATCCGCACAAGCAGACCTGGATGAACAAGTACCTCGGAATCCTGATCTTCAAGCTCCGGGCACTCTCTACCCAGTAGCCCACGCTCCTCGTGTTGGTGGCCGCGTATCGTCCGCTATGCCGCGCTGAGGGCGTCGCGTCATGCCGATCAGCGGTAGTCGAACGACCGTCAGACTCTGGCTGGATAGCCCAGATCAGCGAGGGCACGGACAACCTGCTCCCTCGGTGGACTCATGGCATTGAAGACCCAGCGCTGATCACCCCGGGTTGAGAGGAACGGAGGAGTGCCAGACCGTCCGGCTCGGCGGCGTGCTCGGCCCTGGCCACACCCCCGGTCAATACCTGCCTGTCCGTGGGCGACGCGATCTCGCCCGCCCAATCCTCCGGCGTATCGCAGGGCGCGCCGAGCGGTGCGGTCAGCGAACAACGACTACGGGGCAGGCTGCCCGGTGAAGTGCCTCCTGGCTGACCGAGCCGAGGAGCAGGCCCTCAAACGCCCCGCGACCCCGCGACCCAACGACGACCAGCGACGCCTCCGCGGACAACTGCTCCAGCGCCGTCCCCGCCCCACCGACCCGCGCAACCGTCCTCAGCGCCAGATCGGGGTAATCCGCTTTCACTGCACTCACCGACTCGGCGAGCATCCGGTCCGCGTCCTCCACGACAGCGGTGTCACGGTCCGTAGGTGACCCGCCGAGCCCCCCATCCTGGCGACTCCAGTGCCGGTATCCGTATACCGCGAGGACGGACTCCCCGGTGAGGCTGGCGCGCTCGCACGCGAACCGTAGCGCAGCGTCGCTGTGACCCGAGCCGTCAACGCCCACCAGGATCTGCCGTGCCTGCGGATCTTGCGCAGCGCGCACCACCGCAACCGGGCATGTGGCGTGGCGGGCCAGGTGCTGGCTGACCGACCCCAACCAGATCCCCCCGACCTTGCTGTGCCCACGGCTGCCCACCGCGCACAGGCGGGCGCCGTCCGTGGCGATGAGGAGCTGCTGCACGGTCGATCCGCGCAGCACGTCCACGACGGACCCCGGGACCGCGGCCTGATCGAGGAGCAGCGTCGCGGACTCGACCCAGATCTGCACCGGGTACTCGTCGTCGTCCCGCGCCCGCCCGGAACCGTGCTTGGGGTCGGGGCCAGGGTCAACCACGACGACGCGCAGGGTCGACCCGTCCAGCCGTGCCGTGTCCGCGCTCCATGCCAGCGCGAGTTGAGCCTCATCGGACCCGTCGTACGCGACAACGATGTGGAGAGATTCCTTGGTCATGCACCCATCATCGCCACGTTGTCCACCCATCCAAGATCGAGTGTCCTTCTCCCCTGGCTGATCGACATCACCGCACCGCACGACGCGTCGAGGGTTGCCGACTGGCGAGAGCGAGGACAGCGACTGGACGAACGCGGTCGAGAACGGGCCGAGCGCCTGCAAAGCGAAGTCCTGACGCGATACAGGGTCTGGCATCCACGGCTGAACGAATGTCCGCTCATGCCAGGCTGTCAGGATCACGCGCGGCGGTACGGATGCTCGTCCCGGAGATACCAAACGGCCCAAGTGAATGGGAAGCAGACACCGGCAACGGCTGACACAGCGATCCCAGCTCCGCGTCGTCGAGCGCCTATCGCCGTCAGCCCGACCAAGGCGACCGGGAGCGCAAGAACGAGGATCCACATGGCGCCGAGTGTGACATTCACATCGCACTCACGTGCCGCTGAGTGCGCGCGCCCAGCGGTGTGCGAAACGTGTGCGACGGTTCGGGCGGTTCATCCCGCCCAGGTGTTGCTTCTGCGTGAGCCCTATCGATGATTCAGTAGAACATCCACCACTGGCAGATCAGACCTCGGCGCCGACCGAGCCGCTGGGAAGGAATGCCGCGTTGATCGACGACGAAACAGCTCAGGCCCTCGCGGAAGGGTATGTCGCATACATGGCGTCAGGAGACGACGCGGTGATGGAGATGTTCTCTACCGCCTTCTTCGACCACGTCAGCGGCCAGTCAGGTCTCGACATCTTCCAGGTTGTACGTGTGTGGATGGACGAGAGCTTCGACCAACGCTCCGTCAACCTGCACCTCGTCACGCACACCGACGACACGGTGGTGATCTGGTACACCGTGCGGGGGCGGCACATCGGCAACGGGTTCCCGCGCCTGGTCGGTCGGCCGGTCAAGGGCAACGCAATCACCTGGCCCCAAGTCCACATCTTCCGTCTGAACGACGGACTGGTGATCGAACACTGGGCTGTTCGTGACGACGCGACACTGCTGGATTCCGTCGACGCCTAGCTAGCCGTTACTGCCATGGCTCTCTCGGCTTGGATCAGGCGGATTCACAGATGCAGAGCTGGAGCGGCTCAGCCCCGGTGAACGATCCACCCGACCAGTCACCGAAGCGATCGATGAGCCGAAGTCCGCCGAGCGAGAGGAGCAGCGGCAGCTCTTGCGGGAAGATGCTCCTGATCTCCAGCGGCAGGACGATGAAGTCGGGCTCTGAGTCAGTCGAGAGGTGCCACGTCCCGCGGGTCACTTGCGCCCGTGCGTCGTAGGTCTCCGCGACATCGACGCTCACGTCGCCGCGATCGGGATCGGTGAACGACAACGACTCCCGCGCGCGCCGTACGCCGACGGCTTCGGCCAACAGGCGCAGGCTCGGGTTGAAGACGTCGAAGGCAAAGCGCGCGCCAGGTGCCAGGTGTCGCCGGACCGATCGGAAGCAGCTCACCAGGTCCTCAGCGTCGTGCAGGTGCAGCAGGGAGTTGGCCGCGATGAACACGAAGTCGAACGTGCGGCCCAAGTCGAAGTCCCGCATGTCACCGTGCACCCACTCCACCGCTACTCCGCGCTCGTCCGCCTTGTGGCGAGCCTCGGCCAGCATGTCCTGCGAGAAATCCAGGCCGACGCACGGATGCCCGTCGGACGCGATGGGGATCAACTTGTGCCCGGTGCCGCACCCGAGCTCCAAGACACGCCAGCCCGGCCGATCGGCCTCGGCCCTGTAGAAATCGACGGCCGGCTCGCCACCTGGGAACAACCGGTCATACAACCTCGCATCGGAGTAGAACCGTTCACTCATGAAGAGCACCCCTTAGCCAGGTTGGAACCACGCGAGCGGCCATGGCAGCCCATGCACGTGCTCCATTGTCCTGATCCGGCCGGAAGTCCACCACGGCCTTTGCCCACACGCCGCACATCGGCTGAGAGGCCGATGCCCGGGCCTCGGCCAGTGGTACACGAGGGACATGGCCCGGGGCTGTCTGGCCCCTTCCACGGCGAACGCGTGCCTTTGACATCGAAGTCCGACGAGCACTTCGCTTGCGGAGCGGCAGAGCCGGCAGGCCCGAACGCGCCCAACCTGGAGCTAGACGAAGACAGGTTGTTGGGCAACGTGCGGGCAACGCGAAGCTCGCAAACGGCCCAGGTTGGTCGTCACTTGCCGTTGAAGAGTCCGAGTCAGAAAGGCCCTCTGACGTGCACAAACGTCACTTCTCGTCGTTGGCCGTCCCGCTGTCTGAACTCCCTCGGAGGCGGGAGCGAGGGTTCGAATCCTTCCGGGGGCGCGCCACTCAACAGCACCGCCACTCCGGTCATGTGGACGTGGCCCCCAAGAGGTCAACTCCCTCGCACGACCTGGGAGGAGACCAACTGCCGGCGGATCTCAGCACGCGTCCAGGCGAAGCTCACCCACTGCTTGTTCGAGAACATCCGGGTCTGGTCGCTCGAGTACGGCGACGTGGGGTCCTCCGACTGTCCGTAGGTGAGGATCGTGTGCACGCCGACCCTGCCTCCGGGAAGGAAGGCGACCGCCTGGATGTGGGACGAGCCGTACGTCACGGGCCGGTAGTAGCCCTTGTTCGACCTCGGGTCGTGCGACGCGAGCGCGTTGGCGTTGCCCGCCGAGTCGCCGGAGCCACCGCCCAGCGGGATCGGCGGTGCACCGCGGTCTCCAGCGACCTGCAATGAGCCCCACCGTGCGTCCAACCGAACCTTCGCCTGGTGCAGGGCGGCGATCGCGTCCGACATCGCCTTGACCACGGCGGGGGCGCTCGCGACCAGACCACGAGGCGTGTCCAGCGGGTGCTTGTAGCTGAACGGCACTTTCCACACCCCGGCCGTGGGCACCCTGGCCGCGAACGCGTCGAAGATCTGGTAGCCGACGGAGTTCTTGTTGCTGTGCCCGTCCCAGGCCGCGAGGATCTTGCAGGCCCGTGTCTTGCCGGTCCTGGCGCACGCCCTGTCGAGGGCACCACCGGCGCGCATGACCTCGCCGGCCCGGACCCGGTTCTGGTACTCACTGGCACGCAGCGTCCTGGGCGACTCCCGGTCGCCCTTGGCCAGGTGGTCGCGTCCGGCGAGCCGATCCATCACGTAGGCGTCGACCATCCGAGTACGCATGGTGCGCTGGCAGCGCTCGCAGCCGATGATCGAGGCATAACCCTCGATCGGTGACTTCGGGTTGGGCAGCCAATAGGAGTCGTTCGCGTTCGTGACCCAGTCACGCCGGACGACTGCGGGCAGATGGTGGGGGCCGAAGATGCCGGGCCGCTCGGCGTCGGCGTCCGTACCCCACGTGCACGACGAGTCGGCGCGGGTGCCGTCGAGACCGGGCAGCCCCACGAGCGCCTTCAGCAGCCGACCTGTCGTGGTCAGGCATCTCTCGACCCGGGCGTTGGACACGTTGGGCACGACGGAGTGGTCGGCGTACAACACGCGACCGGCCCGGTCGGCCGCGGTGGTGTTGACCCACGGCATCCCACCGCCGGCGTCCTGGCGCCTCAGCAGGTCGCGGACGTTGTGCGCCTTGCCCATGTTCAGGAAGGTGTCGATCGTGCGCAGCTGCTCGGCGTTGGCGTCGCGGATGGCCCAGAAGCTCTTCGTCGACCACGGCATGAGGACGCTCGGCGCATTCACGACGAACCCCTGGGGTGTGCGGTAGAGGTCCTCGGGGACCTGTGTGATCGAGCCGTCCTTCTGCCGTACGGCGATGCTCACCACGTCGTGCATGAGCTCCTGCGGACCGTGGTCCGTGGCGTAGGAGAGGCCGCCGAGCGAGGTGTACTCGTACGGCGTGAACCGGAAGGCGGTCGAGACCGTGTGGCTCCAGGCGACGTCCTTGTTCCAGCCGATGTTGACCACCGGCGACCCGATCAGCGACGCACCCGCGACGTCGTACCTCCCGGGGATGGTGAGCTGCTGCTGGGTGAACCGGTAGCGGCCGACCCACGGGAAGTGCGGGTTGCCCAGCAACATTCCCTTGCCGGTCGTGGTGTCCCGGCCGCCCACGGCGGTCGCGTTGGACCCGAAGGCGGGGCCCCGGTCGCGGCCGAGTGCCTTGAGCAGCGCCGCGCGGTCGACCGACCGAGGGCGGGTCGGAACGACCGGCGTCTTCGCTCCGGGCGCCGGCGGTGCCGCGGTCACGATGGCCGAGACGAACTGAGCGTCGGAGGCGTTCAGGTTGGCGACGTAGATGCCGTACCAGATGTCGAGGGGGGTCACGGTCTGCTTCAGGTACGCCGCCCCGCGGCACCCCGGGTCGGTGACCTTGTTCGTCTTCATCCACTTGTTGATGCCCGCGGCGTATCCCCTCACCATCTTCCGGGCCTGCCGGCCGGGCCCGGCCAACGGGTCGGCCAGTAGTCCCTCGACGACGTGCCGGTCGCGCAGGTCGGTGACGAACGCGTCTACCTGGAGGTTGGTCGCATCGATGGCCGTCTGGTCGTCGTACCGACGGTTCGCGCCGAAGTAGCGCGATCGCTCACCACGTCCGGTGAGGAAGGTGTCGGCCAGCGTGCAGATCGACGACTGGGCCGCGGCGTACCCGGACCCGAAGCCGAGACCGCCCCAGCCGTGAGCAGTGATGTGGGGGATCCCGTGCTCGGTGGTCCGAATGGTCGCGCGGTAGCGCGGACCCACCGCCTTCTTCGCGACATGGCCGGTCGCCGGGGCCACGCTGCCTGCCGCGGACGGAATCTGGAGCGCCAACCCGGCGAGGGCGAGACCGGAGACAGCGGCGATGAGGGTACGGGAGACCATGGTCATGCCGCGATCATGCCCGACTCCGGCGGCGAGGGGCAGACTCCTCGCCGTTGCTCTCGGCGCGGCGGCGTGGGCGACGCCCGGGTCCACCCCCCTCGTCAGGACGCGGTCCTGTCCCTGGAGGCGCCCGACAGTGGCACGACCAGGAGGACGACCGCGATCGCGGCCAGGACGCCCGCTCCGACCAGCAGGCCACCGACGATCCACGGGAGCGCCGGGAGCTCGGCTCCAGCCGAGGCCCGCACGCTGACGCTCGGGGTCGCGTCGGCGTTCATGACCACGACCGTCCAGTGGCCGGTGGCGACCGGCCACACCACGGACTGCGTGCCGGCGCCCACGCTTCGCGTGGCCCAGATCTGCACCGCAACGGGAGGAGTGGCGAGGGATCCGACGCCGACCTGGTCGTACTGCGCGTGACCACCGTCGATGCCCGACAGGACCGAGTGCCGGGCCACACCCAGGTAGCGTGCGACGGCCGCCGACCGCGCGATGCCCACGAAGACCCGGTGTCCCGCGGGAGCCGTGACGTCCACCCGGGCGTCGCCCAGCAGGCGGTGCGCCACGCCGGGTGCGTCCGACCTGATCACCAGGTCCTGGCTCGTGACGGCGTAGCCCGAGCTGTGCAGTGTGCGCGCAGGGCTCATCAGGAACCCGTCGGAGTCTCGCGCCGCGGCGTCGGCGATCCCCAGCACGACCGCCGGGACCAGGAGCGCGAGCGAGGAGAGCGCCAGCACCGACCCTGCGACCAAGGAGACGACACGTCCGGTCGTCCACCGCGAGGTCTCGGGGCTCGCGCCTCGGTCCGTCGAGACCGTGGTCGGCGAGGTGCCCGGAGTGGTCAACGTGGCTGTGCCGGGCGACTCGTGTCCACCCTGGTCGAGGGCGAACGGCGGGTACCGGTCGGTCATCAGCGCCACGTAGCCGGCCACTCGGAGGACCCACCGGTTGAGGCCGAGCACGAGGTCGAACAGCCGCTGCGGGTAGCGCCCCGTGAAGAGCAGGAGGACGGCGGCCACGCAGACCAGGATCCCGATCAGCCCGCTCCCCCATCCGGGAACCCGCTCACCGGACTGCACGGCGTACCCGGCGCCGCCCAGGAAGATGCCGAGCACGATGTAGTGCGGGATCGCCAGCAGCCACCACTTGACCAGGACCAGGCCGCGCGAGAGGCGCTCGGGGTAGTCGATCTCGAGGTGCGCCGGGTAGTCGGGCACGTCACGCAGCGTGAACGGCGGGTAACGGTCCGTGCCGAGGGCGCCGTAGGCGTAGTACGCCACGCGCCAGGTCCAGCGCAGCACCCCGACGTTGAAGTCGAAGAGCGCCCGCGGGTAGCGGCCGGTGAAGAGGATCCCGAAGAACGCCAGGACGCTCGTCACGGCGAACGCCACCCAGAGGAACGCCAGGATCACGTAGTGCGGGATCGCCAGGACCCACTTGAACACCCAGAGCCAACGACTCAGCCCGGTGTCCAGCTCGGCGTCCACGTGGACCGGGTAGACAGTCGTGGTCGTCATGTCGCCTCCTCCGTGCAGTGCTGCCGACACTGGAGACCTCCCCACGATCCACTCTGATGCATCCGCGACGCCGTGTCCCGGGTCGTGGGCCATCGATCCTCAGGACATCCGGCCCTTCGCGGGAGCGCTCGAGAGGCGTGCCATGGAGGTGACCGCAGCGACATCACCTCGAGGAGGCACTCATGAAGATCGCCCAGGCAGCCCAGGAGTTCCTCGCCACCAAGCGGATCGCCGTGACCGGCGTCTCCCGGACGCCGGAGAACCACGGGTCGAACGTGGTCTACCGACGGCTCCGCGAGCGTGGCTACGACGTGTACGCCGTCAACCCTCATGCCGAGACGGTCGAGGGCGACGCCTGCTACGCCACCCTGTCCGACATCCCGGACGGCGTGGACGCGGTCGTGATCGGGACCCGCCCGGCCCACGCCGAGGACACCATGCAGGAGTGCATCGACCTGGGCGTGAAGAGGGTCTGGATGCACCGGGCCTTCGGCGGGGGCAGTGTCGACCCGGCCGCGACCGTGCTCGGCCGGGCACACGGCGTCACCGTGATCGACGGCGGATGCCCGTGCATGTTCGCGCCCACCGCCGACGGCGGCCACCGCCTCATCAAGACCGTGTGCACGCTCACCGGCGCCGTCCCGCGCCGGGTCGCCGACGCGGAGCCGCTCACGACCGGATGACGTCGTCGAGCGGGCGCCGAGGCGTGTGTCCGGTGGCAGGGTTGCCGGGCACCGCCGCCGGCCAGCCGACCCGCAGCACGACCTGAGGACGCAGCAGGCCCCTCAGCACGTCGTCCTGGAACAGGCGCCTCGTCGACTCCACCTCGACCACCTGCGAGGCCGGGGTCATCCCGAGCCCGGCCAGTGTCGCGCCCAGCCACAGCGCACTCATGGTCTGGCCCGCGCGTAGCCAGGCCTGGACGTCGTCGTCGACGGTGCAGACCGCCACGAGCAGGTCCTCGTGGGGCTCGCGCGGGTCTCGGGCCGTCGCATGGGGTGCGTAGCGGCTCGGCGGCCGGTGCTCTTCCAGGTGGTCCGACGGGTCGGCGATCCGGGCGGGCACGCCCTCGGCGCCGCTCCGCTCGACCCACGCCTGTTGCTCCGCCGCAGCCACCGGGTCGGCGAGCTGTGTCTGGCGCGCGGCCTCGATCAGCTGCTCGGCGCGGGTCGCCGCTGCCGGGTCGGTCAGGACCACCACCTCGGCACCCCAGACGGACGCGTCGTCGGCGAGCTGATGGACGCGGCCCGGCGGCACCGGCCACGCGCCGGCCCCGCGCCGGTCGGTCTTCCGGTTCTCCAGCGCCGCGAGCACGTCGGCATCCTCGTCGGTGATCTCGCCCTCGGTCAGCCGGACCACGGCCAGCAGGTCGGGATCGTCGGTGGGCGAGGGGGTCTGCACCGTCGCCCTGAGACCGAACGCCCCGGACGCCGCGACGAGGTAGTGCAGAGCGGCACCGCAGCTCAGGACCAGGTCACGACCCGACGGGTCGATGCCCGTCAGCTGTCGCTCGCGGTCGGCGTACAGCTCGACGCAGTCGTCGGCGGGCAGCCGGAAGTACCACGGCTGCGAGTTGTTGACGCTGGGTGCCAGGCAGGCCGTGCGCACCAGCTCGCGCGTCAGGCGGGGCGTCGGAGTGCTCATGGGTCCAGCCTGCCCTGCGGCCACGAGCCGCGCAGGGGGCAGCCGTCCCACACCACAGGTGACCTTCGACCCGTCACGACGTCCGACCCTCCGCCCTGCTCAGCCACAGTGCGAGAGCGTCGCGTCCTGCCGGATCTGGTTGCCCATGTCACGCGCCTGGTCGACATAGGGCAGCACGATGCTCGCGCCGCCCGACGAGGTGCCGATGCCGCCCTGGACCACGCACGACCGCACCTTGGAGGGATCGACCTGGGCCATCACCTGGGCCAGCCGGAACAGCTCGGACGGCGGGAGGTTGGTGTACATGTGGCTCATCGCGCCGAGCACCCCACGCTCGATGTAGCCGGGCTTCCCGGCGTTCGCCCGGACCTTGGCCTGGATCGCCTTGAGCACGATCTCCTGGTGCTCCGACCGCTGGAAGTCTCCGCGCGGCAGCGTGTGGCGGATCCGGGAGTACGCCATCGCGTCGTAGCCGCCCAGGTGGATCTTCCCGGCCGGGAAGCCGGACGGCTTCAGCGGGTCGTCGCTGAACGCGTAGGGGTTGCGGACGTCGACTCCGCCGATGGACTTCACCATCGCGATGAAGAAGGGGAAGCGGGTCACGAAGACGTACTTCGGCTGCACCCCGATCAGGTTGCCGACCGTCTGGCCGAGCAGCTTCGGACCGCCGAAGTAGAGCGAGGAGTTGATCTTGTCGTTCCCGTGACCGGGGATGTCGACCCACGAGTCGCGGGGAACCCCGATGATGCTGGCCGCGTGGGTCCGGGTGTTGATCGTCACCAGCTGGAGAGCGTCACCTCGGGAGTGGGTCATGTCCTCGCCGGGCCGTGCGTCGGAGCCGACGGCCAGGATGGAGATCACGTCGGGGCCGATGGCCGTGGCCTGGGCATTGTCGACCTTCACCAGCGTCATCTCCGTGGACTTGACCGCGGAGTCCGGGATGGTGAGCGCGACGACGCCGAGCACGAGGGGCAGTGTCACCAGCTTCGTGATCCGTCCGATCCGGCGCCTCATCACTTGCTTCCCTTCGCCACGTCGTACCCGAAGATCTGCCACGCACCGCCGGTGCTCCGGGTGAGGAACAGTCGTCCGCTCACCGTCACCTTCTTGGTGACGTCGCCCGTCGTCCGGAAGCGGAGGACGAACCGCGCGGTCACACCGGCCGCCTTGCCGCGCGGGGCGAGCACGTCGAGGCTCACCGCGCGCTTCAGAGTCGTGACCCCGTCGATGTGGCCCCCGAGCGTCCCCGTCGTCAGCAGGCTCTTCTGCTTCAGGGCGTCACCCTTCGCCTGCGCTGTGAACGTCGTGAAGGCGTCAGGGAAGTCGGTGGTCGGGTAGTCGACGCCGACGAAGCCGCCGTCGAACCACGCGTCCACCGCCTTGCCCACGTCCGCACGGAGGTGGCGTGCCTGCTTCTCGAAGCGACGGCGGTTCGGCTGGTGGACGGTTCCGGCGACCTGGCCGATCGTGACCACGGTCGCCATCGGCGGGGTCGCGTCGCTCGACGACGAGGGCCCGGCTGTGGGCGTCGACGAGTCGCTGCCGCTGCAGCCGCCGATCGCGAGCGCGGCCGTCGCGGCCAGCGCGGCGGCCCCGGCACGCCGTGCCCGACGGGCGGTGGGGCGCTCCGCGGCGCGGTCGTCCGCGGCGCCTGACGCGCCACTGGAGTACTGGTGGAGAGGAGGCAAGCCTCGTTCCTTTCCGGTCCGATGTAGCGGTGTCAACGGGTGCCCGTCGGAGGGCGCGACCACGACCGGTCACACCGATCGGGTACACCTTGCACCAGCGAGCCACCGTACTTCGGCATTTGCGTGCGTGGGGGACTAGCCTGGAATCCGATCCCGACATCCACGCGCACGTTCCGGAAGAGGCGAAAGCACCCGTGCCGCAGCAGCAGACCAGCCCGTCCGACCCGACCTCGTCACAGCCAGACCCCTCCTCCGACTTCGGAGCCAACGAGTGGCTCGTCGAGGAGATGTACGACCAGTTCACGCGCGATCCGGGCAGTGTGGACCCGACCTGGGCGGCGTACTTCACGAAGTCCGGCTCCGGCAACGGCAGCAGCCCCGCCAACGGCACCGCTCCGGCCGCGCCGACGACCGTCGCGACGGCACCGGCCGAGAAGCCTGTGGTCCAGACGGCTCCGGTCCAGAAGGCACCCGTCGAGAAGGCGCCCGTCGAGAAGGCGCCCGTCGAGAAGGCGCCCGTCGCGGCCGTGGCGAAGCCCGCTCCGCAGGCGACCCCGCGGCCGGACAGCAAGGCGGCCGAGCCGGCCAAGGGCACCGACCGCCCGGTGCCGAAGGAGAAGGAGATCCCCGCGCCGGCCGCGGCGAGCGACCAGCCGACGTACACCGTGCTCCGCGGTGCGCCCGCCCGCACGGTCGCCAACATGGACGAGTCCCTGACCGTCCCCACCGCCACCTCGGTCCGGTCCGTCCCGGTCAAGCTGCTCTGGGACAACCGGATCGTCATCAACAACCATCTGTCGCGTGCCCGCGGCGGCAAGGTCTCGTTCACCCACCTGATCGGCTTCGCGCTGGTCAAGGCCCTCAGGTCGATGCCCGAGATGAACGTCGGCTTCGACGTCATCGGCGGCAAGCCCACCCAGATCACGCCGGCCCACATCAACCTCGGCCTGGCCATCGACATGCAGAAGAAGGACGGCACCCGCCAGCTCCTCGTGCCCAACATCAAGGGCGCCGAGACCATGGACTTCGCCGCGTTCTGGACCGGCTACGAGGACATCGTCCGCAAGGCCCGGGACGCGAAGCTCACGGTCGAGGACTTCGCCGGTACGACGCTCTCCCTCACCAACCCGGGCACCATCGGCACCAACCACTCGGTGCCGCGCCTCATGCGCGGCCAGGGCGCCATCATCGGCGTCGGCGCGATGGAGTACCCCCCGGAGTACCAGGGCGCCTCCGACGACACCATCAGCCGGAACGCCATCAGCCGCGTGATGACGTTGACCTCGACCTACGACCACCGGGTCATCCAGGGTGCGCAGTCGGGCGAGTTCCTCAAGCGCGTGCACGCCCTCCTGCTCGGGGAGAACGGCTTCTACGACGAGATCTTCCGCGCCCTACGGATCCCCTACGAGCCGATCCGCTGGAAGAGCGACATCGCCTGGTCGCACGACGACGAGATCAGCAAGCAGGCCCGGATCCTCGAGCTGATCCACGCCTACCGTGTGCGGGGCCACCTGATGGCCGACACCGACCCGCTGGAGTATCGCCAGCGCAGCCACCCCGACCTCGAG
>Ga0302323_100000815_pt1 | contig 25254 bp, 21 predicted proteins | sample Fen_T0_3_FD_201950 | JGI IMG/M metagenome (GOLD analysis project Ga0302323, IMG submission 201950) | Peat permafrost microbial communities from Stordalen Mire near Abisko, Sweden - Fen_T0_3 | ecosystem: Environmental > Terrestrial > Soil > Wetlands > Permafrost | place: Sweden: Abisko...
GCGCGTGGCGGTCATCGACTCGGGCGCGAACTCTTCCGTACCGCTGGTCGAGCGGGCTTTGGCGGAGCTTGGGCTGGAACGCGATGCCGTCGACTGGCTATTTCTCACCCACGTCCATCTGGATCATGCAGGTGGCGCCGGGGCGTTGCTCGAGCGCCTGCCTCGGGCGCGCGCCCTGGTACATCCTCGAGGTGCGGCGCACTTGCTCGATCCAACCCGCCTCGAAGCCGCGACGATTGCGGTGTACGGGCAAGCAGCGTTCGAACGGCTGTACGGCAAGCTCGTGCCGATCCCGGCGGAGCGCTTGCAACAGACCGCCAATGGCGAACACGTGCAGCTCGGTTCGACTCAGCTGCTGATTTTGCACACTCCCGGGCATGCGCTGCACCACCAGGTATTGTTCGATGCCGAGGCTCGCGCAGTCTTCACAGGCGATACGTTCGGCGTGTCCTATCGGGAGCTCGACTGCGAGAGAGCTGCGTTCATCGTGCCCACCACGACTCCCACGCAGTTCGACCCCGAACAATTGCTCGATTCCGTTCGGCGCATCGAGGAGCTCGAGCCCGAGTCGATCTACCTGACCCACTACGGCCGCGTCACGGACGTGCCTCGTTTGGCGCAGGCTTTGCGCGAACAAATCGAGCATTTCGTGGTGTTGGCTGGCGAGCACGCGACGGTCCCGGCTCGCCACGAGCAGCTTCGCGGCGCGCTGCGCAATTATCTGGTGGCCCGCGCCCAGGTTCATGGCGTCGCGGACGCCGGAGCCGCGGTGGATGCCGTGCTCAGCGCCGATCTCGAGCTCGACACCCAAGGGCTGATTGCTTGGCTCGACCGCACGCAGAAATGACCGGCTTTGCTGTTTGCGCGCAACAATCCGACAGGCGGGTCGCCTTCGGCCCCTGATACACGAGATGCCCCTATTACTCCCGCGCGTTTCTGCATGTGCACTGTATCTTTCGCTGTTAGCAGTCGCCTGCTCCAGCGGTGGCGGGAACACGCCGCAGGCAGCTGGTGGCAGCAGCGCCGGCCAGAGTCAGAACGGCGGCTCCGGTCAGAGTCACAGCGGCAGCTCCGGTCAGAGTCAGAGCGGCAGCTCTGCCGCTGCGGGCAGCGGCACGGTGAGCGGCGGCAGCTCCGGCACCACGGCCGCGGGCGCAGGCAGTATGCCCGCTAGCGGCAGCGCCGGAACGAATGGCAGCGCCGGAACGAATGGCAGCGCCGGAATGAATGGCAGCGCCGGAATGAACGGCGGTCCAGTCGGGATGGCCGGCGGGACCGGCACCGCGGGCTCCAGCGCCGTCACTGAAGTCTCAGACGGACCGCTACTGGCGTTCCCGGGCGCTCAAGGCTTCGGCAAGAACGCGACGGGCGGACGCGGCGGCAGCGTCTATCACGTGACCAATCTCAACGACTCGGGCGTGGGCTCCTTCCGCGACGCGGTCGGCACCGCGAATCGCATCGTCGTGTTCGACGTGGGCGGCTATATCCAACTCGAGACGGCAGTATCCGCGAAGAGCAACCTCACGATCGCTGGCCAGACCGCGCCCGGCGAAGGCATCGGATTTCGAGGCGGCGAAATCTCGTTCGCCAATTCGTCTAACGTCATCGTTCGTTACCTTCGCGTTCGCCCTGGCAGTGAGACCGCCAGCGTCGAGGACGATGCGCTCAGCCTGTACCGCGCGCAGAACGTGATGATCGATCACTGTTCATTCGAGTTCGCTCCGTGGAACAACATCGACGCCGTAAGCGACGATTGGCAGGCCCATCCGGTGACGAACATCACCATTCAGGACTCATTGATCGCCGATCCCACGGGTCAGCAGTTTGGCGCCCACATGGAGTCCGTTTCGAGCCAGCAGGCTTGGTTCCGCAATATCTTCGCGAACTCTCACAACCGGAATCCGCTCGCCAAGGCCGACACGGTGTTCGTGAACAACGTGCTTTACAACTACTCGGCTGGTTACACGACGCACACCAGCACGCCGTTCAGGCACGACATCCTGAACAACTATTTCATCTTCGGGCCCGCTTCCACGGGCACGGACAACACCTGGTTCCAGGTCGACAAGAACCAGTCGATTTATTCTTCCGGTAACCGGAAGGACTCGAACCTCAACGGCACGCTGGACGGAACCGAGACGACTCCTTACTGGTACCAAGGTACGGGAACGGTGCTAGCCAGCCCGTGGTCGACGGAGACCACTGCGAGTAAGCCGCTCGACGCCGCCTCGGCGGCGCGGGTCGCGATTTCGCTCGCCGGAACGCTGCCGCGTGATGCCATCGATGCGCTGATCATCGGACAACTGATGACGCTCGGCAAAGGCACCACGGGCGAGGGCGCCAACACGGCCGGCCCAGGTAGCGCGCTCTACACCAGCCAGGCGCAGACGGGGCTGCCCAACAATGGCTACGGCGAGATCGCCACGGGCCCCAGGCCGACCGACACCGACAATGACGGCATGTCGGATACGTGGGAAAGCGCCAACGACTCTGATCCGAAGACCGACGATGCACAAAAAAAGGCCGCCAGTGGCTACACACAGATCGAGCGCTACCTGAACTGGCTCGCCGGACCGCACGCCACCAGCAGCGCCGGCGCGGCCGTGGACCTCGACTTGTCGGCGTACGCGACCGGCTTCAAAGCAGTCTCGCCAGCCTTCTCGGTGGCGGGAGCCCTGAATGGCACGGTGTCGCTCGCGTCTGACAAGCACAGTGCGCACTTTCAACCCTCCGCAGGCTTCCATGGTCTTGCCGCGTTCACCTTCACGGTGGCTGGCTCGGACGGTACCGCGTTCACGACGACCGCACTGGTGCTCGTGCCACTTTAAGCTCACTTCGATGACGGGTCGTAGGGCGCTCGAGCGACTAGTCAGAGATGCACCCCCCGCTCGAACGGACGGCTAGTTTGGCAACAATCGCTTTTTCCCTCGCGCTCTTGGGCCTTTCACTGGCGACGGGCTGTGGGAGCGATACCGCGAAGAGCATTGGCAACGAGGCCGGCGCATCGTCCAACGGAGTCGCCGGCAGCCTGGGACGCGCCGGAAGCGTCAGCAACGCGGGTAGCCTCAACAGCGCGGGCACGGCGTCCATTGCCGGCAATGGCAACGGCGGGACCGACAGCGCGGCCGGTTCGGGGACGGGCGGAGCAGTCGTGATCGGCGGCGCCAGCAATGGCGGCGGCGGTGGCACGAGCGGCGTTGGCGGGACGAGCGGCAACGGCGGCGCGAGCGCTGGTGCGGCGGGTAAGGCGAGCACGGGCGGCAGTGGGGCGAGCGCGGGCGGCAGTGCGGGGAGCACGGGCAGCGCCGGTGCGACGGGATCCGGCGGAGACGCGGGCCATCCAGATTGCAATGGCGTTACGGGGCAACCAGTCGTCACCGTGGGGCCCAGTGGCGCGAGTTTCAATACCGTGCAAGCGGCGCTGAACAGCCTATCGAAGACCAACACCACTCCGACTCAAATTCGCATCGCGCCCGGCACCTACCGAGAAAAGCTGAGCATTCAGGTTCCGAACATCACGTTGTGCGGCCAGGCTGGCAAGGCTAGCTCGACGATTCTCACGTACAACGACAACGCCAACACGTCGAACGGTAACGGCGGTACGCTGGGCACGACCGGTGGGGCGAGCAGCAATTTATCTAGCAACGACGTCTCTGTCGAGAACATCACGTTCGCGAACAGCACGCCGCTCGGCGGCTCCCAAGCGGTGGCGCTGCTCGTGACCGGCAACCAGGTGCAGTTCAGAAATTGCCGATTTTTGAGCTTCCAAGACACGCTTTACGTGCGCAAAGCCAAGCAGTACTTCAAGGACTGCTACGTGGAGGGCACGGTCGACTTCATCTTCGGCGATGCCACTGCCGTGTTCGACAACTGCACCGTGAAAAATGTCGGCGGCGGCACAGCTGCTACGGCGCCCAACACCGATCAAGCGGTGCCTTACGGCCTGGTATTCCTGGGCGGTCAGCTCACGGCAGATGCCAGCGTCAAAGCGGGTTCGGTGGCCCTCGGTCGCAACTGGGGCGCTTACGGGGCGGCCGCGTTCTTGCGCACCACTCTGGGCGCGCATATCTCTGGCGTTGGCTGGTCGCCGATGGGTGACAATACGCTCGATACCGCGCGCTTCGCCGAATACAAGACCACGGGCCCAGGCGCCGCGGTCGGCTCTCGCGCGTCGCAATCGAAACAACTCAGCGATCAGCAATCGGCCAACTACACGCTCGCCACTATCTTGGGCGCTTGGGTGCCCAGCTTCAGCAAATAGCGCCGTGTGCGCGCGGATCACTCGAACCCGCTGTCGGTGATTTCACCATCGGGCGTTGGCCTATCGATTTGCCGCGCGATCCTTCGAGCCCTCGCCGCTCTCGGTGTTCAGGTATCCCCAAAACTCTGCGCAGCAAAGCTGAACGTCGAGGGCCGCGGGACAAGCGGGGCAGGCCGGTTCCTCGCTCGAACCCGATAGCCCGCCGGAATCCGCTGCGCCGCTGGGCTGACCCGAGCTGCCGTCGCTCGAGCCCACGCCACCTCCACCGGCGCCACCGGACGAATTGACCGCCTTGCCATTGCCAGCGAGCAGCAGGCCGCTGCCGAGCATCCACCAACGACCGCGGCTCGCGAGCATCACAGGCATCGAGCATTGCAACCCGTAGGCTCGCTCGGGGGTCTCAAACTTCAAAGCACACCGCTTCGACGTTGTTTCCATCCGGGTCGATCAGGAACGCCGCGTAGTAGTTCGCCGCATAGTCCGCTCGAATACCCGGCGCACCGTTGTCCTTCCCGCCCGCGGCGAGTCCTCGAACGTGAAATTGCTTCACGATCGATCGCGCTTTGGTGGTCAACGCGAGGTGTGTACCCGGACCGACCGAACCTTTGCCTTGATAGAGATACAGGGCAGGCGCTCCGGGCGGGCCGAAGCTCACGCTCGTCGTGTCGCGCGCGCCCACGACATAACCGAGGGGCGCGAGTGCTGCCTCGTAAAATCGGCTGCTCTTGGCCAAGTCTCTCACGTGTAAACCGAGGTGATCGAACATGCTCTCCTCCTTCACGCTTGCACGCGCCGAAACTTGATTTCGACTTCCAGCGCCCAGGTCACTCCGTCGAAGCTCAGGATTTCCCCGTGCCAGGCGAACGATCCGAGCTTGATTTCGGAAAACGTCCAGCGGATCGGGCGGCCACCCCGCGTGCCGATTTGCACGATATCGTCGCCTCGGCAGCGACCGACGAGTTCGATGCGCAGCTGAGACATCGGATCGGTCCAGACCGTATTCCACGCACCGGTCGCGGGGTCGAAGACGCGTAAGGTACTGCCATACCAATTCAGACCGGCGTCGCTCGACTGCCGGTCTGCCCGCGCGGGCGTGATCCACACGTCTTGTACTGCGCGTCCGTCGAGCACCCAGCCGAAATTCGCTTCGACGCTCGCGCTAGCTACGCCCTTGCCGTCCTGGTAGCGGCTGAGCTCGCCGATCCAGCTGCCGATGACGCGAGCGTACGTGTTCGAGTGCGTGCCCAGGCTCGGGTGTGGCCCTTTTGCCGCCAATATGTCGATCAATCCGTGGTCCATGGCATCCTCCTTCGGGGAATTCGCAGCGCAGCCGGCGCCTGCGTTCGTCCGACGAAGCCGAAGTTAGCTCTTCGCGGCCGGCCCGACTTCCAGATCCCTGCTCATTTCGCGGAAGCGCCGGACGTCGAGCGACTTCCGGCATTCCCCGGGCGGCATGCCGAAGGCCACCCGAAACGCGTCGGTCAGGTGGCTGTGGCTCGAGAAGCCGAGTTCGAGCGCCAAGCTACTCAGATTCGTCGCGCCGTCCGCAATGCGCGTCAGCGCGGCGCGCAGACGCAAGCGATGCCGGTACTGGTGGATGGTAAGACCCGACTCGCGACGAAAGAGCCGCGCCAGGTGGAACGGTGAAACATGTACGGCGCGCCCCACGTCATCGAGTGAAGCGTTCTCGCCAAGCGTGGTCGCCAGCCACAAGCTCGTGCGTTGGACGACCTCGCGGTGGGCGGCTCGTGTACTCGATCGAGCAGCCTTCACCGAGAGCCCGCGAACGCGATAAGTGCTGTGCAAAACCGCGGCGAGTAGCGCGACCGCCGCTTCGTCGAGCGCGAGCGACTGCGCGTGAGCCGACTGGGCCGCCCGACGCAGCCGTTCTTGCGCCCAGAACACGCGCTCATCGTTCAAACCGTGCACGAAACGGAACGGCCGCCAGTGCGCGTCCGATGGGCTCAACGATGTCCCGGAGCCGACCGCGGTGTCGAGCCAGCGCGGATCAGCGAGCTCGAGTGCGTCGCGCAGCAGCCGATCGCCATAGGCGAACACGGTGCAGTCGTCACCCGCGCCTGCGGGATGCGCGACGCGATAGCCCTGGTCGCGATTGAAGAAGAGCACGTGATTGGCGTCCGCGATCAGCTTTTCGCCACGCGACTCGAACTCGAACACGCCGCGCCGCGGGAACACGATTTGATGGGTGAGCGGCCGCTCTTCGGGGCCGCGTTGCTGGTCGTGCGGGCGACAGAGTACGTCGTAGACCGAAACGCTCGGGCTCGCGTGCAGCGCATGGATGCACAACGTTTCGAGTGGGTCGTGAGGCGTGTTGGCGACGAACGACATCCGGTCAGCACACTAGCTGCTCTTCCGTCGCTACGCTCGAGTACCGGCAAGATCGTGCAGACGCCTGCAGACGCCACGTCATTCGCCGAAATTAGCAAGGCTCCCCAGCAGCGGTTGGGCTGGCCGATCCCAACGTGCACTTGGATCGGGGGGCGAAGGCAGCCTCTTCGGGCTCGCGTGTGCCCCACCTCGAGGCTCTCATGAACACCGTCACGGAGAATGCGCGAATTCGGCTCAATCGTGTTTCAGCCAGTCATTGGCGAGTGTCACTCGAACTACCGCGCGACCGCTAGCGCACGCAAAGTAGCCCGCCGAGAGCTTGCTGCCGCGGCGACAGGGTCGCGGCAGCAGGCTCCTTCATGCGGCATCCTGGTTGGTTCGCCAATCATCACCCAGCGCAGAGCGCACGAGCCCTACCTTGACCTTTCGCAGCGCGCGCGCTTCCAGCTGCCGCGCGCGTTCGCGGGAAAAGCCGAAGTGACGGCCAATCTCCGCTAGGCTGAGCTGCTCGTCTCGGTGCGCCATCAGTCTTCGCTTGATGATGTATTGCTCGCGGTCGTCCAGCTGGGAAAGCGCCTGCGAGACGGCTTTGCACAGCAGCACGCGGGCCTCGACCGAGAGCGTGATTTCCTCGACGCTGAGCCAATGAGCTGTGTTGCACACCGAGCTGCTCGGCGTGTCTTCGGTCTCCGGATCCCAGGGCACATCATGTGACTCCATTCGCTCCAAGAGGCCGTCGAGCTTCAGTGGAGAGAGCGCCAGCTGCTCGGCGATTTGGTCGTTCAGGTTGGCGACGTCGCCGGTCGTTTTCAGTAACTCTTCGCGCACGTGTCTGATTTTAGAGAGCAGCTTGGACTGCACCCCAGCTGTGACTACACTCCGTGAACGCAATAAATGCTGCGAAATATAGGCGCGAATCCAGTAGACGGCGTAGGTTACGAAGCGCGTTCCACGCTCAGGGTCGAACTTCTCGAGCGCCTTCACCAATCCGAAATTGCCCTCGGCGATCAGCTCGTCTAGCGAGGCGCCTCCGTAAAGTCGGTAGCGCCGCGCCACGCTCACGACCTGTCTGAGTTGCGCGGACACCAGCTCGTCGCGTGCGCGCAGATCTTTATGCAAATGCCAGCGTTGGGCCAACTCGTGCTCGCGTTCGCGAGACATCGCCGGCTTGCGCTGGGTTACAGCAAGGGCGCTTCCGCGCCTGGGTTCCTGGGTGCCTGCCATGGGTGAGTCCTTGGTTGTTGGGGAGGATGAGTGAATGCCGGTACGCTCCGAAAGCCGTGTTTCGCGATGGATACGGTTTGGCGTTTGGAGTTGTGCCAGACGAGACTATTGTTCGAGGCGCGCGCGGCGACTCCGCTGCGCGGCAGTCGTCGCCGAATCGCCATGAAACGCGTCGCCGACCCGGCTCCGCGAGTCGGTTCCCGCGCCTTCCAGCATGGTTTCGCTTGCACTCCGCGTTGCCTTTGCATGAGACGTGCCGCGCACCGAGCGCCAGTCGAAGCCGCTACTTCGTGCTCGAAATAGCGGTCGTTTTGGCCAGGAGCAGAGCTTCGCGGATGACCAAGAGACGGCATCGGACGCCCGCAATTGGTCAGTGAGCTCATCCGCTGTCGATCTCAGTCGAGCGATAACGGACGCCGGCAACTGTTGGTCAGTCTGGCCAAATCCAGAGCGTTCGCTTGGGCAGACCAACGACGAAAGTTGCCGTGGCCGCGTGAACGCCAGCGGCACGCTTCCTGCTCCGCCGCAGTGATGAGCATTTTTCTGCGCGCATCGGCAAGTCACGATTTAGGAGTCGCCATTGACACCGCTAACCCTCCTTGTGACTTCGCTGCGTTCGTTGCCCCGCGCCATGGGATCAGTCGTGAACGAGCCGAGCACCTCATTGAGAGCTGGCTCGTCAACTATTGTCCGCGCCGCAAGCTCGCCATCACCATTGGCGCGGAGCCCGACGCCGAGAGTTACGGGATCTGCGCCTGATCCAAGTGCGCATTCGAGCGGAATAGAAAACGCGCTACGTTAGCGCGCCAACCTGGATCGGATGAAAACACATAGCCTGTGGGGCTGCTGATGATGCAGATCGAATCCGCCAGGGTTCGGTCCAAGGAGCCGGTGCCATTCCGATGAACGTGAATCGTCATTAGGTGGTGGCGGTGGTCGATCTGCCAATGAGCGCGTTGCTGATGCGGGGGCACTTCGAGCAGCCGAAGCGGTGAAGCGCTGTCTAATTGTCGTCGAGTCAGGTCGTGGCGTGCTCGATGGTGGTTGTGCGCGGATCAGCCGACGCGCGCTCTTGCGCAAGGCTTGCACCCATCACCGGATGCGTGCGCACGGCTTGCAGGCTTTCGGGGGACTGCGAGTACAACACCGCGGAGCGAGCCAATTTCAGCGACGGCATGATCGTTGCATTAGCGTCGCATGAGCGTGCTTGCCGTCAGCGAGCATCGCTTCAGAAAAAGGACCAAGTGATGACCGAGATCATTCAAACCGCGAACGTCAAGCTCGTGAGCATCATTGGTTCGTCCCACTGCGGAGATCGCATTGCGAGCGACCTTCGTGCCCTCGGCGTCAGCGGATACACGAAAACCAAGGCAGAGGGCATGGGCGTGCACGGCTCGCGAGCATTCGGCATCGTCGACGGAGCAAACGTGCGCATCGACACGCTGGTCGGGACCGAGCTTGCCACAGCTATCCTCCAGACCATCGCAAGAAACTTCGCCGGTCAAGCAGTGGTGGCCTTCGCCGTTGACGCGGAAGCCGTACCGGCTAGCCACTTCGCGCGGCAAGCCTGAGCTTGAGTGGCTAACGCGCCGATGCGCGAAACGTCGCCCGATAAGCGGTCCAACACGCGCGGCAGCGCCACTCGCAGCGCACCTCACCGGAGGCGTCGGTCCTGCGACTGAGTCGCCAGCCATGCTTGAGGCTCAGGAGCGTGATGGATGAGTCGCCCGAAGCGGGTGGAGCGGCGCCGCAGCCCGCGCACCTCCGTTCCGTCGTCTGGGGAGGGTCGAGTTCCTCGGTCACCGGACGATTTCACCCCACCGCTCGCGGATCTCTTCGGGGCACCAGTTAGCACCGCTCTTTGGCGCGACGCCGTCGGTCATTGCGATCTTGAAGGCTGACAGCTGACTCCCTTGGACGTGAATGATCTGCCCGGTGAGGTGGGCCGCGGCGTCAGACACGAGGTACGCCGAGATGTCGCCGCAAAAATCTGGTGACATCAACTGTTCGGCGTTCGGAAAGTCCATCAGCGGTAGGCCCGCAGTGAGCCGCGTGTAGGCCATCGGGCTCAGGATGTTGACGGTGATCCCGAACTCTGCGAGCTCTTGTGCCGCGCTGAGCCCGAAGCCGCAAATGGCTGCCTTGGCGGAGCAGTAGCTTGCCACCTGGCTTGCGCCCTGGAGGCCGAGCTGGCTCGAAACCATCAGCACGCGGCCTGGACTCTTGCGCCCTTTGAGGTGTCGCGCGAACTGTTGCGTGCACAAGAACGTGCCGCCCAGCATCGTGCGAAGTTGCGCGTCCCAGTCCTCATCCAGGATGCTCTCGATTGCACCTTCACGCACGATGCCCGCGTTGGTCACGAGGATGTCGACCTGCCCGAACGCTTCGACAGCAGACCGAAATAGTGCCTCGACCCCGCTGCGCATTCCCACGTCGTGGTGGTCGGCCGATGCTTGCCCGCCCAGTGCTCGAATTTCCGCGGCGACGGAATCTGCGACGCTTGGGTCCTGTCCCATCCCGTTCGGTGAACAACCGGTGTCGTTGATCACGACTCGAGCTTGCTCGCGAGCGAGCCTCATCGCGATTGACCGGCCGATTCCGCGCCCCGACCCGGTTACAACCGCCACCTTGCCGCTCAGTGCGCCCATTCTGTGATCCTTTTCATCGTCCGCGCCCACGCCGGGTATGCAACAAGAAGCGCTCGGGCGGAGACTGGCGATGGCATGCCGCCGGCGCCGAGCAGTCGTGAGATCCGCTAACTCTAGCAAACCTCCAGAGCGCTTGGTATGCTAGTCGACTGATGCGCTCGTGACAGCGATTCTCGTGGGAGTGAGAAACGCCAATCGCAGTTCTAAGTAAGACTACGACTCTCGCCGCGCCGTAGTCAGGGAAAGCTTATTTCCAGCCAGTTCCGACGATGTCAGCCTTCGATTCCGACATCACGGATGTGCGTCCCAAGGCGCCCAGCTCGCTGTGCGACGCTGGAGGGGAATGTGTGCCGAATGCTGGCGCCGACGCTGACGGCGATTCGGTCAGGACGGTCATCCTGCCTGGTCACAGCGATCCCTCCAAGACAGTTCTGCCGGCGGACGAGGCAGACCAATTGCAGCGCTGGCTTTCGTTCTTGGCGCCTCGTTTCGTGTGCGGTGAGCGGCACAGTTCGACGCATTCTAGCTGGGTTTTTCGCGGCACCGACCGCGAGTCGGGCGCCGCGGTTGCGCTGAAATTGCTGAAGGATTCCCGGCCAGAGTCGCGCAACGCGTTCAGCGCCGAAGCTCTGCTGCTAGCGCAACTCGAGCACCCGGGTATCGTTCGCTACCTGGCGCACGGTGAACTCGCCGAAGGCGGCGCATACATCGTCACTGAGTGGCTCGAGGGTGAAGAACTCGGCGCGCGGCTCGACCGCGGTCGATTGTCGGCCGGCGAAGCCATTACGTTGATTACGCGCGCCGCCAACGTGCTCGCCGCCACCCACGCGCGAGGCGTCGTGCATCTCGATCTCAAGCCGTCGAACCTGTTCCTAGCAGGCGGGGATCTTTCGAATATTCGACTGCTCGACTTCGGCATCGCGCGCCTGACCCGCTCGGTGATTTCCGACCCGAACGACGACCTGGTCGCGGGCACACCCGGTTACATGGCGCCCGAGCAAATCTTGTGCGAAGAGCTGTCGCCCGCCACTGACGTGTTTGCACTCGGCTGCGTGCTGTACCGATGCATCGTAGGTCGGCGCATCTTCGATGGCAGCCCGATGGATCTGATGACCCGAACGGTCGAAGAAGCCGTGACACCTCCCGGGGCGGTAGTGCCTGGGGTTCATCAGGCACTCGATGAATTGGTGGCAACCATGCTGAGTCCGGATCCGGCGAAGCGCCCCGCCGACGCCGCGCGCCTGCTCGTTGCCATCGCCGCACTGCCGTCCGAATTGTTGGACAACGTCGCGCCCTCGGCGAGAGTCCTGTTGAGCCCAAATGGGCTCACCGCGGCCGAACGGGTTCCCACCACCGTCGTGCTCGTGCGGCACGCGCCCGAAGATCAGGCATCGAGCTCGAGCGGCGTCGAGGGACGTAGACGCTACTCGAGCTATTTCGAGACATTGGCTGACGGCACCTGGCTCGCGCTGCCGCGCGGCAACGCCACGGCCCTCGATCAAGCTCTGCACGCGGCTCGCTTGACGCTCGACGTGCGGTCGCAATGGCCCCGCGCCGCGATTGCGCTGGTGGCCGGGCGGACGATCGAGCGCGGATCGACACCGCAGCTGCACGAGCTTCTTGCCGAGGCCGAAAGTTGCGTAAAGAACGCCGCCTCCGGGCAGATTGTCCTCGATGTCACGAGCGCAGCGCTGGTGGCCGAAAAATTCACGACCGAGCAGGCTGAAGGCTATCCTGCGCTACTCTGCGCGGAGCGCCCAGTAGTGACCTGGCATGACCCCGCGCGAGAAACCAGCGCTCTGTGTCTGGGGCGTGACGCGGAGCTCGTCCGGTTGCTTGCGATCGCGCAAGACGCCTTCGTCACTCCCAATGCTAGAGTCGTGCTTCTGACAGGGCCCGCGGGGATCGGAAAGTCGAGTCTGTCGGGCGAGTTTCTGACGCGCCTTTCGCACGCAGGCTCGGAGTTTTCGGTTTGGTCGGCCTATGCAGATCCGATGAGCGCGGGCTCAGCGCTGCGCTTGGTGTCTGCCGTTCTGGAGGCCGCGCCGGCTAATCTGGGCTCTGCTCTGGAGCGGCTGCTGGATCCCGACGAGGCTGATTCGCTGCGCGCCGGCGAGGTCAGGCCGGCGGGCTCGGTCGACGCAGTTCATCGCGCCCTCGCCGCCTTGGTAGAAGCACAGCTTGCCCAGGGTCCGCTGGTGCTGCGCTTCGAGGACATTCACTGGGCAGATCTGGGAAGCTTACGCGCGATTGACTACCTGCTGGCGGCTCTCCACGATAGGCCGTTGTTGATCGTCGCCACGGCCAGGCCCGAGGTGGGTGAGCTGTTCCCGGATTTGTGGCAAAGGCGATCCGTGCAGGAAATTTGCCTGAGCGAGTTACTCGAGGTCGACGCCAATCGGGTCGTGTCGCTCAGGCTCGGGCACGAACTCGACGCCGCCGTCCGCGTGCGGATCCTGCAACGCGCTCGCGGAAACGCGTTCTTGCTTCATGAGTTGATTCGCGCCCAGGCCGAAGGGCGCGGGGACGAAGTGTTGGAGACCGCGCAGGGCGTTGCCCAAAGCCGCCTCCGTGCACTTGCTCCGGACGCGCGGCGAGCGCTGCGCGCGGCCAGCATTCTGGGCGAGCCTTTCTCGCATCGCGCCGTGGCATTCCTGCTGGGAGAAGGCTCCGATGAGAGCGACGTCGAACGATGGCTGAACTTGCTCGTGTCGCGCGACGTCCTTCGCCGACGCGACGACGGCCAGCCGAGCAAGGCGGCGCTCGTGTTTGCGCACGCCGTCATGCGCGACGCCGCGTACGACATGCTCACCGAGGCCGACCGGAAACTCGGCCATCGACTTGCCGCTCGCTGGCTGGAGTCGGCAGAACGCACGAACCCGATGGTCACGGCGCAGCACTATGCCCGCGCGGGCGACAGCGCTGGCGCCGGTCGCTGGTACTTTCGCGCCACGCTGGAGGCCTTCAAGATCGGAGATTTCGGCGCCACCGCGGCTTCCGCGGAACAGGCCCTGGCCTATGATTTGTCTCGACAAGAGCGTGGCCACGTACAGGCGGTGGCTGCGCACGCCTATCGTCTGCTCGGGAACGTCGAGAAATCCAAGCGATTGTCGGCGGACGCGCTGCGGGCGCTGCCGCCCGATTCGCCGCTCTGGAGAGAAGCAGCGCGCACCGCGATGATGGCGGGCGCGAGTGCTGCGCGGCACCGCGATGGCTGATTGCGCTCTACGAATTGCCCGTCAGCGCGGCCTGGACTGCGCGCGCGAGCGCGCCGCTGGTGTAAGGCTTGGCCAGCCAACCGAGACCTTGCGAAATAGCGGCTTCGGCGCGATCGGGCGGCGCATTGCCGCTGGCGATCAACGCGCGTTGCCCTGGAAACAACTTTCTCACTCGCTCGATCACCGCCAATCCGTCTTGGTCCTCGTTCAGTGCCATGTCGACGATCAGCAGATCGTACGGGCTTAGGCACGCCGATTGACCGAGGGGCTGGCGCCCCGCGAAGGCGGCGAAAACCTCGCATGCTGCCGCGCCGCTGCGCAGGGTGTCGATCTCGTATCCCAGTTGGCCCAGCACTCGGGAGGCAGTTCGGAGCTGAGTCGGTTCGTCGTCGATGACTAGCACCTTGGCGCGTCCGCGAGGCAGCGAGGAGGTTCGGTGTGCGGGCTGGAGCGCCAAATTGATCCGCGGAAAGTACAAAGCAAACGTAGTGCCGTGCCCGGGTTGACTCGTGACGTCCAAGTAGCCGTCGTGTTCCTTGACTACGCCATGCACGACTGCGAGCCCGAGGCCGCTGCCCGAAGTTTGCCGGATGCGTTTGCTGGAAAAGAACGGTTCGAACACACGCACCAGGCCGACTGGGTCGATGCCGCGCCCGGTGTCGGATACGGTCACGACCGCATAGTTGCCCGGTGCCACGACCTCGTACCCCAACAGCGGTTCGGCCAGGTCGACCGAACGAGTCGTCACCTCGACTTTGCCCGGGCCGTCGATCGCTTCCAGAGCGTTGCGCACCAGATTGGTGATGGCGCGCACCAGATGGGCTTCCGCAGCCCGCACAATCAGCGGTTCCTCACACAAGAGGTGGCATACCTCGACCTGTGCCAAATCCTCCGGCATAAATCCGAGGGTTTCGAGCGTCAAGCAGTCGGACACGAGCGCGTTCAGATCCAAAGGGTCCGTGCCCACTCGTCTCTCGCGGCCGAGAGTCAGCAGATCCTTGATCGTCTGAGCGGCGCGCAGCGATGCACCCTTGATGCTCCTCATGTCGTCGCAAATCTCGTGCAGTGCCGGCAGGGCGTCGGGAGCGAGGCGGGCCAGGTCTTCCAAGATGACGTCTGGCAATGCCACCATCGGTCCGAGCACGTTGTTCAAGTCGTGGGCGACGCCCCCGGAGAGGACGCTCAATGCCTCCATGCGCGCGGCGGTGGCCTGCCGCTCCTGCACACTCCGCTCGTGAAGCACCGTCTTTTCCACCACTTGTTGATGCAGTCGGATGCTGCTGAGCGCCACGCTCACTTGGTCTTGGAGCATTTGGAAGCCGCCGGTGCCGCCCGAGTATTCGAAGACCGCCACGCCCCAACGTTCACCCTCGCACAGAAGTGGGAAGACCAAGCGCGTGCGGCGCCTGTCATTGCGCCAAATCCCCGCCGGAACCAGCTGGCGAGCGGCAAAGCGCACCGGTGGGGGATCGAACGGGCGCCCGTCCAGCATGCACACCCAAGGCTCGAGCTCCGTGGTGGAACCCTCCGCGTAGCGCGAAAAGGACGCATTCGAAATGCCGAGCGAAGGCATCATGCTCAGCAGCGCTTGCTTGAGCGAGGGCAGGTCGACGGCGCGTGTCAGATGCCGGTTGAGGTCGACGATGCGCAAATAGTCGTTGTCGAGATCGATCCGCTCCTGAACCTGGCCGCGCTGGCCGCGGTGCGCGATCAGATCGCGGGCGTCGTGCCAGAGATCCTCCAGCTCCGGCTCGGCGCAACTGCGGAGCTCGTCGCGCAGGCGAGCGATCGCGCTCTCCAGCGCGCGACACTTTGCGGGATCGTTGTCGGAACTTTCCAGCAGCTGTTCGATCGTGCGCAAGAACGGCTCGGGGTTGCCGGCCAATGCGGGCCCGAGCGCAGCCAGCAAACGGTCCACGGTGCGGAGGCCCTCCGGGGAGGTGATGCACAGGGGAGCCATCAGCGCGCGCGTGAGCGAGTCTGCATGAGTGCGCAAGTATTCCGGGGCCGGCTGCGTCGTGGCCGCTCGAACCACGGACCTCACGAGCCTCGTTCGCACGCCGCAGCCGCAAGATTGGCGGACCAGGAAGAGCGCCGGTAGCTCGACACAATCGGCGACCGGCCGCCCGGCGAGTTGCTCCAAAACGACGCGGATCGCCTCGCCGGCCATGGCCTCGAACGGCTGGGCGACCGTGGTCAACGGCGGACTGTCGAGGCGCGCCATCTGCACGTCGTCGAAGCCGGTGACAGGCAGCCCGGGTGGCACGCGGCGCCCGGGCTGCCTGAGCACTGCCATCGCGCCAAACGCCATGTTGTCGCTGGCGGCCGCAACGGCGTCGAATTCGACCTCGCGCGAAAGGAGCTGATCCATCGCGGCTTGGGCGTCTCGATTGGTGAAATTTCCATCCACGACCAGCGCCGGGTCGAACGGCAGACCGTGTCGACGCAGGACCTCGACGTACGCCTCGAAGCGCACCTCGGCTTCCGGGTTCCCCGCGGCACCCGCGATGAAGGCCGGTCGGCGACAGCCATGATCGCGGACCAGGTGCTCGACCGCTGCTTCCATGCCTCCGCGGTTATCGATCACCACGCTCGGGACGCCCGGAATGGCGATTCCGATGCTGCACAACGGTAACGAGCGGTGCAAATGCGCCAGATGCTGCACGCTGTCGAGTCCAAACAGCGACGCGAGGCAGCTCGAGATTAGGATCAAACCATCGACGCAGTCCGGGTGCATCAGATCGAAGACCGAATTCTCGTCGACACTCCAAAGCCGGGGATCCCCCAGCGCCCCCGCGTAGACCGTGAGCAAGTTCAAGTCGAGCTCGCGACACTTCTCCTGGAACGCATTGCGGATTTGCGCGTCATAAGTGCCGGTAAAAAGCGCGAGGTAGCCCATCAGTACACCGATGGTCTTGCGGCCCGCTCTTCCGTGCACAGCCCGCTAAACGGCCACACTGGGCGAAACTTCAGCCCGCACCCGAGCGGAGCGGTGCGCGTCGCACATCTCCCTTCAGCAGGCTCGTACCGGACGGGCCGCAGGGCGCCCCGACGCCGAAAAGTCAGCGTGACGGCGCCCTGGACCGCCTCACCGGGAGACTAGAAGGCGTAGCCGATGGTGAACAGGAAGCGCGGTCGCGTGCCGCCGCCCGCGATGATGGCGCTGGTCAAGTTATAGTTGTCGGTGTCGACGCTCTTGCTGGTTTTGGTCCATTGCAGACCAAAGCCACCGCCGATGATGAAGCCATCACCGATCACTCCCTGACCGCCAATGTCGATCGCGCCGCCGACGCTCGTAAACGACTGGCTCGGCGCACCGGTGATACTCTGCGAATACGCAGCGAACAAAAACGACGGACTCACGAAGAACCCGTTTGGCCCCTTCTTGCCGGAGTAAAACTTGTAGCCCAGCTCGCCGCCAAAACCGCTCAACGAGCCAAGGTCCACGTCGCTCGTTGTGATCGAGGCATGCGTATAAAACGGATTGAGCGTGATCGCGTGGTGCAACGAGGGCAGGTATTCGCCTTGGATGCTGTACCGATTAATGGATAGGGCGAGCGGGTTGACGATGATCGCGAACTGCTTGTACGGCTTCGGCTCTTCTTGGATCGGCACCAGCACGGCACCCGGTGGCGGTGCCGGTGGCGCTTCGGCGGCCGGCGGAGCTTCGGAAGCCGGCTCATCAGCGGCGAGTGCGCTTTGAGTGGCAAGGCTGAGCAGGCAAAAGGGGAACAGCGTCGAGATAAGAACCACAGCAGACCTACGCATTTTTAACTCCTCACGATGCAGAGATGCCCGGCTCATAGGCAAAATAAAGGCGCACCCAGAGCCCTTTGGACGAACTGGTCACCCCCCGAGGGGAGACCCCACACGCACTCAGACGGGGCGAACCGAGGCGATATTCACCACCCCACCCGACCTCATAGCAGTAGCCGAGCTTAGGCCAAATAGGCTTGTTGTTGCCTACATTTGCCCCCGAGCTGGGATATTGGGTCCGGATCCGATTCCCGGCTCAAAGCGCGCGTTTTCGTGTGCGCCGGCCGCCGACGGCCGCGCCGCCGAAGGCTGAGACGGCCGGGCCGCAGCACGTGACCATCAACAAATTCAAGCCGCTGCTAAGCCACGGTCAGGCGCTGGCCTTCGCGGCAGAAGCGTTCACCTGTGTGTCGATCCAGCTCGCAAATTCAGCGGCGAACTTCTCGAAATCACCGCGATATTCGGCCACTGACTGCGCGCCGTGCACGACTCGGATGCGCGCGTCCAAATCGATGGGTTCCGCGGCTCGCGGGATTTCGGCGAGCTTCGCGACGCTCGCGTGTTCTTCGGCTTTGCGTTGTTCGGCGCTTTGATTGAGGCGAGCGGCGAGCGGGGCGGCGCTCAGATCTTGGCCGGTGAGTTTGCGGACGAAGTCGGCGAACGGAATGCTGTTGCCGGGTTGCCACCAGACCTTGGCGAGCTCCGGACCAATGCGAGGGTTGTCGACGAGATGCCCGTCTCGCGCGAGGAAGTAACTGCGTGCCTGGGCAACCGCCATCTGGGCGAGCACGTAGCCGTGGTACGTGCAGCTGAAGTCACCCGAGATGAGGTGTGAGATCGAGAGCGTGGGGCGGGGGCTGCCGCCTTCGAGAAATAGCAGTCTTTGTTCGACTTCGCGTAAGACGCGGAGCACGTTTTTGGCCGTCAGAGCTGCGCTGGGCAGCTCGTAGATGGCTTTCTCGGCGTAGCAAACCGAGAGCATGGAGCGCATGACCCAAGCCGCTTTGGGTTGGTGGGCGTCGATGCTGCGGTCGATCAGGGACAGCGGCATCGGGTTGCCGTTTCGGTCGAGCGCATAGCGCTGCTGCCAGTCCGCGTCACCCGGGAGGCTATCCAAGAACATGCTCTGCGTCTCGGCAAAGGCCGTGGAGGTGGGCGCGAATTCCTGCCCAAAGCAAGGGCTCGGCATGTCGATGTTGGAAAAGTGCGCGGCGTGCCCGCCTTCGTGAAACAGCGTGCGCAAGGCGAGTTGCCCGGCACCTACTGCACCCGGCAACGCGTTGGCCGTAAATTGGACGCGGGCGGGAAGCAAGCGACCCGCCCGACGCCAGGCCACGACCGGGCCGTGCATGAAGCCGTTTTCGTACTTGCCAGGTCGGTCGAGCAAATCGAGTACCAAGTCCGCCCCCGCGTAGCGAATGCCGAGCCCCGCAAACGAGCGCCCCCAGCGTTCAATTGCAGAACGGAATGAGAAGTACGGATCCAAGTCGCGCGTGACCTCCCCGGAGGTCAGCTGGCCGAGGTTCCACGGCTCCGCGGCGTGCTCGCCGTGCTTGCGGCGCGCCTCTTCCACGAAAGCACGGGCTGCCGGGCGCGTTCGCTCCTCCAGCTCGTCGAGCAAGACGAACAGCTCAGCCTTGCTCATGCCTTCGATGCGTTTCGCCTTCCAGTCGTAGTAATCTTCGGCGCCCAGGGTTCGCCCGAGTTCGTTGCGCTTGGCGACGACTCGCAGGTAGCCGCGCTGGAGGACGTGCGACTCGATCGAGCGGAGGCCCTCGAATGCAGCCCGGCGGCGCGCTTCATCCGGGTCATTTTGCAGAAGGTGCGAGAGCGTGATGCTGCTCGCGGGCACGAAACCGCGCTGGGGATCCTCGAAACCGAGCTTCATCTCTCCACGGGCGACCTGCAAGCGGCCTTCGTCTGCGGCGAGCTCTTCGGCCAACACTGCCCCCTGCGGGCTGTCAATCGTGTGCGCGCCGAACGTGCGCAACCAGCCCTCGACGCGCAGGCGTTGCTGATCGTTCTCGATCCGCAGTTCACGCAGCCGGGTCAGCTGATCCGACGCCTGTAGAAACTGCTGCAGGGCGAGATCACGGGCATCGAGCTCGGCCTGCGCGCGTGGGGCGTCAGCGCCGAGGCCCATTTTTGCCGACCAAAACGCATCCTCTTTGGCCGTGTGCAGCGCCGCATAGCGTTCGTCCAAAGCGTCGAGGTAGCTCGCGGCGGAGACATTCGTCGTCATGGGCGAGGGCGTAGCGCGTCTCGCGCCCGGCGCCATCCCGTAACTTTGTGAGGCGCTTCGCTACAGGGCGGGGCGCACGCTGTGCCAGCCATGCTCGACGTCCGGTTTTACCTCATCCCATGTCCGTGGCTGATTGCTGGCTTGCCATTCCTCGCGCAATCGTGTCATCAGCGTTTCGTCCCAGGCGTCGTCTTTGTAGTGCAATCGCGCGCCATGTCCGTAGCGGACGGCTGCCTCGAACGACGGCCAACCAACAAGCTCCCGCCCGTGTCGCGGTCCCGGATTCGGGAGATGGTCGCGAGGGATCGGCTGCGTCCCCAATGCTTGCCGGATGGTGTCGGTCGCTCCCTGATTGAGGTCGACACCACTATCGGTCAAATCGCCCTTGGTCTGCGCCCAATCACGCATGACGGCATGCTTCACACGCGCCCAACTGGAGGCATGGCTGTCCGTCCACCAATCGGGATCCCAGGTTGTCTGAGCCATGCGCCACGCGGTGCACAGCTCATGCCCGAATCAAGAATCTCATGCCCGAATCAAGAATCGCCGGCTTTGAGCGTTTGGCGCACTCCTTGCGTTAAGGCCGGGGTGCGGGCGCTGCCCGGTCCGGATTTTTCACCTGAAGGAGTTCATCATGGCAATCTTACTATTTTTGCTTTTCGGCTTGGTCGTCGGTTTCATCGCACGCGCAGTCATGCCCGGTACTCAAAAGATGGGGCTGATCGCCACGATGGTTTTGGGAGTGGTCGGTTCGTTCGTGGGCGGCTTCTTGGTCAGCTTGGTGACCGAGAACCGCGTTACCGATCTGAACACCGCGGGCATCATCGGCAGCATCATCGGAGCACTCTTGCTCTTGCTGGTGATGGGCAAATTGTCCAACCGTAACGTGCTGGCTTGAGCGAATGCGCCTCCGTGCCGGCTGCGAGATGACGCTCAACGCGACCAGCCCAGCGCCACTGGTCGCGATGCTCCGCCCGCGCAGCGGTCAGGCGCAATGGATTGTGGAGGAGACGTATGAATTCGAACCGTTCGTGAAGGCGACCGAATATGTCGATTGTTTCGGAAACCTTTGCCAGCGTTTGGTCGCCCCCATTGGCGGCCTCCATTTGCGGACCCAAGTCACCGTGGAGGTCGCCGATGAGATCGCGGTCAAGCCCGGAGGGACGCTGACGAAGATCGAAGATTTGCCTGATTCGGCGCTGCAATTCCTCTTGCAGAGCCGATACTGCCCTTCCGATACGTTGGATGAACTCGCGCATGAGGTCGTGGGCACGCAGGCAGCTGGTTACGACCAAGTCGAGGCCATACGCGCGTGGATCCGCGAACACATCGAATACAAATACGGTGTGAGCAACGGCTCGACCTCTGCCGCCGACACTCTTCGCGACAAGGCGGGAGTGTGCCGTGACTTTTCGCACATCGGCATTTCGCTGTGCCGGGCGTTGCGTATCCCGGCGCGCATGGTGGTGGGTTACTTGTACCGCCTCGACCCGATGGATTTGCACGCTTGGTTCGAAGCCTTCGTCGACGATCGTTGGTATACGTTCGACGCGACTCAAGAAGAGCCGCGCGGCGGTCGCATCGCCATTGCCTATGGTCGCGATGCGGCGGATGTCGCGTTGACCACCGAATTTGGACCGGTGGAGACCAAAGATTTCCGCGTCTGGGTCGACAAGCTGTAGCGGCAATCCTGCCCCCTGCGGTGCAGGATGAGACTTCGCCCAGCGCACTCGCAAGATTTGGAGATCGTGGCAAAACGCCAACGCCACGCGAATTTTCCGTATGTTTAGGGCGTAGTGCGCCCCGTTCTGCGAACCGCCAAGGTTGGCTCGTGGATTGCAATGACAGCCGGTCATGTTGATTAGAGCCGGCTACCAAATCGCAATCGAATGTAACATGGAGACCCCTCTGATGGCGCTCTTGAGCGTCCATCCTTCGCGCCAGGCGGATCTGCGAAGCCCGGCCGTGATTACGTCGAGCGGCTCTTCGCCGTTGGTCGCGAGCATCGATGAATTCGGTAACTTGCGCACGCGCACCATCGCTCCCGCCGGCGTGCTGAAGCTTGCGACGAATTTCATCATCCAAGATTCGGGGCTGCCCGACGAAGCGGCGCCCTGGGCCGGCGAAGTACCGGTTTCACAATTGCCGGATGACGCGGTGACCTTCTTGCTGGGCAGCCGCTACTGCGAGACGGATCGATTGTCGCCGATCGCCTGGTCGTTGTTCGGCAACACCCCTCCAGGCTGGGCGCGGGTACAAGCGATCTGCGATTACGTACACCGTCATTTGACGTTCGGCTACCAGTTCGCGCGCAATACCCGCACCGCCCGGGAGGGCCACGAAGAGCGCGTCGGCGTGTGCCGTGACTTCGCGCATCTGGCGATCGCACTTTGCCGCTGCATGAACATCCCGGCTCGCTACGCGACGGGCTACTTGGGCGATATCGGCGTACCCGCGGTTCGCGCGCCGATGGACTTCAGCGCCTGGTTCGAGGTCTATCTAGGAGGGCGTTGGTTTACGTTCGACGCTCGCCATAACACGCCGCGCATCGGCCGGATTTTAGTGGCACGCGGGCGGGACGCCGCGGATTGCGCCATTACCACCACGTTCGGCCTATCCCAGCTGGTGCAGTTCGAGATCGTGACCGACGAAGTGGATGAAGCGTCAGCGGCCTAGTTTCTGAGCTCTCCAGCGCATGCCGAGCGCGACGAAAGCGTCGCGCAGTACGGCCAGCTGAGCGCAGTGGTCGGCCCGGTCATTACCGGCGTAGCCGCGTACATGAAAGTCCCCTTCGCTGAAGAACTCCACGAGCTCCAAACCGAAGCGGTCCGCGCGCCGCACGGGTTGCGGCTGGCCGTTGAGCGATGCGACTAGATAGTGCGCGCACTCGGTGGTAGATGCGAAGTCGGGCGGGTCAATCGACGAGTGGCTGACGAAAAACGAACGCTGACCCTGTGCCGCCTTTGCGGCGAAGTCGACGAACGGTTTCATCTGGGCCTTGAAGGCGAGACCGTTGCCGCGCGGCGCGTGTAGGCCGTCGATTAGGATTACGGCGTCGATATCCTTGGCCGACGGCTGCGACAAAGCCGCTTCGATGCCAACGAAGCCAGCGCTCCAGGCACTCATCGCCAGGTGGCGAAGGTGCGCCGGCCTACCTAGGCGTTTGCTCAGCGCTTGCTCGATACCGGCGACAATCGACGTCTGCAGCTGGGTGCCAGTGAACAGTGGCGCGTAACTTTGGTTTAGGCCTACCGTGAGCGAGTAGAGCGCGAACGGCTGCTGGCTGCTGATCAGCTCGCGGCGTATCGGCTCATCGCCGAGCAAATGAATTACCAGATCGAAGCCGCCGCTCTCGTCGAGGGCAAGTTCGCGGGGAGCGGTGAACTTGCCCTGACCGACCGGTGCCCAATCCGCGAAGCCGGTCCCGTCGACCGCTTGCGGCGCGCAGGGCTCCACCCCGCCGCGTTGAGCCCGTGTGCGTGACTTCTGGAAGCCGGGCCGCGCGTTGACCCAACTCCCAGCATCGACACGCCGCTCCCCGTCGATGACCAGGGGGCGGTCCGGAGCCAATGGATCTCGGATCGTGCCCGGTGCCAACGAAGCGGGTGCTGCGCGCGAGCTCGGGTTCGGCTGGGCGGGTGCCGGCTCGCGCTTGCTACAGGCGCCGAAACAACCGCACATGAGCAGGCCAGCGGCGGCACTCACGCGCGCGGCTCCCGGCGCTCGATGCATAGCGTCAGCTTAAGCCAAGCTCGTAAGCGGTCAAACGGGGGTGCGTTGACAGCGACTCAAACGGTGCGTCGCCCGGTCAGCAACTGCACCGCCAAGAGCACGACTGCCACAACCAGCAAGAGGTGCAATAACCCGCCCAGGGTGTAAGACGTTGCCAACCCCAAAGCCCAAAGGACCAATAAAACGACTACCAAAGTGTATAGCATGATCGCCTCCTATCGCGGGACTAAGCACGCCGTGTGCCAGTGCAACATGAGCGGCGACACGCAGAAATATTAGCGGCGGCACGCAGGGCGACGCGAGTCAAGGAGCGTAGGGCGAGGCGAACGGCCTCGCGACCCGGCTCACTCGAGCGATGTGCCACACAACACGCCGGCCCTCCTCTGGCAGCTGCACTTTCGGCAGGCTTCGGGGTGGCACGTGGGGTGCATCTAGTGGGCGGCATCTAGTGGTCCGAGGAGACGCCCATGGGAAAGAGCACTTCAATCGCTGAACTTCAGCCGCGTGCTGCGCACGGCGAGAACAAGACGCGCAAGCGCGCGCCCGGGACTTTCGCCCTGCGAGCCGAGGGTGTTGCTGCCCAGCTTTCGGCCCTGCCCATGAAGCCGCTCCTGATCGGGGCGGGGATCGGCGCCGCCTTGCTTGGATCCGCCCTGGCGATCAGCTCGAAGCGCCCATCGCTGCTATCGCCCTTTACCGGCATGAACCAAACGCTGACCAAGACCGCGCTCGTCGCCCTCGCGCGCGTCGTCTCCGGGCAGACAGTGCGTAGCGTCGCGACAAGCGCCCTCCTGGACGTAGCCGAAACATTGAAGGGCTAACGACGAGGTCAGTGTTTGCAGGAACAGGTCCGGCCGGGGATCGGTTTACTTCTTGCGGCGCGCCACCACGAATAAGCGCGGAAATGCGAGCAGACGTCGGCCGTCGGCACGTGCAGGGTACGCTTCAGCGATGCGTCGTTCGTACTCGACCAGGAACGCGGTACGTTGCGCATTCGACAACGGGTCGATGAAAGGGCGCAGGCCGGTCGCCCGCAGCCAATCGACGATGTCCGCAGGTGAGGCCATCGGGTGATAGTAGGTCGTGCGCCAGATTTCGATCGCGGAAGCCTCCGCGGCGAGCAAATCATAGTAACTGTCCGCGGGCGCGATCAGCGGTCGAACTCGCGCCGCGTCGCCAAGCTCGCTTGCCCAGGGGCCCACGCTCGCAACCTCCCTCATCAAGCGATGGCTTGGCTCGTTCAAGTTGTCCGGCATTTGCACCGCCAGTTCGCCGCCTGGCGATAGCGCCGCGAACAGCCGCGGGAAGAGCTGGTCGTGGCCCGGAACCCAGTGCAGCACTGCATTGGCGAAGATCAGATCGGGCTCGACCGCAGTTTGCCAGGAGCCCACGTCACTGAGCTCGAAGTGGCACTGCGGTAGGCGCTGGCGTGCGCTCTCCAGCATGGCCTGCGAAGTATCGGTACCGGTCACGCTGGCTTCCGCGAAGCGCTCGACCAAGAGCTCGGTGGAGTTGCCGGGTCCGCAGCCGAGATCGACCACGTGCGCCGCTCGTTCAAGTGAGACGTGCGCGAGCAAGTGTTGGGCGGGGAGCGTCCGCTCGTCTTCGAAACGCCTATAAAGGGCTGGGTTCCAGGTCATCGCTTACTCTACCAGCGAGCTTTGCATCACGCGGACAAGGACGCCCCGAGCAAGCGGCCTAAGCGATTGGGTCGAGAGAGCGTGCGTGAGCGTCGCCGGAAATCCAAGGCTGCTGGACTCCGGGGATCCCTCGGCCCTGAGTCGGCGCTGGGCCACTCCAAGTGGGTAGCTACGCGAACGCCAA
>Ga0302323_100000816_pt1 | contig 25216 bp, 18 predicted proteins | sample Fen_T0_3_FD_201950 | JGI IMG/M metagenome (GOLD analysis project Ga0302323, IMG submission 201950) | Peat permafrost microbial communities from Stordalen Mire near Abisko, Sweden - Fen_T0_3 | ecosystem: Environmental > Terrestrial > Soil > Wetlands > Permafrost | place: Sweden: Abisko...
GCTCCACGTCATCCCGAAGTCTGAGCTTTATTCCATGTGCGACCTTCTCTGTGTAGCGAAAGAAATCGCCCGATGCGTCGATGTACCTTTGCGAGCGTTCTTGTTCTTTACAGTACTCTTCGATGAAGTCGGCGAATCTATGGAGGACCGCAGCGTCATGTACAAGAGACGCTAGGCCAGCTTGCATAGTCGTTGCATTGCATTCGGCGACACGGGTCGAGGCTGCTCGAAATTCCAAAGAGCCTGGTCTTGGAGCTTCGAAAATAGATCAATTAGCCTGTTGGCAGCAGGCTTGGCCTTGGGTTTTTCAGGATCATTTAGAATCACTAGGATCAGCTGTTTAGCTTTGTCACGCTCTACTGGTTTCCAAACTTCCTCTAATGTCCTGAGTTGCTCATAACTTGTGAAGGCAGCTGCCCTCGGCCGGGAAGAAACCGATCCACCCTCGGCCACTTGAAGTGAGTCCAGCGCCTCGTTGAGCGCGGGCTTGAGCCGTTTTTCATTGTTCTCATCCACGTACTCCATCAAAACACTTACCATTTCCTGAGCGAACAAGGCCAACGACAAATATTGCGCGCGGTCTTGGAGATCGATTGGGGTCATAATCGCAACCACCTCATAAACACTCAGCGACTTTCGCCTTTCATTCACTATTATACAGAATGGAGACGATCAAGCCATACAGTGTATTGTGCATCGCTTCTCGCGAACGCAACCTGTAGTATGTTCCGGGAAAATCCGGGGAATGTCAATATGAATTCTCTACATAATTGAAAACAATAGATATCATGTTACGAACTACCGGGAAAATCCGGGGAACGCCCAAAATGCCAATTGTTCCATTCCACACCTCTCTTGATCCCGACAACAGGCTCACTTTGCCAAAGCATATCTGCGAACAAATTCAATGGATGACAGGGGGAAACGTCCGGGCATGGTTGCTTCTCCTGGCACCCGGAAGGTACCGTCTCTTATCCGATGAACAGATTGAGAATGACCCAAGACTTGAGTCCGTCCGTTTACTAATCCTAGAAGGCAAACCCGCAATCGCAAGCGAGCCCACCTATGCCGAGAAATTGGAGGACGAAGCGATCGTCGCGCGTCTGGTCCCAATTAACATCGCGCAGCATAAACAAAGCCAGAACTGGAGATTTCTCTTTTCGAAGGAACTGAGTGCTCTTGCACCCGACTGCGACGTGAAACAACTCTCAATTCTCCTTTCGCTGGAAGGGTATTGGGAAATCTGGTACACCGATGTCCTAAAAAAATCTCTGTCCGCTCCAATACGAGAGCAGTGATAGTGATCACGGCATTGAGTTAAGAATTATCCACGGACGTGCGGTGAGCATTGTAGCGCATTGCGATTAGAATCCCACTCGAATCTCGATGCCGGGGTTTTCCACATTTGCACCGACTTTTCTGCAAAACCACTGCTTTTTTGACCTCCGGGTGTCTATCGCCACGACGCGCTATGTTCGTAGTTTCGTCGCATGCTGATTCAACCGTCCAACTTCGACTATCTTGATTCCAGCATCACCAACCTCGCTCACGTCAGGACGCGTCCTCTGCGCCCTACGCGCGGGCGGGCCCCCGGTTTCCGGGCATCCAGGGGGAGGGGGCATTTTGCCGGGGGTATACACCAACCCGTCAAACCTGGGGGTGCTCGGCGGTGCTGATTGCCTTGAGCAGCACCGACTCGTCATATCTTCGACAGAACCAGAAAGTGACCCAGAAAGTGAAATGAGCAACCGCCATCCGCCATCCGCGGAGCGGCGCTACAGGAAAGCCCGGCGCGTAAGCGCCGGGAAGCGTGAGTGGAGAACCGGGGTCCCGCAAGGGACGGCACCCGAGCTGCTACCTTCTGGTGAGCCATCACCGCCTATTTCTTCGCCGAACCCGCCTCGTCCTTCTGATACCCCGCGCTCAGCGTCCCTTTCGCCTTTGCGATCTCCAGCAGCGTCGGATAGAACTGCACGAACGTCGTATCCACCGCCGCATGTTGTTCGTGGCAGGAATAGCAATCGGCGCTGGTGGGGATCTGCTTCGAGGGCTGGTCGTCTCCGAACCCGAAGAACGCCCACTTTCCCGGGAAGCGCGCCGCATCCTTCACATGTACTTCCCGAGCCATCACGTCGCCCGTCTGATAGTGGCCAGTCTTGTTGATCGAGCCTTTGCTTCCCGCCATCCGGGCCTCCAGCACCAGCATCGTGTTGTCCGGCCAGGTTCCAGTCGCGACAAAAGCCCGGTAGGCCTCGGGATTCACGAACACGTTGTCGAACATCGAGTGGTCCATCGACATGTTGGGGCTATAGCTCATGTCCACTCCCGACGACAGATAGATCCATTCGCGGTAGCCGGTGGGGAACACCAGCCGTCCATCCGCCGTATAGGTTGGTATGGTTGGGCCGGGTTTGACGCCCTGTGCTCCGGCAGTCGAAGGGTTCTGCGCCGAGAGCACCAGCGCCAGGCAAATCAGAATCCAGATACGCATGCGGTAGTCGCCTCCTGACAATCTTACGGAAGAGAATGGGTCACGGTTCAATCCGGTCTCGGATCGCTATCCACCAGCCCCCGGCCAACCCGGCCGAACCCGCGAGCAGGAACTTTCTGCGGTCCATGCTGACCCTCCCGATTCCGATCCCGTTATCTTATTCCGGTTGGACGCGGATGACGGAGTGGCTGCTTATCACGCTTGTGTAGGGCAGACACTCTTGTCCGCCGCCTCTCGCGACCTCTTAACCAATTGATATCGCTGGTCGACGGTCCAGTCTGACCAGCCGTGCTGACCGGAGGAACTGTACCAGCGTGACGAGACCATGGCCCAAAAAACTGGTGTGACGGAGGGCGGGGTTGTTCCTGTGCCACAGACTTCCGATCCGTGTTCAAGAACTCATCTTTCGCCCCTTCGGGGCTACCTCGTCTTCCTGACTCTTCCCCACGGCTTGCGCCGTGGGCTGTAATCTGTCGCCGCTCCGCGGCTGTCTGCCTGGCTGTCCGGGCAGCGGTTGCCGCCTTCCGCGACGATCCTCGCTCTGCCCATCGATTCAGTCTCCTGCGAAGAGCGGGAATTGTCACAAACCGCGTGTTATTGGATCACTGCCAACCTGGAGCATCTTCGGTAGCTTCCAATTTGATGATCGTACACTCGCGCCGATCAGAGGCGAAGCGGGGCGAGATCGGGGTTCCTGGCGAGTCCGTTGTTTCGTTTTCGGTATGAACGAGTGCATAGACCCGCCCGACTCCAGCCGCGAAGCTGCGCAAGAATGCAGCCCACGGCGCAAGCCGTGGGGTGGCGGCAACAAAAGACGATAAGCCCCGGAGGGGCGGAAGAACCGTGGCGCACACCTGTGGCAACGTCATTGTCCATCTAATTTTCAGCACCAAGGGCCGCATGCCTCTGATCACCCCGGAACTCCGTCCTGACCTCTTCGCTTACCTCGGAGGCATCGTCCACGAAATGCGCGGCACCGCGCTCATCATCAGTGGCACCGCCGATCACGTGCATATGCTGCTGCGGATTCGTCCCGCGCAATCGGCCGCCGAGCTGGCGCGTGTGGTCAAGGCGAATTCGTCCCGGTGGGCCCGCGAAAAATGGAAGGCCGATTTTTCCTGGCAGACCGGATACGGCGTATTCACCGTGAGCGAATCCAACGTTCCCGCGGTGTCCCGATACATTGCGACCCAGGAGGAGCACCACAAGAAGCATTCCTTCCAGCAGGAGTTTGTGGCTTTCCTGAAGAAGAACAACATCCCGTACGACGAGCGGTACATCTGGGACTAGTTTCTTTCGTCCCTTTGGGGCTCGCTCGTTTTTCCTGACATTCACCCACGGCTTGCGCCGTGGGCTGCATTCTTGCGCCGCTCCGCGGCTGCTTGCTTCGGGAGTACAATCGCCTGCTCGAACTTCCAGGCGAGGGGACCTTTCGATGTCCACGGCGGAACTCAACGGCGTTCGCGAAGTGGCGGTGGGGAACTATGGGCGAGGGTTTTCTTCCCGCTTGCTGTCGGTCGATGTCTTCCGCGGGATGCTGGTGGCGGGGATGCTGCTGGTGGATTATCCGGGAGACGAGAACGCCGGGTACTGGTGGATTCGCCACGCGCATTGGAATGGTTGGACACCGGCGGATTTCATCTTTCCGTCTTTCTTATTCCTGGTCGGCGTTTCGATTGTGTTGTCGTTTTCGGCGCGGCTGCAGCGGGGCGAGACGCGCGGGCACATCGCGCTGCATGCGGCCAAGAGAAGCGTGATTCTGTTTGCGCTTGGCCTCTTCCTGAACGGCGTGCCGGAGTTTCACCTGGCAACCTGGCGCATTGAAGGCGTGGTACAGCGGATTGCGATCTGCTACTTCGTGGCGGGCGTGCTCTTCCTGTGGACCGACGTGCGCGGGCTGGTGATCGCAGCGGTGGTCTGCCTGCTCGGCTATTGGGCCCTGATGCGGCTGGTTCCAGTGCCGGGGATGGGATTGCCGGGGCGCGATATCCCGGTGCTGGCGCCCGATCGCAATCTCGTGGACTGGATCGATCGCGCACTTTTCAGCGGACGCCTGTACAACCAGACGCGCGACCCGGAGGGCGTGTTGAGTACGATTCCCGCAATCGCGACTGCTCTAGCCGGGGTGCTGACGGGTTTGTGGCTTCGCTCCGGGCGCAGCGCTCGCGCGAAAGCGGCCGGGATGCTCGCGGCGGGTGCGGTGGGACTGGCGGTGGGAGCGACTTGGGATCGATGGTTTCCCATCAACAAGAATGTCTGGACGAGTTCGTTTGTCGTCTTCACGGCGGGGTTTGCGCTGGCGTTTCTGGCGGTGTTGTACTGGGCTATCGAAATTCGCGGGTCGCGCGGGCGATGGACCATGCCGTTCCTGGTGTTTGGCATGAATGCGATCGTGGGCTTCTGTTTCGATGAGCTGCTGTGGGTTCCGCTGTATTACATCCACACGAAAGCGGCGGATGGGAGCGCAAGTACGCTGCAGCAGTATCTGAACGGGCTTCTGTTGAAGTTCGCCAGTCCGGCGAATGCGTCGCTCGTGATGGCGATCGTGACGGTGCTGTTTTGTTGGGCGCTGATGTGGCTGCTGTACCGGCGGCGGATCTTTGTGAAGATCTGAAGAGAAACGACAACTTCCGAGGTGGTGACAAAGCCTGCCCCGAGCGGAGCCCAAGGGAGTCCACCCCACATTTTTACCGTTCGTTGACACCGCGGCGGAGTCGCCCCTGCTATCCTGCTAGTCGCTTTCGGGCTTGCCTTTCCACATCTTTCCGCCCGGGCCGTGGGGACAATCTATGAAGCATCAGGCAAAACTGCCGGCATCCAGAGCCATCTTTTTTCTCGCTGTGAGTATTGGGTTTGGGCTCTGCACGTTGAATGCTGCCGGGCAAGCGGGCGGATGGCCGAGCCTCTCGCATGACGCGCAGCACACGGGCGTTTCGTCCGTGGCATCGCAGTCACTTGGCAAAATTCATTGGCACACGCCGGTGGACCTGGCGCCACCGCAGGGAGAGATTTTCATCCACTACGGGTCGCCGCTGGTGACGCCGGCGAACACCGTGATCGTGCCGGTGAAGACCACGACCGGGTTTCGCGTGGAGGGACACAACGGAGCCACCGGCAAGAAGATGTGGACGCAGGCGACGAAGTACCAGGTGCCGGACGCAACTTTTTTGCCTGCCATGGGACCGACACTGGCGGGCAATCAGGTGTTTGTGCCGGATTTCGCCGGGCGCGTGATTGTGCGGCAGACGCCGGACCAGCTAAAGGGCGCGGTGACTCGGCTCGTTTTCTACGGGAAGAAGAACTACGCCAAGAACCCGGTGGCGTACCAGCAAAACGTGCTCATCAGCACGCCGCTGACGGCCGACGCGAATGGGAACCTTTATTTCGGATTTGTAGTGCTGGGCGCCACGCCGATCGGCTTGCAGAGTGGGCTGGCGCGCATCGCAGCCAACGGCACGGGGACATGGGTTTCGGCGGCGACGATCAGCGCGGACGCGGCGGTCACGAACGTGGCGATGAGCTGCACTCCGGCAGTGTCGAATGACGGAAACACTGTGTACGTTGCCACCACCAACGCGAATGCGGGATATGGATATCTGGTGGCACTGAATAGTTCGACTCTCGCGGCGGTGAACCGGGTGCGCTTGAAGGACCCGTCGTCGGGGCAGGACGCGATTGTTTTTGACGCGAGCAGTGCCGCACCCACGGTGGGGCCGGATGGCGATGTGTACTACGGAGTGATCGAGAACCCGTTTCCCAACCACAACGATCGCGGGTGGCTGCTGCACTTCAACAGCGATCTTACACAGAAAAAAACTCCGGGCAGCTTTGGCTGGGACGATACGGCGTCGATCGTGCCTGCTGCGATGGTGCCGAGCTATCACGGGAGTTCGAGTTATCTGCTGATGACGAAGTACAACAACTACGCGGGAGTGGGCACGGGCGACGGCAAGAATAAGATCGCAATCCTCGATCCCAATGCGACCGAGCACGACCCGGTGCTGCCCGGCACGATGGTGATGAATGAAGTGCTCACGATTTTGGGAGTCACGCCCGATCAGAATGGCTTCCCGGGAGCGGTGCGGGAGTGGTGCATCAATACGGCGGCAATCGATCCGGCAACGAAATCGGTAATGGCGAACAGCGAGGACGGCAAACTCTATCGCTGGAACCTGTCCACGAATACGTTCACGGAGTCGATCACGCTCTCAACCGGAATCGGTGAGGCCTACACTCCGACGGTGATTGGCAGCGACGGAACCGCGTATGCGATCAACGCAGCCGTGCTGAACGCGATCGGGAAATAGTCCTGCATTCGTTTTTGACTCCGTGCGCGCGGCCATGATCGAGTGAACGCCACGGTTCATGCGATTCCAGGGACTCAACAACTTGCCGCGCCTCGAAAGGGAGAGTCGGGTCGCGGCGGCGCTGCGTCACTCCGGAAATAGAGATACGGTTGCGGGTGCAATCCGGGACGTATAATTCCAATCGCAAGGCGGAGATTCCGCCGAAGCGCCAATACTGCTTGGATGGAGCAAGGGGGTTCGATATGGGTCCGATGTCCGCTTTGAAGTTTTCTTTGGGAATTGTTGTCCTCTGCCTTCCGGTGATGCTGTCAGCCCAGGCGTGGAATCAAAACCAGCCGCGTGACGGAGCGTGCTTCTACACCGAGGCGAACTATCGGGGTGGTTCTTTCTGCATGAAGGCAGGCGAAAACACGGGGATGGTGCCGAGCGGCTTCAATGACAGAATCAGCTCGATTCAGATTTTTGGCCGCGCCGAAGTAGCCGCAAATAAAGACCAGAACTTCAGAGGCGAAGAGCAGATTTTTCGCCAGAGTGTTCCCGATCTTAAGCAACTGGGGAACAGGTGGAACGACGCGATCACCGCGATTCGGGTGAACTACCCGGGCGGCCGGAGTCAGGATGATGCCGGCGATCGGGGCGGTTTGATTCCGGGCGGCCGGAACCAGGGTGGCCCGGGCAGTTGGTGGGGTGGCCCGATCTGGGGACGGCCCCAGCGCCCCAGCTACGGCGCTTGCTTCTACGAGAGTTCCGACTTCAACGGACGGGCGTTCTGCCTGCATCCCGGCCAGCAGATGGACGACGTTCCCCGGGGTTTCAACGACCGCATCAGCTCGATCCAGCTTTTCGGCGGCGCGCAGGTGACGGTTTATCGCGATAGCGACTTCCGCGGCACGCCGCGACAGTTTCGGGATAGTGTCCGCGACTTGCGCGGAAGCGGATGGAACGATCGGATCTCCTCCATCCGCCTGGAATACAGCGACTGGGGGCAGGGCGGCGGCAATTGGTGGAATCCCCAGACTCCCCGCGCGGGGGTGTGCTTCTATGAGAACAGCGATTTCAGGGGCCGCTACTTCTGCGTGCGCGCCGGAGAAGATCTGCCGCAGGTGCCGGGCGGATTTAACGACCGGATTTCGTCGATGCAGATCTTTGGCGACGTCGAGGTCGAAGTCTACCGGGACAGCGATTTCCGGAGCGAGAAGCGGGAATTCCGGCACAGCGTTCGTGATCTGCGCAATGCCGGCGGTGGCGAGCGCTGGAATGACGCCATCTCTTCGGTGCGGATTGAGCAGTCGGGTGGTGGCGGGGGAGATGGCGGCGAAGACATCCGCGACGGTGCCTGCTTCTTCACCGAGGCGGGCTTCCGGGGACGCTCGTTCTGCCTGCAGGGGGGCGATGAAGTGCCTTCCATGCCCATCGGTTTTAACGATAGGGTCAGTTCGATCCGGATCATCGGGCGAGGGCGCGTCACGGTATTCAAGGATGATGACTATCGTGGCGAGCGCCAGGGATTCGACCGCAACGTTGAAGACCTGGGCCGCTACTCGGGATGGAATGACTCGATCTCGTCGGCGAGAGTGAATTAGACGACTCGCCCTGGAAACAGGCAGTCCGCGTGCGCGGAAGGCCCGAAGCAGGACGCGGCATGAAAGGGAGTTAGCATCAGAATGGGCCACGCGGCGACGCGTGGCCTTTTTCCATGTGCGGCCTGCAAAAGAAAAGCCGCAGTAGATCTGCGGCTGTCCTCGGATTCTGCGCCCGGTCGCGGCGCGCTTACTTGTTGTTGGTCTTGTCGCGCTTAATGCTGCGGCTGATGCGGTTCTGCTGGCGATTCAAGCCCCGCTGCTCAACCTTGGTCAGGTGGCCATTGTGCTTGGCCATGTCGGCCTGCTCGCGCTTCTGCACGCTGGCTTCGCGTCTCTCGAGGTGGGCCGTTTCCTTCGGGTTCAACGTGCCATTCTTCACGCCGTTGGCGATACGCTTCTGCTGGTGAGCCTGGCGGCGGTTGACCTGGTTAACGCGCGGATGGCCGGGGTCAACGACGCCGGGGCCCGCGCCCGAGGTGGTGGTGGCGGTTTGAGCAGAGGCGGAACCGGCGAACATCAGTCCGCCTACTGCCAGGGCTAAGAGAGAGCTGCTGAGTTTGCTGGTCATGTAGGTCTAAACCCCCGTGCGGCAGAGTAGTTGTTGTCGGGTGGGCGAGGCGAGGTTACGGAAGGGAGGGGTCAAAAGTCACTCGGGGGTGTGGCCCCGGAAATCGCGGAAACCCCCGCCACTCAGTACCGATGTAACTGACAACGCAGGATTTACTTTCCTCGTGGCCGGGGCTCCACGGAATACTGTTTTCCATGAGAAACCTCTGGCGGGTTGGGGCTTTAATTGTTGTGTTGGCGGCGTGCTCCTGGGCGCAACCGCCCAGAACTTACGACTGGGTGCGCGCCAGCGATGAAATCGTGGAACTCAGTCCGATGGACTTCCATGCCGGGCGGGTGTACCACCCTGGGCCGGACGGCGGGGATATTCACGTCATCATCCACGCCCGGCAGCCGCTAACCCTGGCGATGGCCGGGGCTCGGGAGTGGAACGAAGCGCAAGTGCATCCGGAGACGCTCGGCAATCTGGAGTATCGCTGTGTGCGCGAGCATGTTGTGGACACGACTTACGAATGTCACCTGCCGCCCGAACGCGCCATGGTGCTGGTGCTGCACGACGAGCGGACCGCGGATCGCGCCATTTTTCAGGGAATCGGAGCGATTGTGGGGAAGGCGAGTGCCAAGCAACTGGTGGCGCCGAATGAAGTGCAGATCACGTATCACAGCTGGCAATGCATGCAGAATTGTGTGCAACCGGAGTACCGGTGGTTTCGCGCGGTGAAGGAGAAGTACGATCTCACCTCGGCGCCGAAACTCTACAGCGTGGTTACGCCGGAATACGATGGCCAGCGGATGTGGGTGAAAATCAAAGCCCAGGTGCCAATGACCATCGCGGTGTTGTCCGCAAAGATAGCGGACCAGGCATACGACAAGCCGGAGACTCTTTCTTGGGCGCTCAGCCAAACCGCTTGCAAGCAGCGAGGGGTGCAGTCGATGGAGTTCGAATGCAAGATCGACCGGGCCGATGGGCCGCAGTCGTTGATCATCCTGCCCGACTCACCGGTTCGTTCGCACAAGAAGGCGGAGATCGAGTTCCAGTCCCTGAAGTGCACGGCGAATTGCGAGCTGATCCCGAGCGAAAGTAAATAGCCGCGCAGGTTACAGGAAAAGGCCACGCTCAATCCTGAGCGTGGCTTTTGTCTTCCAACAAGCGACCTTACTTACTTTCTAGCCCGACGCTCACCAAACGCGGCAGGATTTGGCGCGGACCATCGGTTGCCCGGCTTTGCAGCTGAAGGCGTGGGCGAACTCGGGCAAGTTCCCGACCACGTTATTCACGCGGTAGCGGCCGAGCGAGTGTCCCTGCGAGAGGACTGCAGTGCGGGCCGCTTCGGGGCGCAACTGTCCGCACCAGACGTGGGCATAGGACAAGAAGAACGTCTGGAGCTCGGTGAGACCGCTGTCGGTGGCAGTGTCAAGATCCTTGCCCTGCGCCTTCAATTTGTTTTTCAGGCCGCCGAGCGCGATGTGGATGCCGCCATTGTCGGCGGTGTCTTCACCGGCGGAAAGCTTGCCGTTCTGCTGCACGCCGGCTTCGGGAACATCCTGAGTGTATTCGTCGGTGATGCAGGCGTCGCGCTGGTCGTAATTGTCGGCGTCCTGGGTTGTCCACCAGTCGCGCAAGTTGCCGTCGACATCGAACTTGCGGCCCTGGTCGTCATAGCCGTGGATGATTTCGTGTCCGATGACGGCGCCGATGGCGCCGAAGTTCACCGCGTCGATCTGAGCCGCTTCGAAGAAAGGCGGCTGCAGAATGCCGGCAGGGAAGTTGATGGTGTTGGACTGCGCGTCTTCGTAGGCGTTCACCGTGGGCGGAGTCATATTCCATTCCTGCCGGTCGGCGGGCTGGCCGAACTTTGCCATCCGGCGGCTGATCTCAAAGCCGGACGCGCGCTGCACGTTGCCGAGCAGATCGTCGCGCTTGATCTGAACTGCGGAATAGTCCCGCCAGTGATCGGGATATCCAATCTTGTCAATCTGACCGGCGAGCTTCTGGTGGGCGAGCTTCTTGGTCTGAGGTGACATCCAGGAGGCGCTTTCGATGTCCTCGTCGAGCGCCACTTCGATGGCCTGGACCATCTCAAGCATTCTGGCTTTGTTCTGAGGCGGGAAGTAGCGGGCGACATAGGCCTGTCCTACCGCCTCGCCGAGATCGATATCGGCGCTGTAAGAGCAGCGGCGCGCGCGGGGCTGCATCTTCTGCGTGCCACTCAGCGTCTTGCCGTAAAAGTCAAAGTTCTCTTCCACGATGGGCTCGCTGAGGTACGGAGCCGCCTCGTGCAGGGCTGAGTAACGGAGGTAAGCGCGCCAGTGGTCGAGCGACTCGGAGGCAATCAGTTTTTCCATGCCCCGGAAGAACTCGGGCGCCACCACGATGTATTGCGGCGAAGCAGGCGCTTGCATGGCGGCAAAGTAGTGGCTCCAGTTGAAGGAGGGCGTCAGGGCCTGGACCTGCGCGAGCGACATCTTGTTGTTCTGGTTCTTGGGATCGCGGCGCAGGACGATGTCCATGGCAGCGTTGGCGAGCGCGGTCTCGATGGCGAGGACGGCCTGGGCGCCGGTCGCGGCCTGGGCGTGTGTGTCACCGCCGAGTTCCAGCAGGCGCACGATGTGCTGTACGTACTGGTCGCGGATCTGCTTCGACTTGTCGTCATCCTTGAGGTAGAACTCGCGGGCCGGCAGGTTCATTCCGGACTGGTCGAGCGAGGCGAGGGTGATCTTGGCGTTGTCGAAGTCGGGAGCGGCGTAGATGCCGAAGAGCACGCCCTGATATTGGGCGTCGATGAAATTCAGATTCGCGGGCCGAATGCGCTGGTGAATGTAGGCGATCAGCTCGGGAAGCTGGGACTTGTCCTGAAGCCTGGCGATGCGGTCGAGCATGGGCTGCAACGGAGCAATGCCGGCCTTGTTTACCGAGGACTCGTCCATGCAAGACGCGAAATAGTCGCCCACCTTCTGCTCCACGGCGGTGCGGCTGGCAGCGGGTTTGGCGGCCTGCTCGAGCGTTTCGCGGACGGCCGCGATGTTCCAGATCGAGAGCGAGTTAAAAGTGCCCCACCCGGCCTGGTCGGAGGGAATCGGATTGGCCTTCAGCCACTTGCCGCAGGAATACTGGAAGAAGTCGGAACAGGGGTTTGCAGACTTGTCGGCCATTGCGGGGTCGAAGCGCTCAAGCTGAGGCAGAGCGGACGGCGAAGAAGCTGGGGTCGACTGAGAAAGCAATCCAGGGCAGAAGGCAAGCAAAATCAAAGAGGCGGTTAGAAGACGCACAGGGTCCCTCCCAAGCACATGCAGTTTGGACGCACCATGCGGGGAAATGTAAACAAGACTTGGCAGTCGGCAAGCCCGGTATCTGGCGTCACGGGCTCTGGCCGGCCAACCCGAGGTCCAGACGATGATTGAATCTGATTTGCGCCTGGGCAGAGCGGCCGATATGATTCCTGCCACCATGACATCAACAAAAATCATTGTTGTTCTAGCCCTGAGTGCGTCGCTTCATGCCCAGGCAGTCAAGTCCTCCCAGGGTCCCCCGGTCTCGAAGGAGGTCGAGGCGGCCTATCCAGACGCGCGCGCGCTGTACCTCGATCTTCACCAGAATCCGGAACTGTCGTCGCATGAAGTGCAGACCGCGGCTAAACTTGCCGGGCGGCTGCGAGCCTTGGGATATGAAGTCACCGAGAAGGTGGGCGGGACAGGGATTGTGGCGGTGCTGAAGAATGGCGATGGGCCGACGGTGATGCTGCGAACGGAACTGGACGCGCTTCCGGTCGAGGAGAAGACAGGTCTTTCTTACGCGAGCAAGGTGCATGCCCAGGACGATGCCGGTCGCGATGTCCCGGTGATGCATGCTTGCGGGCACGATCTGCATATGGCGTCGCTGTTGGGGACGGCGACGATCATGGCGCGCAGCAAGAACACCTGGCACGGAACCCTGATGCTGGTCGGGCAGCCGGCCGAGGAAACCATCTCAGGCGCCAAGGCGATGATCGCGGACGGATTCATGAAGCGTTTCCCGAAGCCCGATGTGGGTGTGGCGCTGCACGTCGGGAACAACCTTCCCGCCGGCACGGTCGGGATCACGCCGGGGGTGTATGACTCGAACGCCGACTCGTTGCGGATTACGCTGTACGGGAAAGGCGGACACGGCTCGTCGCCGCACACCACGGTGGATCCGATCGTGCTCGCTGCGAAGGTGATTCTGGATTTACAGACCATTGTTTCGCGGGAAGTGAAGCCTGGAGAAGTGGCCGTGGTTACGGTTGGATACATTCGGGCGGGCAACAAGAACAACATCATTCCAGACCAGGCCGAGCTTGGGCTGACGGTGCGCACTTTCAAGGCCGCGATCCGGACGCAGGTGCTGGCGGCGATCGCGCGCATCGTCAAGGGGGAGGCGGAAGCGGCGGGGTCGAAGCGGGCCCCGGACATTGATCACAACGAAGCGACTGATTCCGTCTACAACGAGCCTGCACTGGCGGAAAAACTGCGCGGGCCGCTGGAAGCAGCGCTGGGCAAGGACAACGTCGAAACCATCGATCCGGCCCTGGCCTCGGAGGACTACTCGAACTTTGTTGCGCAAGGAATTCCGTCGCTCTATTTTTCGCTGGGCGGGGCGGATCCGGCGAAGTTTGCGCAGGCCAAGGCAGCGGGCGAGACGCTGCCTTCTAATCATTCTTCGCTATTTGCCCCGGACGCGGATCCGGCTCTGCGGACCGGCATTACCGCGGAGGTGGCAGTGCTGCGCAACCTGCTAAATAGCTCGCGCGAAGAGCTGCAGAAAACGTTGGCGAGTCGGGAGCAGTGACCCGGCAGTTGTCTGGGGAGAAAGGCAACTGATGGCGGTCCCTACTGCGATTTCCTGGATTCGGCAGTGTCCTTCTCTGCGGCCTTCTTCTTGTCGCCGAAGAGATCGAGGCCGAAATGTGGTTCTGATTTCGTGCCGGTAATCTTGATCGGCACGTCAGCTCCTGCGCCATTCTTGCTGAAGAAAGGGTCCACCGGTTTGAGGAAGATGGATTTCCAGCCCCCCACCATCTGCGACAGCTTAGCGTCGAAGCGTGCGTGGCCGTGGAAATCAAACTGGTTCCCGTCGAGGCTGTAGTTGCCTTCCAGACTTACTTTCGTGCCGGGCATTTGAAACACGAGGTCGGGAAGGGTGAGAACTGAATTCTTCAGGACAAAGTTCCCACCCATGCGGGATTTGACGTTGTCGGGGATATCGTCGGTGGCGAGCTTTGGCTTTCCCCGGCTCCGCATGCTCAAGGCATCGACCTTGCTCTGGATCTTGTCGTTCGAGAAGTGGGTTCCTGCGACATCGAATTTTCCCTTCAGATACAAGCGGTCGGAAAGGTCGGGGTCCCCAGGAGAGAGGTCAAGCATGGTTTGCAGATGGACCTTTCCCGTCATGACGGGAGGATCGGTGTGAACAGCGAGCCGCAGCAGGTCGTCAATCTTGCCGTCGGCGATTGTGACATCGAGCTGGATGTGGTGGCCTTTCGGGTCCGAGGACTTGACCACAAATCCGGTGGCGGTGATGGGCGTGTTGAGGAGCGTGGCGTTCACAGGTTGCAGGTAGGTGTCGCCGCTGGTGCCGTCGACAATGGCGTGAAATGTCGTCTTCAGGGGCACGGGACGACCGCTGATGTTGAGGCGGAAGTCGGGCGTATCGGTCTGGCCGTCGACAACGATGCGGCCGAGCGTTCCTTCGTAGCGGCCAGTGGAGGAGAGGATGCCGCCGATGCCTTTCAGCGTGCCGAGGTCGGCGTTGCTGAAGGTGTACTCGCCGCGGACCGGGCTCTCACGTGGGTCCGCTGGATGGAAGGGCCCGAACTCGCCATGGGAGTCGATATCGCCAACTGGTTTGGGATTGACGAGAATTGCCTTAAAGCTGAGAGGCTGGTCAGGGCCGATGTCCCGCATGTAGAGATTTTGAATGTCAAAGTCGAGCGGCAATTTGTCGGGACGGTTGGTGTTGATGACGAGATGAGCTTTTTCTGAATGGAACTGGTCGACGACAATTGTGATTTTTCCGCCTTCGGGGCCCATGCTGCGGAACTGCTGGCGATCCTGCTTGGGAGGAATGTTGAGTTCGAGGCCCTTGATATAGACGTTGCCCACATGCATGGGAGTCTGCAGCAGGCTCATGATGTTGGCACGGAAGCGGAACTCGTCCACGCCGATGAGGGGCTGTAATCCTTCGCGATGGATATTGGGGTCGGTCTGGCCGTAGATTCGCAGCCCTTTGCCTGACACCAGCAGGCCCCGGTAGACGGAAACCTTCAAGTCATCGAGGTCAACACGGCTCTGGAAGCGGGTGGAGAGAGTCCCAACCACGCGGGCTCGGAGTAGCGGTTGGGCGTAATGCGCGAGGATAGAGAGAAAAACGACGAAGAAGAAAACTGCGAGCAAGACGATGGCGAGGATTTTTCTGGCGCGGCTGCGGAACGGATCGGCGAAGGGGCGCTTTATGTTGTTTGAGGACATGCTTCGGTCACTGGTGCGTCTTCAGGATGCGGTTGGCGAGCGGGAGGTTGGACGAGCTACCGCAAAGACGACCTAGTACTCCCCGTAGCGTCCTTTCACCGAATCAAGAAGCTTGTGGGAATCGTAACCGATGCCGTCCTTGAAAACGACTTCTACGTTTTCAATATCTGCGATCTGCTTTGAGGGGTCACCCTTGATGACAACGAGATCGGCGTTCTTGCCGGCAGCGATCGAGCCGATCTGCTTTTCTCTGCCGAGATAGATGGCGCCGTTCAGGGTGGCGATCTTGATGGCCTCTACCGGAGAAAATCCGGCTTCAACCAGCAGCTCAATCTCGCGCTGGTCGCCGAAGCCCGGGAGGACGTCGCCCCTGCCGGTGGGGTCGGGACCGGCGAGCAGCAGACCTCCGGCGGAGGCGAAGGCGCGTTCCAGTTCCAGGTCGTGCTTCCACAGCAGGGCGGCGTGGTCGGACTTCGCGGGCGTAAGCGAGGCGGGGCGCTCGCGAACCAGGAAAAAATCCTCGCGCGCTTCGGGAGTCATGGCGTCCAGGGCTTGCTGACGCACAGGGGGACGACCCGATCCGGCGTCGCTTTCAAATACCGGCAGGGTCGAGGTGATGGCCACGTGATGCTTCACGAGCGTGTCAACCAGGTCCTTGGCCTCAGGGCTGCCGGACTCCATGTGCTCCAGGGTGTAGTCACCTGCACTGTCGCTGCAGACATCGGGCTTTTTGCCGGGATCGAGTTGCGTGTTCACGAAGAAACCGTGCTCCAGGTCGTCGATGCCCAGCTCGGCGGCTTCTTTGTAGGTGACCGAGCACAAGTGCCCGGTGACCTTGATGCCGCGCCTATGGGCGGCGTCGATGGCGGCTTTCAACTCGGCGCGGGTGATATTCATGTACGCCTTGAATGAAGTCACTCCGTGATCGGCCCAGTACTCGACGAGCTGGAGCGCGTCGTCGGGGCTGGTCAGGTGAGGCATCTGGAGGAAGTAGCTTTCGGATCCCTCGAGGTAAGGGCCGGTGACGTCGATGTGGGGACCGGGCAGTTTGCCCGCGTCGATATCGTGCTTCAGATTCAGATCGGTGTAGGTCTCCACGCTGCCGGTGGTCCGCATGGTGGTGACGCCTCCGGCCAGATAGAGGCGGGGCGCGGAGAACGTCATCTGCGGAACCAGCACGGGCGGGTCATACTTGCGCTGGCTATTCAGATTCGGCCGCGCGATGTAGAACAGGTGATTGTGCATGCCGACGATGCCCGGCATCACGGTGTATCCGCGGAGATCGAGGACGGTGGTGCCGTCGGCCGCGGGAACGTCGGCGCCTTTCTGGATGGCGGCGATCTTGCCAGCTTCGATCACGACGTTCTGGTCTTCGACGGACGGCGCGCCGGTGCCATCGATCACCCGCACGTGAGTGAGGATGACCTTAGGCGTACTCACGCGCACGAATTCCTTCACCGTTTTGGAGAGCTCGGGGGGTTGCGCCTGAAGAAAACAGGAGAGAACAAACACCGCGAGAGCCGGCAGAATTTTCGATCGCATGAATGCCTCCAGAGGGCCGGGACATTGTAACTGACCGCGGGAAAGAAGGGGCCAGCGCCCCACCGGTGTCTTGTCCTTGCGCAAATTAAAGGCTTTTTGGCGTGAGAATGACTGAAGCGTCCCCATATTCTGCAAAGATCTGCACACTATCAGCAGAGGGCCAAGACTTTTCGGTCGGAAACGGGGAATTGTCGTTCGCTCCCAACGGTCGCATAGTAAACTGACTCGCTCTTTTCCGAGGAGACCTGATGAAATCCTATTCTCGACCAGCGGCGTGTTGGTCCGTTGCCGTGCTAGCAGCATTGCTCTCTCTTTTTGCGTTGCCGTCGGCCCAGGCGCAAAAACTCGCGACGGGGCAGCGTCTTCCCAAGCGCGTGGTGGCGGATTATACCGCCGGCAGTAAGTACCTGAATCCACCCTACGGCGTGCCTCAGATTCCCTTCAAGAAGCTGACCCACATCATTCACGCTGCAGTGCCGTGGAACTCGGACGGAAGCCTCTCGGTGGGCAATGGCTTTCTGGAACCGGCGCTGATTCGGAAGGCTCACAAGAACGGGGTGAAGGTCATGCTCCTCACGGGTGGCGACTTTGCGGCCGTGGAGAACAGCAAGGCGGTTCTTGAAACGGTGGTGATGAACCTGCAAGCTTTCGTCACCGCCAACGGGTATGACGGTCTCGACGTGGATTGGGAGTTTCCCGAGAGCGCGGCTGACCGGGCTTTCTTCAACCGGCTGATGGAGCGATTTCGTGCGGCTTTCCCAAGTCCGCAGTACACGCTCTCGATCGACGTTGCTCCGTGGAATGGCACGTTTTACAACATGCACCGGCTGAAAGACTCGGTCGATTTCTTCAACCTGATGGTGTATGACTGCGCCGGCCCGTGGACCAGTATCGGTCAGTTGAACTCGCCAATTTTCTGGGATCCGAAGAATCCCAAGCCGGAGGAGTGCCAGCCGGGTGGGAGCGTGGAGCAGGCGGCGGATATTTTCCTGAAGCGCGTGCCGGCCGAGCAACTGAATATGGGAACTCCGTTCTACGGCTACTACTACACCAACGTGAGCCAGCTTTTCGCGGAGTGTCCGAACGATGGCATTACTCCAGACGGGGACTGCGACGACACCGTGCAGTACGTCAATTACGGTCCATTCATCAAGCCGCTGATCAACCAGCAAGGATGGCAGCGATACTACGATACGACTGCGATGGTTCCTTATTTGCTGCGCACCGACGGGGCGCCGGGATTCATCACCTACGATGATGCGTATTCCACCTACACCCGCGTTTTTTACTCGGACTGGATTCGCAACCTGGGCGGAACCTTCATGTGGGCCTTGGATGCCGATTACGACGGCCATTCGCAAGACCTGGTGGATGCGATGTATCAGGCGACGATCGATGGTTCCACCAGGCGTTAGGCTGGGATAGCAGCAACGGACGATAGGTTCGATCGGGTCGCCCGTTTTCGGTCGGCGTTGCGCAGCGCTTGCTGCCCACCCTGAACGCAAAAGGCCACGATGCTTTCGCAACGTGGCCTTTTGCACTGGCGGCTGGTGCCGCAGGTTCTGGTTACTTAGCCGGCGGCGGCACCACTTCCGAGAGCCGGTTGTCATGCCGCAGGCTGGCGAACTCCTCGTCTTTGTAAACATTCGCCAGATCGCGATAGCCCTCTTCCTTGGCTTTCCGCAGGCACCGGAGACAGTCCTCCACATTGCCGCGCCGCGCATAGATCTTGGCCAGCATGTAAGAGTAACGGGCACGCTCTTCCGGGGTTGTGACCTGAGCCACCACTCCGGTTCGCGAGCTGGCGTCCAGAACTTCCGGATCCAGCTCCAGAGCGCGGGTATACTCGCTGATCGCACGATCCACCTTGTTCTGGCCAAACCAGGCCGCTCCCAGGTTGACGTGGAACGTGGCGCGCGTCTCCTCGAGCGCCACCGCCTTCTTGAAATATTTCACCGCTGACCCCAGGTTTTTCTGGGTGAAGTCCACGGCGCCGATGTTGTTGAGGGCCTCGGCATACTTGGGGTTCAGCCTGGCGGATTTCTGAAAGTTGGCGCGGGCCGAGCTCATTTCGCCATTCTTCAAGGCGGCCAGACCCAACTTGTTGTACAGCGCTGCATTCTTCGGATCTTTGCGCAACGCTGCCTGAAAGTACACGATCGCTTGGCGGTAGTCCTTCTGGGCTCTTGCTTCGTCGCCCGCCTTTCCCAGTTCGGCGACCGTCATCGATCCGATGGCCTTGCCCTGGTCCGGATCCGGCTTGGCGACACTGTAATTCGGTAGTGCGACCAGCATCGCCGCCATCACGATTGATAATGTGAGATTTCGCATATTAGCCTCGCTTTCCGGAGGTGCATCCGTTCCGGTCATGGGCGGCGTCCCGTCTGTGCTCCGGCGAACTGCTCTCCGCATCTGGTCCATTTATCGTGCAGATCCGGGCTGCGCACAACGCTAACCCTGCTACGCCCTGGCTACAGACACTGGTTACTTCTGCAACACTCCAGCCATGTGCCGGGCAGGCAAGCACTTCCACAACGACGCGGGGCGAAAATGGCAATGCTGGATTCTGGGGTTACACGACCGTTACATCGGCGAGGCGGTTAGTTTGTAGACCGTTACAGCACGGGATGTCACTGCAACCCGCAGAATGGCGGGTGTATAAACGAGCTGTCGGAGGAATTAAATCGGTTATGCCTTCGCCGACAATCGAGGCCGAGACCACGGAGCTGGAACGCGCGGAACTGCAGGCCGTTCTGCGCTCGCCGCTGTTCCTGCGCTCGCCGACCCTCGCTCACCTGCTTTCCTACCTCTGCGAAAAGAAGTTCGCCGGCGAGAGCGATCAGATCAAGGAGTATTCCGTTGCTCTGGACGTCTTTAGCCGCCGAGACTCGTTTGACCAGGACACCGATTCGATCGTTCGAGTACAGGCGAATCGCCTGCGCAAGCGCCTGGCCGAGTATTACAGCGGTGAGGGCGCGTCGCATGGTGTGCGGATTACGATTCCGGTTGGACAGTACGTCCCCGTTTTTGAGCAAAAGGCCGCCCCTGAGATTTCCAGCGCTGCAGCCGAGGGGCCGGGTTCACCGGGTGCTGGGAAGATCTCCACGCGGCCCCGCCGGCGCATCGCCACGTTCTTGCTGACTGCAGCCGCGGTAGGGGTTCTGGTCTTGCTCGTGTTCGTGGCAAGAGAGAACAGGAACTCAATCCGCCCAACCTCCTCCGCGAACCACCCACAGATCGAGGCCGGGCCGATGGTAGGCCTTCCGGTGGGCGACGAAATCCGCATTCTGGCGGGCGCCACGCGAAGCTATGTGGACCGTGCCGGCAAGCCGTGGAGCGCGGATGCTTACTTTGCGGGCGGTACGCCGGTTCGCAGTCCGATGCATAACATCTGGCGCACCCAGGATCCCAACATTTATCGCAGCAGCCGCGAGGGAGACTTTGCTTACAACATTCCGTTGAAGCCTGGTACCTACGAACTGCATCTGTACTTTGCGGAAACGTTCTATGGTCCCGAGGATGCCGGTGGCGGTGGTGAGGGGAGTCGCGTGATGAGCGTCCTGGCGAACGGCAAGCCGCTGCTGACGGACTTTGACGTGATCGCCGACGCCAGCGGTGGCCGAACCGCCGATGTGAAAGTGTTCACCGACATTGCGCCCGCCAGCGATGGCCAACTGCACCTGAGTTTTTCCTCGGGGAAAGGCGGCCGGGGAATGGTGTCGGCGATTGAAATTCTGCCCGGAACACCGAGGCACATCCGGCCGGTGCGCATCCTGGCGCGGGATGTGCCCTACTACTCGAACGACAGCCGCTGGTGGAGTCCCGACAACTACTTCAAGGGCGGACAGTTGAGCGCGAGTGAGGATCCCGCCGGCGGTACCGATGACCCTGAACTGTACGAAACCGGGCGCTGGGGCCACTTCTCCTATGCAATCCCGGCCACGCCCGGGAAATACACCGTGGTGTTGTATTTCATCGAACGGCGGGGCGACTCGGCGAACCGGCATGCCGGGGCCGCCTCGGACTCGGGCGCGTCCCCCGAAATGCGCCGGTTCAATGTCTTCTGCAATGGCAAGGCAGTTCTCAGCCAGCTGAACATCCTCGAAGAGGTGGGGGAGAACCGGCCGTTAGTGAAAAAGATCCCTGGGCTGGAACCGAACGCGCAGGGAAAGCTCCTGCTGGAATTTGTGCCTTTGAGCGATTACGCAACCGTGACCGCGATCGAGGTGATTCCGCAGTAGGCGGTTTTCCAACAAGTCCTGACAGTCAAAAACAAAGTCAAAGGCCACGGACAAGAGTGTCCGCGCCACACGAGCATGAAAAGGGCCACGCTCATTTCTGAACGTGGCCTTTGCTTCATGCCGGCTTAGACGGTCAGTAAATTCGGCTATTTGAAACGCCGGCCGGTAGCGGTTGCACACCCGCTGCCGAGAAGATTTCCGGACGGATCGAAAAATTGCACCGTGGCCGCGCTGGTGAGCTGATCGCCATTTCCCAGCTGAATGTTCTGGGTAATGGTCTGCGTTTTGACAAGAGCTCCGTTGCTGGTAATGAACGCGGTCGAAGCTGCGCTGTACGCGTGCTGTTTGTACGCCCACACGCCGTGTCCCGGACCGCGCTCGGCGGGGAAGAAGTTCGGATTGGAGGTCGTCTCTGTCAGGGTGCCTCCACGGCCGAACGTGAGCAGGGACTGAAAGGGATTACCGAGCGGGTTGCCGCTCTGACAGTCCACCTGCGTTACCTGGACAGTCCACGTTCCTTCCAGCATGCGGGATTCCGGTTGGCGGCGTCCAGAGCCGGCAACGCTTTGTCCAATCAATAGAATAGTTACCAGCGATACGGCAGAAACCCGGGCCAGGAAATTCGTGATCATGATCTTTGCTCCTCATTTTGGAATGTCTTCCGGGTTGCTCTCCGGTTGATCTTCCGCAATACTCGTTCAGGTCCGGGAGAGAAGTCCTTAGGCGGGTCTGAAACTTTCTGAATTGTGTCTGAAGTTCGGTGAGGACCTCCCAAACACCGCAATGGCTGATCTGGCGCCTCACATCTACGAATTCGGAGACTTCCGCATCGATGCGGCCAAGGCGCTGCTTGTCCGCAAGGGCGAGCCGGTAGCGCTTACGCCGAAGGTCTTTGAGACGCTGCTCTACCTGGTGCGGCGCCAGGGAGATCTGGTGGAAAAGGACGAGTTGATCCGGGCGGTATGGCCCGATACCGTGGTCGAAGAGAACAACCTCAACCAGAACATTTCCACCTTGCGCCGCGTGTTGGGAGAGAGCCGGGGCGAAAACCGCTACATCGTGACCGTCCCGGGGCGGGGCTACCGTTTTGTTGCGAGCGTCCGAACGCCGCCCGTCTCCGCAGCCGCCCCTTCCACTCGAACGCTCGCCGTGCTTCCCTTCAAGCCGCTCACGGCCGACCTGCGCGATGAGGCGCTGGAAATGGGGATGGCGGACACGCTGATTGCCCGCCTCAGCAGCAGCCGAGGCACCACCGTGCGGCCCCTCAGTTCGGTGCGCAAGTACGGCAGTCTGGAGCAGGACGCTCTGGCCGCAGGTCGCGAGCTGGCCGTCGAGTCGGTGCTGGACGGGAGTATCCAGAGGAATGGCAATCACATTCGGGTAACGGCCCGGCTTGTTCAGGTGTCCGACGGGACATCGCTTTGGGCAGGGACTTTTGATGAGGAATTTACCGACGTCTTCGCCGTGCAGGACACGATTTCCGAAAAAGTGGCGGCGGCCCTCGCGCTCGGCCTCAGTCAGGAGGAGAAGCAGCGACTGACCCGGCGCTACACAGAAAATGTTGAGGCCTATCACTGCTACTTGAAGGGCCGCTACCAGATCGGCAAAGTCACTCGGCCGGCGATCACAAAAGGGATTGAATTCTTTCAGCAGGCGATTGACATCGATCCAACCTATGCGCTCGCCTTTGCGGGCGTGGCGGAGGCGTATCGAAGACTTCCCATCACCAGTGATGTGGCTCCCATGGAGGCATTCCCCAGAGCCAAGGCGGCAGCGCTGAAGGCACTGGAGATTGATGAAAACATCACCGACGCACACCTGGCGCTGGGGTTCATCAGACTCTGGTTCGATTGGGATTGGGCGGGCGCTGACCGGGAATTCAAGCGGGCGATCGAACTCAATCCGAGCAGCGGCGAAGCGCACATGGGCTACGCGGCGTTGCTGAGCGCGGTGGGCCGTCATCGAGAAGCCGTCACCGAGGGACAGCGAGCCATCGATGCGGATCCGCTCTCGCTGCTCGTCAATGCAAACCAGGCGCAATTCCTCCACTGGGCAAGGCGGGACGATGAGGCAAGGCTCCAGGCAGATAAGACCCTCGAAATGGATGCTGGGTTCTGGATTGCCCACCTTGCGCTGGGGCGGGTGCATATCCAGGCGGGTGAATACGAGAAAGCAATCGCGGCGCTGACCAAGGCGCGAGACTCGTCGGGCGGCAACTCGGAAACCATCTCACTGATCGGCTACGCCTGGGCGCGGGCCGGCGATCGGGCTCAGGCACTCGCGGTAGTCGATGAGCTGAAATCGCGTTTCGCCGGCCGCTACCTTCCTCCGCACAGTATTGCGGTCATCTATCACGGGCTCGGCGACAAAGACGAGACCTTCAAGTGGCTCGAAAACGCTTACGACGAGCGCGATGTTCGCCTGACGTTCCTGAAGATCGATCCGAAGTGGGATGCGATTCGCCCGGAGCCGCAATTTGGGGCGCTGATGCGGGGTATGGGGCTGGAGTAGAAGGATAGGCAAACGGAAAGGGCCACGCTGCTTTCGCAACGCGGCCTTTATTTGTTCTGCAGCGAATCATAGCGATCACTCGGCGTCCGAGGCTGACATCCTCTTCCCCGTGCGCAGGTAGTGGTTCATGGTGGTCTCCCAGTTCTGCATCTTGGCTTCGAACCATTTCTGGTCGCAGTGTTCGAGTTCGCGGTTGCCTTCCGGCGAGAGTCCCGTATAGCGGTAGCGGATGTGGGTGCGGGTCGCTCCGCGTTCGTCCGGCGTGAGCTGGATGCGGATCTCCGTGATGATCGACCCAGGATCGAACCAGACGAAGGCAATGCGGAAGGCGGAGGGATCGTACTCGGCCACGATCCAGGTAGTTTCAGTGGCCACACTATTATGCGAGACGGAAGCAGGCGGGTTGGACGTGGTGAACACGCACCCGAGTTCGGCGACGCCCGAGTCTGAATAGATCAGGCGATATTGACAGCCGGGAAGCCAGTCGGCTTCTCTCACTGGACAGAGCAAAGGGAAGACTCTGTCCGGGGAAGCGGGGTTGGTCTGAGTGTATTCGTGAACGACGCGGGAGCTATTGAATGCGGTCATGATTTCCTCCAAAGAAAAACCCGCGAGCCCTGAAGGGCACGCGGGTGGGTGATTTCGATATGTAGACCAATTGTCCAAAAGGAAAAGGCCAATCTGATTTCTCAGACTGGCCTTTATTTATGCCGGCAACGACCTACTCTCCCACACACTTTCGCGTGCAGTACCATCGGCCCAGCGGGGCTTAACTTCCGTGTTCGGGATGGGAACGGGTGGACCCCCGCGGTAAGATCACCGACAACTTAAAGCAGCTTCTAGCTACTAGCTCTTGGCTACTAGCTCGATCCCGCGGCGCGAACATCTCTGCGCCCGCTCAACGGATCTACGCTGCAAGCTTTCAAAGAGCGTGAGGACGAAGCCTCACAACTGAATAGATTGGGTTGCTTGCCAGGAGCCGAAGCTCGAGGCAAGCGGTTACAAGGTTTTCGTCGGCGCCCAGTTATCAGTATTGCTTCTCAGTCATCCAGGTTCTGACGACATCCAAACAACATTGCTAATTCCAGTTCAGGTTCGAACCGGGAACTGGCAACTGAGAACTAATAACTGGTGATATGCACCGAGTAAATCTTATGGTCAAGCCGAACGGGCGATTAGTACAGGTAAGCTACACGCATTACTGCGCTTCGACATCCTGCCTATCAACCAGGTAGTCTACCTGGGCCCTTCTTGACCCTTACGGGTTGGGAGATCTCATCTTGAGGAGTGCTTCCCGCTTATATGCATTCAGCGGTTATCACAACCGAACTTCGCTACCCAGCGATGCCATTGGCATGACAGCTGGAACACAAGAGGTTCGTCCATCCCGGTCCTCTCGTACTAAGGACAGGCCCTCTCAAATCTCCTGCGCCCACAACAGATAGGGACCGAACTGTCTCGCGACGTTCTGAACCCAGCTCACGTACCGCT
>Ga0302323_100000817_pt1 | contig 25190 bp, 22 predicted proteins | sample Fen_T0_3_FD_201950 | JGI IMG/M metagenome (GOLD analysis project Ga0302323, IMG submission 201950) | Peat permafrost microbial communities from Stordalen Mire near Abisko, Sweden - Fen_T0_3 | ecosystem: Environmental > Terrestrial > Soil > Wetlands > Permafrost | place: Sweden: Abisko...
CTGGGACTCCTCGTGGGTGCATGGGTCGGTCGCAGCCGCGGGCTGATCGTTCTCGGCATCGTCTTGAGCCTGGTCACCGCAGCCGTGGCGGCGCTTCCGAGCATCGACGTCTCCGGTGGTGTCGGCTACCGCCGCTGGGACGTACGGACCGCGATGATGGCAGCGCAGCAGTCGCCCTACCGGCTCGGAATCGGCAACGCGAAGCTCGATGTCGAGAAGCTGGCCACCGTCGGGACGACGGTCCCCGTCGCAGCCAGCGTGGGCGTGGGCAGCCTCATCGTGTACGTACCGACGAACGCTGACCTCAGGGTCACCACGCACGTCGGTCTCGGCGCGGTGCAGTGGCAGGGCTGGGCCAACTCGACCCAGTCGTCGGGGCACGACCTGAACCGGACGTTCACCATCGACCGCCCGCGAACGACCACCGAGATCGTGCTCGACCTGTCGGTCGACGTCGGTCAGATCACCGTGATCCAGCTGGGGAGCATTCGATGAAGCCGCACCGGTTCGATGCAACGTCATTGATCTGCGGAGTCGTGTTCGCCGTGGTCGCCGGGGTGTATCTCACCAGCGCCGCCACCGCGAGCTACGTGGACATCCGCTGGCTGCTGCCCCTGGCGCTGATCGGTCTCGGAGTTGCGGGGGTCGCCGGTGCGGTGACCACCGCAACCCGGCAGCAACGGGCCGCGACCGTCGACGCGCCGCCGCCCGCCGTGGCGACATCAGTGGTGGAGCCCTCCGTCGACGCCGGAGAGCCTGGCGAGGCCGACGGTCGGACCGACGAGTAGCCGAGCGACCGTCAACCACGGCCGGATGCAAGGGCGAACAACCGTCCGATCAGCTGTTCCGGGCGTTCGGGCAGCTCCGCCGAGGGTGACGCACCGGGGTGCTGCGGGGCGAGGCGCACCCGCAGTGCCCCGGGTCGGCTGACGAAGCGCAGCGGGGCGTCGAGGACCAGCGCCTCACCGTCGACACCCACCGGCACCGGTTGTTCGGACGTGACCTCGAACGTTGGCGCCGACCACTGCCGCCAGCCCCCCGGCGGGGCCTGCATGGCCGCCACACCCAGGACGCCGCCGTCCATGCGCGGCCTGGTTCCGGAACCCACGGCCCGGCCCAGGCGATAGGGGTTGTTCGACACCAAGATGACGGCGGCCGACTCGTGGGTCGTACCGTCCGGGCCCACCCAGCGCAGCTCGCTGCTCGACCCGCTCGGCTGCCCGAGGACGTCCGGTGCGGTGTCGAGGATCGTGCGCAGCTTCGCGTCGCGGTACCCCTCGCGCTGCACGGCCTCGGCGTACAGCCCCAACGACACGTTGTTCACGAAGACCCGCCCGTTGACCTCGGCGAGGTCGACGAGACGCTCTCCGCCGTCGACGAAGGCGTCCAGCGCGCCCACGACGTCGTCGCGGTCGACTCCGAGGTCGAGCGCGAAGTGGTTGCGGGTGCCGGCCGGGATGCAGGCGAACGGGAGGTCGTGCTCGGCGGCGATCGTCGCGACGAGGGCCTGAGTGCCGTCCCCGCCGGCAGCAGCGAGCGCGTCGGCACCTCCCGCGACGGCGTCGCGGACGAGCTGAACCAGGTCGTCACCGGGCTTGAGCTCGATCGGCTCGATGCCGCGCTTGCGGGCCTCGTCGGCCAGGTGGTTGGTGAGCGCCTTGCCGCCGCCGGACTTCGGGTTCCAGATGACGATGGCCCGCGTCGGTGGCGTGGCGGGCGAATGTGTGACGTGCGGCGTGAAGGCCCGCTTGGCGCTGCCCACACTCAGCAGCAGGAGCGCGACTGCGATCAGTCCTTCCGCGACGTTGCCACCGGTCAGCACCACCGCCACGGCAGCGACGAGCAGCGCGACACACCCGACCAGCCACGTGAGCCGGGGGGTGCCCCGGTGACGAAGCGCCTGCCATCCTGCGACTGCCGCCACCGCGACCACGGCCACCACCGCTGGGCCGCGCGGAAAGTCGGTGACGACCATCACCGCGAGCACGACGACGGCGGCCGTGAGCAGCAACAGGGACACCGCTGCGTCGAGTCGTCTGCCGGTCATGCCAGGAGCCTAGGGGCGCGGACCGAGGTGGCGCTCGTAGGTGACCGTCAGACCCTCGGCCCAGTGGTCACCCACCCACTGCCGTTCGTGCACGACGATCGTGTCCGGATGACACTCGATCAGGTGGTAGGAGTTCAACGAGCCGCGGGTGCGTTCGGACACCGCCGTTCCCGCCACCACGCTCAGTGCGGGACGAGCCCCCGCGTCACTGCGCAGCTCGACCCGCGCGACCTGAGGGTCGTGCGTGTGTCCGGCGAGCAGCAGCTCGACGCCGGCGTCGGCCGCGGCTGCGACGAGGCCCGAGCGACCGACCAGGCCCGACAGCTCGCGGGGCAGCACCGGGTGATGCGTGACGATCACGCGCAAGGCGTCGGACGGCGCGCCGCCGAGGGTGGTGCGCACGAGCTCGGCCTGCCGCTCGCTGACGTGTCCCGCCTTCCAGCGCCAGTGCGGCATCGAGTTGAGACCGAGCAGCACGGCTCCGGGCACCTCGAGCACCGGGTCGAGATCGTGGGCGATGTAGCGCTGGTAGCGCGCGAACGGCGAAGCGAACCGGCGAACCACGTTGAACAGGGGGATGTCGTGGTTACCGGGCACCACCAGCACGGGTTGCGGAAGCCGCCGCAGGTAGGCACGGGCCCGGGCGAACTGGTGGCTGCGGGCGCGCATCGTCAGGTCGCCGCTGACCACGGTCACCGTCGGCCCCTGCGCGACCAGGTCGGTCATCAGCGACTCGGCGACGAGGTCGACGTCGGCGCCGAGGTGGATGTCGGACACCTGCGCGATCAGGAGCGGCGTCATACGGGCGCACCTGGGTGATGCAGCCGGTCGAGGGCGAACTCGACGATCGGGGAAAGCCAACGTCCCGGCACCTCGGCGAGGTCGACCCACTCGACGCCATCGCTGCTTCCACCCACGTCGTGGATCGTGAGCGGGCCGTCGGCGTCGACGTGCACCCGATAGACGATCCGTACGGCGTGCAGCACGTCCGGCCCCTGGTCGGACGGCTCGCGGACGGCCGAGTGCACGCCCAGCAGCGCCTCGACCGAACCGGTCAGCCCGGTCTCCTCGTGCAGCTCGCGCAGGACGGCGTCGCGCGGCGCCTCACCGAAGTCGACCCCACCACCGGGCAGCGTCCACGCGCCGGGATAGGGGGTCTGCTCACTCAGCCGCACCAGCAGCATGCGCTCCCCGCGCACCACCACGGCATACGCGGCGAGCCGCTGGACCTGCCCCGGGTTGGCCCCGTCCGCCACGAAACTCTCCCCTCGCCCGCTCGATTCATCTCAGCACACGGAGCCGCATCCTCGGCTTCCAGGCCTGGCGGATTCCTCGAGCAGCGTGGATCGTGTGCCCGGGGCCACCGCCACAGCCGGGAGGAAGAACCGATGTTCGTACAGATCATGAAGGGCAGGGTCGCCGACGCCGCGCTCCTGCAGCGACAGTCCGAGGCATGGCGACGTGATCTCAAGCCGGGCGCGACCGGGTACCTGGGAACGACGTCCGGCACGACGCCTGATGGAGTTGCGGTGCTCGTCGCGCGGTTCGAGACGCAAGCCGCTGCGCAGGCGAACAGCACCCGTCCCGAGCAGGCCGAGTGGTGGTCGAAGACGGCACCAGCGTTCGACGGCGAGGTCACCTTCATCGACTGCCCCGAGGTCGACCTGATGTTCGGGGGCGGCTCGGACGCTGCGGGATTCGTGCAGCTCATCGAGGGTCGAGCGGTCGACCCTGAGACGCTGCGCGCCGTCGGTCGGACGATGGAGGACGAACTGCACGCAGCCCGACCAGACCTCCTCGGTGGGATCGTGGCGTGGCACGGCGATCGGGAGTTCACGCAGGTCGTCTACTTCACGTCCGAGGCCGACGCGCGCGCCAACGAGTCGAAGTCGCAGGGCGATCCGCAGGCGGCCGAGTGGATGAAGATGATGGACGGTCCGATGAGCTTCCACGACCTGCCGGATCCGGAGTTCGACTGACCCGTCGACGAAGGCAGCGGCCGGCCACCGCCCTGCTGGACGGAACCGAGCGGAACCGCGGACCCCCGGGCGGGGCTTCAGGAGGGTGCTCAACGCGTCGACTCCTACCCGTGTCTTCCGGGTCGGTGGTAGCCCCCGCGGGTCGGCGGCGGGCTGTGCTGCCTCGCTGGGTACACGGGGTCGCTCAGTTCCGCTGGTGGCTCATCTCGGGCGCGACTCTGGCGTATCTGCCGGTCGGCTACTCCACGAGTGGCGGCGACTACGACTTCTTCCGGAACGGCGCGCGCGTACTGCTGGGACTTCCCACGTCAGGCGTCGTGGGAAGTCGTGGGCACTTCGGCATGTACGCGGCGGATCCTTCCACGCAGGTTGGACCGGTTGCCCTGCTGGTGACGACGCCGCTCGCCTGGTTGGGCCGAGACAGCGGGCGTCTGGTGCTGTCGGTCGTCATGGCTCTCGCGCTCACCCTGCTGCTCTGGCTGACCGAGCGAGCGGGCCGGATTCTCACCACTCGTTCGGAGCCCGACCTTCAGCTGGTCGTGCTGCTCGCGGGTCTGATGTCGATCCCCATGTGGCACCAGGTCGTCCTCTACGCCCATCTCGACGACGTGCTCGTCATGGTGGGCGCTGCGATGGCCATCGACTGCCTGGCCCGGGGCCGTGCCCTCGCTCTCGGCGCCGTCATCGGGCTTGCGGTCGATGCGAAGCCATGGGCCCTCGGTCTGCTCCCACTGGTCGCTGCGCTCCCCACGGCCAGGCGACGTGCGGTTGCCGCCTCGGCTGCTGTTGCGGTGGTCGCGGTCGGCTGGGCGCCCTTCCTGCTCGTTCGGGGGACCCTGAGCGGCTTGGCGGGCTACCACATCCCGGTGGCGGCCCAGTCTCCCCTCACCCTCCTGTCGATCGAGCCTCACGGACCGATGCCGGCCTGGGCCCGACCGGCCCAGCTGGGCATCGGGTTGCTGCTCGCCGGGCTCGCCGTTGCGCGGCGCCGGCCCGCCGCAGTGCCGCTGGTGGTCGTCGCGGTCCGCGTCGCCCTGGATGCCGGGGCGTACAGCTACTACTACACCGGGCTCGTCATCGGGTGCGCCATCCTCGAGATCGCGGGCACGAACCGACGCATCCCGGTCCTGACCGGCCTGGTGGCCTTCATCGAGTTCGACGTGACGTGGCTGCTCAACTCCAACTCGGCACTGGCCGGGCTCAACGCTGCGGCTGCGACGTTGGCGATCGCTGGTCTGCTCATTCGACCGCCCACACCAGTCGAGGCGCCGAACGCAGTCACTCCCACTCGATGGTTCCCGGGGGCTTGCTGGTGACGTCGAGCACCACCCGGTTGACGTCGCGCACCTCGTTGGTGATCCGGGTGGAGATCCGCGCGACCACGTCGTACGGCAACCGCGCCCAGTCGGCGGTCATCGCGTCCTCGCTCGTCACCGGCCGAATCACCACGGGGTGACCATAGGTCCGTCCGTCCCCTTGCACGCCCACCGAGCGCACGTCGGCCAACAGCACGACGGGCATCTGCCAGATCGACCGGTCGAGCCCGGCCGCCGTCAGCTCCTCGCGGGCGATCGCATCTGCCTCGCGGAGCACGTCCAGTCGCTCACGGGTGACCTCGCCGATGATCCGGATCCCCAAGCCCGGGCCGGGGAACGGCTGACGCCACACGATCTCGCCGGGCAGCCCGAGCTGCTCGCCCACGGCGCGCACCTCGTCCTTGAACAACGCGCGCAAGGGCTCGACCAGCGCGAACTGAAGGTCCTCGGGCAACCCACCCACGTTGTGGTGGCTCTTGATGTTGGCGGTGCCAGTGCCTCCGCCGGACTCGACCACGTCGGGGTACAGCGTTCCCTGCACGAGGAACTCGACCTGTTCGCCGTGGGTGCCCGCCTCGGCCACGACCTCGGCCGCCGCCTGCTCGAAGACGCGGATGAACTCCCGACCGATGATCTTCCGCTTCTCCTCCGGGTCACTGACGCCGGCCAACGCGTCGAGGAACCGTTGTTGCGCGTCGACGACCTTCAACGTGACGCCGGTCGCGGCGACGAAGTCGCGTTCCACCTGCTCGGCCTCGCCCTTGCGCAGCAGGCCGTGGTCGACGAAGACGCAGGTGAGCTGACCGCCGATCGCCCGTTGCACCAGCGCGGCGGCGACGGCGCTGTCGACACCACCGGAAAGCCCGCAGACCGCCCGCTTACCGCCAACTTGCGCACGGATCGCGTCCACCTGGTCGTCGACCACGTTGGCCATGGTCCACGTGGGTGAGCAGCCGGCGATCTCGTAGAGGAAGTGCTCGAGAACCGCCTGACCGTGCTCGGTGTGCATCACCTCGGGGTGGAACTGCACCCCGGCAAGGCCACGGTCGACGTCCTCGAAGCCTGCGACCGGCGCTCCTTCGGACGACGCACTGACGGTGAACCCGGCGGGGGCCGCCGTCACCGAGTCGCCGTGCGACATCCAGACCGACTGGTCGCGGGGCAGACCGTGGAACAGCGTCGAGTCCGACGCGGACACCTGCAGCGGGGTGCGGCCGAACTCACTGGAACCGGTGTGCTCGACGGTTCCGCCGAGCGCCTGGGCCATGGCCTGGAACCCGTAGCAGATGCCGAAGACCGGGATGCCGGTGTCGAAGAGGGCTGGGTCCACGCGCGGCGCACCGTCGGCGTAGACGCTGGAGGGACCGCCGGACAGCAGGATCGCGGACGGCCGTCGCGCGACGATGTCGTCGACCGTTGCGGTGTGCGGCACGATCTCGCTGTAGACCCGGGCCTCGCGCACTCTGCGGGCGATGAGCTGGGCGTACTGAGCACCGAAATCGACGACCAGAACGGTGTCGAAACCCTCGGTCGTCAGCGGCTCGGGAGAAGCGCTCACGGGGTCCTTCCGGTCGCAGTGGTGAGGAACGAGTCTAACGTCGGGCCGAGGAACAACTCGTTCGCGTCCGGTCGCCTCGACTCCCTAGGCTGGCCGGGCCATGCTGCGCGATCTCCCCCATCCCGATCCCGGGTCTGCCGACCTGCGCTCACCCAACCGGTTCTTGCTGTCGGTGGGGCGTCAGCAGCTCGGGATCCTCGGGATCGGCGTGTTCTTCGGGGTTGCCTCGATGGTCTCGCAGGCGATGATCCCGGGGGCTCTGGGGGCCGGAATCCAGGCCGTCACCGACAAGTCCGAGAGCCGGGTGCTCCTGTGGTCGGCGGTCGTTCTCGGCCTCGGCATCTTCCAGGCTGCCGCCGGGATCATGCGGCACCGCATGGCGGTCACCAACTGGATCACGGCGGCATCGCGGGTGCAGCAGCTGCTGGTCCGTCAGTCGGCGCGGCTCGGAGGTGACCTGCCCAAGCAGGTGTCCACCGGCGAGGTGGTCGCCGCCAACGCCAACGACGTCGAGCGGATCGGCAGCGCCTTCGACGTGCTCGCCCGGTTCGTCGGGGCGATCGTCGCGTTCGTCGTGGTGGCTCTGGTGCTGCTGCGGCTGTCCGCACTGCTCGGCACGATCGTGCTGGTCGGGGTGCCGGTGCTCTCGCTGCTGATCGCGCCGCTGGTGCGACCACTGGAGCGGCGGGAACGCGACCAACGGGCCCGGCTGGGTGAGGCCACCGCCCTGGCTGCCGACACCGTGGCCGGCCTGCGGGTGCTGCGCGGCATCGGCGGCGAGGACCTCTTCTTGGAGCGCTACGACACCGCGTCGGCGTCGGTCCGGGCCGCGGCGGTCCGCACGGCGCGGATCCGCTCGCTGCTCGATGCGCTGCAGGTGGGCCTGCCCGGCTTCTTCGTCGTGGTGGTCACCTGGCTCGGTGCCCGGCTGGCCCTCGAGGGCAACCTGTCCGTCGGTCAGCTGGTCGCCTTCTACGGCTACACCGCCTTCCTGGTCCTGCCGTTGCGCACGATCACCGAAGGGGCGCACCGGTTCGCGTCGGCGCGGGTCGCAGCAACGCGGGTCGTCACCGTGCTTCGCCTGGAGCCGTTCGTGCCGAACCCGGCCACGCCGGCGGCCGAGCCCGGCGTCGGCCCCCTGGTCGACGCCGACAGCGGCCTGGTCATCGAGCCCGGCCGGCTGACGGCGGTCGTGGTCGACGACCACGACACGGCCGACCTGCTGGCCGCCCGCCTGGGCCGCTACGTGGCCGGGGACGTCACGTTGGCCGGCACCCCGCTCAACGACCTGCCGCGCGACACGATCCGTCGTCGTGTGCTGGTGCAGGACAAGGACCCGACCATCCTCTCGGGCGCGGCCGAGGACCTGTTCGACATCCCGCGCACCGGTCGAGTCGGCGTCGACGACGCTCTGGAGTGGGCGAGCGCGCTCGACGTCGTCGACGCACTTCCCGACGGCCTCGCGACCGAGCTTCCCGAGCGTGGCCGGTCGCTTTCCGGCGGGCAACGGCAGCGACTCGCGTTGGCGCGGTCCTACGTGGCCGACCCCGACGTGCTGGTGCTCGACGAACCGACCAGTGCCGTGGACGCCCACACCGAGGCGCGGATCGGGACCCGCATCCACGACGCCCGACCGAACCGGACCACGGTGGTGTTCACGACCAGCCCGCTGCTGCTGGAGCACGCCGACGCGGTCGTGCTGGTCGTCGACGGCCACGTCCTGGCCACCGGCACCCACCGCGAGCTTCAGCGCACGTGGCCCGAGTACCGGCACGTGGTCGGTCGAGGGGGCGAGGAGTGAACCCCCCCGAGGAGCTGAACCCGAACGAGGCGGCCACCCAGCTGCCGGGCATGCCGGCTCCGACTCTGCCCGTGGCTGACGGCAGCGCGGTGCGCCGGCATGTCCGCTTCATGCTGGGCCGGCACCGTCGCGGCTTCCTGATCGTCATCGGGCTGAACAGCGTCGCGGCGCTGGCGGCGGTGGTGGGTCCCCAGGTGCTCGGCCACATGGTCGAAGGGGTGCAGACCGGAACCACGCTGAGCAAGGTGAACCAGGCCGCGGCGGTCTTCTTCGTCGCCCTGGTCGTTCAGGTGGTGTTCACGCGGGCCGCGCGGATGCGGGCGGCGATCCTTGGCGAGTGGATCCTCGCCGATCTGCGCGAGCGCTTCATCGCCCGCGTGATCGAGCTTCCGCCTGGGGTAGTCGAACGGGCCGGTACCGGCGACCTCGTGACCCGGACGACCACCGACATCGACCGCCTGTCCTGGGCGGTGCGGCTGGCGGTTCCCGAGATCACCATCGCGCTGGTGACCGCACTACTGGTGCTGGGGGCACTGGCGCTGACCGCGCCGCCGCTGGCCCTCGCCTGGCTCCTGGCGGTACCGCCGATCCTGGTCGCCACCCGCTGGTACTACCGACGCGCCCCCCAGGCGTACAAGCGCGAGATGGCCGGCTACTCGCGCGTCAACTCCAGCCTGGCGGAGACCGTGGACGCCGGGCGCACCGTCGAGGCCTACCAGCTGGGTCCCGCGCGGATCGCGCGCACCGACCACGCCATCGCCCGATGGATCTCGTGGGAGCGGTACACGCTCTACCTGCGCTCGGTGTGGTTCCCGTCGGTGGAGTGCGCCTACGTGCTGCCACTGGCCGGCACCCTCGCCCTGGGCGGCCTGATGTACATCGACGGCACGGTGTCCCTGGCCCAGGTGACGGCCGCGCTCCTCTACACGCAGATGCTCATCGACCCCGTGGACTCGGTCCTCATGTGGTACGACGAGCTGCAGGTCGGTCAGGCGTCCCTCGCCCGGCTCCTGGGGGTTCACGAGGTGCCCGACCCGGAGGTCGTCGAGACCGCCGACCCGGCCAACGCCGAGCTGGCGGCCCGCGACGTGCGCTTCGGGTACCGAGAAGGCCGCGACGTGCTGCACGGCGTCTCGCTCGACGTCTCCCCGGGCGCGCGGATCGCGATCGTGGGGCCGTCGGGTGCGGGCAAGTCCACCCTGGGTCGGCTGCTGGCCGGGTTGCACCGACCGGGCAGCGGCAGCGTCGAGATGGGTGGCGTGGAGCTGGCCGACCTTCCCCCGGAACGGGTCCGCCAGCACGTGGCGCTGGTCACACAGGAGCACCACGTGTTCGTCGGCACGCTGCGCGACAACCTGCGCCTGGCCCGTCCTGAGGCCGACGACGCCGCGCTCTGGGACGCGTTGGGAGCCGTCGACGCGGCAGACTGGGCGCAGGGGCTCCCCCAGGCGTTGGACACCGTGGTCGGCGCCGGCGGCCACCGCTTGAGCCCACCCCAGGCGCAGCAGCTCGCGCTCGCGCGGTTGGTGTTGGCCGACCCGCACACGCTGGTGCTCGACGAGGCGACCTCGCTGCTCGACCCGCGTTCGGCCCGCCATCTGGAGCGTTCCCTGGCCGCGGTGCTCGACGGCCGTACGGTGATCGCGATCGCCCACCGGCTGAGCACCGCCCACGACGCGCAACAGGTGGTGGTGGTCGACGACGGGCGGATCGCCGAGGCGGGCAGCCACGACGACCTCGTGGCCGCCGACGGGGCGTATGCCGCGCTGTGGCGCTCGTGGCAGGACGACGGCACCGGTCCGGCACCGGAGACGCCGCAGGAGCCCGCACGTCGGTGAGCTGACAGCCCTAGTCCGTCTGAGGCTGCGTCGGCCGATCGACGCCGACGAGCGGCAGCCGCAGCGCCCCGACGGCATCGGCGGGCACGACGGGAGCCTTCGGCGCCACTGCAGCGACGGCCCGGTAGGGCTGGCCCAGGTCGGGCCGGGCATCCGGCTCGTCCCGGTTGGGCCACAAGGACATGGCCCGCTCGGCCTGAGCGGTGATCGTCAGTGACGGGTTGACCCCGAGGTTGGCCGAGACCGCGGCGCCGTCGACCACGTGCAGGCCGGGATGCCCGTACACGCGGTGGTAGGGATCGAGGACGCCGGTCTCGGGAGAGTCACCGATCACCGCGCCACCGATGAAGTGCGCGGTCATGGGTGCCCCGACGATGTCACCCACGTTCCCACCCGGACGCCCGCCGATGAGCTCGGCCGCTCGGCGCGCCACCGCGTTGGCGGCGGGGATCCACGAGGGGTTGGGCTCGCCGTGCCCCTGCCGCGACGACAGCCGCCGGCCGAACAGCCCCCGCCGGCTGAAGACCGTGACGGAGTTGTCCAGGCTCTGCATCGCCAGCACGATCACGGATCGCTGCGACCAGCGGCGCACGTCGAGCGTCTTCAGCGCCGCGAGCGGCTGACGCAGCACCTGACGGGCCCACGCCGCCGGCCGCGACGCGGACGTGTCGCCGTCGACCAGGACGGTGGACATCAGGCCCATGGCGTTGCTGCCGTGGCCGTAGCGGACCGGCTCGATGTGCGTGCGGTCGTCGGGGTGGAACGACGACGTGATCGCCACGCCGCGGGTGAAGTCCACGTCACTGCGGTCGGAGATCGCACCAAGGATCGACTCGGAGTTCGTGCGGCTCAGTGAGCCGAGGCGACTCGAGACATTGGCCAGGTGGCCACGATCGCGCATGAGGTGCAGCAGTCGCTGCGTGTTGTACGCACCCGCCGCCAGCACCACCTGGTCGGCCACGAACGTGGTGCGGCGGCGCGGGTGCCACGCCCCGCTGCGGTGCGTCGCGACGGCGTACCCGCCTCCGGTCAGCGGTCGGATCTCGTCCACCGTCCGCTCGGCGAACACCTTCGCCCCGGCCCGCTCGGCCAGGTACAGGTAGTTGGTGATGAGCATGTTCTTGGCACCGTGCCGGCAGCCGGTCATGCACTCGCCGCACTCGGTGCACCCCGTTCGTTCCGGACCGGCGCCACCGAAGAACGGGTCGGGCACCGTCACCCCGGGCTGGCCGAAGTGCACGCCGACCGGAGTCAGTCGGAACGTGTCCCCGACGCCCATCTCGTCGGCGATCCGGCGCATCACCTCGTCGCTGGGCGTGACCGTGGGGTTGACCGTGACCCCCAGCATCCGCTTGGCCTGGTCGTAGTACGGGGCGAGCTCGGCGCGCCAGTCGCAGATGTGCGCCCACTGCGGGTCGTCGTAGAACGGCTGCAGCGGTTCGTACAGCGTGTTCGCGTACACCAGCGAGCCGCCACCCACCCCGGCACCAGCCATGATCAGCACGTCGGGGAGCTTGTGGATCCGCTGGATCCCCTTCAGCCCCAGGTGCGGTGCCCACAAGAAGTTGCGCAGGTCCCACGACGTGCGGGGGAAGGTCTCGGCACTGAACCGCCGTCCGGCTTCGACCACCGCGACGCGGTACCCCTTCTCGGTCAGCCGCAGGGCCGCGACACTGCCACCGAACCCTGATCCGACGACGACGACGTCGACCTTGATCCCACTCATGCCGCAGTCACCGGCGCCCGGTGCGGTCGAGGATCCGCAGGCCCATGACCATGGCCTGCGCGAAGCCCCGCTGACCCAGCCACGAGGGCGGTGAGAAGTCGACCAGCCGTTGGGTGGCCACGGACTGTGCCTCGGTGTACTTCAGCAGGCCCTCGGCTCCATGCCGGCGGCCGATGCCGCTGGCCCCCATCCCGCCGAGCGGGGCGTCGATCGACCCCCACACGGCGCCGTAGCCCTCGTTGATGTTCACGGTCCCGGCCCGTAGCCGCTGCGCGATCTCGCGCCCACGCGCCGTGTCGCCGGTGAAGACGGCAGCGTTGAGGCCGAACTGTGTGTCGTTCGCCCGGGCGATCGCGTCCTCGACATCGGTGAACCGGTACAACGACACCACGGGGCCGAACGTCTCCTCCTCACACACCTTCATCTTCGGGTCCACGTTCTCCAGCACGGTCGGCTCGAAGAAGAACGGTCCGATGTCGGGACGGTGGCGTCCGCCGGCCAACACCCGCGCGCCATGCGCAACCGCGTCGTCCACGTGCTCCTTGACGCGGGAGAGCTGCGCCTCGCTGGCCAGCGAGCCCATGTCGGCGGTCAGCGCGAAGTCGGTGGTCATCCGCATGCCGTCGACCGCACGCAGCAGGTGAGAGACGTACTCGTCGTAGATCTCGTCCGCCACGTACAACCGCTCCATGGACTCGCACAGCTGTCCGGCGTTCGAGAACGCCGCGCGCACAGTGCCCTTGACGGAGCGACGCAGCGGGGCGTCGGCCAGCACGAGCATCGCGTTCTTGCCGCCGAGCTCGAGGCTCGCCCCCACCAACCGTGCCGCGGCCCGGGCGGCGACCTCACGACCGGTCTTGGTCGAACCGGTGAACATGACGTAGTCGGCCCGGTCGATCACCTCGGTTCCGATCACTGGGCCCTCACCGGTCACGACCTGCACCAGCCCTTCGGGGAAGCCGGCCTCGACGAGCAGCTCCTTGCCCAGGAGCGCGCAGAACGACGAGCTGAGATCCGGCTTCAAGACCACCGCGTTGCCGGCCACGAGGGCGGGCAACGAGTCGCTCATGCCCAAGGTGAAGGGGTAGTTCCACGGGACGATCACGCCCACAACGCCCTTGGGGTGCCGGTACTCCTTGGTGCTGGTCAGCAGGGGGACGAACCCGGTTCGAGCCTGCGGCTTGAGCAGCGCCCCGGCCGTGCGCGCGTAGTAGCGCGCGTTGATCGCGACGTCGATGACCTCTTCCAGCGCGTCGAGCCGCTTCTTCCCCGACTCCAGCTGGATCAGGTCCATGATCTCGGAGCGCCGCGCAAGGACCAGGTCGTGCAGCCGCCCCAGCACCCGCGCCCGCTCGTTCACCGGACGGTGGGCCCACGACCGCTGCGCTGCGCGGGCGGTCGAGAAGGCGACCTCGACGTCGGCGGCGGTCGACTGCGGCAGCTCGGCGATCGGCTGGCCGGTGAAGGGGGCGATCGGCTTGCAGGTCGCGGCATTCGGCCCGTGCACCACGTGCCGGGTGAGCCGGGGGAGGATCCCGAGGTCGAGAGCCCGGGGTTCGCTGACCGCAGTGTCCGTCGTCATGTGGCCAGGGTACGACCCGAAGTTACCCAGCGGTAGCCGAGCGTCGTCCCGGCGCTCGTGGTCAGTCGGGCGGGGCTGCGCCCGCCTGGGTCATGAGGGTCCGGACGTCGTCGAGCACCGACTCACCCCCGTCGGCGACCTCGACGGCCAGGCGGGTGCGGCGGCGCAGCACGTCGTCGACCCGCCGGGCCCCTTCGCACTGGACGGCGTGGACGACCTCGGCCCGCCAGTACGGGGCGTCGGGGTGGAGTGGCTCGGCAAGGGTCGGGTCGGCGGCCACGAGGTCGAGCAGGTCCTCGTACCGGTCGCCGTGACGGCGCAGCAGGTGGACCAGGGCAGCCACCGGCAACCCCGCCGCCGAGGCGACCTCGTGCCGCTGCCGCCACAGGTCCGCGTAGCCAGCCGCCCCGACCAACGGGAGGGCATGGGTCCGCGACGCTCCGGGACGGATCGCCTCGGGCAGCTGCCGGACCGCCTCGTCGACCACGTCGCGGGCCATCACCCGATAGGTCGTGTACTTGCCACCCGCCACGTCCACGTACCCGGGGACGGGCGACGTCACCGCGTGCTCGCGGCTGAGCTTGGTGGTGTCGGGGTCGTCCGGCTCCCCGGCCAGCAGGGGACGCAGCCCTGCGAACGAACCCAGCACATCGGAGCGGCCCAAGGGTCGGGCCAGCCACTTGTTGGCTTCGCCGAGCAGGTACTCGACGTCCTCCTCGGTGGGCTGCGGATCGGCGAGGTCGCCGTCCCACGGGGTGTCCGTGGTGCCGATCAACCAGTGCCGGCCCCAGGGCAGCAGGAACAGCACACTGCTGGCGGTCCGCGTGATCAGGGCGGCGTTCAAGGCAATGGCCTCGCGGGCGACGACCAGGTGCACCCCCTGGCTGGGCCGGACGCCCGACGTCTCGTCGCCCGCGGATGATGACCGGACGTCCGCTGCCGTCGCGCGGAGCAGGTTGCGCGTGTGCTGGCTCCACACCCCGGTGGCGCCGATCACGACCTGCGCCGAGACGGTGAACGGCTCCCCGGACTCACCGTCGACGGCCACCACCCCGGTGACCCGATCGTCGGTGCGACAAAAGCCGGTGACCGCGGCGCGGCTGACGGTGAGCGCGCCGTGCACGGCGGCGGTGCGCACCAGCGCGACGGTGTGCCGGGCGTCGTCGATCTGGGCGTCGAAGAAGCCGATCGCCCCGGTGTAGGTGTCGTCGCGCAGGCCGGGTGCCAACCGTCTGGTCGCCGACCGCGAAAGGTGCCGGTGCCCCGGCAGTCCCCCGGTACGCCGACCGACCCGCGCCAGCGCGTCGTAGATCGCGATGCCGGCGCCCACGTAGGGCCGATCGAGCGGACGGGTCAGTGGGAACACGAACGGGACCGGCCGCACCAGGTGCGGGGCCAGCCGCTCCAGCAGCAGGCCCCGTTCGGTGAGGGCCTCGTGGACCAGGCCGAACTCGCGCTGCTCGAGGTAGCGCAGCCCGCCGTGGGCCAACCGCGACGAGCGGGACGAGGTCCCCGACGCCCAGTCGTCCTGCTCGAGCAGGGCGACCGTCAGGCCGCGGCTGGCGGCGTCGAGTGCGGCTCCTGCGCCGACCACGCCGCCACCGACCACGACGACGTCGACGGTGCCGCCGCGGATCCGGTCGAGGCTGCGCCGCCGTTCGGCCCCGTCGAGCCGTCCGATGCTCATCGCTGGGTGCTCGCGAGGACGGTCACGCCAGGACGGTGACCTCGACCCGCTGGAACTCCTTGAGGTCGGAGTAGCCGGTCGTCGCCATGGCGCGACGCAGCGCACCGAACAGGTTCATGGTTCCGTCGGGCACCCGGGACGGGCCCACGATGATCTGCTCCAAGGTGCCGGCCGTCCCCATGGCCACCCGCTCGCCCCGGGGAACCACCATGTGGTGCGCCTCGACTCCCCAGTGGAAGCCGCGTCCCGGCGCCTCCTCGGCGCGGGCCAGGGGCGACCCCATCATCACCGCGTCGGCGCCGCAGGCGATCGCCTTGGCGATGTCACCGCTGCGTCCCACGCCGCCGTCGGCGATCACGTGCACATACCGGCCCCCGGACTCGTCGAGGTAGTCGCGTCGCGAAGCCGCCACGTCGGCGACCGCCGTGGCCATGGGCACCGAGATCCCGAGCACGTCGCGGGTGGTGTGCGCCGCACCGCCGCCGAAGCCCACCAACACGCCGGCCGCGCCCGTGCGCATCAGGTGCAGGGCCGCGGTGTAGGTGGCCACACCCCCGACGATGACCGGCACGTCGAGCTCGTAGATGAACTGCTTGAGGTTCAACGGCTCGGCCTGGCTGCTCACGTGCTCGGCCGACACCGTGGTCCCGCGGATCACGAACAGGTCGATCCCGGCATCGACGACGGCCTTCCAGTACTGCTTGGTCCGCTGCGGCGACAGCGCCGCCGCCGTGGTGACGCCGGCCGCGCGCACCTCGGCGATGCGGGCCACGATGAGGTCTTCACGGATCGGTGCCGCGTAGATCTGCTGCATCCGGGCGGTCGACTCGGTCTCGTCGAGCTCGGCGATCTCGGCCAGCAGCGGCTCGGGATCGTCGTAACGCGTCCACAGGCCCTCGAGGTTCAAGACGCCGAGGCCACCGAGCCGACCGATCGCCACCGCGGTGGCCGGCGAGACCACCGAGTCCATCGGCGCCGCCAGCAGGGGCAGCTCGAACCGGTACGCGTCGATCTGCCACGCGATCGAGACCTCCTCGGGGTCACGCGTGCGTCGGTGCGGCACGATCGCCACGTCGTCGAACCGGTACGCGGTCCGACCCCGCTTGCCGCGCCCGATCTCGATCTCGGCCATCACTCCCACTTTCGTCCGTGACGTCGGGCGGACCGTACCGGGTCCGGCGTTCGTACTGGTCCCCTGCCCTACCGAGCGTCGTAGTTCGGCGCCGGAACCGTCATCTGAATGTCGTGAGGGTGGCTCTCCTTCAGACTCGCCGAGGTGATCCGCACGAACCGACCGCGCTGCTGGAGCTCGGGCACGGTGCGGGCTCCTACGTAGAACATCGACTGACGCAGCCCTCCGATGAGCTGGTGTGCCACGGCTGACACCGGTCCGCGGTAGGCCACCCGACCCTCGACACCCTCGGGGATCAGCAGGTCGTCGCTGTCGACCTCGGCCTGGAAGTAGCGGTCCTTGCTGTACGAGGTCTGACCGCGCGAGGACATGGCACCGAGCGAACCCATGCCGCGGTAGGACTTGTACTGCTTGCCGTTGACGAAGATGAGGTCACCCGGGCTCTCGTCGCAGCCGGCGAGCAACGAACCGACCATCACCGAGTCGGCACCTGCCACGATCGCTTTGGCGATGTCGCCGGAGTGTTGCAGCCCGCCGTCGGCAATCACGGGCACGCCGGCCGGCTGGCACGCCATCGCTGCCTCGTAGACGGCGGTGATCTGCGGAACGCCGACGCCGGTGACTACGCGTGTGGTGCAGATCGACCCCGGGCCGACGCCGACCTTGACCGCATCCGCGCCGACGTCCACAAAGGCCTGCGCACCTGCCCGGGTTGCGACGTTTCCACCGATCACTTGCACCTGTCGCGTGGCCGGGTCGGACTTCAGTCGCCGAACCATCTCGAGCAGCAGTCGCACGTGGCCGTGGGCCGTGTCGGCCACCAGCACGTCGACGCCGGCGTCGACCAGGGCGGTGGCCCGCGCCCACGCGTCGCCGAAGTAGCCGATCGCCGCGGCGACCATCAGCCGCCCGTCGCCGTCCTTGGCGGCGTGGGGATGCTGCTCGGACTTCACGAAGTCTTTGACCGTGATGAGGCCGCAGAGCAAGCCGTCGTGGTTCACCAGGGGAAGCTTCTCGATGCGGTGCTTGGCCAGCAGAGCGGCGGCGTCGTCCCGCGAGATGCCCTCGGGCGCGGTGATCAGTGGCATCGGGGTCATGAGCTCGGCGACGCGACGCGTGGCGAACTCCTGCGGCGACACGAAGAGCAGGTCGCGGTTCGTGATGATGCCCAGCAGGGTGCGGTCCGGGGCGACGACCGGCAGGCCAGAGACCCGGTACGTGGCGCACAGCCGGTCGAGCTCTTCGATGGTGGCGTCGGGTCCCACGGTGACCGGGTCGGACACCATGCCGGACTCAGACCGCTTGACCTGGTCGACCTGGTGGGCCTGCTCGGCGATCGACAAGTTGCGGTGCAGCACGCCGATCCCACCCAACCGGGCCATGGCGATCGCCATGCGACCTTCGGTGACGGTGTCCATGGCGGCGGACAGCAAGGGCGTCGCCACGGTGATCTCGCGGGTCAGGCGGGTGCGGGTGTCGACCTCGGCGGGGATGACGTCGGTCTCGCCGGGCAAGAGCAGCACGTCGTCGAAGGTGAGACCGAGCGGGGCGAACTTCTCGGGAAGTCCGAACGCGTCCATGGCGCCTTCCGGTTGCCGGGCCGGTGGGTGCCAGAAAGTCTACCGGCGCCCGGCGCAACCGGATCAGGTCGTCGGCCCGTGGCCCTTGTCCGGCTTGGCTCCCGGGTGCGTCGGCCGGCCGTGGTCCCCGGACTGGCCGTGACCCGAACCGGGGTCGGTCGGCCGGCCATGATCGCCGGACTGGCCGTGACCCGAACCGGGGTCGGTCGGCCGGCCATGATCGCCGGACTGGCCGTGACCCGAACCGGGGTCGGTCGGCCGGCCGTGGTCCCCGGAGTGACCGTGATCCTTCTCCGCCCGCGTCAACGCCCGCTCCAGCTGGGCCTGCAGGACGTCGAGCCGGTGACCGAACCAGCCGGCCAGCGGTTCCGGCAGGTCGCCGGCCAGCTGGCGGGCGGTCAGGATCCGCTGTGCGGCGTCGGTGAACTGCCCGTGCGCGATCGCCGCCGAGACCCCGATCAGCAGGTGGTTGAGCTGAGCGTGGGCCGACGCCGTGGTGGGCAGCGCCGAGGGAGTGCCTGGACCATGGCCACCGCTGCCTCCTCCGGAGCCGGCGCCCGGGTCGGAGCCGTTCGCCTCGGTGCCCGGGTCACCAGCGTCGGTGTGGTCGGCGCGGTCTTGATGCCCCGTGAGTGCGGCCACGGCCGCGCGGACGGGACCGAACGGGCTCCCGGTGGCTGCGGCCGCGACACCGCCACCGGCCACGACCAGCGCCACCGCCCCGGCGACGGCGAGGACCGGGACGGCACGGCGGCGGGGACGGATCGACGACACGCTGACCTCCGGAAGTGGGCGGGACAGGGCTGAAGCGAGGCCCAGGTCGACGTCGGCGGCCAATGCCGCGAGCAGCTCGACGACCGGTTCGGTCGGCGGCGCCGGGGTCGCCCGGGCGGACAGCAACGCGATCAGCGCCTCGTCAGCGCGCACCTGGGTGAGGTCGGCTCCCTGGGCCGACGACAGCTCCTTGCCCCCCGCGGCGGTCAGCTCCTTCCCACCGAACGGAAGCTCCTTGCCGTCGGCACTCATCGCGGTACCTCCACCGTGACCAGCGCCCGCAACCGGGCCAGTGCCCGGTGCTGGGCGACGCGTACGGCACCGGGACTCATGTCCAGCGCACGTCCGGTCTCCTCGGCCGACAGACCGACGGCCACGCGCAGCAGCAGCAGCTCCCGCTGCTGGGTCGGCAGGTGCTCGAGGAGCTCACGGGCCAAGCGGGCGCGGTCGTGCTGCAGGACGGCGTCCTCGGGCCCCGGCTGCTGATCGACCTGATCGGGAAGGACCTCGGTCGGCACCGGAGACCGCGCGACGCTTCGCTGCACGTCGACGACCTTGTGCGCCGCGATGCCGAAGACGAGGGCCTCGAACGGCTTGCCCTCGTCGCGGTATCGCGGCAACGCCTGCAGCACGGCGATCAACACCTCCTGTGCCGCGTCGTCCGCGGCGTCCGCGGCCCCGGCTACGCGACCCAGACGGGCCCGGCAGTACCGGAGCACAAGAGGACGCAGCTCGGTGAGCAGGTCGTGGATCGCTGTCGGGTCACCCGAAGTGGCCCGACTGACTAGCGACGACCGATCGCCGTTCTCCATCCGCTCGAACATCGGCGGACCGGCACTGGGTGTTACAGGTGCCGGCTCCCCGGTAGCGATCGGCATGACCGAGGAAGCGTCAGCGGACCATGCCCCAGCGGAAGCCCAGGGCTACGGCCTGGGCCCGGTCCACCGCCCCGAGCTTGCGGAACAGCCGGCGGGCGTGGGTCTTCACGGTGTCCTCGGACAGGTAGAGCTCGCGGCCGATCTCGGCGTTGCTCCGGCCCCGCGCCATGCCGGTGAGCACCTGGAGCTCCCGTTCGGTCAACGACGGCGGTGGTCCCATCTCGGCCGGCCGGGCGCGGCGCGGCAACCGGCGCCAGGAGGCCTCGGCCAGCGCGCAGGTGACGGTGGCGCTGAGCTCCTCCCGGGAGGCGTCCTTCACCACGTAGCCACGGGCTCCGGCAGCGACCGCGCGGGCCACGCCTTCGGTGTCCTCGGCCATGGTCAGCATCACCACCGACGCGTCCGGGTAGGTCGCCACGAGCCGACGCGACGCCTCCACCCCACCGAGGCCCGGCATGCGGACGTCCATGAGCACCAGGTCGGGCCGCTCGTTGCTCCAGCGGCTGAGTACCTCTTCGCCGCTGCCGGCCACGCTCACGCGGTCGACACCGGGCAACGCAGCGACCGCCCGACGCAGGGTTTCCCGCGCCAGCGGAGAGTCGTCGCACACGAGCACGGTGGTCACACGTGCCTCCCGTCCAGGCTGGGTCATCGGCGCGCGGCAACCCGCGCCCCAGTCCCTCTTTCGGCACGGGAACCGGCCAGCGTGAGTCCTGGCCGCGGATTGACCGCGGCGACCGTCGTCGCGGCGGGCTCAGCCGCCGAGCAGGGCGGCCACGTCGGGCCGGTCGAGCCAGACCGTCCGCAGGTCCTCGGGCAGGTCGTCAGCGATCGCGATCACGGCGCCGCGGGCCGACGAGAGGGCCTTGGCGGAGGCCGCCGGGTCCTTCTCCTCCAGCAGGGCCCCCAGCACGGCCCGCGAGGGCCACAGCAACGGGATCGTCCCGAGGCCCTCGGCCAGGGTCGCGGCCCGGCGCAAGGTGGTCTCGGCCTCAGCCAGCTCGCCCGCCTGCACCTGGGCCACGCCCAGGAACAGCAGACCCTTGGCCACGTGCCGGGGGGCTCCGGACGCCTCGGCCCGTTGGACCGCCGCGGCCGCCGCGGACAAGGCGGTGACCGCGTCCCCGTCCAGCAGCGCGACTTCGGCCCGCACCCAGTCCAGGCGCACCCGCTGCCGCCACCAGTCGAGACGTTCGGCCACCAGCCGTTCGGCGGTGGCCAGCTGCTGGCGCGCGGTGTCGATGTCGAGCAGGCCGACGGCGTCGGCCGCGAGCCCGAGCACGCAGTCGAACCCGGCCTCGCCGACCCCGTCGGACAGGGCCAGGCCGCGCTGGTCGTCGTGCCGGGCCAGCTCGTGCTGGCCCAGCTGGCGCCGGACGCTGGCCATGGTGGCGCAGGCCAGCGCGGCGAACAGGCGGCGTTCGGCGGTGTCTGCGGCGGACTGACCCGCCACCGGCTCGAGCACGGTCAGCGCCGAGCCGAACCGGCCGGCCGCGGCCAGCGAGACGCCGAGCAGCCAGGCGGCCGCCGTCGCCTCGGTGGCCCGGCCCTCCCGGTGGGCCTGGGCGAAGGCGGTCTCCAAGGCGGCGACGCCGTTGGCCGGGCGGCCGTGGAAGGCGGCCCGCTCTCCGGTCGCGAGCAGTTCCGCGAGGTCGTCGGGCACGTCGGCAGGCTATCGGTCCTGGCCTGGTGCAAGCGTCAACCGGCCGCCCGCGCGAGCACCGACACGGCGTGCGCGAGGGAGTCCACGCGCGTGACCTCCGGAGGGAGGTCCGACCCCCATCCCGGGCCGCCGACCACGTACGTCACGGGCGGACGGGTGTGCGGCAGCCCGACCAGCCGGCCGGGCCAACCGGTCGTTGCGGTCTGGCTCCAGACGAAGACCGCACCAGGCCCGCTCCTTCGCACTGCGTCGGCCAGCGCCGAGGCCGGCACCCGCGCGCCGAGGACCAGCGAGGCGACCCGACGCTCGGCCAACGCGGCAGCCACTGCGTGGATCGGCAGGGTGTGCTGCTCGTCCTCGGCCGCGGCCAGCAGCACGGGCCGGGCGCTCACCGGCTGCGGTTGCCGGTGCTGCGCGTCGCGCAACGCCGACAGCACGCACTCGGACATCAGGTGCTCGACATCGACGCCGACCCGGCCGCTCTCCCACCGCCGGCCCAGCCCGACCAACACCGGGACCAGCAGGTTCTCCCAGGTGCGGGTCACCCCGTCGCGGTTGAGCGCCTCGGTGACGATCACCGACGCCCGGGCCGCGTCGAGCGCCTGGGCCGCCCGGGCCAGACCCCGCGCCGCCGGATCGGCCGGCCCGACCGGAACAACCGGTCCGCCCCCGGCCCGTCCGCTGGCTGCGCCGGCGTCCGACTCGGCGATCGCCAGGGCCGCCTCGGCATACACCTGTTGGGCCCGCTCGGGGTCGGCCACCTGCGCGAGCGCGATCCGGGCGGCCTCCGCCGGCGCCACGCCGCGCAGCGTGAGGCTCCGCATGGCCTCGAGGCGAGCGAGGTCCTGGGGTCGGTAACGGCGATGCGCGCCCGCCGTGTGTCCTCCGGGGCCGAGCCCGTAGCGCCGCGACCACGTGCGCAGGGTCGCCGGAGCCACCCCGAGGCGTCGGGCCACCGCTGCCACCGTCAGGCCGGGGGGCGCGGCGGGAACCTCGGAACCGGACACGCAGCGATTGTGGGCGCCGCGGCGCCGCGGCGCACCTCGACCCACCCGACGCGGTTCCAGCGTGGTCGAAAACCCTTCAGTTGGGGAACTTGACCAACCTATGAAGCGGTTTTAGGGTGGGCTTGTCGGGACTCGTCCCCGACCTCACTGCGAGGAGCGTGTGTCATGGCCGACCTCACCCGGCTCCCGGGCCCGATCGCCGACGTCTGGGAGTGGCAGCTGCAGTCGGCCTGCCGCGACGAGGACCCCACGCTGTTCTTCCACCCCGAGGGTGAGCGCGGGGTGGCCCGGATGGCTCGCGATCGAGCGGCCAAGGCCGTCTGCGCCGAGTGCCCGGTGCGCCGGGAGTGCGCCCGGCACGCGTTGCAGGTCCGCGAACCCTACGGAGTCTGGGGCGGGTTGTCGGAGGAAGAGCGCGAGACCGTCTACCGCCGCGGCGAGCGGTACTCGCTGGTGGGCTGACCGCCCGGGTGGCAGATCAGTGGCTGTGCCCGTGGCCATGACCGCCCGCGACCTCGGCCTCGGGCTCGGGCTTCTCCACGATCAGCGCCTCGGTGGTCAGCAGCATCGCGGCGATCGACGCCGCGTTCTCCACCGCCGCCCGGGTGACCTTGACCGGGTCGATGATCCCGGCGGCGATCAGGTCCACGTACTCGTCGGTGTTCGCGTCGTAGCCGCTGCCCACCGGCTGTGCGGTCACCTTCGCGAGGACCACACCGCCTTGCTGCCCGGCGTTCTGGGCGATCCAGCGCAACGGCTCGCCGAGGGACTTGCGAACGACCCGCACCCCCGTGGCCTCGTCGCCGGTGAGCCCGAGGTCGTCGGCCAGCACCGCGCCCGCGTGCACCAGGGCGCTGCCACCGCCGGCCACGATGCCCTCGTCGACTGCGGCCTTCGTCGCCTGCACGGCGTCCTCGATCCGGTGCTTGCGCTCCTTCAGCTCGGGTTCGGTGGCGGCGCCGACCTTGATCACCGCGACCCCGCCGGCCATCTTGGCCAGCCGCTCCTGGAGCTTCTCGCGGTCCCAGTCGGAGTCGGTGTCGTCGATCTCCCGGCGGATCTGCGCGATCCGGTCGGCAACGGTGTCGGCCGCGCCGGCGCCGTCGATCACGGTGGTGGTGTCCTTGGTGACGACGACCCGACGGGCCGTGCCCAACACCTCGAGCCCGACCTCGTCCAGCCGCAGGCCGACGTCTGCTGACACGACCTGCGCACCGGTCAGCACGGCCAGGTCCTCGAGCATGGCCTTGCGTCGGTCGCCGAAGCCGGGCGCCTTGACCGCGACCGACGTGAACGTGCCGCGGATCTTGTTGACGACCAGGGTCGACAGCGCCTCGCCGTCGACGTCCTCGGCCACCACGAGCAGGGGACGCCCCGCCTGCAGGACCTTCTCGACGATCGGCACGAGGTCGCTGAGCGCCGAGACCTTGCCCTGCACGAGCAGCAGGCGGGCGTCGTCGAGGACGGCCTCCATGCTCTCGGGGTCGGTGACGAAGTAGGGCGAGATGTAGCCCTTGTCGAACTGCATGCCCTCGGTCACCTCGAGCTCGACGCCCATGGTGGCACCCTCCTCGACGGTGATCACGCCGTCGCGGCCGACCTTGTCCATGGCCTGCGCGATCAGGGCGCCGATCTCGGCGTCCTGGGCTGAGATCGCACCGATGTCGGTGATGTCCTTGTCGCTGGAGACGGCGTGCGCGTTGGCGATGAGCTCGGCCACGACCGCCTGGACGGCTGCCTGGATGCCACGCTTCATCTCCATCGGGTTCGCCCCGGCGGTCACGTTGCGCATGCCCTCGGCGATCATCGCCTGGGCGAGCACCGTGGCAGTCGTGGTCCCGTCGCCGGCGACGTCGTTGGTGCGGGTCGCCACCTCCTTCACCAGCTGCGCGCCGATGTTCTGGTGCGGGTCCTCCACCTCGATCTCGCGAGCGATGGTGACGCCGTCGTTGGTGATGGTGGGCGCGCCCCACTTCTTGTCGAGCACGACGTTGCGGCCGCGCGGGCCCAACGTCACCTTGACCGCGTCAGCCAACGCATCGACACCGTGCTTCATCGAGTGGCGGGCTGCCTCGTCGAACTGGAGCGACTTGGACATGGAGGGCGCTGCCTTTCGGAAAGTTCTTCGATTCGGTGCGTCAGTCGCACCGACGCCGTGCGGGCGAACGATCGTTCAGCGGTCCGCCCCGGGTCCCGGTGTTCGGGATCCCGGGGCGGACCAAGAGGTGATGGAGCACGCTCACGCGTGCGGAATCACTTCTCGACGACAGCGAGAACGTCACGCGCGGAGAGGATGAGGTACTCCTCGCCGTTGTACTTGATCTCGGTGCCGCCGTACTTGCTGTAGACGACGACGTCGCCTTCGCTGATGTCCAGCGGGATCCGGTTCTTACCGTCCTCGTCCCATCGACCCGGACCGATCGCGAGGACCTTGCCCTCTTGGGGCTTCTCCTTCGCGGTGTCCGGGATCACCAGTCCTGATGCCGTCGTCTGCTCGGCGTCCAGGGTCTGGACGAGGATCCGGTCCTCCAACGGCTTGATACCGACCGACACGAGTTGACCCTCCCGTTGCGGGGTTGTGGTTGACACTGTGTTTGAGCCTGAGTTTGAGCCTGCGTTGAG
>Ga0302323_100000818_pt1 | contig 25187 bp, 27 predicted proteins | sample Fen_T0_3_FD_201950 | JGI IMG/M metagenome (GOLD analysis project Ga0302323, IMG submission 201950) | Peat permafrost microbial communities from Stordalen Mire near Abisko, Sweden - Fen_T0_3 | ecosystem: Environmental > Terrestrial > Soil > Wetlands > Permafrost | place: Sweden: Abisko...
CGATGAGCTGCCCGTAGTCGTTCGCGAGGCCCGTCGCGAGCTCGGTGGGCGCCGCTGCGCCGGCGCCGAGCTTCGCCAAAACACCGAAAAAGATCGAAGTGCTCACGCTCGGCATGGCGCAGTTGCAGCTCCCGATCTGTTGCTCGTCGCCCCCTCGGGGCAAGGCAACGAAGCCCTCGCCTTCACCTTCGACCTCCTCAAATACGTCCTCTCACTCGGCCGCCCACTCACCAAAGGCGAAACCGTCGGCCGCATCGCCAGCGAGAAATTGCCCGTGACCTATGCGCCTCACCGATCGATCCCGCAAAGCAGGTGATGAGGGTGGAGCTGGCCGGGGTGAAGAAAAAAGCGATCGCCGTTCGGGGGGAATTGAGGCCTAGTCGATGGGCGCGAACCGAAACGGGTAAGTGACCGTCACCGTGCCGCCTTCGGGTGGGTCGAAGTGGAGGCCGCGGACGGCGTCGCTCATGCAGCCGACGGCTTGGCAGTCGGGCAGGCTGTTCGATTTAAGCTCGACGTTCTCCACCGAGCCGTCGAGAGCGACGGTGAAGCGGAACACCGTGTTGCCTGCGAGCTGGGGATCGCGGGCCAGGCCCAAGTTGTAACAATCGCGGAGTTGCGGGGCGGCCGAGCGAACGCGGTCGCGAATCAGCGAGGGATTGAGGCGGCCGTTCCCTTGGGGCAAGTGGCTTTGGTCGGCGCAGGCACTGCTCAGCGTCGCGTCGGGAGTGGGGCTGAGCCGAAGCTGCGGCACGCGATTGGCATCGAAGCCCACGATCACCTGCGCTAAGCGCTTGGAGGTCGCGGGCAGGACCGCGGGCGGCTCTGGGAGCGCGGTGCTCCGCAGCTTGGCCGCAACGCACTCGGTGATCGTGCAATCAGTCAGCGAGCTGCCGGCGATCCAGACGTCGCTCGTGGTCGCGGTCCGACGCTCGAGGTCCACCTGCACGTACGCTGTCGGCGTCAGACTCGGAAAGCACGCCGCTGTTGCAGGTAGGTTCGCCGCAATCGCCGTCTTTTGCCGCGCGCGCCACGCCGTCACCTCGGCGGAATCCGGAGGCTGAGTCAGGCAGCTGGCGGCGCGGGCGAGCCGATCTGCCTGCGCGGCAGCGCTCGCGTTCGGGTCATTCAGCGTTGGCGTTGGCTTCGGCTGAGGCGACGCCGCCGTTGTTCGCGAGCCGTGCTCCGCGCAGGCGGACAACAGCATGGCGACTACCCCGGCCAAACCCAGCGCGCTCGCGCTCCCCACCACCCACGTTCGAATGAAGGGCATCACCGGGAGCCGAGATTAACGCCGCTCTGCGGCCCGCGTGAAGTAGCTACGGATCTCGCCGCGCTCGACGGCGCTCACCCGCACCTGTTACGTTTAGCGCAGAGGCCGACTACGCCGCCAACACCCTCTCGAACCCCAATGATATCGCGGTATACAGCCGGCGTTGCGCCCCCGCGATTTGAACCTTCGACTCTTCGGGATCGGCGAAGCCCCACGGCAGGGGCGTGACCCGAGGGCGAGTGGCCCGAAGTCGACCTGGAGCGCCCGCCGGTCCTAGGCCACCACCGCGACCGGAATTTCCGGCCACTCCGCGAGTTGCACAAGTGTACGGTTCCCCTTGGGGACGCAAAAGATTCTGTAACGAAGCCGGTGTTACAGAGTCGCTGGCCAGCAAAGTCCGACAAGATAAGAGTCACTCCCCCAGTCGAGACGGGGGCGAGGGCTACCGAGTCGCCGCGACCGCGATCAAGCCATCCGTAAGATGAAGCTCGGGCTCATTCAAAATGATCCAGCCGTCGGGGCTACCTCGCCCACGCTGAAAAGGTGCATACAACTCGCCTGAAAGGCTGGAGGCGGCCTGGGCATGCGGCGGCGCGGGACGTGGGCTAGTGACGAGGTCGCCGTTCAATATCTCGCCCACCAGGTGAGCGGGAACGTCGCGGAGGTCATCGAAGGTGGCGCGTCGCCGCGCGCGGTCGGCCATTGCTCGGTCACTCTAGCAGGCTGCTGCGGGGGCGTTGGAGTACGCCCTCGCTTGCGCAGCAACGCCGGATGTTTTTTAAGTGATGGTCACGCGCGTCGGCGCGCCGCGGCGTAGCCTTCGGCGTCCCATTGCGTACGCGACGTCAGTGACGCCGAAGCCTGGGTGCGGCTGCGAAGCTTCGGGTGACCATCAACAACCATGACCGTCGCGCGGGTCGAGCTCGCGGGTCAGCACTTCAGCATCGACGGCCGGCGCGATACACTGCAGGTCACGCAGCACAATTGAATGACCCGCGAATATTCCGAACGTGCCGAGCCGATTGTGAGTCTGTGGAGATTCGTGCGCGGTGACTTCGAGGCGCGTGATTTCGAGCGCTGGGCCTGTGAGTCTCGGGACTTGGAGGCGCGGCTTGGCTCGGACTGGTACATGGACGTGATCTCTGCGGACTAGCGAGATGCTGTCGCGAACGCCGCCTTGAGTGGTCGGTTGGAAGCTTACCTCCGCGCGCTACCGGACCACTGCTGCGAGTGTTGGTCCGTCGCGGACGTCGGTGTCGACATGGGTGCGCACGAGCTCCTCACGGAGCTGCTGAAAGCGGCACGCGCGTCACCGCCACGTTCGGTTTGGCCGGATTCCAAACGTAGAGCGCTTCTTCCGTCACGTCGAACAAGAGACCGCGCTCGACAAAGACAGCCTCGGGGCGCGGGTCGTCCGTTCTGGGCAATGCAAACGGTGCGTGCTGAATGACGGCGAGTGGCGTCACCGCTCGGGTGGAGACAGCGAACAGACTGAGGGAGCTTGGACTTTGCTGAGCGATGTCCGTCGTTGGCACGAAGGGATCGCTCGCGACCGCGAGCAGGCGCTGCAGCGGGAAATATCCGAACGAAAAATCCTGCGCTGACCAGGCAAATGGATCGCCTGGAGGGACCACGCGTGCTTCGGGGATTGGCAGCGCTGCCCCTGGTTCCTCGCCTCCGAGCAGGCGGACCCGCAGCGCAGAGTTGAGCGTGATTGCGCCGTCGATGTTGATCAAGCTCGGCTCGTCGCGCAGAAACGCGAGGGTATGACGAGAGTCGAGTGGAATTTCAACGTGCCCGCCAACCACGGGCAGGGCGGCTCGCGTCGGCCCGCTGGGCGCGAGCGTGGCCGGGGCGCGGGACAACGAGAAACGATAGGCTTGGATTCGGGCGTCGCGGCTCGGATTCGGGCGCGGCGGCTCGAGCGCGAGCTCGCCCAAAACGAGCGCTGCGCGACCGAACGGCGCTTCGAGAAGCGTCCGCGCGAGGCTGCCGGTCTCGAGATCGAAGGAGAGAATCGACTGGAGCTCTGCGCCGTGCGTGACCGTATATGCGCGGCATGTAGGCTCGAACGGAACGAACGAGCCGCTCCCAGCTCGTCGAGAAATGCTGGGTAAGCGGGCCGCAGGCTCGGCTCGAGCGATCTGCAGCGAGTTGGCCGCGTGTAGCTCGGCCATCGCGCGGCGCACTGCCGGTGCTCCAGCAGCCGGCGAATTTGGCTCGAAGCGCAAGCCGAGCTGGTTCGAAGCCGTGTCGTCCGTTACGAGGTGCGCGATCGAGCCCACGAGCGCCCCGTACGCAAAGTCGCCGCTGAGGGCGAGCTGCTCGATCAAACGCGGCCGGGCGCGATCGTCGATCGCGAACAGAGAGAGGAGGGTGCCTCGGTCTTCCGCGAAGTCGCAGGCCGTGCCAGGCTCGCAGTACGCTGGGCGAGCGTCCGCATGTCGACGGGCGATCGCCAACAAGCGACGGCCGTGAACGAGCAATTGCGTGCGCACACCGTCGAGCGCGGCGCGTCCGACGACGCGCGGCGCGTTTGGCCGTGAGAGGTTGAGCGCTTGCAGAGTGCCGTGCGCCGCCACGTACAGAAATTGGCCAATTGTCTGCGCCATTGCTGGCTCTCCGTTGGCGCGGGACGACCAACGCTCAGTCAAGGACCAGCTAGACGCCTGCACGAGGCTCACCGTGCGCGGGCCGCGCTGACCAGGCTCAGCGCCTTGGCACCCGGCGACCAAGTACTCGTCGCGGATGCGCTCGAGCACGCTGGTCATGCGAGTTACGAGCTCGGGCTCGAGCGCGCGACCGAGCGCGTCGCAGCTCGTCGGCACGGGCGAGTCGGCGAACGTGGGCGACGCCGCGGGAGCGGCGTCGAGGAGCGCCGCGCACTCGCGCGAGAGCTCGACCTCGGCCGAATCCGGCATCGTCACCGTGGTGACGATCCGTACCGACCCGCTCAGCTTCACCACGCCCGCGCTCGTACATGCCGCGATGCCCATCAGTGCGATGCACGAAAATGCGCGCCCCAACTCGCCGTGTCGCTGCCATTTGCTCATGGGTCGACTGCTGTCGTCGCTCTCAGGTTTGCCACTTTGAGCGTATACGGTTCGGTTGGGTCGGGCCAGCGTGTTGCGTAGCCGAAAAAGACAATCCTCATTGGCAAGCAACTTCGGCTCGAGCAAAGGTGCTTGGGCGGATCGGCGCGTAATGACGCCCTCCGAGCTGCGGCTTTGATCCGCTCAGTGCGCGCAAGTTGGGCGTGCACCAGCCGCCTCCCCTGCGAGCGCCATGCCTAGGCGACAACCGCGAGCGGAATTGCCGGGAATTCCTCGATGTTCACTACTGTACGGTTCCCCTTGGGGACGCTACCCGACGCCCCACTCCCGACGCTGAGCTGCCGGCTCTCAGCGCGGGGGTGGTGAGAACGACGAGGGAGGCGAGGACTTCCGAGGGCTCGAGGCCTGCGGCGAGTGCTGCAACCAGCCGATCTAGTTTCCCGCGAACCGCCTTGGCTCCGCCTCGAGCTCGGACCGCTCAACTTGGCAGACCTTCGCGGAGAGCCTGCCGTTCAATGAGGATTGATACGGGTACGGCCCGCAGGAAAGCTGGCCCGCGAGCGTGCCCGCCGGTTCGTCACACTATTGGAGCACCGGAACGCCCTCGATGCTGATGTCGATCTCGCCTTGCAGGTCTTCCTTCACGAGCCAGCCGCCCATCTCACGAATGGCCGCCTCGAGCTCGGACGGGTCGGACATGTATACGTAGAACGAATACCCGCCCGTACACGCGCCCCCGAAGCCACTGGCATGCACCGAGCGGCCGCTGCGGAAGCCTGCTAGCGCACGGCCTCGAAACTCTTCCTGAGCAAGCGCACTCTCGGGATCTAGAACGAACGGAAAGGGCTTTCCGCTCGTGCGAACCACGGCCGTTTTGCGATCACAATCGCGGTACACGGCGTAGCGGTCGCGAGGCTCTCGCTGGCGCGCCACGAGAGGCTGGTGTCGCGCCTTCGCGGCGCGCCGAATATCCGGAAACCAGTCGGCGACGGATTCCTGCACGTACTGGTTGAGCAAGGCGAGCTCCACGACATAGAGATCCTGAAATTCCATGTCTCCGCTCGGCACCCGGAGAAGCGTCACTTCCCCTTCCTCGATCTCGAACGAAATCTCCGCCTTCCGGTTGTCGAGGCTGCGACTGCGACAACCCGTATAACCGAAAGGCGGCCCACTGCCGTGTTGCTCGTCCCAAGAGTCTGCCTCCGCGAGCGAGGTAACCTGATACTTCCCGGGTCGGAGAGGCAGCACCGTCAGCAGCAGCGCGGGACGGCCCGAGTTCTGAATCGCCCAACCAGCGTCTGGCACTAGATGCCGGGACTCTTGGCCAGTCTCCAGCGCACGAACCGACAGCGCGCAAAGACGCGCGTCGTAGGTGAGCGCCACACCGCTCGACGACCGCGCTACCCGCTCGTTCGCGGGAACATGGATATCTTGCGCCCGCACGTGCCCACACGCGACAATCCCCAGAACGACACCGCACAGCCAACGCATGCTCGAGAGTATCGCACGCCGGAGTCTAGCGGGCGGCGCAAGGGGCGTCGCAGGCGCGGGTGTCGCGACCATCCAGAGGAACAGAATGGGTTGATGGTCGCGGATGGCGCCGCAACCGGCAGAGCCTTCGGCGTCCAAGTGCGGAGCCCATGGCCAATCCCACCGACTCCGTGGCTGGCAGAGACGAGAACGCTGCGTCGCACTACGTCAGCGTGTCGTTTCGATCTGCCGTGATTGGCAGCGAGAGATACTTCGCGGCCTGGCTCGCAACGCCGGATCTGTGAGAAGCGGTCGATCTTGCATCAGCGAAATCAGGCGAACGACGGCGCCTTTCCGAAGCTCCACGAGGAACGGCCCCGCATACGTCGGCAGGGTCGGACCGGATTCGGGAGCAGGGATGATCGGGTGATAGGAGAGCCAACGCGGGCTAAGTCGCTCGAAGCAAAGCGGACTACGAATGATCCAACCGCGCCCTTGCCGGAGCCCAACCGACTCGAGTTCCGAGCTGGCCTCGAACGCATCGCAGAGTCGGACATTTCCGTGCGTACCGCCGGCCAGATCCGCCCAAACCGCGCGCACACCATCACTCTCGGTGTCCACTTCAGCGGGTGCGACGAAGCGATAGTCGTCGATGGCGTACGCGGGAATTCCGCCTGGGAAAAGCCTAGGCCAGCTGCCGTCTTGCGCCACGCTCGCACGAGCCGTGCCCTTGATTCGTTTTCCAACGCCGATCGAATCGGGCGAGGAGTCAGCGAGGCGAAACTCGTATTGGTCGAGCGGACTAAGCGTCGCGAAGATCGGTGACCCATATTCGTCGAACAGGTCGCTGAATGTTCGAGCCTCAGGTGCCCAGCGCGTGGGAAGTCCGACTCCCCAAATGCCATTGTTGACTTCGTTCCGTCCGCGCCGTCCCATCAGACCGCGCGAAACCCGCGCATCGACTGACTGAGTCACGTAGTCGCCCGCAATCACGGAAACGCTTTGATCGATGTGGCGCACCACCCAAGCGCGGACTCCCCCAACGAGCTCTGCCAGACAGACGTCGCCCACGGTCGGCAGCGCGACTTCGCTCGTGACCTCGTCGCGAGCGGCGGTGACGTTTCGCCATGCCGCCGAAGCGGGCGGCACAGGCTTTGTCGCTGTAGTCGGGGGTGCAACCGTGAAGCGATTCAGTGCAAGATAGGGCTTTTCCGATCTGCTCAAGCCCAGCGCCAGCTCGCCGGTAGGCAACGCGCCGCGTGCAATTGCGACCACGAGCACATGCTTGCAGAAGCGCCGGCTGTCCCGGCTGGCCTGCACCATGAGGTTTCCCACTGACCGGCAAGTCGGAGTTAGGATCCGATCGGCAGACAGAGCAAAGCCGTCGATCTGGCAATGCCAGCCGCCTTCCGCCGGAGTTACGTCCTCACCCACTCGCTCGCTGAACCCGAGCACCAGCCAGCGACTAAAATCGACGAGCGGTGCCGGCCCCGTGAGGTTGAACGCTCGCCAAGCGTCGGAAAACGCTGCCGAGTCGTCTGCAAGCTGCAACTCAGGGACCCCGGGAGCGAGGCAAACGTACTCCGCTAGAAGTCGAATCGACGGATTGTCTACGAATGACAGGATGCGGGGCGTCACCGGCGCTCCCGCCGGACGTTCCGGTCTGCAAGCGCCCATGACTGCCGCGACGAACAGCGCAGTCATGCCTAAACGAGCCGCTTTTCTTAGCGCGCGTTGCTCTGCACTGGAAACCCTCACCCGCTAACACTGTCACGGTTCGCGCTGACCGGCTCGCCCAAGATTGATTGGGCGAAAAGAAGAGACTCAGACGATGACGGAGAACACCCCAGTTCGGGCGAACGGCTCGAGTGAGGGGCCCGCGCGGATTTACTGAGTCGCGAGGCCGCCGAGATCGAAGCGAGGCGGCCGCGGCATAGTTATTTTCGCGCGGCCCGGTCGAGTGCTTTGGCGTTCTCTTTCTCTGCAAGGCGATCGCGTTCTATCGTCTCGGCCCTAGCGGCAGCGCGTGAGAAGCGGCGCCTAGCACCGGTCGTACACCGCCCTCAACCCCTCCGGCACAAGCTCAATTCTCCCACCCCGCTTCGTCGCACTGGCGATCCACTCATTGACCTGCGCGTCGGTGAAACCAACCGCTCCACTCAGACCGGCTAACGCCGACCGTCGAGCACCCGCGTCAGCAACTGCTCGACTTGAACCGCGCGTTCTGGCTCATCGAGCGCTTCCGCAAATTGGCCGACGATGCGGCGCACCCGATCGAAGTCTATCGTGTCCCCATGCAGCGTGGCCAGTCGTTCGATGTCCTGCTGATCCTGCGGCCGAAAGGCGATCGCCTTGTAGATCACGAGGTCCTCCGCTCGCGCGACCCGCACCTGCGCTCCAGCGAGGTTCAAGGATTCGGCAGCAGCGATCGCTTCGGTTTCGAACGGAAGCCACGCGATTGAGAGATCGATGTCGACGCCGCTCGAGGTGTGGCGCAAGAGGAGCACTTGATTGGCCGCCGCAAAGGCGATCGCGCCGTCGATGCGGGGCTCGAAGCCCACCATTTCCAGCTGCACGACCAAATCAGGCAGCTCCAGCTTTCCACCTTCCACTGTCAGGTCCACGTCGCGTGTCGTCCGAGGAACGCCACGCGCAATGACCGCCACGCCGCCAATGATCATCCCTGAAAGGGGCAACGCAGTTAGCGCATCAGCCACCGCAGCAATGGCGATCCGGAGTCCACCCTTCAGGGGCGCCTTTTTAGCGCCAGCCATCCCGAAGACGCCGCCAAGCCATGCGAGCGCGCTCGACTTCTCTCTCACGGAGCGAGTCTGGGCGTGCATTTTCATGCATCAGATCCCACAGCTCCAGCGCGGCTTCGAGAGCGTCCGCTGGCGCTAACGCTCCCTCTGCGGCGCGCAACTGGCGCTCCCGCACCTCCGCGGCGCGCCAGCCAAGCACCCGCTTGCGGAGCTGGGCCGCGTGCTCAGGCGAAAGGTCGGTCATCGTCAGGGAAGCCTATCACGCGACCATCGCGGGCTGGGTTACGCCACGAGAACCAGCGCAATCGCTGGCAAATCCGTCAAATTCACTACTGTACGGTTCCCCTTGGGGGGCGCCCAGAAACACCGCTGATAGTTGATTTGCTGGCCCACCCTTGGCCCGCCCCTAACCGGGTTCGCCAAGGTAAGGCACTCCCAGAGCCGCACTAGCCGGCGTCATGAGCTCAGGGAGAGCGTCAACCAGCGGGAGAAGATCAGCCAGCCCAAGTTCGGACCGTGTGACCCGACTAGTTCTGGAAGCGGTTCATGCTCGAGAGTGCTCAGCTTGTCTCGCGCAAGGCTCGCCGAATGGCCGAACCCAAAGGTGCGAACCGGCAGACCATGGAAGTGAGCGAGCGGCTGGCATTGGTCACGATCGCGATGCCGGCGCCGGTGGCCCGATCCGCGTAAGCGACGACGGCAAACGCGCCCGCGTGACCGAAGCAGCTTTGGCTGCCCCACCAGCCGTAGAGGTGCGGCCAGCGCCAGCCGAGAGCAAACCCGCACCCGAGCACGACATAGGCGCCCGTGATTTTGTCAAAGCCGCGCGTGTGCTCTTGCGTGTAGCGCGCGAGCGGTTCGGAAGGATCCCTCAGTATCGAAGCGTAAAATCCGGCCAACGCGCGAGCCGTAGTGTACATCGCTGCGCCGGGAACGAGTGCGGTGCGGCCCGAGATGTGGTTGTTGACGTGCTCGAACCCATCCGCCAAGTTGGCGCCGTTCAGTAGGTAACTTTCGGCGCCGAGCCAATAGGTGTGCGCGGCGAGGCCGCAGTAGCGCCAGGCGAGATCGGAGCCGTACTCGCGAGCGCTAAACGCCTCGAGCGTGTCGCCCGTGATGCGCTGCAGGATCTCACACAAGATCCAGCCATAAGCTAGCGGTTGGTAAGCCAGCGTGCCGCGAGAAAAGGCGGGTGCCTCGTGCTGCAACGCTTGCACAACATTGCGCCAATCGCCCCACAGGTCGGGATGCCGGCTGAGCTCGGGCAGAGTGATCCCGGAGCGGTGAGTCAACACATCCAGCACGGTGACGTCAGGGGCAACGAACTCGGCGAGGTAGCGCCGCACCGGAGCGTGGATGTCTATTTGCCCACGCTCTTCGAGTCGTGCGATGGCATGTGCCAGCACCGCCTTGGAGGCTGAGCAAACTTGAAATCGCGTCTCCGGAGTAACTGGCTCCGAAGCGCCCTCGCCAGCTCGGAAGCCGCGAGCGGCCCCAACAGCCAGGTCGAATACGCGCTGATCGCCCCGCTGCACCACGAGCTGACCGCCGGAAATGCGCACGCAGCCTGTTGGCCGACGAACAACTCAGCCACCCGCTCGAAGCCTGCCATAGTGCTTGTTTAGTACAAACGTACTAAAACCTCAAGGAGGCATGAAACTCCTGGCCGACGTGCGCCGAATCTTCAATCGCCGAGGTTTTTCCGGCACAAGCTTTCGTGCCGTGGCCAGCGAACTCGGCATCAGCCCCGGACACTTGCACTACCACTTCAGAACCAAGGAGCTGGCGCTGGAAGCGCTATTTCAAGAGATCGTGGATGCCACGGAGGGCATGTTCGTGTCGGGAGTCGATTCAGCAAGCCTTCCGAAGGCTTGGTTCAGATTGCAGCACGAGTACTTGTTCTTCTTTCGTGAGCTGCCCGCCATCCTCTTGCAGCATCCCACGCTACGCCGGCGCTATCGCGAGATCGCCAAGAAGCGGGTCGGCCAGTTTCAAACCCTGCTCCCCAACCTCAGCGCAGCCGGCCTGATCATCGCCGAGCCCGAGAGCGGCTTCTTCGATCGCTTTGCGCTGTTGCTCTGGCACCATTGCAACTCGGCGCTCAGCCTCTTGCCGCCCGAGGACACGGCCATCGACCAGGCGGAATCCATGCTGTACACACTGCTGTTGCCGGTGCTCACCGAAAACGGCCGCGCGCTGCTGCGAACTGTACAGGGGAATCAATGATCCCATCATCGGTCAAGCTCGTCCGCATCCAGGCTCTGAGTGGCGTTGCGTTTGCGGTGTTTCTGTCACTGCACCTGGCCAATACCGCAGCCGCCATCATCAGCGCAGGAAGCTACGATGCCTTTCAGGGCGTGGCGCGGCGCTTTTATCAGCAGGTCGTGGTCGAGATCCTGCTCGTGGCCGGGGCGCTCATTCTTCACATCGCCTCTAGCCTCGAACTGGCGCGGCGACGGAAGCGCGGTCGTGCGCCCGTCGAGCTGAGGCTGCACCGATATTCCGGCTACTTCTTGGTCGCGGTCGTGTTTGTGCATGCGATGGCGACGCGTGGCGCCGCGCTTTTCCAAGGCGTTCACGTCGCCGCCCAGTACCTAGGGTTCACGCTCGTCACCTGGCCAATGATTTTCTTTCCTTATTACGCACTGCTGTTTGCCGCCGGCGCCTGCCATTTATTCTTTGGCTTGCGCCTGGCCCTTGGCAGGCTCGGTTTGCGTTGGGCCATGGGCATGAAGCTTTCGCTCGTCCGTGTAGGGCTCATCGCCACGCTCGGTCTCGGCTTGCTCGGTCTCGCCGCCCTTGGCGGTAAAGTTCGGCCACTGGCCATCTCCGAGCGATCGGCATACGAGCGCTATTTCGAGTCGTTCCTACCGGCCGTGTTGCTCCCTTGGCGCTCGACGAAGAGCCGCTGAATTCTAGCGCGGCGACTTTCGACGTCAGCGACGAGAGTGATACGCAAGCTCAATGGCGATCCACGGTCCACCCTTCAGGCGCGGCTTTTTCGAAGCCCCTCGCGCGACTCGCGCGCCGAGCTACGCCACGAGAACCAGCGGGATAGCCGGCAATTCTGCAAGGTTCACTACTGTACGGTTCCCCTTGGGGACGCCCAGAAACACCGCTGATTGTTGATTTGCTGGCCCACCCTTGGCCCACCCCCTCACCGGGTTCAGTCAAGGCAGGCACTCCCAGAGCCGCACTAGCCAGCGTCATGAGCTCAGGGAGAGCGTCAACCAGCGGGGAGCCAATCGCCGAGTCCGAGCTCCGCGAACGTTCGCGCGGTCCGCACGTGTTGGTCATTGCGCTGGCGCGATGACCGGGTGCGGTCGCAGATCGACGACTCGCTTGGAGCATTGGCCAAGAGCCACGGTTCGCGAACCTGCCGCGAAGAGCTGCGCGATCTAGGGAAGTTGCGAGACCGCTGTCGGTAGGAACCACAATCCGTCGGAAGCGAGACCGAGGTACCAGCCTCCGGGTCCGGCGACGGGAGCTGAGGTCGGACCGTACTCCATTTTTTGCGAGACGAGCCGCCAGGTCTTTCCACCATCATGCGAGTGCAGGGCCCGGAACGAGTCTTCGGTTCGCGGGGCGATCGATTTTGCGATGACCAAGAGCTCACCGCGGGCGGCTCCGAGGTTCGTGATGGCGAGACCCGAGCTCGAACCAAGTCCGCCAGCGATGGCGCGAAAGCTCCGTCCGTCGTTGCGCGATTCGAAAAGCGTCGTCGCAGTGACTGCGTAAACGGCACCTGCGTCGTGTGCGAGGGCGACCACCGGAGCTGGGAGTGGCGCGACGCTCCAAGCCCGACCTGGAGCGCCGCGCAAGACACCGCTCGCCGCGCCGAGCAGCACGGATTGTTCGGTGACCACGGCGCTCGTCAGCGGGTACCTCGTGGTTTCCGAAGTCGCGCGCGACCCGGGCAGCACCTCGGCTTCGAGGGGAACGCGCGAAGACAAATCCTTCCAAGTTCGCCCCGCATCCGTTGAAAACAGAATGGCACCACGCACGACTAGGCGGCGGTCCTTCCAGACCGCGATGGCCTGGACCGGTCCCTGTGGCGTGGTCGGGAGTCCGCACTCGGCAAAGGTGCGACCTTCATCGAGAGACTGAACGAGCTTTCCCCAGTCATCGCCAACGAAAATCTCCGCGCCGTTCGCGACGAGTGCCGTAACTACGGAACCCAGACCCTTCACGTACGACCAGCTCGGGCGCGAGCGCTCCGACCACGCGAGGCCGACTCGATCCTCGTGGAACGCCGCGAACAGTCGCGAATCGCCGACGGCGACATGCACGATCGCGCTCGCCGTGAAGCCAGCTTCGGCTTCGCGCGCGGTGGCGCCGCGATCCGTCGAAACCCAGGGGCCCCAAGGCGTACCGACGGCGATCCCGCGCTTGCCGAGATCGACGGCAGTCAGCGAGGAATACAGCTTGCTCGTGGATTGGTCGGCCTCGACCCCCGTGGGTGGCGAGAGCGTGAGGCCGTAGAGCGCGAGGGGAAAATGTGACCACGGCCCCGGGGGCTGTGTGGTCGGACGCCAGGTTCGACCGCGATCGCGGCTCGCGTATACCGGCAGGCCCGACTCCTGAAACGAGACGTAGACGACGCCGTTTCGTGCGATCAGGTCATCGGGCGCGTGCGGAAGTTTCTCGAGCGAAAACGTTTCCCCTTCGTCGTACGAGACGCGCAGGCCGTCGTCGGTCGTCGCGTAAAGCACGCCGTCGAACGCGCGCAGGTTCTCGCCGAAGCCGCCGTGGAACCCTAGGTCTTTCTCCAGCCAGCCATTGCCGCGGTCCGAAGAGACGAAGGTTCCAGCCGCGGTCAGGGCGACGATGCTCTTCGGCAGCACCGCGAGGCGCCGGATCGCCCAGTCGCTGGTGGTCGAAAATTTCGGCTTTTCTGGCTGCCGCTCGGCGGGCAGCCAGGTGACGCCGGCGTCGATGCTCCGATAGATCTCGAGGTCCGGCGTTCCGGCGAGCAGCGTGCTGTCGACGGCAATGAGCGCAGTAATTGACACGTGCTGCTTCGCAACGCCCGGTTTCGTCGTCAACGGCAGCCCGTTCGACATGCGCGCCCAGGTGAGACCGCCGTCGTCAGAACGAAGTACACCGCCAGCTTGATGAACAGTGCCCGCATTGGGCGTGGCGAACAGCACTCCGCCGAGTTCGACGAGGACCCAAGTCGAGCCCACCGTCGGCCCGGGTACGAGGCTGCCCGTGATGCCCGGGCTCGCCGCCGCAAAATTCGATAGCGATGAAGCTACGCCCGGCGCCACGGCGTCGGATGCGGCGGAGGGTAGAACGGACACGACCGATGTCGAGGTGCGTGGTGCTGCCGTGGCTGCGGCGCCGCCCGGCGGCGGCGGGCGCGTCACTTCTGAGTGCCGGGAGCAACTCGCGTTCGCCGCAGCGAGGACGGTTATCCAAGCCAATGCACGGGCGCGCGCTGGTAGCGCTGTATTGGTCGCTTCGGGTGTCCGGAAAGTCACACGTAGCCGTGATCCATGTGCACGTCTGCCCAGTTGAGCGCAGCTAGCTCGCCGGGACGCAGGTAGAGATACATGCTCAGCGCGTAGAGCCGCCTCCAACGAACGGCACGCCGACACACGCGAGAAGCGCAGCGGCCTCCGTCGGATAGAGCCACTGCTTTCCTTTCTTTTCTCCGCGATCGGGTCCTTGAACCCGGTCGAACGGATTCGACTCGAGCACGCGCAGCGCGGCGATCTTCGAATCGACAGCGTCCTTAAACATCTTCTTCGCGTGAGCCCAAACCTTCGTAGCCGTGCTCCAGTGGAGCAGTTTCGCGGTCACTTTATCGTCGAGCGCAGCGGACAAAGCGCGGGCGTCGTCCTTCGTGACATCGAGCATGCGTTTCGATCCGAACACCGGCCGAATGTGGCCTCGGTAGCGCCCAGGCTCACCGCGTAAGCCCTTGCGCGTGCGCTCCTTCGCCCAGTCCTCGTGAAAGGCGTCGACCGTGGGCGAAAAGCCGACAGGGCCCGCCACGCCATTGTCAGCCGCGAACACGTAGCCCTCCGCCTCTTTGCTAATGTCGCGGGCCACGTCCAGCTTCGGGTATTACAGTTAACTACTTCAGCCGCGCTCGCCGTAGTCTCGCCGCGTGAGGCGTCGAGCTAGCGAGCACATCAACCGCTACGAGATTACTAGGCGACCGGACTTTGCGTGAGTCGATTCCGGATCTCGCTGAGGAAGGCGCGCACCGTCGCCTCCGGGTGGTCCTGCGGTAACAGCTCGGACAGCATAACGTTGCTCGCGAGCGCTGTCTCGATGGCCTCCAGATACTGCTGCGGCGTGCAGCCTAACGCTCCACCATACACGACGCGTCTCATGATCCTGTCGATGCCGTTCAGCGGATCTTTCTCGAACTGAACCCCGTAAAGCATCGCCCTGATGTTACCTTGCCAGGCGTCTGACATACTTCAACCTTCTTTCAGCCTTCATTTAGCGCATTTACCGCACGTCGAGTTCGACGTTACTCAGGTTTACGCCTTGTCGCTTGAACGAGTCGAGAGCTTGCTGCGTGAATTCGAGCTTCGGGCGATAGTGGCCGCTGCGATCTGAGAGCAGCCGCAACTCGCCGTTGATGACTACGAATTCGCCTGCTGCTGCCACTGGCGTCCCTGCCAGCAGGCTCGAATGATGAAAACTGCCAGCAGAGTGAGTTTTGGAGGCATAGAAGTCTCCGAACTCGTCCATCACGAAGATGGCAGCAGGGTTGTCAGTGTGCTCGGTAGACGCGTCGCTCGTATCAAACAGTTTCCCTTCGCGGTCGTAGATCTTTCCGTCTTTTATGGTCAACTTGTAAGCTTGACGGCGCGCGGCGTCCAGATAGTCGACGACCCCACCCAAGTGGCGCCATTGAGCGTTCCCTGGTAGGTGCTCACCCTTGTACTGGCCCCTCATGGGCGTCGTCTTGTAGATTGGCTTCCGCTCCGGCTTCGGCTGCTGCGCACGCGCCGCGGATGCTCCCGCGGGCTTGCCCTTGTTTGAGCCGGTGTTGACGATGCGTTCGTGCTTGCCCTCGGCCGCGGGTGTCACGCCGGGAGTCTTCTTGAGGACCAATTCTTTGCTTTGGTCCTTCATCTGCGCCATGCGCGATTCGAGGCCCGCCTCGCGGCTGTCGAACAGGCCTTCTTCGGCGAGGTGGAGCTGAAGCTCCAATTCCCGTTGGGCAAGCTTGGGCGGGATGGCGACGATCAAGCCGGCACCGACCGCGGACTTCAACAGGTTGATCAGGAGATCGTGGCGACGGGTGGGATCCATGCCGTCGTCCGTGATGATGTTGTAGAGGTTCTCGCTCAAATCACCGGCGATGAGGATGCCGTTGAGCGCGGTGGCCGAGGCTTCGCCGTAGAATACGGCTCGGTTGAGGCCCACCTTGGCGCCGAATGCCGCCAAATTGCCGACCGGAGCGGCCCGTGACCAAAGCGCCGCGCCGCCCGGGATGAGAAAGCTCGCCACCTGCAAGACGTCGAAGACGGTGTCTTTCGTCGTCTGCTCATCGTAGGTAACGCGATTGAACGTGGTGAGCGCCCCCGACGCGACCCCGAACACGAGGGTCGACATCATCATCGCCTCGACCAGAGCAGGTAACGCCAGCGGCACAGGTAGCAAGAAGGTGGCGACACCGGCGATGACCAAGGCGGTCAGGCTCACGTCACCCAAGTAGCGGGCGATGCGCTCTTCCGATGCGCTCCCGCTGGTGTCAAACTGGCCCTTGCGAGCCTTGATGCCGTACTCCGCAATGTCAGGAATGTCGTAGTTCACCTCCCCCGTGAAGTAGCGATTGTCGTTCTCCCATCTCTCGAGCAGCCATTTGACGGCGTCGTCGCCGTCGATCGGGATAGCTAGAGAGACCTCGTAGTAGAACTTGGAATTGTGAATCTCGGCAGCGTCCGTGTAGTCGACGAGATGCCATGTCCGCCCGCCCCTGAGCTGCGCGATAAACACTCTCAGAGTGACGGATTGGCTCGCCTGCGCCGCGAAAAGCGTGGCTTTGAAGTAGAGCTTGGGCGTCGCGGCGTAGTCCACCAGGTGCTCTTGGACGCCCTTAGCCCATTTTTTTTGGCGTTCCGCATCGTCCCTGAATTTGTCCCACACCGCGCCGCTTTTTTTTGCGACGAGCTGGAACCTGAGGTCGGCGTCGCCGCTTGCTGCTTGTGCCGCGTGCTCCGGGCTCTCCCCGTTGGGTTTCGCTGCAGCGAAGGCTTTTCGCGCGAGGCTGTCCAGCGAACGCACGACTTGACGCCGCTTGTAGGTAGCCTTTCCTGGGCCATGTAGCACGCATCCGACCGTGTGAACGCCCTCACGCTTCCACTCGATGATGCACGCGAGGCCCGCATCCGCGCGCGCCTTGCCTGTGGCGTCATCGATCGCTCACGTCCAAGATCTTCAGCAGGGCGTCGGCGCGCGTCGTGCCTTCACTGTGGGCGGTTCCGGCGCGGGTGGTGTTGATCGTTTCCGGTGTGCCGTCGATGGTCAAGTTGATCTCGATGCCGGCAATCGCTTCTCCTGTGTCGTCGATGACCTTGACGTCGTACGGGGCGGGCTCGGCCACGGGTTTGGCGCGGCGCGCAGGTGGAGGCGCCGCCTCCACCTCTTCTTGAGCGACAACGGCCGTAGGCCGAACCACCTCTTCGAGCGTCATCACGCCGGAGCTCAGTGCGCGGCGCAGGTCGCGCTCCAGGTGATTGAGTTCACGCCAGTACGGGGGCCGGGCATGATGCGCAGGAGCGCTCCTCTCGCCTTGGTATCCCAGGTAGGCCAAGTGCGCATCACGCACGCAGGCCGCGACGTCCGGATCGCCACCCTGCACGGCGAACATCAGATGAGCCAACGGCCCGTCGAAACTCGACCGACCTCCGGCGGCGCCCACGGGTCGCTGGGAGGGTGGATTTAGGCGCAGGACCAGCTCCCGGAAACTGGTTCGCACGCGCCACGTTCTCTGTCCCGCCGCCATCCAAGATCCTTTATCCGTCAATCTGAGTCCACAAGGAATGCCGAGGGCGCTCTTCTCGTACAACTCAAACCGGGCCCCCGCCCTTGCGTGGCAAAGTTAGAGCCCGGGTTGCCGGACGGTGTACGCTGCTGGCGACTACTTCTTTCCCAGCGACAAAGAAGTAACCGCGCGCATTCGCAGTCGCGCCCGCCATGCGCCCGAATCAACGGCGCCACTCCAACGGCCGCACCTGCTGGGCCTCATGCGGGGCCGGGCGACGGGAAACCACCTCGTAGTGTTCTGCCCTTTGGTTGACGCGCGCGCTGAGGTCGTCGAGGTTGGTCCAGAGCCGATCGATCTTCTTCGGGAGATCTGAGCGCCGGCCATCAATCATTGCACGGCAAACTGCACCCGGATCGTTGGTGTCTCCAATTTCTCGCTCTAGTTGGTCCCACGCAGATTCGCACAGAGCGTCCAACTCGCGGAGGTTCTGCAGGGCCGACTTGGCAACCGGGGATAGCTGCCGCGATCGAAGAAAGAACCAGATGGCTGCGATGATGCCAATCCCGACGAGAATCTCCATAACGCCATGAGAGCGTGCCTGGCTCGACGGGACAAGACCGGTTTCTCGCCGAAATGTCTGAGATTGGCTAGGGCCACACATGTCCAATTGGTTGCCGCGTGTGCGAGCGCCGCGCACGAAGCACCCGACGGTGTTCGGCGCTCACGCCGCTGCCACTTGCATGAATGAAAAACACCCCAAGTCACTGAGCCCGAAGTTCGCCACCCCTGGATCGGTGCGCACGCAGCTCGAACCGCCAGTCTCGTCGAAAGTTCATCCGAGAGTCACTGACGGCCGCCGAAGCGGGAGCCGCCATAGTACTTTTTCCCGGCGTGCGGTCCGCGTTTGCGTGTTTCTCGGATTTTCGCTTTCCTGCAACCCATGCTTCGAGTTCTTTGCATCGTCGCTCGCGATTGCTCTCGGAGCGGTCGCGTGCGGGGCATCTGTACCGCCGCCTAGCCTTCCGGCTGAAGCGGCCCCCGCACCGCCGCCCGCGGCGAGTACCGCACCCGCCCACTTCACCCGCCGGAGCCAGTCCGGCCGCCGCCGCGGCGTGCGGCGGCGCCCCGCTAACGGTCCACTTCTTCGATGTTGGTCAAGGATTGTCGGCTCTCGTCAAACTCCCTGACGGCCGCAGCATCCTGATCGACGCGGCAGTGCCTCATTGCTACGGAGAGTTGGCGGGGGGCTGCCAGACGACTCCACGCTTCTTGCTTGTCACTACCCGTGATTCGATCGTGCTCTTGGGTATCGAGAGGAACGCCGATTCCGTTTGAAGGATGAGCCGATTCGCGGTTTCGTCGATGATGGTGCCGGCGAGGTGAATCGGGACTCGCGCGATATCGAAATCCCAGGTCGCGCTTTCGATCCGAACATTGAGGACCACCGCTGCTCCGGCATAGTCAGTGCCCGCCATGTAGCCCAGGGCCATTCGCGTCATCTTCATGTTCTCCGTAATTCCCAGCTGGAGTGCGTCGCGGTAGGCATGGGCCCCGATAGGGATCGTGTTTCCCGCACTCGAGACGGCGGCGGTGGCTTGGGTGTTCACGAAGCTGGTCCACTGCTCATGATCCCGTCGCTCGCGATCCAGGTCGGCACCGTGGTGGCGTTTTTCGCCGGCTTCGGCATCGGCTGGTGGTGGCGCGGTTGGCGCGACAGAGAGCTCGCGACCGAGCTGCTCGCGAGGAGCGAGGAACACAACCGCGAATGACATCGGCCATTTTTTCCTGCGCGTCGCGCGGCTAAAACGCCTGCGGCGAGCACACGCTTCGCGGAGCGGAGTCGGCCCGAACGGTTACGTCACCAATGCGGGCGAGTTACCCGTGCTCGAAGATCGATCTAGTAAACCCGCGGATCAGCATGCCAAGGTCGCCAAACAAATAAGTGATAAACATGCACAGCCCCAGAGGCAACACCATCGCGAGGGGCACCCAAACCAACCAGCGTGGCACTGACGAGGGGGGCGTCACCAAACGGGTGTCCCGGTGGAGGTAGCATGCCGCGATGATCAACGGCATGCAGACTAGTCCCGAAAAGCCAAGGCCGACCACGCTCTCCAACAAGTCCACGAGCGGATGCAGGCGCTCTGATGCCCGAAGGTAGCCTATCAGTAGCGAACCGCTCGCCACGACCAGGGGCGTCGCTGCCCACGTCCGCCAGAGCCAAGCGAGCACGCGGCGATATTCGAGCATGAACGAATATAAATCCGTCGAAGTGTTTTTCGCAATGCTCGCACACGCCGACGGATCGCGAACGATGGAGATTGACGCAATTGCGGCTAAGGAATTACCGTCGGCTGGGTCGCGGAAGGGAAGTGGTGCTTTGTCATTCAAGAGTACACGCACTCGATAGCGACACTTAGTTGGATCGACAAGCGAGCGCCTTCCCGAATATGACGCCCCGCCGCCGGGTTTGCGGGTGACCCGTGAGTTCACTGTCGGCAATCGAGGCTATCGATTTGCACACCTCCTCGAGGTCTTCGTCAATATCGACGACAAGACCAAGTTGGTGACGGGTCACGGCTTTACTCCAGCAAGTGGCATCTACCGGGGCAAATCTTACGGAAATATTCCTTCGGAGTACTACGCGCCAATCCGCACAGTGAAGGTCGGCCAAGATCCGATCGTGTTCACGCAGATCCTGGGAGCGCGCACGCAAAGCGGTGAACAAATTGGCGCGCTCGGGGGCCCGGTCGGGCGCATGGTAGGACACACGTTAAAAAGCTTTCCACCGATCTGGACGGAGCTTGAACTGAAAGTGTACGCAAATGGCCGCACTGACGGAAAGCTTCGGCACCACAGCCTGTTCCCGAGCGTCACCTTTTACAGGCCGATGGCGCAGGGCACGGACTACGTGACTAGCTCGACGTATGACGCGCGGCCTCAGCTCACGCGATGGCAGACGGCTGGATGGGGTCCGGTAGTACTAGGGTCCGCCGTCGCATTGGCAGGCAACCCGTACTGGCTTTACGGTTCGGTGATTGAGGATATGGCGAACTCCTCAATGCCGGCTGGTCCCTGGGAGTGATCGACGTCAAGGCCGATCGCCGCGACGTGAAACTCAAGGAGGGCGGCACTCAGGTAGCCATCAACGACGCTTGGCTCGCATGGTCCGACGGGAAGAAAGTGTTCGCTCAGCGCCGGTAGCGGGTGGACGGCGCAAGGAGCTATGTAGGAAGCTCAGCCTCGTCCGGTACCCCACCCTGCTCTGCGTGCTCAGCCGTCACCTTGTCGCCAAACGCTTCGCGCACGAGACGTGCGGCTTGTGCCGGCGACGCAACTCCGGTGACTTCGAGCGTTTGCCGCGTCTTATCACCCCAACGTTCGGGGTACTTGCGGCTGAGGGCCCAAGCCGCCGCCCGCCAATCTTCGCGACTCGCAGAGTTTAGCACACGGACGTGTCGAGCCTCCGCTGATGCCTCGGCTGCGAGCACGCGAGTGGAGAAGGATGCGTGGCAGCCCCTCCGAGGCCCCGGGCGGCCACCGTCTGCTCGAAGCCCAGTGCGGGAGTAATGTCGCGTCCAACGCGCGCGCGAGGGACCAGAAAAGGTTGGCAACGCTTTGGTGACCGCCGTGCTCTTGCTGCCGTCACGAGACGCAAGGCGAGCACGGCGGCTTCGATGTCGAGCAAGTGGTGCGCGAAGTGACGGAGGGCGCTACGGGGCGCGTGGGTCGAGTTGATGACGTGGGTCAGGACCACCTCATGAGTTCCGGCCGGAATGCTCGGAGAACCGGTGAGGTGCGAATCTGTCACCTCACCAAAATCCGCAGAAAAGCCGAAGGGGGCCAGGACCACTTCGGGTATTTCAGCTTGAAACCACGCAACATAGCCGACGTGTAATTTGCCCACTCCAGCTATTTCAGCAGGAAACCTCGGGAAATCGGTGAGGTGTTCCAGGAACACGTCACAGAACTCCGCACAAAAGTCGCTATGGGAAATTCCCGCAGCGCTCGCTGGCCCCCAATCGCAGTCGGAGCCCCTTGGGGAAGCTAGCCAACGGAGCATAAAACGTGCGTCATCCGTGATCCGGCATGCGGCGTTGTGGCCACTCGTGGCCGAAACCGTGCGCTCAAGGGTTCTTCGGACCCGCAGACACGTGGCGCGAGCCATTGAGGCCGCCCCCGACGGCGCGCCGAAGCCCCTCCGTTTGGGCTGTAGCGCATACCCGAAAAAACAATGCGAACGGTTGACCTCTCCGACGTGAGCCCCGAGGGCAAGGCCGCCGACGGCCGACCGCTTGAGGTACGGATCCTGGACTATTTCTGTTGGCGTTCGTCATTAGGATCGGCGGGAGCAACGCGAGCCACGGTATCGATCGCGATGTCGCTCACGAGGCCAGCGGCGGCCAGGGTTACCACATCAAGCCACTCTGGCGAACCGAGCAATACGGCCTTGCGCGCTACGATGATCACGCGGTCGAGTGCGGCATGGTCGAGTCCGAGCAGGTCTAAACTTTTGACGAGCTTGCGCGAGGTGCTCGACTCCGAGTGCTCACCCTCGATCAGCACAATCCACATGCCCTGTGGTGCCGGCTGGATCGAACGCCCGAGCAGCTTCACGACTTCGCCGGGGTTCATTCGAGCGGCGAGGATCAAAAACAACAGCGTCGTTTTGCCCTCCGCGGGAGGGCCAGCGATGAGCACAATTGTTCCGGCAACCGCGATATCGACCCAAACGTAGTCGACCGCCGTTGCCGCGAGTTCGAGGATGCGATCGCGACCGATGAGCGCGACCTTGCCCAAGTACGCCAGCCCACGCAGTGGCTCGGCTGCACTGGGTCCCTCTCGGGGCGGCTGATCAATGCCCGACACGTCGAAGTCTGGAGGTGCGTCACTTTCCGCGTGAGCGGAGTCGTCGGCCGATCGCGAATACGGAGGCGGCACCCAAGGACGCTCCTCCACGGGATTGGCTACGTGCGCATTTTCGGCCGCGTCATGTGCCTTGTGGCGTAGCTCGCGCTCAGACCACGGAGGCACGCAGCGCAGGTTGTAGATGGTGAGGATCCGAAACGTATCTTCTTCGCTCAGTTCGAAATCCGCCGCACACTTGCGCGCGACCCTCCAAGTCGTGTTGTGTCCGCCCTGCCCTGAGATTGCAGGATCAACCGTGGCCACGTAGGCGACCGCGCGATCAAATCGCGAATTGGATACCGTCGAGGGAGTATGGCGAGGGAGTGGCGCGCTCTTGGGCGCGGCGACGCGATCGACAAGAGTCACGGGAGCACCTCGGGAGCGCGCGCGTCGAGCCACCGGTAACGAACGCCGGTCATATGCAGCGAAGGAGGCGCAACGATCTGTCCGACGGCTGCAAGCCCATGCGCAGACCAATATTGCGGCGCCAGTCTTGGCGAAGTGCATGGTCTAGCGCTGCGGTGTCGAGCGGGGCGGACTGCCAGCCGCCATTGACCGGATGTTTTCCGATGTTCTCGCACTTTGGGTTCGAGCACGTGCAGCCGCCGATCTCGGTGACGCCGTGCAATAGGATCGGGTGTAACCCGAGGCGGGCGTACATCGCGCAAGCGTCGCGCTTGCATGCGGAGCTGTTGAGCATGCCGAGCGTGTGCCAGCCAAACTCGCGCATCGCGCGTCGCTCTTCGAGGTCGATGAGCTGAGCGACTGAGCTCAAAACAGCCACCTGTCTTCGTCGAGCTGTCGTGCGAGAGCCTCGGCGCTAACGGACCGATGCTTTCCGTTTGCCAGTTGCTGCCCCGACCGAAATACATCGAGGAGCGCTGGCACCTCGGAAACGAGCAGCACCGCGCGCCCGCCGAGCGATCCATCGAGGCGGACATGTTGCAAGCTCACGTGCGCTCGTGGCCCACGGACGACCGACGCCACGAGCTTGCCGTGCTTTCCACGATCAATTTCGCGGATCTGGACTTCGGCGGGGTCAGCTGGCGGCATCACGCGACCCTCCGCGCGCCCAACTTCGCGAGCGCCGCGCTGGGCGCCTTGATGGCTTGCACATGCGCTGCGGCAATGAATCGGTGCAGGGATGATCGCCGAACGAGGAGCTTGCCCCCCACCCGGCTGCCGTCGAGTTTCCCATCACGAACAGCCGTCATCAGGCCGCGACCGAAGCTACCATGATCGCTCGACTTGGCCATTCGAGGGCCCTAAGCTCGGCTCAGGCGCGCTCTCGGTACTACTGCGACTCGCGCTACGGCGTCGATTCGTCGCAGCATGAACGCCGCCTATTGCGCAGCGGAGTTGTCGTGAGCGTGGGGACCGTAGCGTAAGTTTGCGCGCACTACCCACTCCCCCGCGGCGTGCGTAGGAGGCAGCAGCTGAACGTCCAAGTGCGGCATGGTGGCGCCGGTCAAGGTGGCCATTTGGCGAAGAAAACCCTCCCACCCTCCGCTGACCCACTCGACGTAGCGTTCAGGAATGGTCGTGTCGATTTGAAAGTGCCCGATCGCATTGAGCACGACCTGGGGCCTCCCGAAATCGAAATAGGCGCGCCACAGCGACGGAAGCAGCCCGAGCGACCACGTGGTGGCGCTGTACTTCAAGAAGACGCGGTGAACTCCGCGCAGGTCGTGGAGTGCGTTACGAGTCGCCACCTCACGGGTCACGTCGCGCACGCTCTTGCCCGTGAGCCTTGCGCCCTCCTCGAATAGGGCGAGCACGCTGTCCATGTCGTACCAAAGATTGACCAGCACCCCCTTCAGCCACTCGTGCCGTTCGTCTGACTCGAGTCGGGCGAGCTCGGTCGGGGGGACGTTTCTCTTGAGCCAAATCTGCAGTTGAACGACGTGCGTGCCCTTGGCTTTGCGTATGGCTTGCATTGTTCTGGGCCGCAGTGACCGCATGCTGGTTCTGAACGGCTCAACCGAGAGCTACGCAAGCCCCTACCCGACAGAAAATCAACAGCTGGCCGGGGCATGGCGCTCGCCAGCGGCCACGAAAGGCCGCCCCTTCGATCCCGGGTGTGCGAAAATCCCCATCTTAACGGAGTGTTGCCTGCGCGGCGGCGGCGGCGGCCCGACCCTTTCAACAAGCGTCGCGCGCTGCGCGCTCGACGTGGGGTGACGTCAAGTCGCCACGCTAAGGGCCTGCGAATGAATAAGTCAGTCGCGAGCCGGCCGAGACCGCAGCGAGGCGGGCGCGTGACGAGTGCAGGCCTATCGGAGTAGGCCGAGGAGAGTAGCGACAAGCTGTGCTCGCGGAAGCGCGCGACATTGCTGGTGGCGGCCCGACCCTCGTTCGCATCGCGCCACCGTCTGTCTTGGGCGAGGGAGCCGAGGTCAATGTGTCCAAACGTTCGCTCAACACGCGAACGCCACTGGCGCCCTCGATCGCCTCCCGCGCACGCCTACTGATGCGCTCACTGCCCTCCATGAACCACAAGAAGGCGGGAGTATCGAGCAGCAGGTTCATCCGGTATACGGCGCAAAGTCTGCGAGCGGCTCGTCGAAGTCGTTACCCACGCGGAGCAGATCTTTTGCCGCACCGAAACGGGGCCGCTTCTGCTGGGGCCCGGCAGGCATGATGCGCGCGACTGGCACATCAGCGCGGGTCACGAGGATCTCCTCGCCCGCCTGGACTCGTCCCAATAGCTCGGCAAAGTGCGCCTCGGCCTGAGCAAAATCGATGACGTGCATGCGTTGCCGTTT
>Ga0302323_100000820_pt1 | contig 25165 bp, 19 predicted proteins | sample Fen_T0_3_FD_201950 | JGI IMG/M metagenome (GOLD analysis project Ga0302323, IMG submission 201950) | Peat permafrost microbial communities from Stordalen Mire near Abisko, Sweden - Fen_T0_3 | ecosystem: Environmental > Terrestrial > Soil > Wetlands > Permafrost | place: Sweden: Abisko...
GACGGCGTGGCGCACGTCTTGCTGACCTCCTCGTCATGGTGCAGCCGTGACGATGCCAGCTTCCGTCATCGCGGATTCCTCGTCGGACGGACCGTTCGTGAGCCGCCGCTCGACCTCGTGGATCCTCATCGCGATCGTCGGCCTGACGATCGTCGTGCTCGGCGTGCCGAGCTGGGTCGCGCTCGGCGCGGGCCTGGTGATCGCGCTCGGCTCGGGCGCCGCGCTGCCCGGCGCGATGAAGCCGGTCACCTCGTACACCCTGCAGCTCGGCGTGGTCGCGCTCGGCGCCGGCATGAACCTGGTCGCGGTCTGGGACGTCGGCTCGCACGGCGCCGTGCTCACCGCGGTCAGCCTCGTCGCCGCGCTCGCGATCGGCCTCGTGCTCGGGCGCTGGCTGCGGATCCCGGGCGACACGCCGCTGCTCATCGCCGTCGGCACGGCGATCTGCGGCGGCAGCGCGATCGCCGCGGTCACCAGCGTGCTGCGCTCCCGAGATCAGGAGACCTCGGTCGCGTTCGCCGTCGTGTTCGTGCTCAACGCGGTCGCCCTGGTCGCGTTTCCGCTCCTCGGCCACGTGCTCGGCCTGTCGCAGCCGGTGTTCGGCCGCTGGGCGGCGCTCGGCATCCACGACACCAGCTCGGTCGTCGGCGCCGGCCTCGCCTACGGCCCGCAGGCGCTCGCGATCGCGACGACCACCAAGCTCGCGCGCGCGCTGTGGATCGTGCCGATCACGCTGGTCATCGCGGTGGCGCGGCAGCGCCGCGGCGGCGGTGGCCTTCGGTCCATCAAGTGGCCGTGGTTCATCCTGGGCTTCGTCGCGGTCGCGGCGCTGTTCACCTTCCTGCCGGGGCTCGCGCCGATCGCCCCCGCGGTGGTGCTGATCGGCCAGCGCGCGCTGCTCCTGGCGCTGTTCCTCATCGGCCTGTCGCTCTCGCGCGGCGCGCTCGCCGCGGTCGGCGTGCGCCCGCTGGTGCTCGGCGTCTCGCTGTGGATCATCGTGGGCCTGATCTCGCTGCGCCTGGCGATGCTCGGGTAGCCAGCGCGGCGGCCGCGGCCGGTTCGCCGAGCCTGGCGATCGGGCAAGTCCCACGATTTCGCTGCGCTCCATGCGGACCGCTGGCGGCTCGAGCTCGATCCGCTCCCCACCACGCTCTCGTTCATCGTCGGGCGACAGCACTCGGCCGCGTCGCCGGCAAGCGCTAGACCGACCGCAAGCGTACGTGACGGGGACCCAGGTCGACGAACCGGCGCAGTTCGGACCAGCCACGGGGCGTGGTTGAATCTAGCCTGGGTGTTCGGTCGGCAGCCGCGAGGCGGCGCTCGTACTTGTCGCCCCAGTCGCGCAGCCCGTGCAGCACGGGCTCGAGCGAGCTCCCGAACGCGGTGAGCTCGTAGTCGACGCGCGGCGGAAACCTGTGCATGCACGGTCCGCTGGACGAGGCCGTCCTGCGCGAGCTCGCGCAGCTGCAGCGTGAGCATCCGCTACGCGACCTTCGCGACCTGTTTCACAGGCTGGTTCCGGAAGGACAGCGAGTGTCAGGTCCGGGGTTCGGACGCCTTGGCCGGCCACCGGACACTTGATGGGCCAATACAGCGGAATCACGCTCGCTATCACGTGGCGGAGTTCTTGATGGGCAAAATCGGCATGTCGCTACCGCGCCAGGTGCTCCCGGGGCAGTTCTACATGATCACGCGCCGGTGCACCCAGCGTCAGTTTCTGTTGCGACCTGACCCGGCGACCAATCTCGCCTTCACCTACTGCCTGATCGAGGCCGCGCAGCGATGTCAGGTCGAGGTGCTGCTGCCATGCGCGATGTCGAACCATCATCACACGGTCATCTACGATCGGCACGGTCGCTGCCCCGAGTTCACCGAGCACTTCCACAAGATGCTGGCACGCAGCCAGAATGCATTGCGCGGCAGGTGGGAGAACTTCTGGTCCTCGGAACAGGTCTGCGTGGTACGCTTGACGGACCGGGAGGCTGTGATCGACAAGCTGGTCTACGCGGCGACCAATCCGGTGCAGGACCACCTCGTGGCCCGCGTGCACCACTGGCCCGGCGTCAATGGGCTGGTGGCGCTCCTGGCTGGGCGCAGCCTGCGCGCGACGCGTCCGCGCCACTTCTTCCACCCTGATGGCACCATGCCGGAGGTGGTAGAGATGCGGCTCACGATCCCGCCGGAGCTCGGGGCGGCGGACGCGCTGCTGGCCGAGCTTGGGGAGCGGGTCGCGGTGGTGGAGGCTGCGTTCGCCGCGGAGCGACTGCGGACCGGGCGCCGGGTGTGTGGCCGGCGTGGTGTGCTCGCGCAGTCGTGGCGCAGCCACCCGGCCAGCCGCGAGCCGCGGCGCAACCTCCGACCGCGCGTCGCGTCGCCCAGCAAGTGGGCACGCATCGAGGCGCTGCTGCGCAACCGCGCGTTCATCGCAGCCTACGCCAGGGCACGGGACAGCTGGCGGGACGGGGGCTCGGTTGTCGTATTTCCTCCCGGCACGTACTGGCTCCGGAGATTTGCGTACGTGTCGGTCGCCGCTTGAGCCGAGCCGTGAACGCGACGCGCGCACGAGCGTGACCAGCCTTGCGGTGGCATGAAGGGCAACGAGGGCACCGAGCCGGGGCTCGATGGGGCCGGCGCGCGCCTTGGCCTTGCGGGTCCGCTTGGAACCCGGCCGTGACGCCGCAGCGCAAGGCGCGCCCGCTCGATATTCGTCAGCCTCCACACAACATCAATCGGCTGTGCTCGCCCCCTTCCGCGCGGCTACAGAACCAACCCCGGTCAGGGCAGGCGGTACACCACGAACACCTTGTCCTCGTAGGCGACCGGCGCGCTGAGCCGCGGTGCCGCGCGCTTGACCAGCAGGATGTAGCCGGCGTCAAACCGCCGCGCCGCAGAGAGCAGCTGCGCGGCGGTCAGGGTGTCCCAGCGCGCTTCGACCGCTTCGTGTGTCGGCATGTCGCGCGCGTCGACGACTGCGCACATCCGACGGTACCACTCCAGCAGCTCGTCGGGGTAGAGCGGCGGCGACTTGGAGTCGACCACGATCGCGCGGGCCGCGAACAGCCGGAACCAGGTGACGTAGGGAGGAACGAGGAACACCGCGTCGGCCGGCGTCTCGCGCTGTGCCCACCGGCCGAGCGCGCACTCGGACTCGTCGCACACCGGCGCGAACAGCGGGAGCGCGATCAGGTCGCGACGCCGGTCCACGAGCGCGGCGCCGCAGGCCGCGATCGCGAGCGCGAGCGCCAGGGCTCGGTACCGCAGCCAGTGCGACGCCAGGCCGACCGTCCCGACCACGGCCATCGCACCGGCGTCGACGTAGTGTCTGCGCAGTAGCGCTTCGCCGAGGAACGCCAGCGCGCCCAGCACCGCCGCGAGCTTGCGTCGTGGCGACCAGGCCGCCGCCGAGCCGGCCGGAGCGAGCGCGGCGCCGATCACCACCAGCTGACTGGCGAGCTGGGCGAATGGACCGATCCGCCATACGAAGAGCCGGGTCGCTCCCAGGAACGCCGGGATCGATACGACCGCGGTGGCGGCGACGCATAGCGCGGTGGCGACCGCGGCGAACCGCCACAGCCGGTCGATGGTGGCTTGCCCAGCAGCGCGCGCAACCGGCACTGCCCCCCACGCGATTACGAGCCAGCTCAGCAGCGACACCAGCCCGCGGCGCACGCGCAAGGGGTCGTAGTGGCCGGGCGCGTGGAACTTGACCAGGATGTGCAGCGCGGCGTCGGGGTCGCGGGCGTGCGCGCTCGCGATCAGCGAGGGCAGGTAGACCGCCACCACGATCAGCGATGGGCCGACCACCGCGGCGAGCCGCCGCAGCCAGACCCCACGGCGGGACGCGTCCGCCGCGCCGCCGGCACGCACGTCGGCCCCCGCCAGCGCGCGCCAGCCACCAGGGCGCCACGACGAAACCTCGAGCGCCGCGAACAGGCCGACCCCGAGCACGAGGAAGTTGACGTGGCAGACGCCACCGAGGGCGAGCCACACGCCCGCGCGCAGCGGCTGGCCACGCAACCAGGCGACCATCGCGGCGAGCCAGCCCAGGGTGGCGAGCGACGACGGCTGCAGGTAGTCGCTGAACAGGTAGCTGCCGGCAAGCGCGCGCCCGCCGGTGAACGCGAGCAGGCCCACCAGGAGCAGGAACATCGCGATCCGCCCGCGCACCGCGATCGCGGCGATCAGCCGGTAGAGCAAGACGTAGGTGGCGATCATCACCACGAGCTGTGCGAGCGCGAACGCCATGACGCCACCGGGATCGACCGCGTAGAACGGCGCGACGAGCCAGGCGAACACCGGGTGATACTGAGTGGTGTTGGAGATCAGCCAGTCGCGCGCGAATAGCTCTGAATGGGCCCGGTGGAGCGGCTCGAGCAAGTAGGTCTGCTGGTTGCTCGAGCCATAGCCCCTTCCGTACGCGACCGAGACCACCGCCGAGATCGCGAGGATCGCCGCGGCCCTGATCGAGCGCCGATCCAGGAGCTGCTTGTCCGACATGTCGCGGTCTCCCCCCGGGACCCAGCCGGGATCGTTGGTTATCAGAGATCGGGATCGCGCACAAGCGCGGTCGGGACGACCCCCGGGTCGAGAGGGGACGACGGGTTCGGCTGATTCGCGCAGGTGGCCTCGTTCGATCGATCAGTGGACGCACGCGATCGCCGTGGCGTCGGCGGCGCAGATGCGCGGCTCGCGCCCGGACACCGCGGTCGATTCTGCCCAGAGCGAGGTCGGGACCATGCCCGGCGGGAGGCGGGCGACGATCATGAACGGTCCGAAGCCATGGCCCAGACTCCGGGCGCAGGCGATCGCGCCGGCGCGCGCGGCGCACAGATCGGCGCGCCCGTCGCCGTCGATGTCGGTGAACGCAGCGGTGGCGGCGCTGGGCATCGTCCCATCGGCGAGGCTGGCCTCGGCCACGCCATGAAATGCATAGCTCCAGGGGACGCCATCCGTGGTGCGGTCCCGGTCCGAGGCCAGGCCGCAGGCCACGCCGCCGGTGGTCGCGGTGCACCAGTCCGCCTGACCATCACCGTCGAGATCGGCGATCCACAGCTCGGCGCTCGGATCCGGCCAGGTCGAGCGCACATCGGTGAACGAGGTCGCGCCCCGCGACGTGCACACCACGCCGGGCTCGCCGAGCCCGCAGATCTCGCCGTCCGCGGTGATCGCGAGCGAGCGATCCATCGAATCCGCAGCGCCGCGCGATCGAAACAAGGGGGTCCAGCGCGCCGGCAGATAACCGCTCGCCGCGGTCGCGCACACGATGCCATCCGCGTCGCGACCGCACGCGTCCATCCGCGCGTCACCGTCGACGTCACCCAGCATCAGGCTCTCCGGATCGATCACCAGCGGCGCGCCCGCGCTGCCGATCTGGATCGCCGGGAGCAGCCCTCCGTCCGAGGCGCCGGGCGCGCACTCGAGGCCGGCCTCGATCGCGCATAGCATCGGCAGCGGCTCGCTCGGGAGCATGGCGATCCGCACGGCGCGTCCGGTGGCCGTGATCGCGATGGAGTCTCGCTGCGTGGCATGGGCGGTGGGGGCGAGCTCCAGGGTCGGGGCGCGGCCCTCACCGCATAACCCGGCGTGCGGCACGTTCCCGGCGGCCCCCACGCAGTACAGGTGCGCGGTGGCCATGTCGTCCTCGGGCGCGGGCACGATACCCGACCACAAGTGACCTTCCTCGTCGAGGAAGAACCGCTCACCTGGGCCGCGACCCCCACATTCCACCGCGAGGACCTCGCCGGTCACCATGACCTGGAGACACAGGCCCGTGCTCGAGCGCAGCTCGCCGCGGTCGTCTAGCTGCCAGGGCGGCGCCGACGCGCAGTCACCGACCGCGGCGGGCTCGCCCACAGACGTCACCGTGACGCACCCATCGCCGAGGTGCAACTCACCGCTGGCGGCCCTCCGCATGCCGATCGCGTAGTGGCGCTGAAGCATGTCGACGTAGCCGGCCTCGAGCCGGTCGGTCAAGCACGCCGCGCCGCAGCGCCCGCAGTCGCTCGCGCACGCATCGTAATGGGCGAAGGCGTCGAGCGAGTCCGCGACGACCAGGGAGTTGTTCGCGGGTTCTCCCGTGATCGGGTAGCCGCGGTAGGAGATCAGCTCGGGGGCTTGCGACGACGCCGCCGTCGCGAGCACCGCGAGCGCGCCGACGAGCATATGGTCGGGGTGGTCGTCGCCATGCGTCGCGGCGATCTCGAGCGTGCGCAGCGTGCGCGGCGCGGTGATGTCGATGATCTCGGCGAGCGCGGCGATCAGGCCGGGCTGGTCATACTTCGTCGTGACCCGAGCGACCGTCGATACCGTCTTGACCTTGCCCTCCCAGAGCTGCAGCAGGCCCTGGTGATTCTCGGCATGGCGAAGCCCGTCGGGATAGCCGAGAAACACGAGCGAGAGCTGTGCGCTCTCGAGCCGACAATGCTCCGCGGCGTGGCCCGCGATCTCGATCCATCCGCACGACCAGTCGTTGTCGCCGGCGATCGATCCGTAGGCCACCATGATGGCTTGATCCCTCCGCTCGGCGGCATCCACGCCGGCGCTGGCGTTCCCCGCGGTGACATAGACATTGGTCACGCCGAGCCCACCTCGCACGGCATCATGGAGATCAGGTTGCATGAACAGCAGATCGTCGTCCTGGTGCGCGACGATCGTCAACGCAGCCGCGGGCCCGAGCGGATCGCCGACCGCGTGCACGTTGTCTCCGCAGGCGGCCATGCACAGCAACCCCCACGACAGAGCCACCATCGAGTCCGTCACGATCGCGAGCACCGAACACACAATAATCCAATATATACAATAACATCGAGTGCAAAGTCAAGCGATGCGCGGTAGCGCGCAGGAGCGCTGTTCATGAAACGACGCTGGCACGGTCGCGCCGGTGTACGATTACCTGCTCGTGGCGCTCGATCGCGCGGCTACGCGCTCGCGGCGGGCCGAGCGCGAGCGCACACCTGTCAGTCACCAGGGCTTGCCGGTCTTGCGCGGCGGCAGGTACTTCTTGTCGACCGAGGCGATGATCACGTAGTTGGGATCGACCATCTCGGTGACGTGGATCTTGCCGACCTGGGAGAGCAGCTGGTACGCGTCGAGCTCGGACAGGCCGGTCTCGGTGTGGATCCAGGCGATCAGCTCGGTGAACGCGATGCGGAGCGCGTCGTCGAGCGGGCGGTAGGCGCCGAGCGCCATGATCTCGCGGGCGTTCTCGAACCTCGGCCAGCCGATCTTCTGGCCCTTGAGGACGTCGACCGAGAGCCGCGCGTGCATCGGGACCTCGATGGCCGTGCCGGCGATCTCGCCATCTCCCATCTGGGCGTGGCCGTCGCCGAGCGCGAGCAGCGCGCCGCGGACGGTGACCGGGAAGTAGGCGGTGTTGCCGGCGCTGGCCTCCGGTGCGTCCATGTTGCCGCCGTGCTCGGCCGGGGTGACCGAGCTGCGCGACTCGAGCGCGGGGGCTACCCCGAGGCAGCCGAGGAACGGATGCAGCGGGATCTGGGTCGTGAACGTGGAGTCGAGCGCGCGGAAGGTCGCTTCGTTCCTGGCGCGATCGATCGGATAGAACCAGATCTTCTCGGGGACCGGCGCGTGGAGCATCGGTGTGTAGCTGGTGGTGTTGAGCGCGCCGAACCCGGGGGCGAGCGCGCCGACGCCTTGATTGCTGTCGACCGTGAGCTCGAGGATCTTGACGACGAGGGTGTCGCCCGGCTCGGCGCCTTCGATGAAGAACGGGCCGGTGAGCGGATTGTCGCCCTTGACCTTGTCCAGGGTATCGCCCGGCTTCTGGATCGCGTTGCCGAAGCAATCCACCGTCCGCGTATCGAGGATATCGCCGCGCTTGAGGCGGGCCACCGGCGGGGCGATCCCGAAGGTGTATTTGAGCTCGGCGGGCTTGGGTTCGTAGCGGACGACGGTCTGGGCGAGGGCGGGGGCGGCGCCGGCCAGGCACAGAGCCAGCGCGATCGCGGCGGCGGGAGTTCGCATGCGCACGAGTCTAACCCAGAGATCGCGCGTGCCTGCCGGCTTCCGCTTTCACCCAAGATCATCCTGTCGTGCTCGCGCGTTACCACACGGCTACAGCAGCAACCCCGGTCGAGGCGCACGGGCGACCGTCGCAGACATCGACGACCGTACCATCGACCTGGAGGAAGCGCGACATCTGCAGCCGCGCTGCGGCGGTGGCGCTGGGATCGCCGTGCGGATCGACGCCCGCGGTCGGCGGCAGGTTGTCGTGGGGCGGCGCGGGGACCCTGGCCGGTCCGCTGTCCCAGACCACGATCGCCGAGCCGTGATACCCGGTATCTCTGGCATCCAGACAATCGAGCTGCACGTACGGCACCGCGTCAGGATGCCGGCCCGGCGCCAGCGCGGGGCAATGCAGCCTCGCGCCGATCGTGCGGGCCTCGATCTCCGCGGACCACATCGACACCTGATGATCGCCATAGGCCACGTGCATCAAGACCTCGTGTGGTGGCGTGCCGGCGAGCGGCCGATCGTGCAGCGCCTGGATGTAGCCATCGGCATCCGCGCGGTCCCACAGCGATTGCCACAGCGAGAACACGAATTGCTGATCGAGGCTGTCGGGATAGGCGGCGTACAGCATGGCCGCGAGCACCGGAAAATCGGCGCTGCGCTCGAGCAGCAACGAGTAATTCATGCCGGGTACGCCGAGCACGCCGCGGGTGATGTCCTGGGCCACGGTCATCAAGACACCGCCCAGGATGCCGCCCTGGCTGTCGCCATCATAGTAGAGCGCGCTGGTGTCGAGCACGCTGCGTCCGGGCGTGCCTGCCTGGAACGCGGCGTTCGTGCCGAAGCCCTGCGGGCTCAGCATCGCGCGCCCGAGCAAGAGCGCGTTCAGGATGCTCTGCTGCAGCGTATCGAACGTGACGCGCGCGTTCGAAAGATCGAGGAACTGAAAGGACACGGTGAAGAGGTCGTTGGCAGAGAGTCCGGTCCAGTCGGTCGCGCAGAACACGAAGTCGTGCTCGTTGCTCATCGCCGTCACGCGGTCACCGTTGACCTCGGCCGCGGTGCCGAACAGGCCATGACCATAAAGCGCGAGCCGCGCCGGCTGGACGCTGCCGTCGGCGTTGACCGCGGCGCGCGGGATGTTGCAGCTGAACGGCACCTGCGTGGTCGCGTCGCCATCGCGCGTCGGCACGTCGTTGACCCCGGGGGTCGGCGATGCGTAGTGAAAGCGCGGCAGCGGCAGCGGCTGGTCGCCGAGCCCGGCGTACGCGCGCTTCAGGGCGTCGACCGCCAGGGGCGCGGTCGTGGTGAAGTAAGGCGTCAGGGCGGCGATCACCGGTGAGATATCGGTCCGCGTGTCCGGCGTGACCAGGAAGCTCGGCACCGCCAGCGTGCCCTCGATATGGCGAAGGATCCGAGGGTCCTCCGCGGTGGTATAGTCTCTCACGGTCGTGACGGTGAACCGCGGCACGCCGTCGGGCAGCGCCGCGAACGCGGCGTCGCGGATCGCCACCAGCCGCCCGGTGAGGTTGCGCTGGGACGCGACCGTGAAGTCCCATGCCAGGTAGAGCGATGCACGGGATATGCCGGCGCGCTCGAGCGTGCCAAACAGCGATTCCATGTGCGCGCGGCGCGCGTTGACGAACGACAGTCCGCTGCGGTGGTTGTCACGATAGATCCGGAAGGCCGCGCTGGCCTCGATCGGATACGCCTGCGCGTCCTTCACGTCGCGCAGCGCGACGATGTAGCGGTGGCCGTACGCGAGGCTCTTGGCGACCCGGATATTCAGGCTCTGCCGATCCGGGCTGCTGACGTGGTTGTGGTCGAGCTCGGCCCAGATCAACGTGCGCTCCAGCGTCGCCGCGTCGATCAACACGACCGGGGCACCTGGCGCAAGCGACGCCGACAGGTCGGTGAGTTGCGGTGCGCCCGTGGCCGCCAGGTCGATGCCCGGCACCTGGGTGACGATCATCGCCCCCGGCGAGAACCCGTCGTTGCGGTTCCACTCGGTGGGATCGATCGGCCGGTCGGAGAACGCGCTGCGCGGTAGGGCGGCCGCCGTCAGGTTGAGCCGGAGGCCGGTGTCGGTGCTCGCGTCTGCGACCGTATAGAAGTCATTGGGAAACGGCAGCATACAATGACTCTGATCGAGGAAATCACAAAGGTCTGCGGTGCTTGCCAGATCCGGCGAGAGCTCGCTGTCGAGGCTGTCGAGGCCGTCGCTGGGATTGCCGAGGTGACCGTCGTCCCCGCAACCACCGAGCACGAGCGCCGCGACCACGCACGCGGTCGCGCGCTGCGCGACGAGCTCGGTTGCCTTGCCAACAGACAAAGATCGAAGACCGATAATTGACATGATTTCCTTGCCAGGGTGTAGTGAGCGCATGCCCGACGAGCGCGACGGGCGCGGTCCTGCGGGTTCGCGTCCGTTACATGATGCGTGCCAACCTGCGAGGGCCTGGACGGCCCACCGCGTGCCGCGGAATCCAACACCGCGCTCGCGACGTCTTGGCTTTCGACACCATCGCGCGCCCTGCACACCTCGCCGCCTCAGCGACGTCTCGAGGATTCCGGACGGGCTCGCGTGCCTGCCGGCCGCGGGGGCGCGGCAGCCACCGGCCGGACGTTTTGTCCTCTGGGCACGCCGGGAGCTGCGCGTAGGATCGCCGGGTGGTCCATCGAGCTCACCGCCGCGCGGTCTGGGTCGTGTGCGCCGGGCTCGTCGCGTGGAGCGTGGCCGGGGCGGCCCGCGCGGCGTGCCCGGCGGGGCGGGCGCGGGGCGTGCGCGGCGATCACCTCGCCGTCGGATTTGTCGCCGCGCCGCCGTTCGTGGTGCCGGGGCCGAGCGACGGCGAGGTGCACGGCCTCGCCATCGATCTGCTGCGCGCCGTGGCCGCGCACGAGGGCTGGGAGCTCGCGTGGAGCGAGCTCAACGACGCGACGCTGAAGCTGAGGCTCGCGGCGTGCGAGCTCGATCTCGGCGTGGTCGGGACAGCGGCGAGCGCCCGGCTGGTGGCGGTAGGCTCGGCGGCAGAACGCCAGTCCGAACCGGGGATCGAACCGCGGATCGAGCTATCGCTGCCGTTTTTCTCGTCGGTGACCACCGCGATCGTCAACGCGGACGACGACGACCGCGCGGCTCCCGCGGCCGGCCGTAGCCCGGTGGGGCGGTTGGCGCACGCAGCGCTGCATGGGGTGATCTGCGGCGCGGCCGCGCTCGCGGGGCTCGCGTTCGCGGCGTGGGGCCTCAACGCCGCCGGCGGGTTTCGCTGGACCCGCGCGGCGCGCTGGCGCCGGATCGACGCGGCGGTGAGCGGGCCATGGGCGGGGCTCGGCTGGCTGGCGCGCTCGGTGACCGGGCGCGCGTTGATCGCGCTGTGGGTCGTCGTCGGCGGCGCGCTCGGCGCCAGCGGCGCGTTCGGCGGCGGGCCGCCCCCGGTGCTGCGCGACGATCCGCTGGCGGCGCTGGTCGAGCGGGCCGCGCGCGAGGACGTCGCGATCGGCGAGCGCGCCTCCGACCGCGCGCAGATCCGCTGCGCCGCGAGCGACGCGCGCGGGTGTTTCCGCGGGCTCGCCGACGGCACGCTGTCGGCGATCGCCGGGCCGCGCGAGGTGCTGTGCACGCACGCGCTCGAGCTCTCGCTCGACGACACGCTGCTGCGCGGCGATCTGGAGATCCCCGAGCAGTTCTCGTTCCTGCTGCCGGCAGGCAGCCCGCTGCGCGCCGCGCTCGATCTCGCGCTGCTCCGCCAGCACGCGCGCGCGCCCGCGACGCCGGTGCGCTGCCCGGACGGCGCACCATGACCGCGTTCGAGGACGATCTGGCGTGCACGCTGAGCGTGTGGTGCGCGGGGGTCGCGACCGCGGTGCCGGGCGCCAACGTCAAGCGGCTCGAGCTCGAGCTCGCCGCCCACGGCTACCGCGGCGAGGCCGTGTTCTGGGTGCGCGGCGACGCCGCCGGCGATGCGCTGCACGCGGTGCTCACCGGCGACGCGCCGCTCGAGCTCGCGATCACCGTGGCGCGGGCGCGCTACCTGGGCCCGCCGCCGCCGCCGCTGGCGGTGCGCGGCGCCGTGGTCGCGCGGCGGTTCCTCGAGCTGACGACCGAGGCGATCGCCGGCGCGCCGGTGCGGTTCCGGCGCTACACGGTCGCGCTCGCCGATCCGGCGCGGGCGGCGTGGTCGGTGCACCAGCCGACCGCGGTGTTCGTCGACAAGAGCCTCACCGAGGTGATCAAGGCGCAGCTCGCCGGGGAGCTCGCGGTCGAGGTCGCGTGGCCCGAGCTCGATCAGAAGCGCGCGATGATCGCGCTGGGCCTGGGCGAGGACGAGGCGACGTTCCACGACTTCGTGGCGTGGCTGGCGGCGTCGCGCGGCGGCCACTTCTACCTCGACTACGCGACGGGCGGCTATCACCTGGCCGATCGCAAGCCGCGGCCGGCGCAGCCGCAGTCGCTCGATCGCGGCGATGTCGCCGAGCTCGAGGTCGTGCCCGCCGAGCCGGTGCGGCACCAGCAGCGGTTCCTCAACTCGTGGATCGGGACCGACGCGATCACCGTGGTCGCGCTGCCCCAGGCGGTGCCGCCGCTGACCCGCGACGTGCTGGTCCATACCCCGATCCTGCGCGAGGTCTCGGCGCGCGTCGATCGCGATGCCCGCCGGCTGGCGCAGGGCCGCTACGACCTGGCGGTGGCGTTCGCCCGCTACCCCGAGCGCTGGCTCGCGCCCGGCGCGGCGATCGCGCTCGACGACGATACGTTCAGCGCCCACGTCACCGGGTTTGGCGAGACGCTGCGGGTGGTCGAGCTCGCGCTGTCGGCGCGCGCGGTCGACGCGTCGGCCGAGTTCGACGTCGACGAGGACGCCACGACCTACGCGATCGAGCTCGCCGCCCGGCTCGAGCCCGCCGACGATCCGCGGACCCGGGTGGCCGCGTTCCGGACGCCGCGCTATCCGTTCGAGGTCGAGGGCCGGATCGTCTCGGCGGTGGGCGAGGTCGGCGATCGCGCGTACACGGTGTACGAGGACCCGGCGACCTCGCAGGATCGCTACCGGGTGTCGCTGGCGACCTGGAACCAGACGATCGAGGTGCCGTTCACCCCGCAGTTCCAGCCCGGCCACCTGTACTTCCCGGCGTACCGCGACGCGCGCGTCGTCGTCGAGATCGCGTTCGACCGCGCGCGGCTGTCGCGGTTCCTCGACTGGGGGCCCACGGTGCGGCTGCCGCTCGCCAGCCAGGGCAACCACATCCTGTTCGGCAAGAACGCGACGAGCGAGACCTCGCTGCGCCACTGGTACGTCGACAGCAGGCCGGAGCTGCAGCTGCGCCGGGCCCACGCCGGCAACATCGGCGTGGTCGCGGTCAAGCAGGGCTCGATCGTGATCGAGACGTTCGACGACGACGCGGCGGGTACGGCGGCGGCCACGGTCAGCGTTCAGCCGGAGGCCGCGGCGTCGCAGGCGAGCATGGAGGCGTCCTCGCAGGTCTCGGTGTCGGATCTGTCGGGCCAGGTGCTCGGGGCCGGCGGCGAGCTCGACGGCAAGGTCGCCGGCGCGAGCGCGGCGGTCGATCAATCGGTGGCGGCGGTCAAGGGCGAGGTCACGCGCGCGGTCGGCGAGACCCGCGCGGCGCTGCAGGGGCTGGCCGACGGCGCCGAGGCCCAGGCCACGCGCGCCCGCAACGCGGTGGCCGACGCCCGCCAGCAGCTCGATCAGCTGTTCGACGGCGACGACGCGTGAAGCCGGCGCTGGCCAAGCTGCGCGGCGAGCTCGACGCGGTGCGGTCCCAGATCACCGCCGCGGTCGGCCGGATCGAGGCGCGGGTCGCGAGCGTGCAGGCGCGGGCCCGGGCCTGCGGGGCGCCCGCCGCCGACACCGCCGCGCTCGCCGCGATCGCCAGCGGCGCGCGCACCGCGGCCGCGCAGCTCGCGCAGCCGGTCGGGGCCGCCGGCGCGGCGCTCGCGGCGGTCGATGGTCAGCTCGAGGCGCTGCGCGGCCAGCTCGGCGATGCGCTCGCGGCGCTCGAGACCGACGCGGTCGGTCAGCTCGACGCGGCGCGCCAGCCGCTGGCCCAGGCGGTCGACGCGGCGCGCACGGTGCTCGGCGCGGTCGGCGATCAGGTCGCGAGCCTGGCGACCGCGGCGACCACGGCGCTCGGCGGCCTCGGCGCCCAGGTCGCGACGATCCGCGATACCGGCGACACGCTCGTGGCGTCGCTCGAGTCGGCGCTGGCGGCCGCGATCGCGGTGCTCACCGCGATCCCGGTCGATGGCTTGCCCGAGGCGCTGGCGTCCGCCGCCCGGACCGCCGTCACCCAGGCGGCCACGCAAGGCACGGCCGCGTTGACCACCGCGGCGAGCGCGGCGCAGCAGCAGATCGCGCCGATCGTGCAGCGGCTCACCGCCGTGATCGACCAGGCGCAAGCGGCCGCCGAGCAGGGCCTCGCCGCCGGCAAGACGGGGTTACTCACCCAGCTGACCACCGCGCGCACCGCGGTCGAGACCGCTGCCAGGACGGCGACCACGCAGACCGACGCGGTGCTCGCCGCGCTGGACCGCCAGCTCGCCAGCCAGCAGCAGACCGTCGCGGCGCAGATCCAGCAGCTCGTGGCACCGGTCGTGGCCCAGGCGAGCGGGGCGAGCCGCCAGGCGACCGCGGCGCTCGCCCAGCTGGTCCAGGGCAGCGACGCCAAGATCGCGGCGATCGAACAGCGGCTGCCGCGGCGCTGATCTGTGATCACCTGGGTGTCGATCAGCTGCGGCGATGACAGGGCCAGCTCTTGCTGGGTAGATGTTGACGGCGCGCGGGCCCGCCATGCAATCATTGCAGATCGCATGGATACGCAGCAGAGATGTCTTGTCGTCCGCGGACGGGCAGGCGCCGACGCTTGGTCGCGGATCTCGCGGATCTCGCGGATCTCGTTGACCGCAGGCGGTTCGGGCGAGGCGACGCGCAGCTCGCGGTCCTGGCTCGGGATCGTCTGTCTTGTGGTCGCGCTCGCGGCCTGCTCGCTCAAGGCCAACAGCTTCACGCCGAACCAGGGGTCCGACGCGGGGCCCGCCGCCACGTGCAGCGACATGTTGAAGAATGGCCTCGAGACCGACGTCGACTGCGGCGGCGGCTGTGGACCGTGCGAGATCGGCCAGCAGTGCGCGTCGAGCGCCGACTGTGTCGCCGGGACGTGCCAGGAGATGGCGTGCCGGGCGCCGAGCTGCTCCGACGGCACCAGGAACGGCGATGAGACCGCGACCGACTGCGGTGGATCGTGCGGCCGCTGCGGCGACGGCGAGGTCTGCGGGACGGCGGCGGACTGTCGATCCGGGGTGTGTGCGAATGCCACCTGCCAGGTGGCCACGTGCAGCGATGACGTCCACAATGGCGCCGAGACCGGCACCGATTGCGGGGGTGGCTGCAGGGGCTGCGGGCTCGGTGGCCCGTGCCTGGTCGACGGCGATTGCGGCAGCCCGGGCATCTGCCGCGCGGGGCTGTGCAGCGTGGCGCTGAGCTGCGCCGAGCTCAAGGACCACGGCGCGGCGGGCGGCATCGGGGTCTATACCATCGCACCTGCGGGGGTGTCGTTCGACGCGGTATGTGACATGGCCACCGACGGTGGTGGATGGACCCTGCTGCTCAAGGCGACCGGCGGCGATGCCGTCGCCGCCGACGAGACCCTGGGCTACGACGCGAAGGCGTGGACCGACGACAGCTTGTTGAACCCCCTGGATCTGACGATCACCGCGGGCAACGCGAAGTACCAGAGCTTCATGGACCTGCCGGTGAACACGCTGACCGGCGATCTCGATGGCTTCCGCTACTCGCAGGTCGTCGCCGGCTCGACGGCACATCAGGTCTTCGTGGGCGGTCCCGCGTATTCGATGGATCCCGCTGTGTTCGATGCGACGTTCAATACGACCAGCGATCCGAAGTGGTCGACGCAGCCCAACTGCCACATCTACGGCATCAACACCGATCAGGGCTACGGCAGGACGCGGTTTGGCTGGAGCGCGAACCAGGAACCAGACTGCGCGACCAACGACACCGCCATCGGCCTCGGCCTCGAGAACGTGAGCCGTCCGTTCCTCGGCGCGGGTTATCAATGCCTGTCCTCGTTGTGCTCGTGCCGAGCTCCCGGGTGCGTCGATGCCACCGTGAGCTTGCCAGGCAGCGGGCTACTCTGGGGCCGCTGAGATCGCGGCGGCCGCGCGCAGCTCGCCGTAGCGCCGCGCGAGCTCGGCCGGCAGATGATGTGCGTTGAGCCCGCTCGGGTTGGGCAGGAGCCAGACGCGGGTCTCGCCGATCAGCTCGGGCTGGAGGCCGCCGAGCGCCCTGGGCCGGTCGAACGCGACGCGAAACGCGGTGAAGCCGACGACCGCGAGGTAGCGCGGGCGATAGCGCCGGACCTTGCGGCGCAGCGCCGCTGCCCCCGCCCGCAGCTCGGCCGCGGACAGCTCGTCTGCCTTCGCGGACGACCTGGCGACGATGTTGGTCAGCCCGCAGCCGAGCGCGAGCAGCTCGCGATCGTCCACCCCGGTGAACCGGCGCGGCGTGAAGCCGGCGGCGAACAGCGTGGGCCAGAACCGATTGCCGGGGCGCGCGAAGTGGTGGCCGACCGCGGCGCTGTACAGCCCGGGGTTGATGCCGCAGAACACGATGGCGAGCCCGGGCGCGAGGAGGTCGGGCAGCGCCTGCTGGGCCATCCCGCCGACGATCCTCATGTTCTGCGGCCCGCGCTACGTGGCCTCGCCAGAATCGCCGGGCTTGCCTGCGCGGCCGCTCGCCGCCGGGCCTGCTACGGCGCCGCGACCCCGGTGGGGATCGATCCGACCGCGGCAGCGTGCCGCAGTGAGTCGCAATGTTTCAGCCGGATGTCGCGCCGGGTCATCGCGCGTCGCGCGACCTCCGAGGCAGGCGGGTGTTCTGCGGCGCGCACTACTGATGTTACTGTCCGCGTCCATGGCCACCTCCTTCAGTGACGGCATTCGATGAGCAGCGAAACCAACAGAGCGGGTCAGCTACGGCGATCGGTCGGGTTCTACGGCCTGATGTTCGTCTCGCTGGGGTCGATCATCGGGTCGGGCTGGCTGCTCGGCGCGCTCAGCGCCGCGCAGGTCGCCGGGCCGGCCTCGATCCTGTCCTGGCTGCTCGCGGCGGCGATGCTCGCGCTGCTCGCGCTCACCTATGCCGAGCTCGGCTCGGCGTATCCCGTCGCGGGTGGGGCAGCGCGGTTCCCGTACTACAGCCACGGACCGATCGCCGGCTTCACCGCCGGATGGGCGGCGTGGCTTCAGGCGGTGTTCATCGCGCCGATCGAGGTGCTGGCGGCCATCACCTACGTCAACGGCGTGGACGCGGTGCATGCGCACTTCAACATGATCAACAGCACGGGCCCCGACGCGGGCCTGCTCAACGGCACCGGGCTGGTCGTCGCCGTGCTCCTGATGGCGGTCTTCACCGCGATCAACCTCGTGGGCGCGAAGTTTCTGTCCGACAGCAACGTCGTCGTCGTGCTCTGGAAGACCGCCGTGCCGGTCCTGGCGGTGATCGTCGTCGCCGCGACCCGGTTCAACGGGGCCAACTTTCAGGCCGGCGGCGGCTTCATGCCGTTCGGGGTTCACGGCGTGTTCGCCGCGCTGACCGGCGGCGTGGTGTTCGCGCTCCAGGGCTTCGAGCAGGCCGCCCAGCTGGCCGGCGAAGCACGCAACCCGAAAAAAGATCTATCGCGCGCCATCCTCACCGCGATGGCGATCGGCGCGGTGCTCTACGCGCTGCTCCAGTTCGTGATGATCGGCGCGCTCGATCCAAAGGACATCGCACAAGGCTGGACGCAGCCGCTCGGCACGACCCCGTTCGCCAAGAGCGCGTGGTACACGCTCGTGCTCGTGCTCGGCATCGGCTGGCTCGCCAAGGTGCTGCTCATCGACGCGATCGTCTCGCCCGCCGGCACCGGCGTGGTCTACGTCGGGACGGCGGCGCGGCTGTCGTACGCGCTCGGCGAGGAACGCGAGCTCCCCGCGGCGCTGGCGAGCACGAACAGCAAGGGCGTGCCCGTGGTCTCGATCCTGGTCGCCGCGATCGTCGGCTGCCTGGCGTTTGGACCGTTCAAGAGCTGGAACGCGCTGGTGAACGTCGTCACGAGCGCCACGGCCATCATGTACGCGTTCGCGCCGGTGTCCCTGGCGGCGTTGCACAAGCTCGATAACGCACGCCCGCGCGCATATCGCGTGCCGTTGCCCCGGCTGGTCCTGCCCGTGGCGTTCTGCGCGGCGAACCTGATCATCTACTGGTGCGGCTTCGGCACGGTCTGGAAGCTGGTCTGCGCGATGGGGGTCGGCCTCGTGCTGTTTGCGATCGGCACGTCGCGCGCCGGCACCGGCGCGAACCACACGGTTCGCAGCGCGGTCTGGGTGGCGCCCTGGCTCATCGGCCACGTCATCATCTCCGCGATCGGGCGCTACGACGCGGCGTACACCCTCTTGCCGAACTGGGTCGATATCATCATCGTGATCGGCTTCGCGCTGGTCATCTTCCGCGTCGCGGTCCATTCGACGCTGAGCGCGGCCGCCTCCGCCGCGGCGATCGCCAAGGATGCGCACCAGCTCGATTACGAGCACCGCGCCTGACGACTGCCGGTGACGCCATCGGCGTTGCGGCTCGCCCTGGGCGCGAACCTGTGACTTGACGCCACGGGATCGGAGCACCAGCTCGTGCTCCGTGATCATGAAGGCCAGGTCCTGGCGGCCACGCTCGGCGTCTTGCTGACGGCTGGCGCTGGCGGCGTCGGTAGTAGCTCGGACGACCCCCGTCTTCTGGAGGTCTCGCTGCGTGGACTCAGAGCTGGGTCAAGCCGCCGTCCACGGGGAGCTCGTGTCCGTTCGTGAACGTCGCGTCGAACGCCAGGAAAACGGCTGCCTTCGCGATCTCTTCGGGACGACCAAAGCGCTTCATCGGATTGCTCTCCTCCAGCTGCTTGTTGAAGTGCTCGATCTGCTCCTTGGACATCCCCGTCTTGCGCGCGACCGGCGTGTCGATGGGACCGGGGCTGATGGCGTTGACGCGGATACCCTGCGGCAGAAGCTCGGCTGCGAGCGATCGCGCGAGCGACCGAAGCGCGGCTTTGGCGGCCGAGTACGCGCTGAGCATTGGCATCCCCTTCACGCTGGCGATGGATGTCGTGAGTACGATCGCGCTCCCGCGAGGCATCAGCGGAGCAAGCTTCTGCGCCGCGAAGTACGGCCCTTTCATGTTCAGATTGAACATCTCGTCGTACACCGCCTCGGACATGCCCTCGAACGGCGTGAACTTTCCGTACCCGGCGTTGAGGAACAGAAAGTCGACCGCTCCGAACTCTGACTTCACGCGAGCGGCGAGGGCCTTGATGTCCGTCAGCACCGCCGCGTTACTCGACATCACGATGGCGTTCTTCCCGAGCTCCTCGCGAGCTGAGTCGACCGTCTCCTTCGTGCTCCCCGTCACGAGCAAGCGCGCTCCTTGATCAAGCAGCAGCTTCGCCGTCGCCAGACCCATGCCGCTCGTGCCGCCGGTGATCACGACTCGTTTCCCGTCGTATTGTCCCATGGTTGCGTTCTCTCCTTCGTGCTGATTGATCGATTCTCTGTTCGTCTCGGTCATGGCGTCGCCCAGATCGGGCCCATGCCGGTGAAAAACGTGCCGTGAACGTTCACCCGCCCGCGCGAAGGACGGCCATCGTTCGGCATCGACGCGCGTGGCGTCATTGTGGACCGATGCGTCCACTATATCTATATGGACCGATCCGTCAAGTACAATCGTGCCGGGCGGTCACGGCGCAAGCCGACCGAGCTGCTCGTCGCCGCCACGCTACGCATTTCTCGCCCAGAGCTTGGATCTGCTTGACAGCTCGGTCCCGAACCGTATAGTGAACCGGTCGGTCCATAACATCTTCCGCTGTTCGCTCCTGGACTCGTTCGCGTCCCACGCACGAGCGCAGCTTCGGCGACGTTGCTGCTCAGGTTCCAAGCCACTCATCGACCCTGCCCGGAGGAACGTCCCATGAGCCAAGTTGTCATCATCACCGGAGCGTCAAGTGGCATCGGAAGAGCCACGGCCCTTGAGTTCGCGAAGCGCGGTGCTCGGCTTGTTCTCGGAAGCCGGCGAGAGGATGCGGTGGCCAGCCTCATGAAGGAGTTGGGCGAAGGACGTGCGGTGTTCAGGCCGTCCGACGTTTCGAGCAGGCGCGACATGCAGGCGCTCGTCGAGCTCGCCGTGGAACGCTTCGGTCGGCTCGACGTCGCGATCAACAACGCCGCCCTCGAGGCGACGGGCCCCATCGAGGACTTCGACGAAGCCACCTACCAGCGTGTGTTCGATACAAACGTCAAAGGGGTGTTCCTCGCGATGGCCGCCGAGATCACCGCAATGCGCCGCACAAAAGGCGGGTCGATTGTCAACGTGGGCGCCACGGGCGGCAGCCGCGGAACGCCGAACATGTCCATCTACGCCGCGAGCAAGCATGCAGTCGAGGGACTGACCCGTTCGGCCGCTCTCGAACTCGCAAAGGACGGCATCCGGGTCAATGTTGTCGCCCCCGGACCAACGCTCACGCCGATGCTTGACCGCGTCACGGGCGGCAACACCGATGCCCTCGCCAGTCGGGTGCCCATGGGACGCGCGGCGTCGCCGGATGAGGTGGCGCGCGCCATCGTGTGGATCGCCTCGCCCGAGGCCTCCTTCGTGACCGGCGCAATTCTTCCCGTCAACGGTGGAATGTGCGCAGCCTGATCGGCGCCTTCATGTCTGAGCGCCTCACGACCGACGCGCGTTGAACGACGAGGGGGCGGAGCGACGCTCCGAGCTGCCATGACGGTCGATCGACTTCTTGCGGCGGCGCTCATTGAGCCTTCGAAGGGGGCCGCGGCTTGTTCTCGCCTCTCGCGTTGCCAAGCAGTCCGCGCGCAGCGTTGCGGCCGATCCGTTCTGCCGTCGCCTTGTCCAAGCCGGTGCGTCGGAGAAGCTCGAGGCCGGTGGCCGCCGCCAGCAATACGGACGCGAGCTCTCGCGGACGCGTCGTTTCGGACAGGTCTCGCTCGGCGATCGCCCGCCGGATCGTCTCGACGAAGACCTCCTCCAGCGCGCTGAACATCGCGCGCGCAATAGCGACGACGTCGGCATCCTGCGGCGAGAGCTCGGCGGTGCAGTTTGCGAGAAAGCAGCCGCGGGGCCCAAGCGTGGGAACTAGCATCGCCTGCAGGGCATCGATCGCTCTGCGAGAGCCGTGGAGGCTGTTCTTCACGTTAGCGACGCGCGTCGTCGCGTACGCGTCGAGCACGCGGAGGAACACCGTCCGCTTGTCGCCGAAGGCGGCGTAGAAGCTTCCCTTCCCGAGCTTCGTCGCCTCGAGGAGCATATCGATCGAGGTCGCCGCGTAGCCGTGACCCCAAAATTTCTCGCGCACGGCCGCGAGCGCCTCTTCCATGTCGAACGTTCGCGGTCTGCCCATCGCCTCGGAGCATAGATCTACTTGACGTATCGGTCCAGATTCATCATAAATGGACCACTCGGTCCACAACGCGACGCGGTCGCGATACAGAGGTCTGCTTGGGCCGGAACAACACGGCCTGCCTCCCTATTCTCGCTGCTGACGATATCGCCGCCGCGACGTTCGCGATCCCGGGAACCCGGGGGTCGGGACGGGGGCCGTGAGGTCTCCTCCGCCTTCGTTGGCTTCAAGGACGGCGAGCTCCGCCCGGCCGCCGGCGTCGTGCTCCCCCCCGCGGGTACGTCGCCAGCGGAGCGTCGCTCGCGCCTGCCGGCTGCGGCGCTGGGCAGGATTCGCGATGTTCTCCTTGACTTCCGTTATGGCAGATGTCTTAACTGCGTGCGTAGAAACTACAGTTGTAGTAAACCAAGGAGAATCAGATGTATTCAGGTTTGCGCCCGCCGTGGCTTGCTCGGCGGGGCTCGGCCATTGCCGAGATCTCGACTCACGCCAGGGATCGAGGAGCCGACGAGTCCGCGGTCGACGACCCACCGCCGCCGATCCGTCCCGCGCCAGGGCGTGCGGTGCGCCGCGCGCGCCACGCAGCCGTCGCGTCGCTCGGATGGATGATCTCGTGCGGCGGCGCCGCGCCGGCCGGCCCCGGAGTGCCCTCGATCGACCAGCCCCAGGCGGTCGCGTCGGCGGCGACGATGACGGCGGTCCGGATCCATGGATTCGGCGGTCCCGAGGTGCTTCAGTCCGAGCGAGTGCCGCTGCCTGTCGCAGGCGCGGGCGAGCTGCGGATCCACGTGATCGCCGCGGGCGTCAACCCGGTCGACGTTCAGGTCCGCGACGGCAGCGCGGCGGCGATCGTCCATGATCGGTTTCCCTTCACGCCCGGCGCCGACGTCTCGGGGATCGTGGATCAGGTCGGCAGCGGGGTCACGCGGTTCAAGGTGGGCGACCCGGTCTACGCATTCCTCGATCTATCGCGCAGTGGCGGGTACGCCGAGTATGCGGTGGCCGAGGAGCGCGAGGCCGCGCCCAAGCCGTCTCGGTTGACCCACGTGCAGGCCGCCGCTGTTCCGCTCGCGGCGCTGACCGCGTGGCAAGCGCTCGTCGATACCGCGCAGCTCACCGCGGGCCAGACCGTGCTGATCCACGGCGGCTCCGGCGGCGTCGGCAGCTTCGCGATCCAGATCGCCAAGGCGCGCGGCGCGCGCGTGATCGCCACGGCGTCGACCGCCAATCAAGCGCTGCTCACCACGCTCGGAGCCGACCAAGCGATCGACTACGGCGCGGCGCGCTTCGAAGACGTGGCCCACGACGTCGACGTCGTGCTCGATACCGTCGGTGGCGACACGCTCTCTCGATCGCTCGACGTGGTGAAGCACGGCGGCGTCGTGGTGACGTTGCGGCGCGCGCCGGACCCTGCAGCGCTCGCCGCCAGGCACGTGCGCGGTGGCAGGATCGTGGTGCATCCCGACGCCGCTGGGCTCGCCGAGCTGACGCGCCTCATCGATGCCGGCAAGATCACGCCGGTCGTCTCCGACGTCATCGCGCTGTCCGACGTCGCGAACGCGCACGCGCGCGTCGCGACCGGGCACACCCGCGGCAAGATCGTCCTCCGAGTGTACGATGAGCCGTGACCATGCGCAGGGTGGCGAGGGCTCACAGGCGCGTGCGTGGATTCGCCGTGCGCTGTTCGGCAAGTCCCTGCCCGACGGTCGCGCGCCTCGCGGCATCGGCTGGGGGGCCGCTGCGCACGGCGCGGTCCTGGGCGCGTGGTATTTTATCCGGCCGATCCGCGACGAGATCGCCGCGCACCAATCGACCTCGCTGACGCAGCTCACCACCGCGACGTTCATCGTGATGCTCGTGGCGATGCCGCTGTATGCGATGCTGGTCAAGCGGTCGACCCGACGACGGCTCGCGCTGCGTACCTACGGCCTGTTCGCGGCCATGCTGGTCGGGTTCGCGGCCGCGCTGTCGGCGAGCCCGGCGACGGCCCAGACCGTGATCGAGCAGGCGTTCTTCGTGTGGAGTAGCGTGTTCAACCTGTTCATCGTGGCGGTGTTCTGGGGGTTTGTGGTGGACCTGTTCAGCGAGCAACAAGGCAAGCGCTACTTCGGCGTGATCGCGGCTGGCGGCAGCGCGGGCGGGGTGCTGTGCTCCGGCGCGGCGTCGGTGTTGCTCGATCCGCCCGCGGCGCTCCACTGGCTGAAGCTGTCGTCCTCGATGATGCTCGTGGTGGGCGCCGCGATCTTGCTGGCGGCGGCGTTCGGGATCCGTGCGATCGATCGGGCTCGCGATCCCTCGGAGCCGACCCCGCGGCGCGCGGCCCCCGGCGACGAACGTGGGCCGGCCGCGGGGCCAGACGCCGACAAGCCGATCAGCGGTCCGATCTGGGCGTCGCTGCTGGCCCCGTTCCGCTCCGCGTACCTGCTCGGGCTGTCCGGATATCTATTCCTCTACACGCTGACGTCGACGTTTCTGTATTTCGCGCAGACCCAGATCGTCAGCCAGGCGATCACCGACCGCGCGCAGCGCGCTGCGCTGTTCGCCACGATGGACTTCGCGGTGAACCTGGCCACGCTGGCGGGGCAGCTGTTCTTCGCCTCGCGTTCGATGGCGGCGCTCGGGGTCGGCGGCACGCTTTGCATCGTACCGGCGTTGACCGCGGCGGGCTTCCTCGTGCTGGCACGCGCACCCGCGGTGACGGCAGTAGTCGCGTTTCAGGTGGTCCGTCGCACCGCGACGTTCGCGTTCGCTCGCCCTGCGCGAGAAGTGCTGTTCACGGTGGTATCGCGCGACGACAAGTACAAGGCCAAGTCGTTCATCGACACGGTCGTCTATCGCGCGGGCGACGCCGTGAGCGCCTGGGCCTACTCGGCGCTGCAAGGTCTCGAGCTCGCGGTGAGCGGCATCACCCTGGTGGCCGCCGGTCTCTCGTCGGCCTGGCTCGCCGTGGCGTGGCTCCTCGGCCGCAGTCATGACCGGCTGACGCGCGCAAGACCCTGACACCGTCGCCTTGGTGGTTAGCAAGCCAGCGCCAGGCGCTGGCCTGTCGAATTCATTGAGTCTCGCGCAAGTTAGACTGCCGTAGTTTTCCATGTCTTTGATCTAGTCAACGTGACAAAAATCATCAGGTGTGAAACGAGCACGACCGGGGCGTAAAACGTATAAATATACCAAAACGCGCGCAGATCGAAGCTCGGTACATTCGAGTGCACGAGGCCGCGAACCCCGTTGACAAGGTCCACGAATCCCCATGTGTTTGCCACCCACACCAGCGGAATAGCAAAACGCGACTTGCTTCGCAGAGCAAAGATTGAAATCAGGGCCAGACCCGCTGCGATGAGGTCACCGTAGGCAGCGCCTGAAAGGAACTCCCTGGGCAGTTTTGGATCGACCAACTCCGGAACCAACAGAGCCATTCCTAAGTAGCGCCCAACGTGCGCAAAGAGCAGCGCTACTAGAGCAGAATTACGAGGTAGCTTCGTTAGTGAGGGCCAGACGTACCAAACCGCGACGAGCGCGAAGACGCCCGCGCTCACGAGGATCTGCAGCCAGAATATCGCCGTGGCGTTCATGTTCATTCCGTACTCCATTAGCTATAGGTTTCAGGTCGCGGCAAGACGCACATATGAGTCGGTTGGCGTGGCGCCGCCTTGCGAGGTGCGCGTAGCCTTCGCTCGGCCTGGGGTGTCAAGGCTGCCCTCGCCCCAGGAGGGCTCGTCGCTGC
>Ga0302323_100000823_pt1 | contig 25141 bp, 19 predicted proteins | sample Fen_T0_3_FD_201950 | JGI IMG/M metagenome (GOLD analysis project Ga0302323, IMG submission 201950) | Peat permafrost microbial communities from Stordalen Mire near Abisko, Sweden - Fen_T0_3 | ecosystem: Environmental > Terrestrial > Soil > Wetlands > Permafrost | place: Sweden: Abisko...
AATTGGCAGGCGCACCGTTTGGTCCGCCTCCACGCGAGGCGCAGGAGCTTGTTTTGGTTTCATCACCACAGGCCCGCCGGACGGAGTGTCGCTTTTCAAGCTGAATCGTTCCGGCTGAGGCCCAGAGCGGCCCAACCGACGATGAAACTCAACCCGCCGATGGGCGTGATGGCGCCGAGCCAGCGCAGATTGGTAACCGCCAGCAAGTACAGCGAACCGGAGAAAATCACGATACCCGCAAGGAAACTCCACCAGGCAACCGCCGGCACGACTTTGCGCTCCGCGAGCAGGAACAGCATCACGGCGTGGATAAAGTGGTAAAACACGGCCTTTTCCCAGATGGCGGCCGTGCCGTTCCCGGCGAGCAGTTGCTGCAAGCCGTGGGCGCCAAACGCGCCGAGGACGACGGCCAGCAGACCGGCGGCGGCGGCAACGCGGGTGGGCCAAACACCGCTTGGAATGGGGTGGGTTGGTTTCACGGTTCAAAAATCCGGCCGCCGACACTACTCTACTTTTAAAATCTTCGCCGGCTGTTTCGCGCCGCCAAGGAGGAGCGACGGCTGGTCGCCGGCCTTTTTCCCCATGAGCTGTTCGCCGAGGGGCGATTGCGGGGTGATGACGAGGATTTCCTGCCGGTTATGCACCACTTCGGTGCCGCCGGCGCGGGGGCCGAGGAAGTAAAAGAGGTGCTCGCCGCTGACTTCCAGTTCCACCAGCGCACCGACGGCAACGACAGCGTCGGGGGCGAACAGGCGCACGCCCAGCTTCTTAAACTCCACGATGGCGGCTTCGAGTTCCGCCGCCTGCTTCGACTGGCCCCGGGCCAAGTACGAGGCTTCGAGGCCGCGCGTATCGTATTTGTTTTCGGCCTTGTTGGATTCGTGCGTGGCTTCCGCCCGCGAAAACTGCGCGGCGCGAAAATAGGTTTCCAATTCGCCGACGAGCTTGTCGGTGATCTTCTGGATGATGGCACGTTTGTTCATCGGGACAGGAAAATTGCAGAATGGCGGCCGGAAAGCAAAAGCTAATCCCCGGGCCGGAACCAGGTAATACTACATTACCATTGACCGACCCCTTTTAAAATTAGGAGCAAAATACCGTCCGCAAATCGAAATAATTTTAAAATTTGTTAATCAACCACACAAGTCCAGCAGTCAGCAAGAATGTGGGGATAACCATCAGCAACGCAGCCGCAACCGATTGCCAAATTCCTTCAAAAGCGCGAACCAAACAAACCACCGCTATCGCACTGATTGAGCAGCAAATAAATTGTCTTAGAATCGCCTGGGCATAGCTTGCATTGAAGTCAGGCATGCTCACTGGCACCAATAAAATATTCAAAACAACACCAACTATTAATCTTAAAAGAATCTCATTTGATTTTTTATTAACAGAAGGACTCATAAAGGGATCAGCCAATGGTTTTAGGCTGTTTTTCATTACGTCGTTTCCAATAGAGTAGATGGGCCAGGTGGGTTTTGGTCCCCATCTGCAGCCGGGTGGCAATCCATGCCAGCGTCATCGTTGTCTCGCGCTGCAACCGTTGCGCGATCTGCACCTTTCCCGCATCACCTTTTCGCCGGGAGGCCAACGTGGCGGCATCCCAGCGGCGGCGGGCAAGTTCTTCCGTCACGATCCGCTCGGCCCTGGCCTCCGCCGATTCGTGCACCAACTCTCCGTAATGCCATTGGCCGGTCTTTTCCGTCGCCTGCGCCAGCAGCTCCTGCTTCAAGGCCTCGTTGCCGAAAAACCAGCCGCGCCGGATGGCTTTGAACTCCCCGCCATCCGCCGCGTGCCGCCGCAACTCCAGCGCTGCCGCCAGCTGCCGCCGCCCGGCGGCGCTGTCTTTGGGAATGCGATATTCGCCCAGCAGGCGGTCCACCCGCAGCCACGCCGGACGTTGGCCGGGGCTTTTCAAATACTCCGGCCAGCTGCTCCAGCGATACTCGCTCAAGGCTTGCTCCCGCCCGAGCAGTTTGGCCCGCGCCGGATTCAAATGCACATAGTCACACACCGTTTTGAGATAGCCATTGCCGCTGCCATCCACGATCAAGGCTTTGTAACGGCCACTGAACAGGTGGCCGGAGATTTTATGCCGCCGGTTGAAACGGGCGGTGTAGGTGCCGAGCAGCCATTTCATGCCCGCCACCAAGTTGGCTTGCGGGGTTTCCACCACCAGATGGAAATGATTGGGCATCAGGCAGAGGGCATGCACCTGCCAGCCGGTCTTGGCGCACGCGGCGGCCAGCGTGGCCAGGAAGCATTCCCGATCCGCGTCATCCTGGAAGATGGGTTCACGCCGGTCCCCGCGATTCATCACATGATAGATCGCGCCGCCATACTCCACTCGCAACTTCCGCGCCATGCGGGAAAGCTTGGCGGAATAAAAACAAAATGACAATACTACATTACTATTGACCGACCCCTTTGCGTCAGGGGACTGCCCGCACGCGATAAAATTGCACCGGCAGCCCGGTCCCCGCGTAATTGGTGCCACTCATCAGCCAAGGGGCGAGGGCGGGGCCGGGCCGGTTTGCGGGCGGGACGTCCGTCCAGCCGGTGCCACCGCTGAGCGTGGCGGCGGTCTGCAGGGTGTATTTCAAGCCGTTGGTTGCCGTCCATTGCACGAGCACATCGGGCCCCGCGCGATTGAGGTTCAAAATCATGGGCGGTAACGAGGTATAGATGGCGATGGCCAGGGTCTGGCCGTTGGTCAAGGCAACCTTGGTCGTGGAACTCAGCGGGTCCGCAATGGTGGCGGTGCTCTCCCAATGATCGAACTTGTATCCGGGCGGAGCGGGCAGCGCGGCAATGTCCGCATTGGTGGCGACGTTGAGGTCATAGTGACCGGAGCCAATGCCGTTCACGACGGTCAGCCAAGCTTTGGAGGTGCGGTAGATAGGGGTCAGCGAGAGCGTTTTGCCAATCAGATTGGTCAGCATGCCGCTTAACACGGCCACGGTTTGTGCCGCATGCGGATCCGAAATGGTGCAGGCGACGCCGGTGGCGCCTCCCAGCCAGGGCGTGTACCAGTGATCAAACACCGGAAAATCGGCGCTGGCGTAGTATGGGGGCACGGCGATGGGGATGTTCGTGACGCCGACCGGGTAGTTGCCGCCGCCTTGGATTCCTTGCGAGACGCTCACGGTGAATATCGACGCGGGACCGTCGCTGAGGCTCATGGGCTGGCTCATGGCCGAGGCGCCCATGGCGTTGGTGGCGATGACGGTGTAGGTGCCGCGACCGGTGGTGATGAGGTTGCCGTCAGTGGAGGGGTGGGCGGTGCTGATGGGAACGCCATTGCTGAACCATTGCCAAAACATCAGCCCACTGCCGCTGCAAGCCACGCTCAAAGTACCGGCCACGCCGGCGGGAACTACCTGGCTGGGTGACTGGGAAACGATCGCGGGGGGACGGCCAAGCAATCCGCAGTTGCCAACCAAGCATCCGAACGGACTGCTCACGGCGCAGTAATACGTGGCGCCCTCATCATAGGTTGCAGGCGTAACGCTCAGCGATGACGTCTGGCTGGAAGGATTCACGATTTCAGTCCCGTTCTTTTTCCAGAGATAACGGAGGGGACCGGAGCCGCTCACGGAGACGTTGAAATTGGCCAAGGAGCCGGCGTTGAACAAGGTGTTCTGCGGCTGGGCGGCCTGATTGGAAATGGTGGGGGCGGTTCCGCCGGAGGCCGCCAGCGCATGCACAATGACGCAGGCTCCGGCATGCTGGCCATTGGTGGCATTCCAGGCCTTGAGATTCAGGACGTAATCGCCCGGGCTGGAGAAAATGGCGACGGGTGAATCGGCATGCGGATTTGAGAAAAACACGGGCATCGGTCCGCGGGCAACCCATTGCCGCTGGCAGGGATAACTGGCGGTGACGGCTCCCTGTATCTGCACCGAGGCCAACCCCGAGACCGGGTCCAGGGTGACGGTGGGCGCATCGGCCGCATTGGTGGCGCTGGCGATATCGATGTGCGGCGGATAGGTGCCTTGGAAATTTGGCGTCCATTTCCAGACGCTGCGCTTGGAACCCAGGGTGAAAAGATTGGTGCCATCGGTTTCAAACTGGAATCCGTAGGGTGTAAATAACCCGCCGGGATTGGTTGGCGTCAGCCGGGTCCAGACGGAACCGTCCCAGCCCCAGAGATCGCTGCTGTTGCCGGTCGGCGTGGGGGTGCCGATCCAGACGGGGGAAATCACAGGGCCCAGACCGGGGACGAGCAGCGTGTTGGCCGTCCAGTTCAGCGCGCCCGAGGCGGGCAACCCGTTGTGGGTGACGTAGGTAAAGTTCCCGTCGGCGGCAAAGGTGGTGAGATAGAAGGCCGGATCGAGGTCTGATTGTTCGATCAGGATTTCGCCGTCGAGGGTGGCCCCGGCGCTCTTGGCTTCGCCATGCACGTGCTCGCCCGGGTTGGGATACATCGGCTGGCCGGAGTTATCGCGCACGGGTTGATACTGCATGGCATCGAGCCAGGTCCAGGTGTGCCCGCCATCGAGCGAATGGAGGTTGGGCCGCTCACCGCCCCAGAGTAATTCGCCCCACGGCATGCGGCCCACGCCGCGATGCCAGTTCAGGCCGCTGTTGAACTGCGGAATCAGGATGGTGCCACCGAGCCAACGCGGCTGGCCATTGACCCCAAAACCACCCTGGTAGGGCGGCGGGGGGGAAAGATGTGACAGACCGCTGCCGAGCAAGGTCCAATTCAAGCCATTGCCGGAGCCATACACATTGTAGCCACCGCAAATGATGATGTCGCCATGATCGCCGGGCATGGATTGGTTGACCCAGGCACCGGCGGCCTGATTCCAATAGGCCTCGTCACTCTGCGGCAGAATCGGATGCACGAACCGTCCGAGGGCGGGATCAAAGGTGTAAAGGCGCGCGGGATTGGTGGGGTTGTAGCTGGTGAAGACGATGGGGTTTCCGGCGGCGGTGACCTCCAGGCCGAGCACGTCAAAGTTCACGCGATTCGTGATGCCGTCGCAACCGGGCAACAACTGCCAGGCGGTCGGATTGGGAAAGCTGTTGGAATAAACGTAGGTGGAGGCGCCGGAGACGTAAGAGACGAAGACGCTGTCCCGCGCGGGCGAGATTTTCATCCGGCTCACGACGGTCGGATGCTGGGCCCAAAGCGTCCAGTCGCCGTTGGTGGTAGCGACGGCCTGAAGGGTGGCCAGTTCCAAGCCGGCGGCGATGAAAGCCAACCAGTACCATCCCAATGGTTTAATGCCCGCAGCCCGAATGAATCGCCCCGGTAGATTCGCCGACTCCCGGCATTGGCTGGCTCGGATTCTTTTCATCATTTCAACCATAGATTCATTACGCGCGACGGCCAATACGCCGGTTGGCGTATGGGTGCGGAAACCGCGATGTCCGCAAGCATCCAAGCATGTGGGAGGGAGAAAGCTGCTGAAATAATGACATGGAATCAGCCGATTATGGACAAGGTGCCACGAAACTCGACAGAGCGAAACATGCCGACTTCGGTATTAGCGTGGTTTTACCCATGAATAACGTCCACAGTCGATTGGCATTCCCCCTGCTCAAATCAACCTAAGAGATATGATCCAGATCATTCACCAATTTTGCAAATCAGCCCGCTGCAAGCCGGCCGACATCGTGATCGAATGGGACTCCAAAACCGGCGCACGCATGACCGCCAAGGGTCCCGATGGCGTAAAGATCTCCGTGCGTGTCCTTTGCGGCCTCAATCATATGGCCCAAGTTTTGTTGCTGGTCATCACCGGGCAAGAAAAACATTATCCGCAGATGCTTAAGCAGCAGAAGCAACTCGAAGCCAAAATCCGTGAGTGGCAGGCGGAACAGGTGGGCGTCACTGAATCCGACGCCAGTGGCGGTTATCCGAGAGCGGAGGATGAGGTTGTCGTCAAAGATTGGCGCCGGGCGGACAATCCGGCGGAAGTATTGCGGTGTTTCCCGGCGCAACCCAAGCCCGACGAGCTGATCGATCTGTGGCAGCTCAACAAAACGTTCGCGAGTCCCGCGCTGACGACCTTGTTGAAAAAACATAGCCGCTGCATACATCCCGCAGCTTAAAGGCTGTGGACTCCGTTTTGCATGGGGGGGCGAGCGACGGTCATCCCGTCTTGCCATTGAGGGACTTGGATGGTCCAACGCCAGGGCCTGGGCAAAAAATCGCCATTGCCATTGGGGGCGGTCATGGGTGAGAATTCTGCATGCTATCCCGGGTTTGTTCAGCGGCAGTTAATGGCATCGACGCCTATGCGGTGGAAGTGGAAGTCAACTGCGGCTATGGCGAAACCTTCATTGCCCTGGTCGGTCTGCCCGACGCGGCGGTAAAGGAATCCAAGGATCGCGTCACCACGGCGCTCACAAATTCCGGCTATCAATTTCCGATGGGCAAAACCACGATCAACCTCGCCCCTGCCGACGTAAAAAAAGAGGGGCCGAGCTTCGATCTGCCGATTGCGCTGGCGTGGCTGGCGGCGAGCGAACAGATCGAGACGGACCAGCTCGACAATTTTGTGGCGGTGGGCGAACTGGCGCTGACCGGCGGCGTGCGTCCGGTGAAGGGGGTTTTGCCGATTGCGCTGCGGGCCAAGGCCGAGGGCAGGGTGGGGGTGCTGGTGCCGGCGGAAAATGCCGCCGAAGCGGCGGTGGTGAAGGGGTTGCAGGTGATTCCGGTGCAAAATCTCCGCGAGGCGGCGCAGTTTCTGGAGGGGGAAATCCGCATTGCTTCGACAAAGGTGGATCTGGCCCAATTGTTTGAACAGGTGGTGGATGACGACAATGATTTTGCGGAGGTCAAGGGCCAGGAGAATGTGAAGCGCGCATTGGAAATCGCGGCGGCGGGCGGGCACAATGTCATTCTCATCGGTCCGCCGGGCACAGGCAAATCCATGCTGGCGAAGCGGCTGGCCACGATTTTGCCGCCGCTGACACTGGATGAGGCGCTGGAGACGACGAAGATTCACAGCATTGTCGGGTTGCTGAAAGCCGGTCAGGCGCTGGTGACGCAGCGGCCGTTCCGCGCGCCGCATCACACGGCGAGCGATGCGGGGCTGCTGGGCGGCAACATCAATCCGACGCCGGGCGAAATTTCGCTGGCGCATAACGGCGTGCTGTTTCTGGACGAATTGCCGGAGTTCAAGCGCAGCGTGCTGGAGACGATGCGGCAGCCGCTGGAAGAAGGCCTGGTGACGATTTCGCGCGCGGCGGGCACGATGACGTTTCCGAGCCAGTTCATGCTGGTGGCGGCAATGAATCCGACGCCGGACGGCAAAATGCCGGGCGAATCGCGGTCGTCACCGCGGGAGATCCAGAATTATCTGGGGCGCATTTCGGGGCCGCTGCTGGACCGGATTGATTTGCACATCGAGGTGCCGGCGGTGAAGTTCCGTGAGATGTCCGAGGTGCGCGCCGGCGAGACCTCGGCGCAGATTCGCGCGCGCGTGATTGCCGCGCGGCAGCGGCAGCACGAGCGCTTTGCGGCCAGACCCAAGACCACCTGCAACGCGCGGATGGGCCCGCGCGAGCTGAAGGCGCATTGCGGACTGGATGAAGCGACGCGCGAGCTGCTGAAGCAGGCGATGACGGAATACAACCTGAGCGCCCGCGCCTACGACCGGATTTTGAAGGTGGCCCGCACGATCGCCGACCTGGCCGGCGCGGAAAGCATCACGAGCGATCATATTGGCGAGGCGATCCAGTTCCGCTCGCTGGACCGGCAGTTGTGGGGGTGACGCTGAGACCGCTGGCCGGTGCCGGCCAACCGAGTTTTTTCTCGTGGTGAATTGCGGTTGATGGCATAAACTTGGATCATGTTCACCCCGCGACAGCGTCCCATTTTTCTGGCGTTGGCCACGCTCGCGGTAATCTGGGCGGTGGCCATGGCGGGTTATCAGCTCGCCAAAAACGCCACGGTCACGCCGGAAAAAGTCAGCGCTTACACCGGTTCCCTTGATTTCAGCCGTTTATCCGCCGCAGACCGGGCGGCCGCCCTGAAAAGACTGGCGGCCATGCTGAACGCGCTTTCGCTCGAAGAACGGCAGCGCCTGCGGCTCGACCGCACGGCTTACAAGTGGTTTGATCAAATGACCGAAGCGGAGAAGAGCGCCTTTCTGGAAGCGACCATGCCCACCGGTTTCAAACAAATGCTCGGCGCGTTCGAAGACTTGCCGGCCGACAAGCGTCAAAGGGTCATTGATCAAGCCGTCAAACAAATGAAAACCGCCCGCGACCAAATGGCCGCCGGTGGGAAAATGCCGCCGGCGGGCACCAATGGCGTTGAATTGAGTCCGGAGTTGCAGGAGCAGGTGACGAAGATCGGCCTGAAAAGCTTTTACAGTCAGAGCTCGGCGCAAACCAAGGCGGAAATGGCGCCGCTGCTGGAGGAAATCCAACGCAACCTGGAAAGCGGACGCATGCTGCGCGGCCCGCGACAGCCATGAAGTTTCCCGCACGCAAGCAACCGGCGTTCACGCTGGTCGAACTGCTGGTGGTGCTGGCCATCATCGCGCTGCTGGCGGCGCTGCTGCTGCCGGCCCTGGGGCGGGCCAAGGAATCGGCCCGCGCCACGGTCTGCTTGAGCAACCTCCATCAGGTGGGCATTGCGCTGCAAATTTATGTCTCGGAAAACAACAACCATCTGCCGGTGATGCGCGATGTTTCGACCGACCCGGCGGTGGCGGCCACCAACACCTTTCCCTGCATCCAAAAGGTGTTGGCGGCCCAATTGGGTAACACGAACGTTTTGCGCTGTCCGGCGGACACCCTGCAATTGTTTGAGCACACGGGCTCCAGCTACGCCTGGAACAGCCTGCTCAACGGGGAGGACGCGGACCATTTGAAGGTGTTCAACCTCCACTTCGATCCGCACGAAATCCCGGTCGTTTACGACAAGGAAGATTTTCACAAGGCGCGCGGCGCGGGCAAGGCGGTGAATTATCTCTATGCGGATGGCCACATCAAAAACCTGCTGACGATCGAGGGATCCAAATGATCCAGCTTGCCCATGTCAGCAAGAAATTCGCCGGGCGCATGGCGGTGGACGACCTGTCCTTCACCGTGGCGCGCGGGGAAATTTTCGGACTGCTCGGCCACAACGGCGCGGGCAAAAGCACGGCCATCGGCATGATGCTGGGCCAGGTCTGGCCGACGGGCGGCACCGTGCAAATCTGCGGCCACGATGTGCAGGCCAACCGCAGCGCGGCGCTGCGGCCGGTCGGGGCGATCTTTGAAGCGCCGGTTTTCTACGATTACCTGAGCGCCTGGCGGAACCTGGAAATCTTGAGCGCGTACACGGCGCCCACGTCCAAGGCGCGGCTCCGCGAGGTGATTGACTGGGTGGGCCTGACCGGCCGGGAGCAGTCCAAGGTGCGGACATATTCGCATGGGATGCGGTCGCGGCTCGCGCTAGCGCAGGCGCTCCTGCCCAAGCCGGAGTTGCTCATTCTCGATGAACCGAGCGACGGGCTGGACCCCGAGGGCATTCACGAAATGCGCCTCACGATTCTCCGCCTGCAGCGCGAACTCGGGCTGACGATTCTGCTTTCCTCGCATTTGCTGAACGAAGTGGAGCAGCTTTGCACGCGCATTGCGGTGTTGCAGCAGGGCAAAAAGGTGTTTGAGGGCAACGTGGCGGATGTCCGGACCGCGCGCGGCAAAGTGGCGCTGAAGACGGCGGATTTTGGCCGGGCCACCCGGCTGCTGCTGGAGCGCGGCTTGATCACGGCCACGGTCGAGGAGCGGTTCATCACACTGGCCGATGGCCGGACGACGGCGGAAGTCACGCAAACGCTGGTGGCCGCGGGCCTGCCGGTGGCCGGCATCTGGCAGCACGAACAGACCGTGGAAGATTTTTATCTCAACCTGATCAAGCCGCCGCCGGCCAAAAATTAAGCCATGTTTTCCGCCCAGCTCAAAAACGAACTCTGGAAGTTGTTTGGCAAGAAGCGCACGTACATCGGCTTCGGGGCGTTCCTGCTGGCGCAGACGGCGATGCTGCTGGCGTTCAAATACACGCGCTGGCAAAGTGATTTTGAAAAACTGCTCGCGGGCAACGGCTATCTCGCGACGGAATTCATCTCGGTGCTCACGGTCTCGCTCGTGATGCTGATCCCGCAAATCATGCTGCTCATGCCGCTCTACGCCACGCTGGTGGGCGGCGATCTGGTGGCGAAGGAGGCGGAGGATGGCACGCTGCGCATGATATTATCCCGGCCCATTTCGCGGCTCCGGCTGCTGTTCGTGAAGTGGAGCGCCGGCATCATTTTCGCCATTGTGCTGGTGGTGGCGCTCGGCCTCACGGCCCTGGGGTTTGCGAGCCTGTTGTTTCCGTGGCGGGGGATGTTTGTGTTTTCGCCGGGGCAGGCGTTCAGCGTGTTCTCCGCGCACGAAGGGCTGCTGCGGTTTGGTTTCTCCCATCTGTTTCTGGCGGTGAATGCGAGCGTGATGGTCTCCCTTGCCTTCATGTTTTCCTGCTTCAACATGAAACCGGCGGCGGCGACGATCCTGGCGCTCTCGGTGCTGTTCGTGAGCATGGTCATGGAAAACATCCCATTTTTTGACCGCTACGAAAACTGGTTCATCACGCACCATTTCAAATGCTGGCTGCTGATCTTCCGCGATCCGGCGCCGTGGACGCAAATCTGCCAGTCGGAGATCGTGCTGTTCGCCGTGAGCGCCACGGCCTTTGTGATTGGGGCGATGGCGTTTCAGGTGCGGGACATCAAGTCGTGAAGGGGGCGTTCGCTGGTATTCATTTTCGGCGGGTTGGAGCATTGCCTGCAATGCTGTGGCGTTATGGCAAATGTCAGCAGATCATCATCCGGAATCGGATGTAGAACATACCAGCCGGGGGCAGCGCCAGCGGGGGAGAAAATGTGAACAACCTTGGCTCCTGCCAGCGGAGAATAAATACCATGCCATTATTCCACGATCAACCGTTTCACGCCCTGACAACCATCGCGCCTTTGAACAGAAAAAGGGCCAGACGGCTGCTGCCATCTGGCCCTTTGCCCGCAAGGGATCCCGGTCGCGGGTCGGCCTCCGCCGGGCGAAGTGATTAAACGGGATTAATTACTTGGCCGGCGCTTCCAATTTCTTCCTGGCCTCGGCAGGCACTTCAATCTTGGTGGTGCCGACGTCCTTGATTTCAACCGTGGTGGTGCGGTCCTGGTTCATTTCGTTGCCGTTGAACTCGACCTTGCCGGAGACCTTGAACTCAAATTTCACAAGCGCGCCATCTTTGAGCCAGAACTTCGCGGAACCTTTGGCATCGGTAATCGTCGGCCCGCCACCACCGCCGCCACGACGAAAACGCAGCAGGTTCTTGGCGGCATCCTCGGTCAGATCGCCGCCCACAGCGTCGCTATCGGCCTTGAGTTCTTTCACGCCAGCGGCAATCTCCACGGCTTGTTCGGCAGGCGCCTTCAAATTTCGGACCATGCTGGCCATGAACCGACCGGGACCTTGCTCGCCTTCCACGTCCGCGGGGGTTTGCCATTCACCATCGCGGTTGGTGAACGCCGCCTTGTCGCCCTTTTTGACGACCTCATATGAGTTGTCGCCAAAGGAAGATTTCACGTCAAGATAGCCTTCTTTTTCGACTTTTCCCTCGGTTGGGCCGGGATGAAACGGCGAGTCTGCAGGCACGGTTACAGTGGATTTCCAACTGTAATTCGCCTGCTCGCCCAGTTTCTTGGCGGCAGCGGTGAGGTCATCTTTGGCGGCGGCGGCGGACAGTGACCAAGCCGCGAACAGAGCGGCGCAACACAGGAGGGGTTTTTTCATCGTATTTTGGTGTTTTTGTGGTGGTTAATGATTGCCCCGATTACAGTTAACGGACGAACAACCCCGGTTATGCTGGGCGCATGGTTAACATGATTGAAAACTGAGCCCGGCCAATTCCAAATCATCGTTTCCAACAGCATAGCAAGGGGGGCATGCACACCATTTGGCACCTAAGTCCGTGGGGTGTCAAGAATTTGCCAATCGGAGACCATTCTGCCGGGGGTGAGCGTGACGGTCTTTGTAATTGATATCAAGTCTTGGAGGAGGCGGCTGCGGGCGGTGATCTAATATTTTCCGCGGGCTGGCCGCTTGACAACTGCCGCCTCGCGTCCGAAGGTGCTTGGCCCCCAAACCGGATTAATCTTAAGTAATGAGGCACTTATGAAGGCATTCAGTCAGCAACAGCACGAACTCGCCGCGTATCTGGTTTCGGCATTTGAAGATTGCCAGTTGCCTTCGCCGGAGGCCGACAGTTGCCTCATCTATTCGCTCAAGCAAATGTCACCCGCCGAGCGGGCGGAGTGGCTTTACGCGTTGCACGAGAGCGAACTCCAGTTTCTGGCCAGCTATCACCACATTTGTTTGCATAACTCCTGGGCGTCCGATCTGGCCAGCGTCTCGGCCTTGCGGTCGACGCATCCGCCGCCGGGGGAGGCCCTGCCCAACTGCTACCGCGCCCGGGCCGGCCAATAATTCCAGTGCCGCGGAAGGTGTGCGCGAACCATTGTGAGGGCGATGGGGCGCGGACGGGCGGAAGGCAGGACGCAAACACCGATGCGCGGCATGATCAGGAAATGCAGGGCAAAGGGAGCCGGGAAACGCGCGGCCGCGCGTGGCCAAATTCCCAAAAGAAAACTGGTGGGTTGGCGGGGACTCGAACCCCGGACCAATGCCTTAAAAGGGCACTGCTCTACCAACTGAGCTACCAACCCGACAGGGCATGGAATAATATATTAAGGAGTCTGGAGCGCAAGATTTTTCCCCGGCTCAGCAAGGCGGCGCTGAAACGCGGCTTTCTGGGCGCTGGCACGGACGGAGGGCCGGGCGCACGGGGGATTATTGGCGCGTCGCGATTCCGGGCGAACGCCTCGCCGCAGGCAGGACGATTTCGGCCAAAGGGCGGGGGTAAACGGGCGGCCATTACCAACCAAAGGCATCAATTCGGTTGGCGGAACCGCCCGGGGACGTTTAATCTGCGCCATGCGGTTGCATGACCGATATTTTTTCCGCGAGCTGCTCACGCCGATGGCCCTCTGCCTCGGCGGGTTTCTGGTGTTCTGGGCTTCCTTTTTTTTCTTCACCGAACTGGAGCACATGCGCGAGGCCAGCCTGCATTTTGTCGAATCGCTGGAATATGCCGTGGCCATGATGCCGGGCTTTTTCATCACGGTGCTGCCCATCACACTGCTGCTGGCGTTGTTGTACGCGCTGACCCACCATGCGCGGCATAATGAAATCACCGCCCTCCGCGCCGCCGGCGTGGGCTTGTGGCGGCTGTGCGCGCCTTATTTTATCGTGGGCCTGGCCACCACCGGCATTTATTTCGTGCTGAATGAAATCGTGGTGCCGCGCTGCACCGGCTGGTCGGAGGAAATTTTATCGCGCCACGTCCAGAAGCCGGTGAATGCGAACGCGAAACCCAAGGGCTTCAGCAACCGCCAGGCGAACCGCGTCTGGCAGTTCGGCGCATATAATCCCGCCACGGTGACGATGATCAATCCCATCGTCACGTGGACCTCGGCGGACCGTGTCGCCCACGTCATCCGGGCCGCCCGGGCCCAGCTTACCAACAGTGTCTGGATGTTTTATGACGCACAGTTTTTAGTCCGAACCAACCAGCAGGCGGGGCTGGCCAAGGATTTTTTCACCAATGCCATCGCCATGCCCGCGTTTGAGGAAACCGCCGAGCGCATCCGGCTGGAATTGAAGTTCAATGACGCCCAGACCTTGCGCGCCTCGCGCAGCGCGGATATTCCGCTGTTCGAACTCTGGACCTATTTGTGGCATCATCCCGAGCTGACGGGCGAAGACGCGAACCGTTTGCGGACGAAGTTTCACGGGCGGCTCGCGGCGCCGTTCACGTGCCTGGTCGTGGTGCTGATTGCCATTCCGTTCGGGGCGCAGCCTGGCCGGCGCAACCTGTTTTTTGGCGTGGCGGGCAGCATTTTCATTGCGTTCGCCTTTTTTGTCCTGCAATCCGTGGGCATGGCACTGGGCGCCGGCGGCCATTTGCCGGGCTGGCTGGCGGCGTGGCTGCCCAATATGATATTTGCCGTCACGGGCATCTGGCTGATTTTCCGCATCCGGTAACCATTATTTTTTTAACGTGAGCGAGGAACTGGAAAAATTACGATCGAGCCACGAGCGGCTGCATGTGCTGTATCAAATCAGCAATGTCATCCATTCCACGCTGGATTCGCAGGAGGCGCTGCAGCTTATCGTCAGTGAGGCGGTCCGGGCCATGCGCGCCTCGTCCGGCTCGCTGGTGCTGATCAACCCGACGAGCGGCTTTCTCGAAATCGTTGCGGCGCAAAATCTTTCATCTGGCGCGCGGAAGCTAAAACTGCGCGTCGGCGAAGGCATCACCGGCTGGGTGGCGCAAACAGGCAAGCCCGTATGCCTCGGCGATGTGACCAAGGACAAACGCTACGTCAGCGTGCGCCGCGACGTGCGTTCGGAACTCGCCGTGCCGCTGGATGTGCAGGGGGAGATCCGAGGCGTCATCAACGTGGATTCCGAACGGGTGAATGCTTTTTCCACCGACGATCTCGATCTGCTCCAGGAACTTGCGCTCCAGGCGGCGAAGGTGATCCATAACACCTGGCTTTACGAGCAACTGCGGCTGAAGGTCATGCTGTTCGAGTCGCTCTCCACCGTCAGCCGCACGATCAATTCCACCCTGAATCTGGACGAAGCGCTGCGCGCCATCACCCGGGAGGCGTGCGAGCTGATGCGGGCGCGGATGTGTTCGCTCATGCTGCTGGATGACAGCCATGAGTGGCTGGATTTGCGCGCCAGCCACGGGGCCGGCCAGGCGTACATCAACAAGCCGCGGCTGAGCGTCGAGGAAAGTCTGCTCGGCGTGGTGGTGCGTCGGAAAAAGCCCGTGCAGGTGGCCAATGTGCAGGCCGACACCCGCTATCAAAACGTGGAACTGGCCCGGAAAGAGGAGCTGGTCTCGCTGTTGAGCGTACCGCTGATTTTCTCCGGCCAGGTCACCGGCACCCTGAGCGTTTACACGGCCCGCCCTTATAATTTTTCCAACGAAGAGATCAAAATCCTGGGCGCGCTCGCGGAATTATCGGCCATTGCCATCGAAAAGGCCCGGCTTTACGAACGCGTGGTGGATGTGGAAGAGCAACTGCGCCAAAACGAAAAACTCTCCGCCCTCGGCCTGCTCGCGGCCGAGGTGGCACACGAGATCCGCAATCCGCTCACGGTGATGAAGCTGCTGTATCACTCGCTGGACCTGAAGTTCGACGAGAAGGATCCGCGGTCCAAGGACGTCAAGATCATCGAGGCCAAAATCGAACACCTGAACAAGATCGTGGAGCAGATCCTGGATTTTGCGCGGACCACGGAACCCAAGTTTGCGCCCGTCAACCTGAACGATCTCGTGGATGAACTCGGTCTGCTGGTGCGACACAAGCTGGCGAACCAGGGCATCAAGCTGGTGCGCGATCTCCAGTCCGACCTGCCGCTGGTGCTCGGCGATGCGCCCCAACTGGAGCAGGCCTTTTTGAATTTGATCTTAAATGGCGCGGAAGCGATGGGCAACGGCGGCTCGCTCACCATCAAAACGCGCGCCCTGCAATCGGGCCATGTGGCCGTGGCCTTCAAGGACACGGGCGGGGGCATGAGTCCGGAACAAAAGGCGCGCGCGTTCAAAACCGTACTCGCCACCACCAAGGCCAAAGGCACCGGGCTGGGGCTGGCCATTGTCGGCCGCATCATCGAGACCCATCACGGGCAGATCCGCATTTTATCGCGCCCGGGCCGCGGAACCACCATGCGCATCACATTGCCGGTGAAGTAGATATTTGGCAGACGGCACTTGTGGTCCAAGGGGGTCAACAACCCTGCCGGGCGCAACTCGTCGCGAGCCGTTAGCAAGAGCACGAGTTTCGCGGATACTCAGACGCCCGCCTCGCCAACTTTCAGACCAATAATAAAATCCACCGTTTTTGACCGAACGAAGGCCGGTTTCGGGCGTGCCGCGATTGATTTCTCCGGCGAATTTTCTTGCCAGAGCCGGACTCAAAATCATTCAATCGCTGCTGATTTATTATGAATTATACCAAATCGCAGTGGTGGGAACGCTTCCAAAAGTATTACACCGAGTTTCCGGAGCTCAATCTGGCCATCGACCTGAGCCGCATGAACGTGGATGACGCGTTCTTCGCCGCCATGGAGCCGAAAATCCAAAAGGCCTTCGCCGACATGAACGCCCTGGAAGCCGGAGCCATCGCCAACCCCGATGAAAAGCGCATGGTCGGCCATTATTGGCTGCGCACTCCCGCCCTCGCCCCCACCAAGGAAATCACCCAGGAAATCGAAGCCGCCCTCTCCAAAATCAAGGCTTTCGCTGCTAAAATCCACAATGGCGAAATTCTCGGCGCCGGCGGCGAGTTCAAAAACTTCCTGCTCATCGGCATCGGCGGCTCCGCGCTGGGACCGCAATTTGTCGCCCAGGCCCTCGGCAATCCCCGCAAGGACAAGCTGAAACCCTACTTTTTCGACAACACCGACCCCGATGGCATGGTTCGCACACTGGCTGCCATCGGTAAAAAGCTGGATCGCACGCTGTGCATCGTCATTTCCAAATCCGGCGGCACCAAAGAAACCCGCAATGGGATGTTGGTAGCCCAGGCGGCTTATGAAAAGGCTGGCCTGAATTTCGGCAAGCACGCCGTGGCGGTCACCATGTTCGGCAGCGAACTGGATAAATATACTTTGGCCGGCCAATGGATCGAACGCTTCCCCATGTGGGATTGGATCGGCGGCCGCACCAGCGAACTTTCGGCTGTGGGTTTGCTCCCAGCCGCGCTTCAAGGCATCGATATTGATGGGTTGGTCGAAGGCGGTCGCATCGCCGACGCGGCAACACGTACATATAACGTTAAAGAAAACCCAGCAGCCCTGCTTTCACTGGCTTGGTATGCTTCCGGTAACGGTAAAGGTTCTAAAAACATGGTGGTTCTGCCTTACAAAGATCGGCTGGAATTGTTCTCGAAATATTTACAGCAATTGGTCATGGAATCCTTGGGCAAAGAATTGGATTTGGACGGCAAACTGGTGAATCAAGGACTGTGCGTCCTAGGCAACAAAGGCTCAACCGACCAACATTCCTACATCCAGCAACTTCGCGACGGTTTGAATGACTTCTTCGTGACCTTCATTGAAGTCCTCAAAGATGAACCCGGCACCCAGATCTTCACGGAGCCCGACGCCACCTCTGGCGATTTCTTGGAAGGCTTCTTTCTCGGCACACGGTCTGCCCTGGCTGAAAACGACCGGGAATCGCTCACCATCACCGTCAAAGACGTGGATGCCAAAACGGTTGGCTTGCTGATCGCCCTGTTCGAGCGCGCCGTTGGTTTTTACGCCAATTTTGTCAACATCAACGCCTACCACCAACCAGGCGTGGAAGCCGGCAAAAAGGCCGCGGGAAATGTCCTCGCCATCCAGCGGGAGATCATCCGCTTCCTGAACGCCAACTTGAACAAGCGCTTCACCGCAACTGAACTCGCCCAAGCGATCAACCGCGCGGAAGATGTGGAGACCGTTTTCAAGATCAGCGAACATCTGGCCGCCAACAAGGCGCGCAAGATTTCAAAGAAAGCTTCAGCGAACGTGTTTGAAGCCACCTATAAAATGGTTTAGTCTGCCCGATGTTCGTTTATCCCAAGCGGTATGATGTCATTGTCGTCGGTGCTGGTCATGCCGGTGTGGAGGCGGCCTTGGCTGCCGCGCGCATGGGATGTCAGACTTTGCTGCTGACGATCAATGCCGATTCCATCGGCCAGATGTCCTGCAACCCCGCCATTGGCGGATTGGCCAAGGGACATCTGGCCCGAGAAATTGACGCCCTCGGCGGAGAAATGGGCAAGGTCACCGATATGACCGGGCTGCAGTTTCGGATGCTCAATAAGAAAAACGGTCCGGCGGTCTGGGCGCCCCGAGCCCAGTGCGACAAGAAGGCCTACCAATTTCTCCTCAAATGGGTTTGCGAGTCGGAACCCAATCTCGACGTCAAGCAGGGTCAGTCCGCCAAAATTCTTCACAAGGATGGCGTCGCCTTCGGCATCGAGACCACCTTGGAAGTTCAATACCTCGCCCAAGCCATCGTCCTCACCACCGGAACGTTTCTCCGCGGCCTGATGCACATCGGCACCAACCAGCAGTCCGGCGGTCGGGCAGGTGATGCCGCCGCGATGAATTTATCCGCCTCACTTCAAGAACTCGGCTTGGAGTTGGGTCGGCTCAAGACCGGAACCCCACCCCGGCTCCTCCGAAAGTCTTTGGATTTTTCCAAGACCGAGACCCAATTTGGGGACGAACCCGTCTCATACTTCACTTTTTGGAAGGATAATTTGTTCCACATGGAACAATCGCATGTTCCATCGCCGGTTTTGAGCCTTTCTGGCGGAAAATATCCCCCTGGTTCGATCTTAGACCGCATAAATGGCCAGTTGCCTTGCCATATAACTTACACAACCGGCAAGACGGCGGAAGTGATCCGCAAGAACCTCCACAAGTCGCCGATGTACTCCGGACAGATCGAAGGCGTGGGTCCGCGCTATTGTCCGTCCATCGAGGATAAGATCGTCAAGTTCGCGGACAAGGAACGGCACCAAATTTTCCTAGAACCGGAAGGGATTGGGACGGATGAGTTCTATGTCAATGGCTGTTCGACCAGTCTCCCGTTCGAAGTCCAGGTGGAGATGATCCGGACGATCATTGGTTGCGAGCATGCCGAAATCCTCCGGCCGGCCTATGCCGTGGAATACGACTTCGCGTTTCCCACCCAACTCTATCCTTCCTTGGAGACCAAAGTCTGCGCCAATCTCTTTTTGGCCGGACAAATCAACGGCACCTCCGGTTATGAGGAGGCGGGTGCCCAAGGGTTGATGGCCGGCATTAATGCCGCGCGCAAAGTCCAAAACCTGGCACCCATTGTTCTAGGACGCGATCAAGCCTATATCGGAGTGCTGATCGACGACCTCGTCACCAAGGGAACCACCGAGCCCTACCGGATGTTTACCTCGCGCGCGGAATACCGCCTCCTGTTGCGCCAGGACAATGCCGACCTGCGCCTAAGTCAGCTCGGACGCGATATCAATTTGCTCCCGGTCAAGAACTACAACATCTTTGCGACCAAGCGATCCGCGATTACCACGGAGATCAGCCGGCTCAAGTCCACCCACCACGAACACGACTCGCTGGCCAAGATACTGTCCCGACCGGAAATGACATATCAAAGCCTGCCCGGGCGGAATACGGAGCTAACGGAAGAGGTGGTGCAGCAGGTGGAAATTGCCATCAAGTATGCCGGCTACATTGACCGGCAGGAGGCCGAGGTGGGCAAGTTAAAGAAGTTGGAAGATAAAAACATCCCGGCCAGCTTCGATTATAAGAATGTTCCGAGCCTGCGACTGGAAGCGCGGCAGAAGCTCGCCAAGATCCAGCCGCAAACCATCGGCCAGGCCGCGCGCATTTCTGGCGTCTCGCCGTCCGACATCAGCATCCTTTTGGTCTGGCTCAAACGAGCTGGCGAGGTGAAACAACCAGCGCCCGAACCCGTCTGCGAAACCGGCAATCTGGAAACCTGAGCGACCGGAACCAAAACTGCAGATGACGCATGAGGAGGGGAATGACCGAAATCTGCCGCGGGGAAACGGGTTGGCCAAAAAGCAGTCAGGTAGGATTGAACCACAGAGGCGACAGATGACGCAGCTAAAAACAAAATCTGGGGATATGCCCATCTTTCCCTTGCCCATTACTGTTTGAGGTTCGCGCTTCGCCAGAGTACTGCGTGTTGAACCAAACGACACCCAAAGGGAATCAAGTGCCTGACCAGAAAACAAAGCGCATTTCAGCCGACAACTGGCCCACTGACATCTCGCGCTTCCGGTTGCTACATCCGTACAATCCGCGAAATTCTCGGTTCACATTTCAGAATTAGGATAGAAGGGTAATGCCCAAGCGACAAAGTGAAGCCGATAATATTGTGCAAATAACTGGTATATAAATTCTTATATAATTTCTACACCATCTTAGTAAATCATTTACGCAAGCCCAACCGTTTAGGTAGGGCGAGTCGTCCTCTACACGCCAACTGCAACCCGCGTTTCCTGACTCGCCACGACAGCACACACCGAATGACGCGCCCTACCCGTGCCAAGGACTTGAGAAACGACAAAGCAAACAAAGCGACAACAATTTGGCCGCTTTTGTTGGCAAAATTCAAATTTCACTTTTTGACTCCACGTTTATTGGGGTGCGACAAAAAGGGTAAGAGACTTCTAGACCTCGGCCACACTGGGCTATCAGCCTGTTTCAGAAATGTCGCCTTTCCATTGAAAAGCAATCTGTCTTGGCTTGAAAATCGGCATATCCCTTGATGCAACAAAGTCTTTTGCGAACGTCACAAAATCATCTGGAGATTTTTGAAAGAGGGCGACCTCATCAAATGTGAGCTTCATCGCAATGTCGAAACAGCCTATTCCTGGCACAGTCGCCAACAGAACGTAGTCTGCCGACTGCTCCGCCTTGAAAACACAAAACCACCATTTTGAATCCGTGTAAATTAGGCGAAAGGTCATAAAGTCCGCACTTCACTTTCTGTTAAGCGATTCCCCTGTTTTAACTTGGCAATCGGACTGGAATGCGTTCATATCTTTGCAGCCAATTCCTCGCTTGCTGGCGAACATATTGTTCCCACGCAGCAATCGCTTTCGGGCCATACTTGCCGTCAAAGGACACCTCTTGCGGACGTCCCGTCAAGTCGCCGTGTGCCAAAAGTAACTGTTACCCGGGCTGGGGTATCGTTGTGCCAAAAGGGTGTTACCCGATGGCCTTGGTTCTTGGTTAACTATTTGTTCGCTCCGAAGCGAGTTAAAACGAGCCGGGGGGCGAGCTGCGAGCCCTAGCTCGCGCCCCCCGGCGGTCGCAGGTTCGTGCGGCCTTCGCTGCTGGTCTCTGGGGGGGGGCGGCAAAAAATTGCATGTTCGCTCCTTTTAATGATGGGGCCGCCGGCGCAGCGCCTCGATTTCCTTCATGCTCTTGGTGACAGCCAATTTTAAAGCGAAGGGATTTAGCCCCGCCTTGTTCTTCAGCAACCGTTGTTTGGTGGCCGCCGACACCTCCGCGCTGGCCAGCACCCGTGCCAGCGGCGTCTGGGCCGCGCCGTAAACGCGCCGCAGCTTGCCGTCGGCTTTGCGTTCCTTGCGCTCCAGCTTGAGGCTGGCGTGAAAGTAGTTTAACAACTGGCCATACGCCCCCTTGACCAAGACATTGATCGGCCCCACCAACTCCGGATTATCATGGCGTTCATAGCCAAAGCACTGCCGGACATGCGTCCAGTTCTTCTGCTCCACATGGGCGTTATCGTCTTTCTTGTAGGGCCGGCTCCGCGTCATGAACACCGGCTGCGGACGCTTTTGCAGCCACTTGAGCACATGATAATTTAAAAACTCGCCCCCGTTGTCACTGTCCAGGCCCAGCAGCGAAAACGGCAGGCAGGCTTCCATGTCTTGCAGCGCCGCCAGCGTGCCCGCCTGGCCGCGCCCCCACATCGCCCGCAGTTCCACCCACGTCGTCGCGTAATCCACGCCATCGACCATCCACACAAATTCCCCGGCCACACTCCCGCCGCACAGCGCCACCGTATCCACCTCCAACCACCCCGCCTTATGGTCCTCCCACAAGCTGCCACGAATGGGAATCTGCTGCCGCAACAGCGTGCCGGGCCGGGTGAGCGACCGCCCGGGGCCTTGCCCCCGCAACGGGGCGAGCAACCGGTCCAGCGTCCGCCCGCTGGCCAGCAACAGCTTCTCGCGCACCTCCCCAGGCAGCCGCCGCTCATGTTGTTCGTAGGCGGGAATCCATTCCGGCAGCATCGCCACCAAGCGTTGCCCACAGGCAAAGTCGGTGGCCTGCCAGATCGGGCGCAGCCAGGGCACCAACAGGCCCGGCTCGAATTGCACCGGTCGGCCGGTCAGGATCACCGGCCCGCGTGGTTGGGCGCGCTGGCGCAACGCCCGGATCGCCGCCTTGCGGTGATACCCCAGCAACTGCACCGCTTGGTCCAGCAGCTTCCGTTTATGTTCCGCGCCAGCCGTGGCATAACGCCGCCGCAACTTTTCCAACACCTCTTTCCGGGTCGTTTGATTCATGTCTTTATCCATTCCGGCCACGGTAACCCCACTTCTGGCACAACGAATCATTTTCCGCCATCCTCACCCCCACCTCGGGTAACAATACTTTTGGCTCAATTCGGCAGCATGGCCGCTATCCATTTGGTGCTTACACGCCCGTTGTAATCCCGCTACAATTCCAGCGCACGCTGACTGCAGTTGGTCACCCAGCCCCGGAACGTGTAGCCGGGCATGTTCAATAATCGTTGGCCCACGGCGGCTTTCGTCTCGCGCACCTGTTCCCGCACCACGACGAAGCGCCGTGCCTTGGCCCAGCCAAATAATTTCACCGTGAACTCGCCGGCGGCATGGTGGTCGTCAATGCTCGTCCAGGACTTGATCCCGACGCACTACCGCTTGAGCGTGCGGGGCAGCCGCGCCACCACCACATACGACAACCTGTGGGCTTCCAGAAAATCCAGAAAGCTGCCGTCAAAGAACCCGCTGTCCGCCCGCACCGTGCGCAGCCACGTCCCTTCCGGCAGGTGGGCCAAGGACGCCTGCAAAAACGGGATCACCCCGCGCGCCGACCCCATGTTCCCGCTGCGCTGCAAGCCGTGCAGAATGAACCGGACCTCGGCCAACACCGCCAGCAAGGGGGTGATGACGGTTGCGGCCTTTGCGGCGGGGATTGTAACCCTTGCGTGCCCCTGCCTGGTTTCCCTCCCGGCAGAACACCGTTGAATCCAGATCCAGCACGAAGCCGCCGGGAGGACACTTCACCAGCAACAGCAGCCAGCGCTAGAGCGGTCGCCAGAACGCCTCGACGTGCCCTTGCGAAAAGCACAGGAAAAAGTTGCGGATCGTGTCATCACTGGGAAAGCGCTCCAACCTCAGGATGGTGTGCAAGACATGAGCTGCGCGCAGCCATTCGCAATGGGCGACGCGTTGCACCCTGACCACGACCGACAGCAGAAAGGCGGTGAGCGCAGGCGCCAGCGGGATGGCATTGTTGGACGTCGATTCGGCGTTCGGCAAACGGCAGCTGCCGTTGGCCCTCCCGGGCAAAGCCAATCTGCCCGCAGAAGGAAATGAAGCTGGCCAGGCCGCCGAAGGGCGAAATCGCCTTGGGCGTTTCGTCCAGCACTAGCTTGGCTTCGCCAAAAAGCGCGGTAATTTCAGGGCGGGTCGTTTTGTGCAGGGTCGGCTCGGGTTGTTTAAGCATCAATCCCTATGCCATCAACCCTTCCCGCAAAGCGACCTTTTTTCTATTTCGGAGTTCGGGCTAAAATGATGAAAACGGCCTGGGTGATGTCCTCGGCCAGGTGCGGGGTGCCCGCCTGGCGCAGGGCGGCGGAATAGACCAGCGTAAGGTGACGGTCCACCAGCGTCGCAAAGGCGGCTTCGGAGCCTTGCGAGGCATAGGCGGCAAGCAGATCGGCATCGGCCAGCGTGTGCCTCTATCCAGTTATGTCTGCGGCTGGCCAAATCCGACAGGCTTTTTTAACTGTCGCCACACTATTTAACCTCAAGGGTGGCGAGTATTTTTAGCTGGGCCGTGGTTCCGCGCGCCAACCCGGCGCACCAGCATTGCGCGGGAAGGCTTGGCATAAGTCTACACAACCAGTGCATCAACGAGGATTCGCCGGTGATTTTTAATAAAAACCAGCGCCTCTGTCGGGGATTCCCGGGCCCGGCGTCCTCAAAAACCGTCTTCGCATGCACTAACGACTCGGCATGCCAACTTGCGCCGATTCCAAACCGGGCGCCGTGGCTTTTATCCAAATTTCACCGGGGGTGGTCGTGGTTTGCAGGATGGCCAGGCCCCGGCCTTGAAAGGTCTGATGATGGCTGGTTTTGCAGCTCTCGGTGCTGTTCAAATCGCCGTTGCCAATGCCGATCAAGCGGGCGGGCCCGGTGATTTCAAAGGTTACTTCCGTTTCCGCATCCGGCACGCGTACCCCTTGGGCATCCACAATCCGGAACTCGATGTGGCCGGCATCCTTGCCATTGGCGCGCAGAGCCGGGGCATCGGCCAGCAGTTCAATCCGGCTGGCGGCGGCGGCGGTTTTCAAACTATACCGGCAGGTCTCGCGGCCGGCGGTGCGGCCGATGGCGGTCAGCGTGCCCGGCTCGTAAGGCAGAGTCCAGTTCAGGACACCGCGCTCCGCTTCGGAGAGCTTTTTGGTCCCAATGATTTTGTCATTCAACTGCAAGGTGACTTCGGAGGCATTGGCAAAACAATGCACGGTGACGGTGGCATTCGAGGGCCAGTTCCAGCTCTCTGCGCCCCAGCCTCCGCGGCGGCCGCCGCTGCTGTTGGTGCTGGCGGTGGAGCAGAGATAAACCATTGGTGATTCGCTCCAGAGGCTTTGCCGGAACCAGCCGAGCGGCTTCTTGAACCCGCACAGGTCAAACAGGCCCGAGCCGTTGGCGCGGTTGGGCCAGCGGTTGGCCTCGCCCAAATAATCGATTCCGGTCCACAGAAACTGGCCGGAGATGTAATCATTATCGCGCACCGCCAGCCAGGCGTCGTAGGGATGGCCGTTCTCGCTGCCATAGATGACGCGGCTAGGATATTTCTTGTGGTCCTCGGCATAGCGGTTTTCCTGATAATTGTAGCCGACCACGTCAAGAATCTGCGGCAGCCCGACGGCGTCCGACATCGCGACGGTGGCGAGGGCCGCGGTGACGGGCCGCGTGCGATCCAGGGCTTTTACCGCGGCCACCAGCGGCCGGGCCAGGGTCACCAGGTTTTCGGCCGGCGGATTCCCGGGGTGATACTCATTGCCCAGCACGGGATGCGAAAACGGGTCGTTGGCGTAATCCACCTCGTTGCCAATACTCCAGAAGACGATGCTGGGATGGTTGCGGTCACGGCGGACCATGTCCTGCACATCCGTCACGGCCCAGTTGGCAAACATTTCCGCGTACCCAAAGCGGCTGGAGGCGCCGGAATTCCAGCCGCCCACCCACTTGTTCTTGGCGGGTGTGAATTCATC
>Ga0302323_100000824_pt1 | contig 25141 bp, 21 predicted proteins | sample Fen_T0_3_FD_201950 | JGI IMG/M metagenome (GOLD analysis project Ga0302323, IMG submission 201950) | Peat permafrost microbial communities from Stordalen Mire near Abisko, Sweden - Fen_T0_3 | ecosystem: Environmental > Terrestrial > Soil > Wetlands > Permafrost | place: Sweden: Abisko...
CCGAAAGCTGCGCGAGCATGTCGCCATGGAGATGGTCAGTCACCGTGCGGCGGAGCGCCGCAAACTCGGCCCTGGTGAAGGTCTCCTTTCGGGACCTCGGGCGCGGGATACCGACCGTCAGGTTCGCGATGATCCTGCCAGGGTTCGCGCCGAGCACGACCACCCTGTCCGCGAGCAAGATCGCCTCGTCCACGTCGTGAGTCACGAACAAGATGGTCCGAGCCGGACGGGTCGAGCTCCACACCTCGAGCAAGAGATCTTGCAACCGGGTGCGGTTGACCGGATCGAGGGCGCCAAATGGCTCGTCCATGAGTAGGACCGGCGCCCCCATCGCCAGCACGCGCGCGATGGCGCCGCGCTGGCACATTCCACCGGACAGTTCCTGGGGATACTTCTTGGTCGCATCGCCTAGGCCAACCAACTCCAGGTACTCCTCCGCCAGCTCGCGCTGTCGCTCGCGGGACAAATCCGGGTGTGCCTTGCTGATCGCCAAGGTCACATTCTCCGCAAGGCTCATCCAGGGAAACAGCGAGTAGTCTTGGAACACAATGCCTCGGTCGAGCCCGGGCCCCACGACGTCCACACCATGATGGCGAATGCGACCAGCGGTAGGCTTCTCCAGCCCGGCAAGCAGCCTCAGCACGGTGCTCTTCCCCGATCCACTCGGTCCCACCAGCGAGACGAGCTCGCCCTGTGCGACCGTCAGAGACAGGTCCTCGAGCACCGCGCTGCCGCCATAGCTAAACGAAACCGACTGCAATTCCAGCGCAGCAGCCGAGGCCGAGACAACGAAGCTCATCAGTTCCTCGACTGATAGACGGTGCGGAGGTTCTTCCAATACGGCTCTTGCGGCTCGTCCTTCTCCAGGGTAGTCAAGGCCGCGAGGTACACGGCACCGTCGACGAACGGGCCTATCTCGGCGCTGCTCTCGATGAAGCTGCTCGACTTCATCGTGCGCCAGAACTCTTCCACCGCAACTTTGTTGGGATCGGACGACTGGTCCAAGTTGGGCGAGTAGAACGCCTTGCGGGCGAGCGCCGGATCGATCTTCACGTACTTGACGATGTCGCGGATGGTCGCGTCCTGATTGGACTTGCTGAACCGCTCGGCCTTGAGGATTGCCCGGATGAAGTGTTGCCAGACCTCCGGCCGACTCTCGAAGTCCTTGTGATTAACGGTCAGCCGACAGCACGGATGCCCCGGAGACAAGTCCTTGCTGCGTATCACGACCGCCAGCCCTTGCTCCTCGGCGCGCAGATCGTGCGGCCCCCACACTACCCCGGCTTCCACCTGTCCGCTCTTCACCGCCTCGATGACCGCGGGTGGATTCTTGACCTCGAAGATCTCCAGATCCTTCCTCCAGTCGAGCCCCGCCTTGGTCAGGGCTCCCCGCAACACGGCATCCCCGGTCGCCAGTCGTACCGTCGCCACCTTCTTTCCCTTCAGGTCTGCCACCGTCTTCAACTCTGCCGCCTTCTCCTTGGTCGTGATGATGGCCGCATCTTCGCCCATCACACCGCCAATGATTCGCAGGTCAGCACCCTTCGAGATGTGCACGAGCGGTGCGGTGGTCCCGAAAGCACCGAGGTCCAGCTGGCCGGCTCGCAGAGCAGCTATGCCATCCGCCGAGTTGGAAAACTCGACGAGCTGGACGTTGAGTCCCTCTTGCTCGAAGAACTTCTCCTCCACGCCGACGAAGAACTTGGCGTGCCCGGTCACCGGGAGGTGCCCCACCTTGAGGTTCACGAGCGGCTTCGGCTCGGCCGCCTTCTTCTTGCAGCCAGATACGCCAAGAGACGTTGTAAGGCAAAGTCCCAAGGAGACCAGGCCAACCATCACCGATCGAACAGGATGCCAGAGCTTCCCGTCAATACCGCATTCCCGTCGTTCGCCAGACATCACAGTGCTCCTTCGCTTGCCGACTAGTAGTTGAGCTGCGCTCGACCAGTGAACAGATTCTCGGCGGGACGGTCCGCGCCAGCGGCGCCGCCCTCGTACAGAGTGTGGTTGTAGCTGAAAAGAAAACGCACGTTGCGATTCCAGTAGTACGCAAAACCTGCAGCAAGCTCCGTCGCTTTCTTGACGGATGCGGCCTCATCCACTGGCTTGGTGTCGTCCGACTTCGCGCCAAAGGCCGATTCGTCGAACTTCAACTGGGAGACCCGGCCGACCAGCTCGAGCGCACCGTACGTTCCTGCCTTAAGGTCGAACGGTGACGTGATGGTGGCCGCGGAGTAGGACGCCTTTCCGCCGAAGAGAAAGACCGACGCTTCGGCGGTGAAGCCTTGGTTTCCGACGACCAGATTGCTTCCGTTCAACCCGACCTGCTGCTGGGAGTAGATGTACTCGGCCAAGATTCCGGCCGGGCCAATCGAGTAGTAGCCGTGCACGTTGAATCGGCGCTGCTGTCCAGAGGCGGTGACCGTGTCGGTCGGATCCAGCTTCGCTCCGGTCTTGTAGGAGAAGATCGAGGCGCCGCCAGGAGACTTGTACGTCGGAAGATTGGTCGACTGGCCAGCCGCTTGAGGGCCACCACGCCGGCGCCCAGCCGTGCCGGCAATCCCGAAGACTGCATACTGGAACAGCTCCGGCTTCGCCGGCCCGAAAGGCCTTACGTAGACCAACCCTTCCACGTCCTTGTACCGGCTGGGATCGATGTCGGTATAGGCATTGTCCCCGGCACCGTTGAACACGCCGGCCGCGTAGCCAACGTACCCTCCGCCAATTTCGCCCTGCAGTTGGGCGCCCAGATCGCGCAGCGGGGTAAGCTCGGTGGCCAGTGCGAATTCGTTAAAGAAGAGCTGGCCGGTCGGCTGCAGGCGCTCGAGTCCGATGGGCGCCCGGAACTTTCCGAACCGCAACTGTAGCTCGTCGACAATCTTCAGTTGGAAGTAAGCGTCCGGCAGGTTGATGGCCGCGTTGCCCTGAGCGGCCGAGTTGGTGGTCGGGATCTGGGCGAAGTCGGGCGCCACCAAGAAGCTGATTCCACCGGGCAGAGTACCGTCGATCCAGGGGATCGCTCGACGGAGGAAGAAGGTTTCCGTAACCTTGGTAGGCGTGGTGCCGCGCCAAAAGCGTCCGTCTCCTTGAATTTGCAGGTGGAAGCGAAGCTGCGCCGACTTGTCTGCCGAGCGTACAATGAAGCCGCCTGGTCCGGCGTCCACGAAGCCAGACTGAGCAAGGAGCTGCGACACGTCCTTGGCCGGAGCAACTCCGGCGGGTGCCACCGGGACAGCAGCGGGCGCGGGGCTCGCAGGCGCGGCGGCAGGCGCGGCGGCAGGCGCCACAGACTCGGGCTTCGCCTCTGGCTCGGCGGCAGCGGCTGCTGGCGCCGGGGCGGCAGCGGCTGCCTCGGGCTTGGCTTCGGGATCGGCCTTGGCGGCTGAGGCGCCGAAGAGGACGGGCAATACGACAGACAAAGCTGCCAACCATGATTTCGAGCGTAGTAGGTAGGACAAGGGACTCTCCTGCATTTTGGTTTGGGTAGGAATGGATTCTTCGCCCCATGGGGCATCCGCCACGGCGGCGCTGGCTGCGCAGACCAAGCGCCCCGCACGAATGCCTTTTCGACGAACCTCAAGTTGTGCGTGCCACTGATGCCGACCTCGACGGTGCCTTCCCGGGGTGATCAGGACAGCGTCCGACGAGCACCCGCCTGGGTCCGCTCAGTGCCAAAGGCGTCTGAAGGACGAGTACGGGCCGGAACAGCAACAATCAAACCGTCTCATGCACGCACTATTGCGGAGTCCAGATTCCGCTGTCAACTATAAAAGACATTTGTCTCTACAGACCACGGACACCTGCGCGAAAACTCCTGCACTTCAGGCACCAATTGCCCTTCACCTTCGAATTCGTTGCATGAGCGTCTTGTTTATGAGACACCGCTCTCATGCCAGACATCTATGCGACCATCCGTGAAGCGCCGACGGCGGCACTCGAGAACATCGCAAGAATCCTGGAGATCCGAGCGGCGGACCCGCAGCAAGTGGAGATGCGGACCGACTATCTGGCCGCCGTCCAACTGGCCGCCGGAGGCCGGGTGCTGGAAGTCGGATGTGGAACCGGCCCGGTCACACGCGCGCTGACCAAGGCCTTTCCAACCAGCGCCGTCGTCGGGATAGACCCGTCGCCCTGGTTCATCGAGCGGGCCGTGCAGCTCGCCGGAGGAATCCCTAACCTGGAATTCCACGAGGGAGATGCCACACGGCTGCCGGTAGCGGACGAAACCATTGACCTCTTGGTCTTCCACACGACTCTCTGCCATATCCCCGATCTTGCGGCCACGCTGGCCGAGGCGCGTCGGGTGCTTCGGCACGGCGGCAGCCTAGCCATCTTCGATGCTGACTACTCGTCGACCAGCGCGGCAAATGCTGCAGCAGATCCCTTGCAGGCCAGCGTCGCGGCCTGTGTGGACGCCATCGTCTACGATCCTTATCTCACGCGCAAGCTGGTGCCCGCGGTCAAGCGTCTCGGGTTGGCGGTCCGGCGATTTCGCACCCACAGTTACCACGGTGTGGGCGACGCTACCTACCTCGTCACCATCATCGATCGCGGCGCCGATGCGTTGGCCGAGCAGGGAACCATAGGCCGTGAGTTGGCAGATGCCCTCAAGGCAGAGGCCCGCCGGCGCGTGGATCTAGGGACCTTCTATGGACACCTGACCTACGCGAGCTTGATAGCGACCAAATGACCCACTCTCGTCGGCGCGGGTGCGACAACTTGCCGCAGGCGCCCCGCCCATCCCACAGATAGATTTCGTTACCGTGCAGGACATGACTCCAACAAACAATTGCCTAACAGGTCGGTCGCGACCGTCCTTGCTCATCCTCTTCACGAGTGCGTTCCTGGCCGTCGCCTGGCCGGGCTGCCGAACACACCCGCAGACTACCAGCGCACAGCAGCCTCAGGCCACCAATCCCCATGCCGCCCTTGCATCGGGCGGCGTCGCCCTGAAGGCGCCAGGAGAGGCGAAGATTGGGGACAGGACCCCGTGCGCGATGCATTCCGACTCGGCCTTCACGGTGACCGAGTCCACCCCCAAAGCAGCGTACCAAGGCCGGACGTACTACTTCTGCTGCCCGGAGTGCGCCCAGCACTTCTCGGAGCACCCTGCCGACTTCGTGAAATAGCGTGAGGGCGCCGAAACGCAAGGATCGTCCAGGCGTAGGGAACGCCGCCGCCAACGGACTCGCCGTCCTCGGAACGGTCGTTCTTGCGGCGTGCGATAGCGGCGCCGCGGTGACGGCGAACCCGCAGGCCATCACGTTTCCCTCCGTGCGGGCCCCCGCTGTCGACCAAGCGTCGGTGAGCGTGTCAGCGAGGGCCAGCTCCGGTCTTCCGATCCGCTACAGCAGCCTGACGCCAGCCCAGTGCTCGATTCACGCGGCGTCCGGGTTGGTGACCGGCCTTCGCACGGGCCTTTGCACGGTGGCTGCCGACCAAGCTGGAAATGAACATTTCGCTCCGGCCACCAGGGTTACCCAGGATATCGTCTTCGCCCTCACCGGCCAGGTACTCGCGTTTTCGCAGATGCCGTCGCTCGCCGTGTTCGACAGGGGGACGGTGCTCGCAGTGGACAGCACTGGAGCCGCTGTGAGCTACACGAGCACCACACCTCTCACCTGCTCGGTCGACTCGACGAGGGGGGGCGTGGCCGCCCTCGCGGCCGGCGATTGCACCGTGGTGGCCAGCACGGAGACTGCGCAGATCGCGCAGACCATCGCAATAGCTCCCGCATCGATCGCCACACTGCCGAGCGAACCCACTGAGATCGGCGCCTCTGCCGGCGACACCCCGGCGAGGGTCGTCCTTCACATCGGCGGCACGAGCGCTGGCGGGGCCGCCTTGACGGGATACACTGTCATCTCCAAGCCCGCCGGCATCCTCGCGAACGGGCCGACATCGCCAATCGTCGTCCAGTGCCCATCGGGCTGCGCGGGGTTCGCCTTCTCCGTCAGCGCGACCAATGAGCTTGGCCAAGGACCGGCGTCGCCATTCGTCGACGTGGTCACGAGCTATGCCGTGGTCGCCACCTTCCACGAGCCGGACACCCAGCCCAACGACACCCTCTTCGTCGGGTCGTTCTCGCTCGACGCAACCGTGGGCTCGGTGACGGAGCTGCGCGGATCCCTCGGCGAGTCCATGACGGGTGATCTCACTCCCTATCCGAACGACACCATGACTTGGCTTGACCTCGATCACCAGCTTTCGCTCGTCCCCGCCACGATCGATGGCACGCGCGGCCTGCTGGTGACGACCTTTCGCTTGCCCACGACGAACACGCTGTCGAGCGCGGCCGCCTTCGGCGGCACCGACGGCTTCAGCCCCGGCACGGGCTACGGTCTGTACTATGGATATCCAGGAGAGAATCCTGGCAATGCCTACGCACGGATCTTCGTCAATCTCTCGGATCCGACGGCAACGGCGACGCAGAGCCAGATCGACAAGCTGGCCTACGCAGACTGTGCCCCCGGCGGAATGATGGGCGCCACGTGCATGACCGGAACCACGGTCGCTGGATACGGAACCACCGGAACCATGAGCGGCTATCCGGTCTCCCAGACGATCACCAGACGATGAACCATGAATCGAGGAGATACACTATGAACGGAACGCGCTTGTTGGCCCTGCTCACCCTGGCCGGGACATTTCTCGCGGGATGCGGCGGCGACGCGACATCCCCGCCCGATGCCCTTCCCGCCGCGACGGTCGGTTCGGTTCCATCGGCACCTGCGGGCCTCAGCGTTGCCCCAGGCGATGGACCCGGGACTGCCAAGGTGAGCTTCCTTTCCCCCATGCTGGACGCGGGCGTCTCGAATCTGACCTTCACCGTGACGGCCAATCCTGGGGCAATCGCGGCGGCGGGGGCGGCTTCACCCATCGTCGTCACCGGGCTTCTGCCCCGGACCTCCTACACCTTCTCCGTGGTCGCAGGTGACGGCTTGGCAAACTCTGCGCCGGCCACCACCGGTCTGCTCGGCTTTTACGACGTGGTGGAGACCTTCCGCGAGCCGATGACCCAACCCAACGACTCGATCTTCACGGGCTCTTTCACCTTTGATTTTACCAGCGGGAACGTATCGAACTTGGCCGGCTCGCTCACCGAATCCATGACCAAGGTCAACGGCGCCTACGGGAGTCCGATGACGACGGTCGTGCTGGCCAATCCATTGTCATCGGTGCCGGTGGCCCTTGGCGGCGTCAACGGCCTCCTGGTCACCACGTTCGCGCTCGCAACCACCGACACGTTTACGGGTGGTGGATTCGCCCCGGGAGGAACGCAGTACTACGGTCTGCTTGAGGGAACCCCGAACAACCACAACGCGTACGCAACGATCTTCGTCAACGCGGCCGAGCCGACCGCCGTGGTGACCCAGGCCCAGATTGACAAGCTGGCCTATGCAGACTGCACAGCCGGCGGGATGATGATGAAGTCGTGCATGACCGGGACCTCGGTGAGCGGGTATGGCGTGACGGGAACCATGAGCGGCTATCCCTTCTCACAGGTGATAACCAGACGGTAACTCGAGTGGCGTAGCTTCCCCTCTGGCAGGCATCCCTGACCGTTGCGCTAGCCCAGTCGATGAGGACGTGGCCCATTCTCGGAGCCTTGCTCGCAGTCGCGTACGGCGATGCGCTGGGCGCTGACGTCGTCACGCTCGCTCCCGTCGTCGTCACCGCTCCTGCTGAGAAGGAAGATTCCACGGACTCGACGCTGGGCTCGTCGAGCGTCAGTGGCCGGGGCCTTGCCTCCAAGCGGGCTGCCACGACCGATCCCGGACAGCTCCTGCTCAGCGTTCCCGGCGTAAGCCTCTACCAGGCCGGCGGCGTCTCCAGTCTGCCGGCCGTACACGGTTTGGCGGACGACCGATTGCGCATCCAGGTGGACGGAGCGGAGCTGGTGCCCGCCTGCCCCAATCACATGAACGCGGCACTGTCCTACGTCCCGTCGTCGCGGGTCAGGAACGCCAGGGTGTTCGCAGGTGCCTCGCCCGTCAGCGTGGGCGGCGACAGCATCGGCGGAACGGTCCAGATCAGCTTGGCGCCGCCAGAATTCGCCCCCCAAGGCAGCAAGTACATCGCGCGTGCCGAGGCTGGCTCGTTCTATCGCAGCAACGGCAACGCCTACGGATACGACCTATCGGCGAATGCTGCCTCCCGCTCGCTCAGCCTGTCGTATGCGGAGTCCAGCTCGCAGTCCGACAACTACCTGGCGGGTGGGGACTTCAAGTCCGTGTCGGCCGGACGGGAAGGCGGCCGCCTGCTCGCGGGCAATGAAGTCGGATCGAGCGCCTACCGCGGGGCCACCAACCGTGCCCTGACCCTCGCGCTCCGGCGCGACACCCATCGGCTTCGCCTCGACGTCAGCCGCCAGACCGTCGACTTCGAGGGATTTCCCAACCAGCGCATGGATATGACCGCAAACGACAACTGGGTCACCGGCGTTCGCTACACGGGGCAGTTCGATTGGGGAGACTTGACCGCTCGATTGGGCTACCAGAACACCAACCACAAGATGGACATGGGGCCCGATCGCAACTTCTACGGCACGGGCATGCCCATGGACACCAAGGCCAAGGACCGGCTCGCCAGCCTTCAAGGGAACATCTTCCTATCGGAGACAAACCTTCTGCGCACCGGCGTCGAGTACCAGTACTACACGCTCCACGACTGGTGGCCGCCGGTGGGCGGCGTGATGGGGCCCTTTGCCTTCTGGAACGTCGACTACGGTCGAAGGCGCAAGCTCGACGTCTTCGCAGAATGGGAAGGGCATGTGGCCGAACGATGGGTTGTCCAGGCGGGCGCACGCGGCGACGCGATCGGCACCGACGCAGCGGCCGTGCAGGGATACGACAATGGGCTTGCGGCCGCGTGGGGAAGCGACGCCGCTGCGTTCAATGCCCAAAGTCGCGCGCGCGAAGATTTCAACTGGGATGTGACCGGACTCATCGATTACGCCCGCGACTCTCGGCAGTCCTACCAGGCCGGCTATTCGCGCAAGTCCCACTCGCCGAACCTTTACCAGCGCTATCCGTGGAGCACCAACGCGATGGCGGCCCTGATGAACAACTTCGTCGGGGACGGCAACGGCTACGTGGGCAAGGTAGGTCTCGAGCCCGAGGTCGCCAACACGGTCAGCCTCACGGGCAACTGGCACGACGCCACGGGCGAGCGATGGAGCCTCCAGGCGGCGGGCCACTACACGTACGTGCAAGATTACATCGATGCTCGGCGCTGTGACTTCGGTCAGTGCAGCACCGCAAACACGGCCACAAGCACGGGCTTCGTCTTGCTTCAATATGCGAACCAGTCGGCCCAGCTCTACGGTGCCGACCTATCGGGACACATGGTGTTATTCAAGGGCCGCCACAACAGCATGCTCGATGCCGACGGAACCTTTGCCTACGTCCGTGGAAAGAACCTGACCACCGGCGATGGCCTCTACAACATCATGCCGGAAAGCGGCCGGCTCGCGGCCAGCTACCATCTTGGTGTCTGGTCGCTTTCGCCCGAGCTCCTCGCCGTCGGAGCGAAGAATCGTATCTCGCAAGTGCGAAACGAGCCCCAGACGGACGCCTATTGGCTGTTCAACCTGCGCAGCGCGATCACCTGGAAGTTCGTGCGCGTGGATTTGGCGGTCGAGAACGTCTTCAACCGTCTTTACGCCAATCCCCTGGGCGGCGCTTACCTAGGACAGGGTTCGTCGATGACGACCAATGGAATCCCGTGGGGCGTTGGCGTACCGGGACGTGGAAGGTCGTTCAACCTCGCCATAGGGCTTTCGTACTGAAGCACAGGCATGGCGAATGCAATGAAAGTACGATTGATAGCCTGCTCAGGTTGATCCATGCGCACCGCCCTCGCCATCTCCTTCGTCGTTCATGCCTTCGGCGCCCTCGGCATCTCCCGGATCGGAGGGCTGGTCTTTGGGCAATCGGATGCGATGGCCATGGCCGTGTCCATCGAGTTGGTCGAACAACTTCCGGACACGCCGCCTTCAATGGATACATCTCTTCCACGGTCTGGCGCGCCCGATGAGCCCGCCGCCCGGACCTTCCCACCCCGCCCACCCCGCCCTGCCTCGACCCATCGGTCCGGGCGAGCACGCCGCCCTCCCTCCGAAAGTCCGCCGCAGCCAAGCGACGAAGCCCCGTTCCCGACCCGAACGGAAGCCGCAGCTCCACCCCCGGTGCCTGTGAACGGCCAGACCGGGGTTGCCGCGGCCGGGCTCGCGATTCCGGCTGGCTCGGAGAATATCCACGAAGCGCACGGCACGGGGCCCTCTAAGGCAACAGCACCGCCGGCAGAGTCGCCGCGCAGGACGCCGAACTGGGAAAGGATCAGCCAGGTGGTACGACAACACGTGGTGTACCCTACCCTGGCGCGACGTCGAGGCTTTCACGGACAAGCCACTGTGGCCTTTCTGGTGACTCCCGGAGGAATGGTCGACCAGTTGCGAGTCATCGAGAGCTCCGGGCACGACCTGCTCGACACTGCCGCCCTGGACGCCGTATCCCGATCCGCTCCATTGCCCATCTCCACCGAGCCGACCCGGATCGTCATTCCGATTGTCTTCTCCCTACAGTAGCGTGCCGAGGGAGGTGAAGCGTGTGCTGCCTAGACACCATGTTGCTGCTGTGATGATTCCAGTGCAGCAGTAACCCACGGGTGCCAAGCAGAAAGAACGCAGAAATCCTCGATCAGGTCGGATGTACATCTTCGGCACACACCTTGCTTTACCTCGTCGTGAGCACCGACGGTCACACTCATCTTGCACCAGTCATTCTCATCTCTCCCGTCGGTGCTCACTTTCTTCAGTCGGTGACGCCAGCTCGCACCATGGCCCGGACGGGCACTGTGGTTTGTCGAAGTCGACGATGCTCGCTACCGCACGACCGGAAACTTCGCCAGCTTTCGCTGCAGCGAGCGGCGATGGATGCCGAGCGCACGAGCCGTGGCGGTCACGTTGCCCTGGCAATCCGTCAAAACGCGATTGATGTGTTCCCACTCGACCCGAGCCAGCGAGGGGGCGCTTTGCGGAGGCTCCGCGTGCTCGACCTCTCCGGACAAGGCGCGGGACACATCGTCGGCATCTACCGGCTTCACCAGGTAATCGCTGGCTCCCAAGCGAACCGCCTCCATTGCAGTGGCAATGCTGCCATATCCGGTCAGCACGACCACACGCGTGCCAGGCGACGAAGTCTTGATGCCACGAACGACGTCCATTCCGCCCATGTCTGGAAGGCGAAGGTCGACGACAGCGTAGCGACTGGCCTGACGCTTTATCTCGACGAGGGCGTCGGCCCCGGTGGCAGCCTCCCGAGACACGTATCCGCGGGCGGTCATCGCTCGGGCGAGACGACTTCGCAGGTTGTCGTCGTCGTCCACGAGCAACACGGTGGCCAAGTCGTCCAGCGTCAAGACGGGAGCTCCAAACGAATCTCGGTGCCGGCACCGGGTTTCGAATCGATCAGCAGGGTCCCCCCCAAGTCGCGTGCAAATCGGTCCGCGAGGAACAGTCCCAAACCGAGTCCGGCGCCCGGAGGTTTCGTCGTGAAGAACGGCTCGCGAGCGCGAGCAACCGTGCCCGCGTCCATTCCATGACCACGGTCGGTCACTCGGACCACCGTCGCCGCACCTGCCGAGGCATCGATGAGAACTGGTGCGTCGGGCGACGATGCTTCCAAAGCGTTGCGAACGAGATTGCCAAGCACTTGCACGAAAGCAGCGCGCGGCAGGAACACTTCCACAGCCGCGGAAGCCGGTGTGAGGGTCACGCGGCGACGCTCGGCCTCGGAGAGCGTTTGAGCCACCTTGGCCACGACCTCGCCGATTGGGCTCGCAACTGGGGTCTCGCCTTCCACGGTTCCCGCCTGACCACGCAGGTCATCCAGAAGCCTTCGACAACGCTCCACCTCGCGGCGAATCAGTTGGGCATCCTCCCGCCACTGCGGATCCCTCCAGTCAGCGGCCGCGCGCTCCATTTCCTTGGCGGTGATGGCAATGGTTGCCAGCGGCGTTCCCATCTCGTGTGCGGTTCCTGCTGCAAGCACCATCACGCTGGCCAGACGCTCGTTGCGCTCGGCGCGCGCTTTGGCCTCGGCAAGATCCGCCTCGCGCACCCGCAACGTGCGTATCACCGATGCCACGAACAGAACCGCGAGGATGGCGACGGCGACGAACGCGAAGTACATGCTCCACAGGTGTCGTCCCAGCTCACTTCCCCCCCCGTGCATGTGCGCGCCGTGGCCGCTCGGTGCCGGCAGAAGGAGAAAGAGCGCGGCATAGAACCCCGAAGCGACCACCGTGCTGATCCACCCATGCCGCGGTCCCAAGAGAACACACCCCAAGATGACGTAGGCCAGGTACAGGACGCTAAACGGATTCGATGCCCCTCCGCACAGCGCGAGGGCGACGGTGAGGAGGGCCACGTCGACGAGGATGAGGGTTGCCAGCAGAGCCCTTTCGTTTTCGACCCGCCGCCAGACCCTGGCAGCCAGGCCGGGAAGAAAGGTTACGCCGAGCAGCGCAGCGAGAAGCCAGGCCGGCGGTCTCGGCGGTAGAGGCCCGGCCAGAAGCACGGCGATGATCTGACCGGGTGCCAGGCACCAGCGGAGGCGCAACCATCGATCCATCCCAGCGGTCAATGCTTGCGACGTTGGAGTGTCGACGATATCAGGCATCGAGGTCCTCGAATCCATGGGAGGCAAAACACGTGCTATCCGGTTACAAGGCGCAGGCAGGGCGCGCGCATGTCAGTCTTCTCGCGGCCCGCCGGAACCGAGGGACGCTTGACCGTCCTTATCCCTCCCCCGCCAGAGCCTCTTCCAGAAAGCTCGAATCCGCCCAGTCGGCCACCGAGAAATCGTTCTGCATGTAGCCTCTCTCGAGGAGGAAGCGTTTCTCCACGTCGATTCCCGCAAGGTTGCGAGCAGACAGATTCGGCAGGAACTTTTGCTTGCCAACCGAACTGCGGAGCACCGCCTGGCTCGTCCAATGGGGAACGATCTCGCCGAAGATCTCCACGGCCTCGCGACGATTCTCTTGAATCCACCGGCCCGCCTTCAGCACCGAGCGGAGATACGCCACGACGATGGGCCGGTGCTGCTGGGCGAATTCCTCACTGACCGTGATGGTGTAAGGAGAGTTCGCGACTTGAAGTGTCCAATCGGGATACTGGCCGAGATCGCTGATGGCCTTGACCTGACCGTCCTTCTGGAACAGGTGTGCCCGACCTCGGTTAGCATAGATGGCGTCAACCTTTCCGTTGAGCAGGGCAGCGATCTCGGTTCCATAGTGGCTGCCCGGTCCGTTGTCCGCCGCCTTGAACCGTTCGGCAGGGTTCGCCAGCGGCGAGGTCGACAGCTGGTCGGCACCATCCACTTGCAGGTTCACGATCTCCACGTCGCGGTCGCTGAGGCCAGCCAAGTCGAGCGACAGCAGAATGCCCCGTTCCGCGGTTGCACGCCAGAAGTCCACTCGGTCGGTCCTACCCCTCTTGTAAAGGCCGATCCTCTTGCCTCGCAAGGACTCCACACGATGGATGCCCGAGCTCGCATGAACGAGGATCTGACCGCCGTCGGTGGACCAAGTCAGGCCAATGAGCTTGGTTTTCTTGCCTTGCGACCGCGCATGAATCGCCGGGATATTGCCACCGTCGCGAAATTGGTTGGGCAGCGTATGGTTGAAGTGCGAGAGCCAATGGTCTGCGGAAAGCGACCAGAGGTACTTCAGTGTTCCGCCTGCACGTCGCAGCTCCTTTTCGAGCCAGCCCTTGTGAACCGCGACATGGGAGGCGACGAGCACGGGACAGATTGTGTACACTGTCTCGGTCAAGGCTGTCGCAGGCTTGGTCCTCCGTGCTCCACGTTCGAGTGTCGTCGTACTCATGTTGGGTCCTCCTGGCATCGGCTGCTTGCGGCCGACTCTGGCCCTCTGGCAAACGCAAGAACCGGACCAGGGCGAATTGGCGTCGAAAGGCCGTCTTTCCTCTTCACGTCTGTTGCGCTGAGGCAGTCTGCCGGCCAGGAACAATCCCCATCGTTTGCGCCCCATTGTTGATTATTCAGCAGCCATGCACCACCTCTGCGGCCTGGGCAACAGTCGTTCCGTCAGAAGCACGGGCGACTAGGTTTCGGCCACCTCGGCGGCGCCGTCAACAGGCAGCGCCCGCCGACGCCGTGCGCCCACCAGCGCCTGCCCGGCATCGAAGGGCAGACGCCGAAACAGCCAGGCTGTCAGCAACGGCAGTGCGGCCATAATCAGAAAGGTGCCTCGAAAGGTCGACAGGCCCAGGCGGCCTTCACCGGTAATTCGCTGAACACCGCTTAGCGCCGCGGTCGCGAACACGACGCTCAACGAGGCCGATACCTGCAACAATACACTGGCCAGCGTTGAGGCATCGGCGTCGAGTGTCTGGGGCACCTCGGCGTAGGCCAGTGAGCTTTGTCCGGTAAACTGAACAGAGCGGACTACGCCGCCGAGAAAGAGCATCGCCCAGGCCAGCCCTTTTGAGAATCCCGGCGTGATCAGAAACAGACCGGCGATACTCGCCCCGACCAACACCGGGTTCGCGAGCATCACCTTGCGAAATCCGAAGCTGCGCAGCACCGGGGTCGCCACGAAGAGGCCGAGGAAGTTCCCCGCGAAGTACACGGAGAGGTATGCCCCGGCTTCCAGCGGCCCGAAGCCCAGCACGGACTGGAGCATGATAGGCAGCAGGAATGGAACCGCGCCCACGGCCACCCGGACAAACATGCCCGCGGTCAGCGATGCCAGACGAAACGATGGGATCTTCAACACGGCAAGGTCGACGACCGGGGCCCGGACCTGCCGCAGGTGGAACCACGCCATCGCCCCACCCACAATCCCCCAACCTAGGGACAGCCAGGCAGCCCACCCCCAGTCCCCATCACTCACAGCGCCCAAACCCGACAGCAGGGCACCCATCGCCGACGACGCCAGGACGAAGCCCTTGAGATCGAGGCGCGAAGTACGCTCCGGCTCGAAGCGAGGGACTAGCTTCAGCGTGAGCCACATGCACCCAAGCCCGATGGGAATATTGAGAATGAAATTCCAGCGCCAACCCAGCTGGCTGGTGATGAAGCCGCCGACCAGCGGCCCGGCCAGCGGCGCCACCAGGCCGGGCCAGGTGATCGTGTTGGTCGCTTCCAGAAGCTCGGACCTTGGCGTGGTGCGCAGGACGATCAGTCTGCCGACCGGATTCATGGCTGCACCGCCAATGCCTTGCAGGACTCGCGCGGCGATGAAGAGCGAGAATCGGTCGGCGGCGGCGCAGCCGAGCGATCCCACCAGGAACAAGCCCGTCGCCACGACCAGCACGAGTTTCGCACCGAAGCGCGTGGCGATCCATCCCGCCAGCGGCAAGGTGCACGCAAGCGCCAGCGAATAGCTGGTCACGCCCAGCCCCATGTCGAGCAGATGCACGCCGAAGCTGGCCGACATCTGAGGCAGCGAGGTGTTCATGATCGTCGCGTCCAGGAGCTGCAGGAAGAACGCGATGGACACGACCAAGGGAATGGTGCGAGGCACGGGTAGGAGCCCGTAGCAAAATGGGTACCATCCGCGGCCGCAGAGGGCTTTCCCCCAGCTTGATTGCGTGCAATTTACTTACGCTCGAGCACCACCAGCACTTCCTCGGCGTGCAGGTTGTCCTCGGGACGCAGCAGACGGACGGCACCGTCGGCGTGGCTGTGGCCAGATACCAGCCGTACGCCCGAGGCATCCGCCCAATCGAGCAAGTCCTGAAGGCTGAACGGGTGAATGTTCTCCGAGGCGTACCACGGAAAGGGCAGGCGGGCCGTGACCGGCATCCGCCCGTGCGCCACCAGATCCACGATCACACGCCAGTGGGCGAAATTCGGGAACGAGACGATCCCGCGTCGACCGACCCGCAAGAGCTCGGTGAGCACCAGCCGCGGATTCTGCAGGGTCTGCAGGGTCTCCTCCAAGACCACGTAGTCGAAGCACTGGTCGGGAAACCAGTGCAGTCCCTGCCCCAAATCCGCGTGCAGCACCGAGACTCCCCGCCGCACGGCCCCGAGCACCGTGTCCAGGTCGATTTCCACGCCGTGGCCGCGCACACCGCGTTCTTTCTCCAGGCGTTCGAGGAGCTCGCCGTCACCACAGCCCAGGTCGAGCACGCTCGCGCCACGCGGGATCTCGTTCACGATGATGTCGTCCTGCCAGCGCGCAGGCGCAGGAGCGTCCTTCGGCTTGCGGGCCGTGGGACGCCTGGCGATGTTCACCACCTCGGCCACGCGCCACTCGAAAAGCCCAGGCGGGAGCTTTTCGAGATCTCGCTCGGCCAGCAGATCGGGATCGATGCGTGGATCGTCGAAGCGAGGCATGGAATCAACCGGCGAGAAACGCATGGACGAAGTTGTTCATGATGGAAGAGCCGAGCAAAAAGGAATCGTGTCCGTGGGGTGAAGGTATGTTCGCGTGGTGCACGCGCTTGCCCGCCCGGATGAGGGCTAAAGCCAGCTCTCGACAGTCCTTCGGCGGGTAGAGCCAGTCGCTGTCGAAAGACAGCAGCAAGACCCGGGCGCGGATGCGCTCGCACGCCTTGACCAAGTCACCGTTTCCCCAAGTGGCAGCGTCGTAGAGATCCATCGCGCGGGTGATGGCGAGGTAGCTGTTGGCATCGAAATCCAAGGCAAAGCGGCGCCCCTGCTCGGCGATGAAGTCCCCCACCGCGAACTCGGCCCCTAGGGCATCGCTCGCCGCGCTCTGCGCGTCGCCTCGACGTCGCCCGAACTCGTCGCGCATGCCCTCGTCGGACAAGTAGGTGATGTGGGCCATCATCCGCGCGGCGCTCAAACCGCTGATGGGAGGCTCGTGTCCGTAGTAGTCGCCGCCGCGGAAATTCGAATCGTTCGCGACGCTCGTCCGGCCGCAGGCGTTGAACGCCAATCCCTGGGCCGAGAGGCGTGCCGCCGCAGCTACCACCACCACGCGAGCCACGCGTTCTGGGAAGCGGAGGGCCAGCTCGAGGGCCTGCTGTCCCCCGATGGACCCACCCGCCACGGCATGGAGCCGATAGATCCCCAAGGCGTCGAGCAGCCCGGCGTGCATCGTAACCCAATCGCCGACGGTGATGCGCGGAAAGCGCGGTCCGTACACAGTCCCCGTGGCTGGATCGAGCGACGAAGGCCCGGTGGTTCCGTGGCAGCTCCCGAGCAGGTTCGGGCAGATGACGAAGAAGCGATCGGTGTCGATGGGCTTGCCGGGGCCCACCACGGCGTCCCACCAGCCCGGTCGATCGCCCGGGTGGTTGGCCACGTGCGAGTCGGCGGCCAGGGCGTGGGTGACCAGCACGGCGTTGTCCCGCTCGCTCGACAGGGCGCCGAAAGTCTCGTAGGCGACCTCGAGCTGTCCGAGCTGACCTCCCAGCTCCAGGGGGAACACGCCCTCTCTTTGCCAGACGCGATGGTTACTCGGGAGGCCCATTTCCACATACTCAATCTGTCAGCCCATCCCAAGTGGGTCAAGGACAATATCCACTATCCTGGACACATGTCTTGCGCACAAAAACTATGCGGGTCGCTCAAAGCGTCGAATGCACGATCTTGCCGCCCACCACGGTCAGCGTCACCTTGGTCTCCGGGATGCGTTCCAGATCGCCGGCCAAGATGTCGCGGGAAAGGCCGATGAAGTCCGCCAGCATCCCTTCCCTGAGGATGCCCTTGTCGGTCTCCGCTCCCTCGGCATAGGCGGAGCCCGTGCAATAGGCGGTAACCGCCTCGAGCACCGTCAGAGCCTGGGAGCGGTCGTAGGCGAGCTTGGCGTGGGGAAGACCTCGGCGGGTCGTAGCTCGGTAGATCACCTGGAACGGGTCGTATTCGATTTCGCCCGGGATGTCCGAACCGAGAGACAGCGGCACTCCCGCGTCGAGGAGTGATCGATAGGGATACAGACGCGCGAAGCGGGCTTCGCCCACCAGCGCAAGATCTCGCTCGGGCAAAGCCAGCGCGGTGGGCTGTACCGAAGCCAGCATGCCCAGCCGACGCATACGCACGATGTCCTCGGGCGCGAGGATCTGCGCGTGCTCGATGCGGATGCGTAGATCCTTGACGATCGGCAGCTCGCGCGAGACGGCGTCCACGGCATTCACGACCTCGTGGGCCGCCCGATCGCCGATGGCGTGAAAGGCGAGCTGCCGGCGACGCTTCGCCCCTTGCCGGACGATGCGTAGCAGCTCGTCCGGCTGCAAGGCTGCACGTCCGCGATTGTCGGGCTCGCTTGCGTAGGGCTCTAGCATCCAGGCCGTGTGCGGCGAGAACGCTCCGTCGACGATGTATTTTTCCGGCCCGCGGCGGATCCACCACCCGTGGTAGGGCGCGACGGCCATGCTCCTGGCAAGAATCGGAAAGTGGCCGAAGGACCAGCACGAGAAGCGCGCGGTTAACCGGCCCATGCGACGAAGCAGGCCGAGGAGCCAGACCGAGATCGGCTGCCAAGTGTTGTCCTGGACCGAGGTGATGCCAGCCTTGCGAAAGCGCTCCAGGGCGGCCTCGAGGAAGCGCCAATGCAAGCGAAGCTTGAGCGCTCGCACGAGCAAGTCGCGGCGGTGATTGGGATGCCCGACGGTGCCGCGGACGATGCCCGTGGGCTCGCCCTGTGCGTCTCGCACGATGTCAGCCGCCGCCTTGCCGGTGCGAGCCTCGCTCGCGAGAATCTCCTGCAGCGCCGACGAGCTCAGCCATTGCGCATGTCCAGAATACTGCCGGAGCACGACCGGATTCTGCGGAAAGGCGCGGTCGAGGATTTCTCGATGTGGATGCGGACAGAAGGCATAGTCCCACGCGTATCCGAGCAGCTGCTCGCCAGGCTTGGCGGCGCCATAGTGCTGCTTGAGCGTGGCCACGATCTCGTCGGCGTCCTTGCCGAAGAGGTTCGGATGCTGGAAGAAGTAGCCCATGCTGAGGGCGTGCAGGTGGTTGTCATTGAATCCCGGCAACACCGTCAATCCGCGAAGATCGACCGTGAGAGTGTCCGGCCCGGCGCTGCGCAGGATAGCCGCGTCATCCCCTACGGCGACGATGCGCTCGCCTCGGACCGCCAGCGCGGAGGCCCTGGGCCGACTCGGATCCAGGGTAACGACGTTCGCGTTGTGGATGGCCAGATTCGGGGCTGCGGTACTCATGGCTGCCTGGGTCAGGGCCGTGCCCGCTTGTCGGGCTCGTCCAGATCTACAGTCTTGATCGGTAAGTCCCAGTGCGCCTCCAGAATTTCGAACCGGCGCTGCTCTTCCTTCTGATAAGTGGCTTGGTCCGGATAGAGCGCCTTCTTGAGAGCGTCCTCATCGAAGGGCTCGTTCGCAACCGTTGCGTTCTTGAAGACGATGGTCACCCGGTAGTCCCACCGCCCGTCTTCCGTCGTGTGGTAGCGCGGTTGGTCCATCCACACCTTGAGCATGCGCCCCATCTCCACTTCCTTCTTCAGCACCGGGTAGTGGTTCTTCTTGAACAACGCCAGGAACTCGTCCGCGTGCCCCCACTTGGCCTTGTAATAGTACTCCGCGGCGAAAGGCTGCCCCGGCGCCGACGAATGGCCCAGTGCCGCAAGGGGGCCGGCAGAGGCGAACACCCCGAGGATGACGAGCGACACGATAAAGCCTGGTTTCATGGAACCTCCTGACCTGTACGACTGTTGCTTTGGAGACACCACTGCGGATCCGCTGTTGTTCTGGCAACAGTTGGGTCGGCGGAAGTCCCCTTCTCGAAGAATCTTGGCTCGAACGAAATGGGAACACCAATTGCAATTCGCGTGCTCGCAGGAGAACAGGAAATGAGCTTCAACATCGTCTCGACCGACAAGGCACCCGCCGCCATCGGCACCTATTCACAGGCTGTCCGCGCAGGCAACACGGTCTACCTCTCCGGGCAACTCGGCCTCAATCCAGCGACCGGCGCTCTCGAAGAAGGCTTCGAAACGCAAGCCGTGCGTGTGTTCGAAAACCTCAAGGCTTTGGCCGAAGCCGCGGGTGGTTCCTTGGCCAACGTCGTCAAGCTCAACCTCTACCTCCTCGACCTTGGCAACTTCGCGAAGGTGAATGAGATCATGGCGCGCTACTTCGCCAAACCCTATCCTGCCCGTGCTGCGATAGGCGTGGCAGCCCTGCCCCGCGGCGGGCAGGTCGAAGCGGATGCGGTCCTGGTGGTGGGGTAGCGGGCGCTGAATCACCTCCCACTGGCAGCGCCGGTTGCGGACGTTGCAACGAAGTGATCGATCATCTTCCGCGCGATGCTGATGGGCGCCGGCAGGTCGGGCAGACGGTCGAGCGAATACCAATTCGCCTCGGCGATCTCCACGCCGTCTACACGAAGCTCGCCGCCGGCGTGCCGAGCGTAAAAGCCCACCATCAGCGAACGCCCAAACGGCCACGGCTGGCTGCCCCAGTAACACAAGTCGGAGATCTCGATGCCGACCTCCTCGCGGACCTCGCGCGCGGTAGCCCGTTCGAGCGACTCGCCCGGCTCGACGAAGCCCGCGACGAGGCTGAAGCGGCCGGCGGTGAAGTTGGCGTTGCGAGCCAAGAGGATGCGGCGGTCTCGCTCAACGAGCACGATCACCGCCGGCGAGATGCGTGGGTAGCAGACGAAGGCACATTGCGGACAGCGTCTGGCGCGCTCGCCCGGAACCAGCTCGGTTGGAACCGCACAGCTTCCGCAATACCTATGCATGGTGTCCCACTCCACCAGCGCCAATGCCTGACCTATCAGCGCCGCTGTCGCCTGGTCCAGCCCAGCGACCACTTGCCGAGCCAGAACCAAGCTCAGTCCAGCCGGCAGGCGAGCGTCATGCACGAGCGGCGCCGCAAAGCATGGACGCCCACCGAGCTGGCCCAGATACACCTGCGGCCCCGATAGCTCCGCCAAGTCCTTTCCCTCGGGTAGACGAATTTGTCCCTCGGCCTCTTCGACCAGGACCTGGGTTCCGCGTACCATCACCAGGAGTGGTTGCGTCGGCCCGGTGGGCGCTGTCAAACCCGGAACGAAATCGATGCTGCTCACGTGTCTCACACTACAACAGGCGAGCAACAGCCTTGCTAGGTTGTTTGCTGCTCGACCGTAACTGCAGTGGAAGACCGATGTCTCTCCTGCAGCACCAATGGTGCCTGCATGCTGCCCAGGCAACAATCTCTGCCGAAATTGGTGCAGTCCCGGCTGCCTGTGACCGTGCCGGGCATTGGCACGGCCATTGCTGGAGTCAGTTGCCGGAGGTACGGACCATGCCTGTGCACGAGCTCGTGGCGAAGAGCCGGAGCTATCGACGTTTTTATCAGGAGCACGGCGTTCCACTGGGAACGCTCAAGCAGCTCATCGACACCGCGAGGTTGGCGCCCAGCGCGGGCAACGCGCAGCCGCTCAAGTACGTCCTGTCGGCGAACCGCGAGCGAAACGCGGAGATCTTCCCGCACCTCGGTTGGGCCGCGCAGCTGAAAGATTGGCCGGGCCCGGCGGAAGGTGAACGCCCTTCCGCGTACATCGTCATCTTGGGAGACAAACGCCTCAAGCCGGCATTCGGTTACATCGATCAAGGCATCGTCGCCCAGACGATCCTCCTCACCGCGGCCGAGCTTGGCCTCGGCGGCGTGATCATTGGTTCGGTACGCAAGGAAGACTTGGCAAAGCAGCTCGACCTCGGCGCAGATTTCGAGATTCTTCTCGTGCTCGCCCTCGGCAAGCCGAAAGAGGAGGTCGTACTGGAGCCACTGCCCGCGAACGGCAGCACGGCCTACTGGCGCGACGAGAAGCAGCACCATCACGTTCCGAAGCGCCCACTGCATGATCTCATCGTCCAAGCATTTGATAGGAGCCCGTCATGAGCCATCTGTTCACCTCCGAATCCGTCACCAAGGGGCACCCCGACAAGATCGCCGACCAGATCAGCGACGGAATCCTCGATGCCGTGCTGGCCCAGGATCCCACGGGCCGGGTCGCTGTCGAAACCCTGGTCACTACAAACTTCGTCCTCATCGCCGGAGAGGTCACCACCACCGCGAAGATCGATCCCGCGGCCATCGCCAGGAAGATCGTTCGGGACATCGGTTACACGGATCCGAGCATCGGATTCGACGACAAGAACGCCGAGATCATCTCTCGCATCCACACCCAGTCTCCGGACATCGCCCAAGGCGTAGACATCGGCGGCGCCGGCGACCAGGGGCTGATGTTCGGTTTCGCCAGCCGGGAAAGTGACTCGCTGCTGCCCCTCCCCATCCATCTGGCCCATCGCCTGGTCGAGCGACTGACTGCCGTGCGCGAGCGGGGCGAGCTTCCCTGGGTCCGGCCGGACGGCAAGAGCCAGGTGACCGTCGAGTACGACGGACAACGACCGCTTCGTGTGCACACCGTCGTACTCTCGACCCAGCACGACGAGAGCATCGTGGATCGTGCCAGCGGACGGATCTCGGAGGCCGCACGCCAGACGCTGATCGATACCGTCATCCGTCCGGCGATTCCGCAGGCGTACTGGAACGACAGGATCATCTTCCACGTGAATCCCACCGGACTTTTCCTGGTGGGCGGCCCGCACGGCGACACGGGCCTGACGGGTCGCAAGATCATCGTCGACACCTACGGTGGCCGCGGACGACACGGCGGGGGCGCCTTCAGCGGCAAGGATCCGACCAAGGTCGACCGCTCGGCCAGCTACGTCGCCCGGTACATCGCCAAGAATCTGGTCGCCTCTGGCCTGGCCGAGATCGCCGAGGTGCAGCTGGCCTACGCCATCGGCGTCGCCGACCCGGTCAGCATCCACGTCGCCACCGAAGGCACGGGCCGCCTGCCCGACAGCCGCTTGGCCGAGATCGTAAGAGAGGTCTTTCCACTCACCCCGAGAGACATCATCCAGCGACTGGCCCTGCGCAAACCCATCTACCAGGCGACGGCGGCGAGCGGTCATTTTGGACGCCAACCCGAGAACGGTCGCTTCACCTGGGAAGACACCAACGTGGCCACGCGCCTGGCGGAGCTGGCGCCGACCGTCCGCGCGGTTTCCTAGCGGACCGACGCAGGATTCGTGTCGGCACGCTTCGACTTGTGAGGGCTCATGGTGATCACTCTTCCGCTTCAGGCAGGTCACAAGGTCTCGACGACGGCGACGCGGGCGTTGATCTTCGAGGATGCCCGCTCGCGCGAGCTGTTGCGTGAGCTTAGGCAGATCGCCCCCAGCGAGGCAACCGTGCTGGTCACCGGCGAAACCGGAACCGGCAAAGAGATCGTCGCACGCTACCTGCACGAGCTGAGCCGTCGAAATACGCAGGCCTTCGTCAGCGTGAATTGTGGCGCGTTGCCGGTGGAGTTGGCCGACGCTGAGCTATTCGGCTACGAACGCGGGGCCTTCACCGGAGCAACGACCACCAAGCCCGGGTGGTTCGAGGCAGCGCGCGGCGGAACGCTATTTCTCGACGAGATCGGCGACTTGCAGCTTTCACTGCAGGTGAAGCTGCTGCGCGTGCTGCAAGAACGCCAGGTCGTCCGTCTGGGCTCGCGGGAGCCCACGCCCATCGACGTTCGCTTGGTCGCCGCCACCAACGTCGATTTGACGGCCGCGGTGCGTTCCGGCCGATTCCGAGAAGACCTGTTCTTTCGCCTCCACGTCGCACCGCTGTCCGTGCCCGCGCTACGAGATCGGCCGAGCGACATCCTTCCTCTGACAGAACACTTCCTGCGCACCCATGGTCAGCGCTGCGGTCTAGACGAAGTCTCGCTGACCGACGACGCCGTCCAGACGCTGCTCGACTACGCCTGGCCCGGAAATATCCGCGAGCTCGACAACGTCATTCACCGGGCAGTCCTCACCTGTCGGGCCGGCATCATCGACGCCGGAGACATTGCGCTGCAGGGGACCTCCGGACCGGCCAGCCCCGAGCTGTTCGACGAGGGCGACGCCTTCGGGCTTCTGCAAGTGGCCCTGCAGGAGCTGTTCGATCGCGGAGGTCCGGACCTCTTCACAAAGATCGACACGGCCGTCATCATGAAGGCGTACCACTTCTGTCACCGCAACCAGGTACAGGCGGCCCGGCTACTCGGCGTGACCCGCAATATGCTGCGGGGACGGCTGGCCAGCCTGGGCATCATCAGCGGGCGCAGGTCTCGTCCGGCGGACCGAGAAGGCCAAGACGTCCCCTCGGCAATTCGAGTTGGGGAGCGGTCGGTAGACCGAGGGGCTTGAGCGAGGCCTTTCGCAACCCGAGCACCTTCACAAAGACCTCTGTCTTGCATCCCAGACAGCGATGTATATAGTCTGGGCTTTGGCGCAGCCCGTTTCCCCCGCGCCGCCCGCGCCCATGACCATCAGTTCCGCCGACATCAAAAGCTTTGCCCGCTCCAAAGGCGCCGACTTGGTCGGCATCGCCAACACAGCCGCTTTTGCGAAGTATCCAGAAGAGCGTCGCCCCGAGAAGCTGCTCGCAGATGCCAAGTCGGTCATCGTAGTCGGCGTGCGAGTCCTCGCCGACACTGTCAAGCCGAACCTCCTGCTGTCGGCCCTGCATCACATCACGCTCAACCTGTACCACAACCAGATCGCGTACGACGTCGGCCGCTACCTGGACGATCTTGGCCATGCAGCGGCGGTCGTCCCCCACCGCATCGGTAACATCGACGCGGAAATGCGGACCAGCCCGAACTACATGCACACCTATCCGCTGCTCTTCGCGCTCTCCACCCGGCACGCCGCGGTCGAGGCGGGCCTTGGTATTTTGGGCAAGAGCCGCTTGCTTCTCACCAACCGCTTCGGTCCACGCCAACGGCTGGCCGCCGTGGTAACCGACGTCGAATTGCAGCCGGATCCGCCAGTCTCCGCCGAGGATGCCGAGCACCTATGCCCTGCGGCCTGCGTGGCCTGCATGCGCGCTTGCCCGGGCGAGGCGATTTCCAAAGAGGGGCTCGACTGGGCCAAGTGCAATACCGTTATCAAGCCGCACAATGGGTTGTACGGCTACTCGGCTTGCAGCGAGTGCATGGTCTCCTGTCCGACCAGCAGGCGCCGACCGGCGGGTTAGCTCAAATCTGATAGTCGTCGGGCTGCTCGCGAACCCTGAAGAACTCGCGGTGAACCAGCGAGCGAACCCGACTGAAGCTGTCGGTGGTCCGGTCACGCGGGCGGG
>Ga0302323_100000825_pt1 | contig 25139 bp, 21 predicted proteins | sample Fen_T0_3_FD_201950 | JGI IMG/M metagenome (GOLD analysis project Ga0302323, IMG submission 201950) | Peat permafrost microbial communities from Stordalen Mire near Abisko, Sweden - Fen_T0_3 | ecosystem: Environmental > Terrestrial > Soil > Wetlands > Permafrost | place: Sweden: Abisko...
GTGCAACCTTGTTGCCCGACTGGAAGGTGGCACAGTAAGTGGTGGAGTCGCTGTCGCCCGCGCGGTGGATCATGGCGCGGTTGCCAGTGAGAGGAGCTCCCGAGATGTTGAAGGTCACGCCGGTGTAGGCCGAGGCGTCGAACTGGGTGTTGGGCTCGGTCGCGTTCAGGCCGATCTGGACGCCCCAGTTGTTGTCGTAGTCAGTCTGCACTGGCGTTCCCGGCAGAGCGGGGATCGAACCGGTCATGCAGAGCTTGCCAGGGTCGTTCCAGGTGGTTGCGCTGGTGCAAGCCGCGGCCTTGGTGATCGCGGTCTTGTCTGTACCACACGTCGGATCGGTGAGAGTGTCCAGGGAGCCCAGGGCAACCCAGCCGGCGCCGGTCATGAGGCCCTTGGCGCTGCCCTGACAGAAACCAATGGTATCCGCAGGAACCGTGTCGCAAGCGCCGGTGGTGCCCGTGCTGCCGCCGGCAGATCCGCCGTTGCCGCTGCTACCGCCGTTGCCGGTGCTACCGCCGCTGCCGCCGCCGCCGGCGCAGGACGTCGTCATCGCCGAAAACACCATGGCCCCACCAAGGGCCAGGGCCGTAACCGTCAAACTAACCCGAACATTGAGAAATTTCCGTGCGTTCATTGTCACCCTCTCGTTTGGACTTCAGTCATTCAACAACAGGCCGGGGCAGGATGGGAAGATTTGTGTAAAAAAACAAGTTCCTTTGCCATGCGCAACGCTTCACCTGTCCTAACGTAACGCAGTGAGCCTATAATTTGTTCAGGACGCCCTGTTCATAGGCCTGGCAGTCGCTGACTTCGCCGACGGTGACATCAAGAACTTCCATGGTGCGCGGGTTGACCACGATGTTCAGGGGCACGTAGTTGACCGAGAAGTACTGCCCCAGCTGGGCGCCCTGCCCGTCCACCAGAACGGGGAAGGTCAGGTTGTGATCGCCCACCCACTTTTGCAGCTCGGTCCAACTTGGGGCCGCGTTGCCATAGCCCAGCATGGCGATCTGAACCACGGCCACGCGATGGTCGGCTTGCCAGGCCGGTAGGGTCGACAAGTTGTTGGTTTCGTTGTTGCAGTGCGGGCACCACATAAAGATCCCGATGACGTGCAGTAGATCGTAGCGGGCGCCGGTCGGGTCGTAGTACTCGGCCATGGACACCACCGCGGGCGTATCCTTGGTGGCCGCCGAGCGCACGCCTTCGAGGGTAAGATTGGGAAAAATCTGGCCCGCCTTGGTGGCGGTGCGTGGCTGGCCCCCGATATTTTCAGTCGGATAGGCGACGCCCTCGGGATTGACGACCCCGCCGGACAGGTCGGCATCGGGCATGGGCACATACAGCATGCCGCCCGCACTGTCCGAGCAGCTCGTCCACAGCCCAGCCAGGGCGGCCAGGGTTGCAACCTGAAGCAATCGCATGCGGCGAAAGATAATGTGAAAGAAGGATCTCTGCCTACCAATCTCGACTCTTTGCGCGGGCGGTTGGGAATACGGCGAGGCAAGTTGGGGTTGTAAGGTCGCTCGGTTTGTCGTTTCCTACGCCCCCACAGGAGATCAGATGGACGTTCGCGTTATCAATGAAATGGTTCAGCAGCAGTCAGCCTTCGTGGACAACCTCTCGGCCGAGGTGGGCAAGGTCATCGTGGGCCAGAAGCCCATGGTCGACCGCATCCTTATCGGTTTGCTGACCGGCGGCCACGTGCTGCTGGAAGGCGTGCCTGGCCTGGCCAAGACCCTGACGGTCAAGACCCTGGCCGATGCGCTTTCCATGAAGTTCTCGCGCGTGCAGTTCACGCCCGACCTTTTGCCCGCGGACATCACCGGCACCGTCATCTACAACCAGGCCAAGAGCGAGTTCATCGCCAAGAAGGGGCCGATCTTCGCCAATCTGGTATTGGCCGATGAAATCAACCGCGCCCCGGCCAAGGTGCAGTCGGCCCTGCTGGAAGCCATGCAGGAGCGGCAGGTGACCATCGGCGACACCACGCACACCCTGCCCGATCCCTTCCTGGTCATGGCAACGCAGAACCCCATCGAGCAGGAAGGCACCTACGCCCTGCCCGAGGCGCAGCTGGACCGCTTCATGTTGATGGTCAAGGTCGGCTACCCCAGCAAGGAAGACGAACGCACCATCATGGATCGCATGACCACCGGCCTGTCGGTCAAGGCCAGCCCGGTAGCCACGCCGGAACAGATCTCGCACGCGCGCTCGGTGATTAACCAAATCTATATCGACGAGAAGATCCGCGACTACATCATCAACCTGGTGCAGGCCACGCGCGATCCCAAGGCCTACGGCATGGCCGACATGGCGGACTACATCGAATACGGCGCCAGCCCGCGCGCATCGATCTATCTGAACATGGCGGCGCGCGCCCACGCCTTCCTGCGCCGCCGCGGCTACGTCACGCCCGAGGACATCAAGGCCATCGGCGCCGACGTTTTGCGCCACCGCGTGATCCTGACCTACGAAGCCGAGGCCGAGGAAATCACCTCCGAGCAAGTGGTGCGCAAGTTGTTCGACCACGTCGAAGTGCCGTAGATGAACGATCGGGATTCGAGGATATCGTTCCCTCGCCCCGCGCTAGCGGGGAGAGGGCTAGGGAGAGGGGCCGCCACTTTCCCCTCACCCCAACCCTCTCCCCACGCAGACGCGGGGAGAGGGGGACAATCTGTGCCCTCAAATCAAGGTCGGCCACTTAGAACCATCTCACCATCAGACCCCGAAGTTCCCCCATGCTAACCCGCGAGCTCCTTCGCAAAATCCGCAAGATCGAGATCGTCACCCAGCGCCTGGTGCGCGACCGGATGGCGGGGCAGTACCATTCCGTGTTCAAGGGCTCGGGCATCGCCTTTTCGGAAGTGCGCCAGTACATCCCCGGCGACGACATCCGCCTCATCGACTGGAACGTGTCGGCGCGCATGAACGGGCCGTACGTGAAGCTGTTCGTGGAAGAGCGCGAGATGACCGTGCTCTTGCTGGTAGACATGTCGGCTTCGGGGCAATTCGGCTCGGCCACCGAGGAAAAGCGCGAGCTGGCGGCCGAGCTGGCCGCGGTGGTGGCCTTTTCCGCCATCAAGAACAGCGACCGCGTAGGCCTGATCATTTTCACCGACGAGGTCGAGCGCTTCGTGCCTCCCAAGAAGGGCAAGAAGCACGTGCTGCGCGTGATCAGCGAGATTCTGTCATTCTCGCCGAAATCGCCACGCACGGATCTGGCGGTGGGGCTGGATTTCCTGGGCCGCATCGCCAACCACAAATCGGTGGCGTTCTTGGTCTCGGACTTCCTGGCGCCGCTGGCAAGCTACGAGCGCACCCTGCGCATCGCCTCGCGCAAGCACGATGTGGTGCCGGTGGTGGTGTCCGATCCGCTGGAGGAACAACTGCCCAAGGTCGGCATCATCGACCTTCTCGATCCCGAGACCGGCGAGCTGGTGGCGTTCGATACCTCCGGGCCCGAGGCGCGCGTCTTCGCCGCCGAAAGCCAGCGCCAGCGTGCATCCCGCGAGGCCCTGTTCCGCCGGCTGTCGCTGGATGGTATCGCGGTGTCCACCGACCGGCCCTACTTGCCCGCCCTGACCAGCTTCTTCGAGGCGCGGGCGCGGAGGATGCGCCATTGAGTCCGACCCTGCTTCTCGCCCTGCTCGCCGTCGCGCCCATGGACGCCGGGAACTCGACCGTGCAGTCCGCAGATGCCCCAACGGTGGCCGTGCGCACCGACAAGGCGCAAGCCCACGTGGGCGACGCCATCGCGTTTTCCATCACCTCCGTCGGGCCGCGCGCCATGCCCGTGGTCCTGCCGGCCAATCTCGACCTGGAAAAGTTTTCGGAGCTCTCGCGCACGCTGGAAGAAAAAGACCTGGGCGACGGCAAAATGCGCCGCGAGTTCAATCTGAGCATTGCCGCCTATGAACCAGGCAGCTTCGAGATTCCATCGGTCGAGCTGACCTACTTCGGCGCCGACGGCAGCGTGAAAAGCGTGCACACGCAGGCCCTGCCCTTCACCATCACCAGCCTCATCGCCAACGAGCCCGAGCCCAAGCTCAAGGAAAACGCCGAATCGTTGCCCGTGCGCCAGCGCGACTACCTAGTCGTCTACATCGCGGGCGGCCTGGTGGCGGCGGCCATCGGCGCGATGATCGCGCTGCTGGTTCGGCGCCGCCTGCGCGCGCGCAAACCGGCCGCCCCCGCTGTGCCACCGCGCCCGGCCCACGAAGTGGCCATGGAAAAGCTCGACCGCCTGGGTGGCCTGCTGGCCGAGGGCGGCGATCTGCGCCCGTTCTATTACGAACTGTCCGAGGCCATCCGCGAATACCTGGGCGGGCGCTTCGGTTTCGAGTCGCTGGAAATGACCACCGAAGAATTGGTCGCGGCCATGCGCCGCGTGCCTCTCGACAACGCGCGCGGCGTGGTAGGCAGCGAGATCGAGGGCTGGTTGTCGGGCTGCGATTTGGTGAAGTTCGCCAAGGTTTCGCCGTCGAATGAGCAGGCGCGCGGGGCGCTGGAAACCGCCATCCGCATGGTGGCGGCCACGCGCCCCCAGTTGGAACCGCTGCCGCCCGCCGCCGTGGAGGCCGCCCGTGCCTAGTCCAGTCATTCACGCGCGCGGGGAAATTCCTTACCGATTGCTTGCGGCCCTGTTCGTCCCGGCCGCGCTGATCTACGTCTGGATTTTCCGCGGACTTATCACGTTTCGCTTCGGCCACCCGCTCTTGATCGCCGCCGTGCCCGTGGTGCTCTTGCTCGCCATCTGGTTCGGCATCCGGCGCGCACGACCGGCCTTTCTGGTGTATTCACGCGCCAGCGAGATCGGAAGGCAGCGGGCCGGCCTGATCGCGCGTCTGCGCGACCTGCCCGTGGCCCTGCGCCTGTTCGCGCTTGCCCTGCTCGGCCTGGCCCTGGCCCGCCCGCAGACCTCCACCCGCGAGGACAATCTGGAATTGGAGGGCATCGACATCGTGGTCACCCTCGACATGTCGGGCTCGATGGAAGAGCGCGACCTGGTTCCCAATCGTCTGGAAGCGGCCAAGGCCGTGATCGCGGACTTCGTGCGCCGCCGGCCGAGCGACCGCATTGGATTGGTCATCTTCGGCCGCGAGGCCTACACCTACGCGCCGCTGACCCTCGACCACGGCACGCTCCTGCGCATGGTCGCCGATTTGAAATCGGGCATCGTCGATGGCCGCGGCACCGCCATCGGCAACGGCCTGGGCGTGGCCCTGGCCCGCCTGCGCAAATCCGAGGCGCGCTCGAAGGTGGTCATCCTGCTCACCGACGGCGACAACAACGCAGGCAACATCTCGCCCATCCAGGCCGCCACCTTCGCCCAAAAACTGGGCGTGAAGATCTACACCATTCTGGCCGGCGCGGGCGGCAGTGCCGCCGAGGACGACGACGCGCAAGGCGGGCGCCAGCGCTATCCCGTGAATCCCAAGTTGCTCGATGAGATCGCCTCCATGACCGGCGGGTCGCCCTACCTGGCCACCGACACGGGCGCGCTGGTCAAGCGTTTCCAGAGTATTCTCGAGGATCTAGAAAAGTCGCGCATCAAGGATCGCGGTGTGCTGTGGGCCGAGCTCTATCCAAGCTTCCTGTGGCCGGCCTTGGCGGCGCTGGTCCTGGAGATGCTGCTGCGCCTGGGCCGTCTGCGGAGGTTGCCATGAGACTGGCCCATCCCCATCTCCTCTGGCTGCTCTTGTTGGTGCCCGTCGCGGTGCTTGCCTACGGCATCGCTTTCGCGGCCCGGCGGCGTGCGCTTCGGCGCCTGGGCAATCCCGTGCTTATTGCGCGCATGTCTGCCGCCACCTCGGTGCCACGCAAGGTGGCCCGCGCGGCGCTTTTGTGCCTGGCGGTCGGACTCATGGGTATGGCCCTGGCGCGGCCGCAGGCGGGGGGACGGGCCCACCTGGAAAAGCAACGCGGGATCGACATCATCGTGGCGCTTGATTTCTCCAAGTCGATGCTGGCCAAGGATATCTATCCCTCGCGCCTCGAACGGGCCAAGCGCGAGTTGGAACGCCTGATGGATCGCCTGTCGGGCGACCGCGTAGGACTGGTGGCCTTCGCGGGCGAAACCCTGACCTACCCACCCACCACCGACTATGATGCGGTGAAGCTGTTCTGGCGCGATCTATCGCCCGCGGACATGCCGGTGGGCGGCACCGCCATCGGCCGCGCCTTGATGAGCGGCATCGACATGCTCTCGCGCCTGCGCCAAAGCGGCGGTGCCACCCGCGACCAGGTCATTCTGCTTCTCACCGACGGTGAAGACACCGAAAGCGAGCCCCTCGAAGCGGCCGACCAGGCGGCCAAGCTGGCCATCAAGGTGTTTGCTGTGGGCATCGGCTCGCGTTCGGGTGAGCTGGTGCCCGAGCTCGGTGAAAACGAGCAGGCGGCGGGCTACATCAAGGACAAGGACGGCAAGTACGTCACCTCGCGGCTCGACGAGGACATGCTGTCCAAGATCGCGGCCAAGACCGGCGGCGGCTATTTGCGCGCCGATGCCCAGCACTTCGGCGTGGAGGCCATCGAGGCCGCGCTGGCCGGCCTCAAGCGCACGGAAAGCGATACTCGACTGGTCAAGCAGTACGACGAGGTCTTCGAGTACTTGCTCTTGCCCGCCCTGCTGCTGCTGCTCATCGAGGCCTGCATGGGCGAAAGGCGGCGCGAGCGCAAGAAAGCAGGAAAACAGGGGAGCGCAATAGACGGCGCACAGGCCGCCACCGTGCTGATGCTCTTTCTGCCCTTGGTTCCCTTCTTGGGCGCGTGGAATCCCATCGAACGCAACAACCGTGCGGTCGAGAGCGGCAACGCCAGCATGAAGAGCGGCAAGGCCGAGGAGGCGCTGGCCGACTACGACAAGGCCGTGGCCGAGCTGCCGAACGATGCGGGTGCGCACTTCAACCGCGGCAACGCGCTGTTCGCCCTGTCGCGCTTCGAAGAGGCGTCCGCCGAATTCCTGCGCGCCACGCAGGCCAGCGAGCCCAATCTCAAGGCTTCGGCCTTCTACAACCTGGCCAACAGCTACTTCAAGAACGACAAGTACGCCGAGGCCATCGCCGCCTACCGCCACGCACTGGGATTGGACCCGTCGAATAGCCGCGCCAAGTGGAACCTGGAACTGGCCCAGCAAAAGAAGAAGGAAGAGGACAAAAAGAAAGAGGACGACAAGAACAAGGACGACAAGAAGGACCAAGACAAGAAGGACGACAAGAAGGACCAAGACAAGAAGGACGACAAGAAGGACCAAGACAAGAAGGACGACAAGAAGGACCAAGACAAGAAGGACGACAAGAAGGACCAAGACAAGAAAGACGACAAGAAAGACCAGCAGCAGCAGCAGCAGCAGCAGCAGCAGCAGCAGCAGCAGCAGCAGGACAAGAAGGACGACAAGAAGGACCAAGACAAGAAGGACGACAAGAAGGACCAAGACAAGAAAGACGACAAGAAAGACCAGCAGCAGCAGCAGCAGCAGCAGCAGCAGCAGCAGCAGCAGCAGCAGCAGGACAAGAAGGATCAGACACCGCCTCCGGCAAAGGATGACAAGGCGCCCGAAATGCGCGAGATCGATGCCGTGCTGGACAACTTGGAGCACAGCCCGAAGGATCTTGAGAAGATGCGCGCCCGCCTGCGCGCCGTCCGTCGTGCGCCGCCAGCCAAAGACTGGTAGACGAAGGGGTTCAAGATGCGCGCGCTGACCTGTCTCGTTGCTACCGGCACCCTGCTCGTGGCCGCCACGGCGTGGGGCCAAGCGCCCTCGTTCACGGCGCGCCTCGGCCGCAACCCGGTCGGGGTGGGTGAAGCCTTCCCGTTCGAGATCAATCTCTCCGTGGACAATGCCCCGATGGAGGACTACCGGCCGCCGGACTTCCGCGGCTTTCGCATCGTGGCCCAGCAGCCCAGCCAGTCCACGCAGATCCAGATGGGCGGCGGCGGCGGGTTCATGCGCCAGACCTACACTTGGCACTACCAGCTGGTCGCGCTCCAGAAGGGCAAGCTGACCATCGCCCCGGCCAGTGTGCGCGTCGACGGCCGCGAGCTGCGCACCGAAAAAGTCACGGTCACCGTGGTCGATAGCGGGCAGGCGCAGCCGGCCCCTCAACAGCGACAGCAACCCGGACGTGGCATTCCAGGATTTCCAGGCGCCAACTTCTTCTTCCCGGATCTCGTCGAACCCGACCCCGAGCCAGCACCCGCGCCAGAACCGGCCAAGCCAGCTGGCCGGCGCAATTTCCTGCGTGCGGTCCCAAGCAAGACCAAGGCCTTCGCCGGTGAGCAGATCGCGGTGGAATGGCAGATGTACCTGACCGAGCGCCAGAACAACTACGCCCCCACCAAGGAGCCGCGCACCGACGGTTTCTGGGCCGAGGAGCTGGAGGTTCCGCAAAACCGCGGCGGGCTCAGCCTATCCGAGCAAGTCCTGGAAGGACGCGTGTATCTCTTCGCGCCGCTCATGCGCAAGGCCCTGTTCGGCCTCCATCCCGGCAAATACACCATCACGTCGCTCGAAGCCGACATCTCGCGCGTGGATTTCTTCGGCGCCACCGTGAAGAGCGAGCACCTCAAGGCGGACCCAGTCACCATCGAGATCGTGCCCCTGCCGGCGGGCGCGCCCGCGGGTTTCGATCCTTCCGCGGTGGGTCGCTTCTCGATCGCCGCCGAGGTCGACCGCAATCAAGTCCAGGTGGGGGATGCCATCACGCTCAAACTACGCCTCGACGGCCAGGGCAATCTACGCAAGATCGGCCTGCCCGCCATGCCTCGTCTCGACGGCTGGAAGATCTACGAGCCCAAGCTGAACGTACAGATGAACCGCGGCGACGTGATCGGTGGCAGCAAGACCGCCGAGTACTTGCTCCTGCCCGAACGGCCGGGCCAGACCACCCTGCCCGCCTTTTCGTTCAGCTATTTCGACACGCAAAAAGCCGCCTATGCCACGGTGAAGACCGAGCCGCTCCAGCTCACCGTCACGGGCGAGGCCGCGCCCGCCCAGGGACCGCGCGCCACCGCGCCGGTGGCCACGCCGGCGTCCTCGGGCAGTGAGAACCTGCTCGCCCTCGACGTGCGCCCCCTGCGCAGCCGACCGTCCCTGCGCCGCGATCTCGGCTCCGCGCTCTACCATTCGCCAGCCCTGCTCGGCGTGGCCATCGCGCCGCCGCTGCTGCTCGGGCTCCTCAGCCTGCTCGGACTGGCACGCGCCCGGCTTGGCCAAGAAACCGAGGGCAAGCGCCGGCGCAAGCTGCGCCGCTCGGCCAATCGCCGCTTGCGCACCGCCACCGCCCACCTTCGCGAAGGCCGCCTGGCCCCTTCACTGGGCGAGATCGAACGCGTGCTGACCGAGTTCCTCACCGGCAAGGTGGGCCGCGCGGTGACCGGCATGTCGCGCGAAGAATTGCGCGCAGCCCTGGGCCGCCTCGGGGGCGGAGCCGACCTGACCGAGAGCACGGTATCCGCCCTCGATACCTGCGACCGCGCCCGCTTCGCCCCTGGCAGCATCAACCCCGAAGAGGCCAGCCGAGCCATCGACCACGCCGGCGAGATCATCGAGGCTTTCGAGAAATTGCAGTCGAACGCGGGAGGCGCGGCGTGAGTCTTCGGCGGGTTGCCAGCGCGACTGTGCTGTGCGCGACGCTTGCCGCCTTCGCGCCAACGGCCCGTGCCGACTTCCTCGACCAGGCCTGGAAGCGCGGCAACGAAGCGCACCTGCGCGGCGACTACGCCGGCGCGGTCGCGGCTTACGAGCAGCTCGACAAGCAGCGCGTGGTTTCCGCCGATCTCTACTACAACCTGGGCGTCACCTACTTTCGCCAGGGACACCTGGGCCACGCCATCTGGGCCTTCGAGCGCGCGCTGGTGGTTGCGCCCGACGACGAGGACGCGCGCTTCAATATGCTCCAGGCGCGCAAACTGGCCGACCAGCGCGCCCACGACAAGCTGGAAGGCGCCGAGCGCGAGGCCTTGTGGACCCGTCTGGTCACCTTCTTCAGTCCGTCGACGGAAGTTTGGCTGTTCTGTGGCCTCTACCTCGGGTGCTTTGCCCTGCTTTTCGTGCGCCGGCGCATGGCCGAGGATTCGCGTCTGGCCGTCACCACGGCCGCGGCGGTCCTGGGCTCGGCCGCACTGCTGGCCGGCGCGCTTCTGCTTGGCCGCATGAACCTGGACCGCATCCCCTACGCCGTCGTGCTGCCCGATACCGTGGCGGTCAAGGAGGGCGCGGACACCAATTTCCGCACCAGCTTCGAGGTGCATGGCGGCCTGCGCGTGCGCGTGCTCGACCGCGACCAGGACTGGGTGCGCGTGCGCCTGGCCAATGGCCTCGAAGGTTTCGTGCGCACCGAGGATCTGGGGCTGCTGTGAACCTGCGCTTCTCGCGGCGGCTGGCCTGGGGCGCGCAGGAGAACCAGCTGGCCCGCGCCGAGTCCGAGCGCCGGGCAAGCGGGCTGGGTTTCTTCGACCTGACCCTGTCCAATCCCACGCAGGCCGGGCTGCCTTACCCGGCTGCGGCCATCGCGCAGGCCTTCGCCGATCCCGCAGCCGCACTCTACCAGCCCTCGCCCAGTGGACTCTTGCAGGCGCGCGCGGCGGTGGCCGCGGACTACGCCCGGCGCGGCGCTGTTGTCGATCCTGGCGACATCTTGCTCACCTCCAGCTCCAGCGAATCCTACGCCCTGCTCTTCAAGCTGCTCGGCAATCCGGGTCAAGCCGTCCTGGTTCCCGAACCGAGCTATCCGCTGTTCGACTACCTGGCCCAGCTCGAAGGCCTGGTGCCGCGGCCGTATCGCTTGGCCTTCGACGGGCGCTGGCACGTCGACTTTCAAAGCCTGGATTTCACCGACGTGGCCGCCGTGGTCGTGGTCAGTCCCAACAATCCGACGGGTTCCTATCTTGGCGCCGAGGATTGTGATCGCCTGACGACGCTGGCGGCAGAGCATGGCCTGGCCATCATTGCCGACGAGGTCTTTGCCGACTTCCCTATCGCGCCCGCGGCCGATGCCGTGGTGGCGCTGGCGGGACGGCCGGGCCCGGCGTTGACCTTTTCGCTGGGCGGCCTTTCCAAAGCCAGCGGCCTGCCGCAAATGAAGCTGGGCTGGATCGCTGCCAGCGGTCCGCGCGAACGGGTCAGTCCCGCCCTGGCCAACCTGGAACTGGTGGCCGACACCTATCTGTCGGTCGGCACGCCCGTGCAATTGGCCCTGCCCAGGTTGCTTGAGCTCGGCGCCGGCATCCGCCAGGCGATTCACGAGCGCGTCCTGCACAATCGCCGATCCCTGGCCAGCCGCATCGATGCGCATTCGCCCTGCACCCTGCTGCCCGCCGAAGCGGGCTGGTCTGCCATCTTGCGCGTGCCCGAGATCATGAGCGACGAAGACTGGGCTCTGCGCCTGCTGTGCGACAGCGGCGTGCTGGTCCAACCCGGCTACTTCTTCGACATGCACCTGGGCGCCACGCTGGTGCTCAGCTTGCTGACACCGCCCGAAACCTTCGACCAAGGCGTCGCCCACATCTTGGCGGCAGCCGGACGCGGGTAGTGAGCCTGCCAGGCCACGCCAGCTTTCTGCCGTCCCGAGGTTGACGTTACCCATTTCATCGCGCATCCTCCGCGCGCTGCGGGCCTCGACGAGCGTGTCCTGCTGCAATACCCCAAGCAATTCGAAGAAGGACCGGACATGAAGCGCGAGGACTGCATTTGTTATAGTGGCGCGGCCAATGGCGCCGAGGCGGAATTCGGCGCGGCGGCCGAGCGCTACGGCATCGACGAGGTGAACTTCACCTTCGAGGGTCACAGCAACGCCCGCGAGCGCGGCCTGCGCGTCCTCACCAAGGCCGAGCTGCGCCACGGCGATGTTAGCCTGGGCTATCTCAGCAAGCTCATGCACCGCAAGTATCCCGACACGCCCATGTTCCGCAAAGTCCTGCAGACCATCTGGCACCAGGTCGACAACGGGCAAGAGATCTTCGTGGTCGGCAAGATCAACCCGGACGACACCGTCACGGGTGGCACCGGCATCGCGGCCGAGTACGCCAAGCTTTTCAATCGGCCGGTGTACGTGTTCGATCAGGTTCGTTCGGCATGGTTTCGCTGGAATGGCGAAACCTGGGAGACCACCGTCGAGCCGCAAATTCGCCAGCCGCTCTTCTGCGGCACGGGCACGCGCTTCCTAGAGCCGAACGGCCGCGCCGCCATCGAAGCCCTGTTTGCCCGCAGCTTCGGCTAGTAGCTACGGCAGAGCATTCCCTCAGGGCTGGCCCAGTGCCTGCAGAAGCCGGGCACGCGCCGTTGCGAGGTTGAACACGGCCTGCACCTCCTGGCCGGCCGCGGCGGTCAGTGCCACCTGCGAATCGCCAAGCTCGATGATGCTGCCAACGCCGGCCTGGTAGCGGCCCTCGGCCAGATTCAGGCGCACGCGGGCGTTGACGGCGGCCTCGTGCGTGGCCTCGATGGCCGCCTTGGCCGCGTGCACGCCCAGGCGCGCTTGCTCGATGTCGGCCCGCACCTGCTGACGCGAAAGCTCGTACTGGGCACGCAGCACGGCCGTTGTCGCGCGCGCCTCACGCATCTGCGCGTCGGTAATGCCACCGCCGAAGATCTGCCAGTTGAGGGAGAGAAGCCCGCGAAAACCCCAGTTCATGCTGTCCAGGGCCGGGCCCGATTCGGAAAGCCCTGCGCTGGCGTTGAGCGACGGTGCGTAGCTGCCTTTGATACTCCCCGTGGTCAAATCCTGCGCATCGATCTGGCGGGCCAACGACTGCAGATCCGGACGCGCCTTGAGGGCAATCGGTAGAAGACCGTCGGTGCCACCGTCTTCCGCCGGCACCTCATTGGCAAGCGGATCGACCACGTCGTAGTCGGTACCACGCTCCACGCCCATGGCCTGGTTGAGAAGTGCCTTGCCGGTATCATAGGCGACCTGCTGGTTGATGAGTTGCACCTTGGCATTCGCACGATCGGTGCGCGCTTGGGCGAGATCGATCTCAGGTCGCGTACCAGCCTCGACGAAACCCTGAATCTGCCGCAGGTGCGCTTCTTGGTTCATGAGGGTTTCTTCCGCCACCTTGAGCAGTGCCCTTGCCGCCGCCGCCGTGTAATAGGCGGTACGCAGGTTGAAGGCCACCTGAACGACTTGATTCCGTTCATTCTCTTCCTGCGAGCGAAGCGTTGCCTTGGACGCATTCCACCTTCCAGTGGCTTGCCCGAAATCGTAGATAAGCTCGCTGGCGTTGAGACCCGCGCTGTATGCGTTGGATGACGAGATACCCGCCACAGGGGTACCGCTTGAAGTTGTCGTGCTGAAGCTCCCGGTTGTGCGCGCGTAGGATGCGTTGCCAGTGACTTGCGGCAGCAGCGGCGCCTTGGCTTCGGCGACCTTGGCCTGCGAAACCTCCGTCTGTGCCCGGGATGCGTGCAGTTGCGGATGGTTCGCCCGCGCCAGGCGCAGGGCCTCGTCGAGGGTGAGCACGTCGGGTTCGGCGGCACGCGCTTGACTGGCGATCGCGCAAACCAAGAGCAGCGGCAGAAGCAGTCGTTTCATTCGAACCTCAGGGCATCGATGGGATCTAGGCGAGCGGCCTTCTGGGCGGGATACAGCCCGAAGATCACGCCGACCACTCCAGAGAAGATGACCGCGATGACGATGATGTCCACGCGGATCAGAATGGGCCATCCCAGGACTCCTGCCAGCCACCTGGCACCGAAGATTCCCAGCAGAACCCCGATGATTCCGCCGAACGAGGACAGAGTCAGCGCCTCGACCAGGAACTGCGCAAGCACGTCGCGCGGCCGCGCCCCCACGGCCATGCGAATGCCGATCTCGCGCGTCCGCTCAGTCACACTGACCAGCATGATGTTCATGATACCGATGCCACCCACCAAGAGCGATACGGCGGCGATGCTGGCCAGCAGGTTGGTGAAAGTGTTGACGCCTTCCTGCTGCGCGGTTGCCATCTCGGTCATGTTGCGGATGGAAAAGTCGTCGTCGCCGCCGATGGGAATGTGGTGCCGGTCGCGCAGCAAGTTCGAAATCTGCTTTTCCGCACGCGAGACATCCTCGCTGCTGTTGGCGCTGACCATGATGATGCCAGGGATGAACTTCTGCAGTCCGCCTTGAATCTTCGCCTGAAACGTCGAATAAGGCATGAAGACCACGTCGTCTTGATCCTGGCCCATGGCCGATTGCCCCTTGCGTGCCGCCACGCCCACCACCTGGAAGGGAAAGTTCTTGATGCGAACGGTTTGCCCTACGGGATCGGCGCTCGGACCATAGATCTTCTCGACCACGGTTTGGCCGAGCACGACCACCTTGGTGCCGCCCTCGACATCCGACTGGGTGATCCCGCTTCCAATCGCCACTGGCCAGTCCTTGATCAAGAAGAACTCGGGCGAGACGCCATTGATGCTGGTGCCCCAGTTCTGATCCTCGCTGATCACCGAGGCGTTCGAACGCAGTTGTGGGGCGGCGTAGCGAACGGCGCTGGATTCGGCGCGCATGGCTTTGAGATCCTCCCAGGTCAGGGTCGGCATGCTGCCGAACCCCCCCCGCGCCCCACCCGAGGTGGTGCTGCCGGATAGAACGATAAGCATGTTGGAGCCCATGGAGGCGAAGGCCTCGGACACGCGCGCCTTGGCGCCCTCGCCGATGGCCACCATGGCGATGACCGCCGACACGCCGATGATCACGCCCAACGTGGTGAGGAACGAGCGCATCTTGTTGCGCAGGAGCGCCCGGATGGCGACGCGCAGGACTTGAATTGGATTCATGGGAGCCCCGCTGCTGCCGCTTCGGCTGCGGCCGCCACCACGTCGGCCACCATGGGTGGTTGCTGCCGGTCGGTTTGCACGCGGCCGTCGCGCATGACCACCACACGCGAGGCATAGCGTGCGATGTCCGGCTCGTGGGTCACCAGCAGCAGCGTGATGCCACTGCGGCCAAGTTCCTGGAACAAGGCCATGATCTCCACGCTGGTGCGCGAGTCCAGGTTGCCAGTAGGCTCGTCGGCGACCATGAGGTGGGGTTTGCTGACAAGAGCACGCGCGATGGCGACCCGCTGTTGTTGGCCGCCTGACATCTGGTTGGAATGGTGGTGGATGCGGTCGCCCAGCCCCACGCGCTCCAGCGCCTCGCGGGCGCGCTTGTGGCGCTCGCGCCCGGAGACACCAGCGTAGAGCAGTGGCAGTTCCACGTTTTCGATGGCGCTCGTACGCGACAGCAGATTGAAGCTTTGAAACACGAATCCCAAAGTGCGGTTGCGCAGTCGGGCCAGGGCGTTGCGGTCGAGCGTCGAGACCTCCTCGCCCACCAGATGGTACGAGCCCGACGTCGGCCGATCCAGGCACCCCAGGATGTTCATGAGGGTGGACTTGCCCGAGCCCGATGGGCCCATCACCGCCACCGATTCTCCCTCGGAGATGGTCAGCGAAACGTCGCGCAGGGCGTGCACCTCCACGTCCCCCATCCGGTAGACCTTCGAGATATGCTCGACCTCGATGAGCCGATTTGCCATGGCCGCACCTAGAAGGGACGACGGCCCGGACCGCCGGGAGGAGCGCCTGGCAAGGTCGGCGTGGACGACTTGGCGGCATCCGTCAGCGTGGCATCGGTGAGAACCAGGTCGCCTTCCGCCAGCGGGCCCTCCACCACTTCGGTCTTGCTGCCGTCCGAGGTACCGGTCTTTACGCGGGTCGAGCTTGGTAGGCCGCCTTTCAGCACCCAGACCAATTTGCGATCCGGCGCATCGTCGGTGCCTGCGGACGGTCCGCCGCCCGCGCCAGCATGCTGGCGACTGCCCATACCACCTGCTGCCTTGGCGCCGCCGCCCGCCTGACCCTTGGCGCCTTCCGCACCGTCGCCACCGCGCGCGCGCTTGGGCGGTTCCATCTTGAGCGCGGCGAACACCTCGTTGCTCGGACGAAAGCGCAGGGCTGCGTTGGGGATGCGCAACACGTCCTCGCGGTTGGCAAAGACGAAGTTCACGTTGGCGGTCATGCCAGGCCGCAGTTTCAATTCCGAATTGTCCACGTCGATCACGGCGTCGTAGGTGACCACGTTCTGCAGGGTCTGGGCCGCGTTCCTGATCTGGCGCACCTTGCCCTTGAAGCGTTCGCCCGGGTAGGCGTCCACCACGAAGGTCGCGTCCATGCCCGCGGTCAGCTTGCCCACGTCGGCCTCGGCCACGCTGGTATCGACCTGCATCTTGCGCAAGTCCTCGGCGATGACGAAGATGGTCGGCGCGGCCAGCGACGCCGCCACGGTCTGGCCAACGTCCACGCTGCGCGAGATGACGACACCGTCGGTGGGCGAGATGATGTTGGTGTACGCCAGGTTGACCCTGGCCTGGTTGAGCGCGGCCTTGGCCTGCGCGAGGTTGCCGGCATTGACGGCCACCTGGGCTTTCGCCGCCTCCAGGTTGGATTTGGCGGTATCGAAATCCGCGGGCGCCACCAGCTTGCGTTCGGCCAGATTCTGCTGGCGCTTGAAGTCGATCTCGGCCTGGTTGGCCATGACCTTGGCCTTGAGCAAGGTACCCTCGGCAGCGGCGAAATTGGCGCGCGCCTGTTCCAGCGACGCCTGGAAGAGCTGCGGATCGATCTTGGCGATGATCTGCCCCTTCTTCACTGGCGAGTTGAAATCGACGAAGAGCTGCTGCACGCGGCCCGAGACCTGGCTGCCCACCTGCACGGTGACCAGCGCGGACAGGATGCCGGTGGCCGTGACCCGAGCGACGATACGGCCACGATCAACCGCCGCGGTCTCCCACTGAACCGGTGGCCTGGCGGCCCTGCGCTTGAGCAAGGTATTCGTGGCCACAGCCGCAACGGCGAGGAGAACGACCACCCCCCAGAGCGTCTTTGATTTCAACAATCTCATGTCTTGTCTCGGTAGCTATCACTCGACTTGTTTTTCGCCAACCTCTTCCGGCCGGGCTTGGCCGACAGAGTGGCGCGATGGAACCATGGCAAAGCAAGCCACGTGCCGCCACGGTCAAGTCCAGGATTGGCCGCCCGTACCTTCCAACTCATGCGGATTTGGCAGTAGCCGCTGCGGCTTCCGCTACCAGCGCTCTTTGTGTACGAGATCCTCCAACCGCTTGCGCGCGAAGGGGCGCGGCACCGCATTGGGAAACCCCAGCGGCGTCATGGCGATCACCCGAACCTCAGGCGGGATGCCCAGGATCTCCCTGGTCTTACCTTCGTCGAAGTTGCACACCCAGCAGGTGGCCAGCCCCTCCTCGGTGGCGGCCAGGATGATGTGGTCCATGACGATGCCCATGTCGATCTCGGCGGCATTGAAGCCGTCGGCGCGCTGCCAGGCCTTGGCCGGCTCCACGCAGCCGACCAGAATGACCGGCGCGGTGTAGAACCACTCGCGAACGTAGACGGTCTTCATGCGCGCCCGGATTTCCGGGTCGGTCACGACGATCAGGTGAAAGGGTTGCAAGTTGGCTGCCGTGGGTGCAATCCGGCCGGCCCCGAGCACGCGATATAGAACATCTTCGGCGATCGGATCCGATTTGTAACCGCGCAGACTGCGGCGCACTCGAATCAGCTCCTGGAAGTCCATGGCCAGACTTTCCTCGCTTGTCCGAGGAGAATCAAGTGGAGAGGTGGAGAGTCGCTACTTCGGACCGGCGCCGCTTTGGATGGCCGCCTGCAAACCCGAGGTCGCGTCCGGCGTGTAGGAATACGGGGGCGTGGTGAAGGGCGTTCCGCCGCCGCCCGTGGACTGCGTGCCACTGGTGCCAGAATAGAGATTGCCCTGGGCCGTGATGTAGGCCGTGCCCTGATCGCTGGTGCTATTGAATTGCTGGGGATTCTTCACCCCGACAAAGGCGTTGTTCTCGACGAGAATCTGGGACTGGATGCCGGCGCGCACGCAGTAGTTGCTGCTGGTCGAGGTGTAGAGATTGTTAAGGATGTGGTTCTTGCCGTAGCGCACGCGCGGCTGCCGTTCCACCACGTTGTCCGCCCACCAGTTGTGGTGCCATGTGATGTTCAGCTTGCCCGCGTCGCTGGTCACGCTGTCATCGCCCCCGACCAGGTTGCTGTAGCGGTGCCCCGCGGCGCCGGTTGAATCGCTGCCGCTGTTGTCTGTCCTCGCCGTGTAGTGGAACTTGGTCCACGACACGGTGACGAAGTCGGCACCGTTCGTGATGTCGAGGTTGCCGTCGGTGCCGTCGGAAATATCGCAGTGGTCGAACCAGATGTGGTTGGCGTTGTTCCCCACCGAGATGGCATCGTCGCCCGACGAGCAACCTTTCGAGGAATCGTAACTCGGGTCTTTGGAGCAGTCGCCGACCGCGTAGCCCACGATTTTGATGTTGCGAATGATGACATTGGTCGAGCCGCTCACCCCGACGTGGCCGTGGATCTCGGCACCGCACAGACCGGCGATGGTCTTGTTCGAGCCCACCGACAGGCTCCCGGCCGCCATCACGCCCTTCACGTAGATCACCGCGGCGGTGCTGCCTTTGGCGGCAGACTGCAATTCCGCCAGGGTGGTCACCGTGACTGGCGTCGCGCTGCCCCCGCCCGTGGTACTGCCCGATTGGGACGCCCAGCCAATAAGAGGACTCGGGTCTGGTGGCGCCGTGCAGTTGCCAGAGCTGGAGCCACCGGTCCCGGGGCTTCCACCCGTGCCGGCGCCGCCCGTGCCAGCCCCACCTGAGCCGCCTGCCCCAGTTCGGGCGTCCCCTGGATTGGCAACCTCGCTGCCTGTTCCAGCGTCGGTTGCCGCGCCAGCCGCGCCGCCCGTGCCGGCAGTCTTGCCGCCGGTTCCGGCGCCGCCCGTGCCAACCGTACTACCACCGCTGCCAAGCGCTCCCCCGGTCGCCACGCCACCCGTGCCGACTTTGCCGCCGGTTCCAGCGACCGTACCGCCGGTACTGGTGGTGGAGCCGCCGGCCGCGGTCGCGCCTCCGCTGCCCACGACACCGCCGGTTCCCTTCACGCCGCCCGAAGCCGCTGCGCCAGCCACGCCCCCGGTGGACGGAATCGAGCTATCAAGGTGGGCGCTCCCGGATTCGGTGCTGTTGCAACCGGCGAGAACACAAAAACAGGCGGCTACCACTGAGGATCTAAACATCTCGGCTCCTCTTTCCGGGGCAGTGCCTAACCAGCTGCAAACGGCTCAGGCAATTCGCAAGTCATGATCGACGATGCATTCAGGGCGACGGCGCCTACAAAGGCTCGTCGCGTCGGCACAGGCGCACTACTCCGGGGTGCTGTTGTCGGACCACTTATGCAGCATGGCTTTCCCGTTCGGGCCAATGCCGTCTCCGGCTTTGGCTGCTGGAGGCATCTTGTCGTTGTCCACATCGAACAAAATGGAAGCAATACGGTCACTCGCATCTTTGTACGCGTCGAGACTAAAGGACGCCCCGCGATTGGGCGGGGAGCCGTGGCAGACCAGACAATGATCCCTCAGGAGAGGATAGATATCCCTGTTGTAGGTCGGGTTGTCGGGCACGCCGCTGATGTCCGCGACCCCATAGTGGCAGGATCCGGAAAGGGCAGCCATCGCGACAATTGCTAGGAAGAGTCTCATCTCATGCACTCCAGTTCGAGCTTACGACTCACGGGCCGAATCCGTACGAATCCGAATGCGACACGTACTACGATGATAGTCTAATCAGGATGGTTTCAGTCTGCCTTATTGAAACCTTCTCACGGCACTAACTATCAAAGAGACGTGCGTGAGAATCGTGTGGGAGATAAAAAGGTCTTTCAGGTCCGAATTCATACCATCCATCCACCCCGAACTCCCGAGAGTCCATGAAGCAATTGCCTGCATTGGTATCTATTCTAGTGTTCCTGGGCGCTTCCAATCAGGCAATCGCTGGGAAGAAAAAGTCCCACCACAAGAGCCCGCCGCCAGCGGATGACACGTCGCAAACAACCGAGTCCTCCATGGACAAGGCCGCGGAGAGCAAGCCCGCAGAGGCTAAGCAGCCGCTCGACTTCGATTTCTTCGGCGACAAGGCCGCGAAAGCCGAGGCAGGCGAGGCAGCGGGCGAGAGCCCCGGCCTAGCAGCTGAGCGCGAACAACAGTCGCAAACCCGACGCTGGATGCTCAAGACCCACCAGACCCTGGGCATCACCACCTGGGCCCTCATGGCGGCGACCGTGACCATTGGCCAGCTCAACTACAACCAGCTCTATGGCGGCGGTGGTGGAAGCAATGCCAACAAGTGGCAGGGAACGCATCAGATTCTGGTTCTTTCGACCAGCGTGGCCTTCGCCGCGACGGCGGCGTTCGCCATCTTCGCACCCACACCCTACAAAAAGCCGCTGCATTTCGACACCGGCCTTGTCCATCGCATCGCCGTCATCGGCGCCACCTTGGGCATGGTGACCGAGGGTTTGCTCGGCTGGTGGACCACCCATCAGGCCAACGCCGGCAACCCCAACAACCTGCGCAGCATGGCGCGCATGCACCAGATCGTCGGGTACACCACCTTCGGGTTCCTGACCATCGCGGGTACGGTCTGGGTCTTCTAGGACTGAAGCTACTTCACGTAGATGTTGGGCTTGGGCGGATCGGTCATTCCAGCGCCGATGTGGAAGCTGGTGTGCGGCGGCTGGTTGTAGCCGGTCTGCTCGGAGGACACTTGCATGCGGTACTGTGGGTCGTGCATCAGCGTGAACAGCCGACGCGCGGTCGCGTCGGTGGTGGTGTAGATGCACAAGGCCGCATTGCCGGTTTCCCGCCAGATGATCTCCTCGCGCCAGTCGCCCAGTAGGTCGGCGGTGAGGACCGGCGTGGCCTTGCTGCCGTTGTTCGAGGCGCAGGTCGAGCAGCTTTGCAGCGTGCCGCCGCCGAATTTCGTGATGGCGGTGCCATCTTCTAGCTCGCGCGATTCGTCCGCGTCCCAATAGATGAGGAAGTTCATGGACGGCGTGGTCTTGCTGTCAACCACCGCGCCGGTGGTGGCGGATACGACCCCACCCGAATTGTTGGTCCACGCCTCGGCGCCGTCGTAGAGCGGTGACACATCGTCGGCCACGCCGCGCGCGGTGTTGCTGGCCAGCACCGGGCCGGCCGCGATGACCGTGCAGTTCTCGGCGGCGCGAACATCGAAGATGGGCGACGCGCTGGACTCGTGGGGCATGAAGATTTCCAGCCCGGGCCGCGACGGCACCAGATCCCCGACGTGCAGGGCGTCGCCGTGGCCATAGTTGGTCGAGCACCTGGGCGTGCCATCACTGTTGAGGGTGGCGGCACCGAAGATGATCTCCTGCGCGCCGTCGCCGTCCACGTCCGCCACTGCCATGCTGTGGGCGCCCTGGCCGGGGAGCATCGCCCCCGCGTCGCTCTCCGCGCTGTCGGTCTTCCAGATCTCCACCAGCTGCCCCGCCCGCCAGTTCCACGCCGTCATGGTGGTGCGATTGGCGTAACCGCGCGCCATGAGCAGACTTGGGCGGCCGCTCGCGCTCTTGCCCGCCCCCGAGTCGCTGACGAAACCGACCGAGGCCAGGAAGAGATCCACGCGATTGCCGTAGTCGTCGCCCCAGGACGACACATCGCCGCGGGGCACGTCGAAATTCACGGTGCCGAGCTCGGCGCCGGTGGCGCCCGCGAACACCGTCAGGTATTCGGGCCCGGTCAGGATGTAGCCAGTCATCCCGGACGCATTGGCCACCGAGCGGTAGTCGGCGCTGTCGTCGTCCGAGGCGGCGGGACCGGTGTGCAAGAACGCGCCGCTGCCGTCCTTGGTGCCGGGCGCGGTCTTCAGCGCCACTTCGGCTTTTCCGTCGCCGTCGAAATCGTAGACCAGGAACTGCGTGTAGTGCGCGCCGGCTCGGATGTTGACCCCGAGATCGATACGCCACAGACGCTTGCCGCTCAGCTTGTAGGCATCGAGGTAGACATTGCCCGTGCATCCCGACTGGGCATTGTCCTTGGCATTGGTGGGCATCCACTTGAGTACGATTTCGTATTCGCCGTCGCCGTCAAGATCGCCCACGCTGCCGTCGTTGGCGTCGTAGGTGTAGCCCTCGCTGGGGGATTCGCAGGTGGGCGCGCCAGGCGTCACGCCCGCAGGCGGAACGTCGAGAGGGATGCGCAGGTAATTCTCGGCCCACACGGAAGCGTTGCCGGAATCCGCGCCTTCCACACCCGCCACCACGGCGCGCACCGAATAGACCGAACCGGCCGTACCATCCTTGTCGCGATAGTTCGTGCTGTCGGTGATGCGCGCGATGCGGTCGCCATCGCGATAAAGGTTGTATGAGACGTTGCCGGGATTCTGCGGGTCGTATTCGTAGCCGAACATGCGCCAACCCACGTACACGCCGCCGTCGACCTTGACCGCCACCACGCCGCGGGTGAGCGCTTCCATTTGATAGTGCCCACTTTGGGTTCCGCCCACGTTCTTGCCGAACGGGGTCACGGCGTCCAGCGGTTGCGACGAGCACGCCAAGCAGAGCAGCAGGCTGGCAAGGTGGTTGGGACGCATCAGAAGGTGACCCCAAGCAAGGCGTTGCCAAGCCACGCCGGCCGGCCGGTGCGCGCCGCCTCGACCTTGTCGATGAATACTTGCGGCTCGCGCAGGAGCAGCAGCGCGCCGCCGGACACCTGCAAAACGACGTGGGGAGATAGGACGACCTCCACGCCGACTGAACCGAACCACCCAGGCGAAAAGCCCGAACGATCGTGACCAAGGTAGCCGCTGCTGCCCTCACCGTGCACGGCCAGGTGGAACAGCGCTGCTCCTGTCTGCACGTAGGGCACGAACCGCCACCAGGCCGGCGCCAACAGCGACGCTGAAAACGAGCCCAGCGCTTCGTCCAGCGTCGCGCTGCCAGCGCTCGCCACAGTGACCGTGCGCGGCTGAGCGCCGAACGCGCCAGCCCCCAGTGTCAAACGCAGCCAGGGTCGAACGGCGTAGCCAACTTCCAAGGTCGGCAAGAACGCGGGCGAAAAGCCCGAGAAGCTTCCCGTGCTGACCATGCCAAACGCCAGGTAGCGACGGCCGACCGTCGTATGTGCCACCACGGGGCGCGGCTTCTCCCTCGACAGGTTCTGGCTACGCACCAGCGAGTCGAACATGCGGGCCCGGATGAAGTCGACCACCCGAACGGCCAGCACCAGATCCGCGCGATCGCCGGCGTCCTTGTCCACGGACAGGTGCCCGACAGAGGTCTTGCCAGCGCTGCGGTCCAGGAACCAAACGTCGATGGCGCCGATGGCCGAATCATTCGAATGTTCCGGGTGTCCCACCAACGCGACGACGGCGGCGGGGGTGAGTTCCTGCGCCACGAGATCGAGCTGTCCTGGCGGTTCAACGCCCGCTGGCGATTCGACCAGGCGGATCTCGAATCCGACCGAGGCCGCTTCACCACGCAGCCGCGTGAGCGCATCCACCATCGGGACATTGGCGACGCTCGGCACGATCACGGCGATGACCGCCGAAGATGGGGCTGCGGAAGTGTCGGTGGAGGCGGCGGGGCCAGCCGCCCCTTGCAGCAGGGCGAGGACGAGCGCGGCGCTGGTCGCGGTCACTCGGATTCCAACAAAGACCGAGCCAGCTCGGCCTGGGGTCCTTGCGGGAATCGTGCGAGGTATTGGCCCGCCACCTTGCGTGCGCGTTCGGGTGAGCTCTGCGCTAGCAAGGCCATTTCCCTGCCCAAGGCCTCGCTGGCATAGAGACCGCGCGGCGCCTCGCGCAGGTAGGTCTCGTACCAGCCCAGGGCGGGCTCGGAGCGATCCGGCACCGCCTCGGCAAGCCGGCCAAGAAAGAAGGAGGCGTCGCGGGCGTGCTCAGCCCCGGCAAAGCGCGACCGCATGGCCAGCAGAACCTGGCGCGCCAGATCGTAGCGTTTGGTGTAGCGGGCCGCGTCCGCCAAGGAAGACAGATCCGCGGCGCTGGCCTGGGCGATGGTCGCGCCTATCCCGCGCCGTTCGGCCTCGGTGATAACGCTGGTGAAATCGCCCTTGGCCAAAAGCTTCGACCATGCCACCGGTGCGGGCTCACTGGCAGGCATGGCCATCCGGTGCCGTGCTGGGTCGGGTGGAACAACGCCGCGGGGATTGGCTGGCAGGATCCTGCCGCTGCTGGCGGCCTCGGCCTGGACGGCAACCGGTGGCGCAATCGGCGGCTGGACTTGTTGGGACTCGGCCTGGGCCGGCTCGGCGAAGAGCTCCAAGGACTCGTCCTTGCCCACCGCGATGGTGCGATTGGGCGGCGCCAGAACCTCGACCAGCCCGCTCTTCATTTGCAAGGTCAGCCGACCGCGGTCGGCGGCAAAGGCGAGATGGAACTCCGTGCCCTTGACGTTGACCCGGAATGGGCCCGCCACGAACCGCCACGAAGCGTTGGCGCGCGGCTTGACGTAGACATCGAGGGCCCCGTCGGCCAGCCCGATCTGGGCACCGCGCGCGTCCAGTGCCTCTACGGTTACGTTCGTCAGGGGGCCAAGGTCGATGCGGGAGTCGTCGGAAAAACGCAGGCGAGAGGTGCTGCCCGAAGGGGACGCGATGACGTTGCCTTCGCTTGCCGCCAGTCCCTCGATAGCGTAGCGCAAGGCAGGCTCTGGACGCGCCGGAAGGGCGCGGTACGCCACCAGCGCCAGCGCCGCGACCGCGCTGGCCGTGGCGAATCCCGCCAGCCAAGCCCGCACCTTCATGCCTCGCTCCGGAAGATGTGGAGGCGTGCTTGCAGGATTGGCAATCGGTCCCTGGATCCGCTGCCACCCTTGGTCGAGTTGCGCCGGCGAAATCTGCCCCAGCTCGCGCTCAGCCAGCGCGACGAAGTTGTCTACCCTGCGCTCGTCCCTAGGCTCGATCATCGTCAAGCCCTCCTGGGAAGTCGGCCGGTCCCTCTTCGAGCCCGACGCGCAGGTGATCGTCGCGGAGAATGGCCCGCGACACGTGGCCGTTGGCCTTGTCGAGATCGCGCTTCACCGTGGCCAAGGAAAGCTCAAGATTCGCGGCAATCTCGGCCAACTCCATGCCTTCCAATCGGCGCAGTACGAACACCGCGCGAAGCCGGGCGTTCATGCCGTCAAGGACCGCCTGCACGCGCGAGAGCAGCTCGCGCGATTCGAAGTCGACGTGGGGCACCGATGGCTCCGCGACCGGGCGGAAAAAGATGGCGCCCAGCCGGGAGCGAATGCGATGGCGGCGCATCTCCTCGCTGAC
>Ga0302323_100000827_pt1 | contig 25087 bp, 21 predicted proteins | sample Fen_T0_3_FD_201950 | JGI IMG/M metagenome (GOLD analysis project Ga0302323, IMG submission 201950) | Peat permafrost microbial communities from Stordalen Mire near Abisko, Sweden - Fen_T0_3 | ecosystem: Environmental > Terrestrial > Soil > Wetlands > Permafrost | place: Sweden: Abisko...
GAACAGACCGTCCTGCAGGAGCAGCGCGCTCTGCTCCACGATCGCCGGATCCTGGAAGGTGAGGACGGTGGTGGCGTGTGGAGCGTCCGGCGTCGTGGCCAGGCCCATCACGAAGGGGGCTGCGACCACGAGACCAGCCAGGAGACTACGCATCCAGGAGCTCGCCGAGCCGCGGCCGGACCCCCCAGGTCGCCACCAGCTCGTCGTACTCCTGACGCGCGGAGCCGCCGGTCACCGGCTTCCCGGTGCGTACCGCGCGGAGCAGGGTGTTGCGGGGTGTGTGCTCGCTGCCGACGAACTGCATGACGTCGACGCGGTATCCCTGGAGCCGGAGCAGGGAGGCGCGCAGGCCGTCGGTGAGGGTGTCGGCGAAGCGCTCGCGGAGGATGCCGTGGCGGGTGAGCATCGCGTACGGCGCGGGCGTCAGCGTCGCGCGAAGCTGGGCGGCGATGTCGTGGTGGCAGCACGGCGCAGCGAGGACCAGCGGGGTGCCCCACTCGATCGCCCGGGCCAGCGCGTCGTCGGTGGCGGTGTCGCAGGCGTGCAGCGCGAGGACGACGTCGGGCTGGGTGGCGGGGTCGGCTCCCTCGATGGACGAGGCGACGAAGGTGGCGTCGACGCCGAGCTCGCGGGCGATGCCCTCGTTGTGCTCGCGCGACTGCTCGCGCTGGTCGATGCCGGTCAGGTGCACCGGCAGCCCGCGGACGTGAGTGAGGTAGCGCTCGGTGACGAAGGTCAGGTAGGCGTTGCCGCAGCCCAGGTCCACGATCTCGAGCGGCTGCGCGGCGGTGGGTCGTCGGAGGTGACCCTTGTCGAGGGCATCGCTGATCGAGGCATCGAGGATCCGCAGGAACTCCTCGACCTGGCGGTACTTGCTCTGCCGGCTGGGCTTCATCCGGCCCCGGTGGTCGCTGAGGCCGAGCGCGCGGAAGACCGGGTCGTCCTCTGCCAGCAGTCGGTTCTTGTCGCGGTCGTGGCCGCGGACCAGCTCGGCCGGGGCAGCCTGCCGGGCGCTGGTGTGCACGACCGCCTCGCCCTTCTTGGTGACCCGGAGCTGGTGGGTCTCGGTGGTGGTGTCGACGTGCCAGTTCCCGAACGGCTGGTCGAGCAGGCCGTCGACGGCCGCCCGTGCGGCGTCACCGACCGCGTGGTTCGACGTGTGCGCCTGCGCGTCGTCGTACGCCGTGACCTGGAGGTGACGTCCGGCCTTCAGGTCGACGTACCTCAGCTCGACGCGGCGCCACGGCGGCTGGGTCGCGCGCCGGCGGCCGGAACCGACGGCCCGGACCAGCGTCTCGTCGGCGAGGATCAGGGCGCGGATCCGCGCCAGGGCGCGAAGCAGGGGCTCGCTCATCGCCGGACCACCGAGGCGATCACGACGATCAGGAGCAGGCCCCCCAGCGCGAGCGGGATCACGAGTCGCCGGTGCCGGGGGTTCACAGCGCGAGTCTAGAGAGCGGGTCAGCGGGGGTCGGCGGCGAGCGCCGCGCGGACCACGTCGAGCACCGGCCGCTCGCCGTCGTCGATCTCGACGAGCGGCACCCAGGCGACGGCGTCGGTCGTGCCGCCGACCTCGGCGACCCGTGGCTCGGCCTCGGCGGCGACGGCGGCCCGGAACAGCAGGTGGACGCCGTGGAAGTCCTCGAACCGCCCGGACGGGGCCACGCCGCCGAAATGCAGGTCGTGCACGTCGAGCAGGTCGCCGACCTCGCAGGCGACGCCGCACTCCTCGCGGACCTCGCGCGCCAGCCCCTGGCGGGGCGACTCCCCGTGGTCGAGCCCACCCCCGGGCAGGGTCCAGGAGCCGGAGTGGAATCCCCGCTCGGAGATCCGGGTGAGCAGCACCGCGTCGTCACGGCGGATCAGGGCATAGACCCCGATCCGCTGCATCCGGAACGAGCGGTGGTCGGCCAGCGCCTCGGTGACGATGTCGGTGACCGGCAGGACGCCCGTCAGCACGTCCGCGACTGGGTGCCAGGCCGCGGCCACGGTGGAGCCGTCGACCTCCTCCACGCGCGGTGCCGGAGCGTCGGGCGGCACCCACGCGTCGTACACGATGCGGAGGGCCTGGTAGTCCCATCGCTTGCCCTGGCGCCACATGGACGGCAGGTGGGCGGAGTAGACGTGTGCACTGTCGCCGACCTCCGCATCGAGCCCGGTCTCCTCCCGGATCTCGCGGACCAGGGCGTCGCGCGGGTTCTCGCCGTGGTCGAGGCCACCACCGGGCAGATGCCACTTCCCGTCGGCGGAGATCCGGCTGGCCAGGCGGGTCAGGAGGATCTTCTCGTCCCGGATGATCAGGGCGTACGCCGCGACCCGCTGCAGCTTGGGCAGGGCTTTGGGCATGACGCGACTTCCTCGGGACGGGACGGACCCATCCTGTCAGGCGAACGGAGGCCGGGCGTCCCGGGCGTGGGAGTGTCTCCCGGCCCAGCGCCAGACGCGGGCGGAGCGGTCGCGGTCCTCGTCGGTCACGAGGTTGCCCATCCAGCGCAGAGCCAGCGTCATCATCCAGTCGGACCGCATCCCCGCCGGGCCCAGGGTCGCGAGGACCCGCGGGACCGTGACCAGCCCGGCCAGACGACGGGCGATGGAGAACGACTCGCCGTAGTGGTGGGTGAGGGTCGCCGGCCACGCGGTCGCGAGGTCGGCGCCGTCGGCCATCAGCTCGGCGACCAGGCGGCCGCCCTCGACGCCGTAGTCGATGCCCTCGCCGTTCAGCGGGTTCACGCAGGCGGCGGCATCGCCGACCAACGCCCAGTTGGCACCCGCCACACCGGTCACGGCGCCACCCATCGGTAGCAGCGCGCTCGTCGGGGCACGCAGCTCGTCGCCGAGCCCGAACACCGCGCGTTGCCGGCCGGCGTACGACTCCATCAGGCGGCGCACCTTGAGGTCCGTGGGTCGCTTCGCGGTGGCGAGGGTGCCGACACCGAGGTTCACCTCGCCGGTCCCCAGCGGGAAGATCCAGCCGTAGCCGGACAGCACCTCGCCCTGCTCGCCGCGGAGCTCGAGATGGGAGCTGATCCAGGGGTCGTCGGACATCGTCGAGGTGACGTAGGAGCGCCCCGCCACGCCGTACACCGTGTCGCGGTGCCACTCCCGCCCGAGCATCTTGCCCAGCGGTGAGCGCACGCCGTCGGCCACGACCAGGCGGCGGCAGGAGACCTCGAGCGTCTCGTCGCCGCGCGAGAAGACCACACCGGTGACCCGGTCGCCGGTACGGCGTACGTCGACCGCACGGACGCCGTCGACGGCGCGGGCGCCGGACTTGATCGCGGTCGTGCGCAGGTGGTCGTCGAGCTCGGTCCGGGCCACCGCGCTGCCCCAGTCGGGCAGGGAACCGCCCGGCCACGGCAGCAGCAGCGTCTGGCCGAAGCCGTGCGCACGCAGGCCCTGGTTGACGGTGTGGGCGCGCAGCCAGTCGCCGAGCCCGAGCCGCTCGAGCTCGCCGATGGCGCGCGGGGTCAGGCCGTCGCCGCAGGTCTTGTCGCGCGGGAAGACCGCCGCGTCGGTGAGCAGCACGTCGAGCCCCAGCCGCGCCGCCCACGCCGCGGTCGCCGACCCCGCCGGCCCGGCACCGACGACGAGGACGTCGGTCTGTTCGTGCGCGGTCATGGCCCGATTCTCTCAGGCGGCCGGGTGCCCTCCCCAATCGCCGTCGGTGGATAGTCCCCGATCAGATGGCTCGATTTCGGCCCGGATCATGACCATCTGATCGGGGACTATCCCTCAGACCCAGATCGCGGCGGGGAGGGAGTCGGAGAACCTCTCGGGCGGGTCGGGCAGGATCTCGGCATCTCCGCGTGCGACCCGGGCTGCCGTCCAGGCAGCGGCGCAGGCGTCGAGGAGGTCGTCGACGGCGTACCCCTGGCCACGCACGTACGACGGGGGCTCGATGCCGGCGGCCCGCAAGGCCCGCTCACGCGATGCCACCCCGGCCGTGGTCCGCTTGGCCGGCACCACGCTGGCGGCGTCCATGGCGGCGAAGCTGACCTCCGGGTGTACCTCGACGATCCGGCACGACCTCGGCGAGCGGACGTAGGCGTCGACCTCCAGGATCTTCGGGATCAGGTGGAAGGCCTGGATGCTCAGGCCGACTCCGGTGGCTTCCCGGTTTGCAGCGCTCGCCTCGGCGTGGGTCGTCGCCGCGGTCGCGACGCGGGTCGGCGCTGGGAAGACCGACGACTTGCGTCCGACCGGGAGCCGTTGCCGTGCCAGCAGGTCAGCCTGGCGCGGCGCGGTGTCGGGCAGCCCGATCGGGATGTCGATCCCGACCACGGCGAGGTCCGGGTGATCGGTCCGGACGGCGGCGACGAGGTCGGCGATCGTCGGCGCGACCAGCGCCGTCGCCGTCCCGCCGCTGACCATGACCCCGACCCAGCCGGCCCTGCAGGCGTCGACCCCGAGCACGGTGGCCCGCTCCTGACCGGCCGCCTCGACGACGTCTTCGAGGCCGGTCACCAGCCGGTCGACGGCCGAGTCGACCCACAGTAGGGCCCGGCCGACGGCGCGCAGGGCCCCGGTCACCATCGCATCGACGTCGGTCGGTTCGCTCACCCGGCCATTGAACACGCCCCGGGCCACACCGGACGCTGAACCGGCAGAAGTCGCTACGTCTGCCGTTGAGTTGGCCCTGGTGGCGCGTTGAGTTGGCCCTTGTGGTGCTCGCCGAAGCCCGGAGGGCCAACTCAACAGGCCGGGAGGGCCAACGCAACAGGCCCGGAGGGCCAACTCAACGGCAGAAGGCCGGGCCCCGCAGGTGCGGGCCCGGCCTTCTCAGACCATCCGGCCGGAGCCGGAGGACGTGGGGTCAGTTCTGGTACGACCCGAAGTCGAAGTCGTCCAGGGCAACGGCCTGACCAGCGCCGGTGTTGCCGAACTCGTAGTCGTAGGTGTCGTACCCCGTGACGGCGTACGCCGCGGCGCGCGCCTCCTCGGTCGGCTCCACCCGGATGTTGCGGTAGCGCTCCAGACCGGTGCCGGCCGGGATCAGCTTGCCGATGATCACGTTCTCCTTCAGCCCACGCAGGCTGTCGGAGCGGGCGTGGATCGCCGCGTCGGTGAGCACCCGGGTCGTCTCCTGGAAGGAGGCGGCCGAGAGCCACGACTCGGTGGCGAGCGACGCCTTGGTGATCCCCATCAGCACCGGACGACCCGAGGCGGGCTTGCCGCCCTCGGAGACGACGCGACGGTTCTCCTCCTCGAAGCGCACCCGGTCGACCAGGTCGGACGGCAGCAGGTTGGTGTCACCCGACTCGATCACCGTGACCCGGCGCAGCATCTGCCGCACGATGATCTCGATGTGCTTGTCGTGGATCGACACACCCTGGCTGCGGTAGACCGCCTGGACCTCGTCCACCAGGTGCTCCTGCGCCTTGCGGACACCGAGGATGCGGAGCACCTCGTGCGGCTCGGGCGTACCGACCGTCAGCATGTCGCCGACCTCGATGTGGTCGCCGTCGGCGACCAACAGCCGGGAACGCTTCGAGACGGGGTACTCGAGCACCTCCGAGCCGTCGTCGGGCGTGACGACGACCTTGCGGGTCTTGTCCGTCTCCTCGATCTCGATCCGGCCGGCGGCCTCGGAGATCGGCGAGCGGCCCTTGGGGATGCGCGCCTCGAAGATCTCCTGGACACGAGGCAGACCCTGCGTGATGTCGTCGGCCGAGGCCACACCACCGGTGTGGAACGTCCGCATCGTCAGCTGGGTACCGGGCTCACCGATCGACTGCGCCGCAATGATGCCGACGGCCTCGCCGATGTCGACCATCTTGCCGGTGGCCAGCGAGCGCCCGTAGCACTTGGCGCAGGTACCGGTCTTGGCCTCACAGGTCAGGACCGACCGGACCCGGACCATCTCGATCCCGGCCGCGACCAGCTCACCGATCTTGACGTCACCGAGGTCGTCACCCGCAGCGGCCAGCACCTCGCCGGTCTCGGGGTGGACGACGTCGACCGCGGTGGTGCGGGCGTACGCCGAGGTCTCGACGTTGTCGTCCTTGCGGACTGTCCCGTCCTCGACCCGGACGCCGATCCGCTTGTCCATGCCGCGCTCGGTGCCGCAGTCCTCCTCGCGGATGATGACGTCCTGCGAGACGTCCACCAGACGACGGGTCAGGTAGCCGGAGTCCGCCGTACGGAGCGCCGTGTCGGCCAGACCCTTGCGGGCACCGTGGGTGGAGATGAAGTACTCCAGCACGGACAGACCCTCGCGGAAGTTCGCCTTGATCGGGCGCGGGATGATGTCGCCTCGCGGGTTGGCCACGAGACCACGCATCGCCGCCACCTGGCGGATCTGCATCATGTTTCCGGAGGCACCCGAGTCGACCATCATGAAGATCGGGTTGGTCCGGGAGAAGGACTTCTCCATCGACTTCGCGACGTCGTTCGAGGCCTGGGTCCAGATCTCGACCAGCTCCTGGCGACGCTCCTCGTCGGTGACGAGGCCGCGCTCGAACTGCTTCTGGACCTTGGTGGCCTGGCCCTCGTACTCGGCCAGGATCTCGGCCTTGTCGTCGGGCGTGGTGACGTCGTCGATCGACACGGTCACGCCGGACCGGGTGGCCCAGTGGAAACCGGTGTCCTTGAGAGCGTCCAGCGACGCGGCGACCTCGACCTTGGTGTAGCGCTCGGCCAGGTCGTTGATGATCGCGCCCATGGCCTTCTTGCCCACCTCGTAGTTCACGAAGGGGTAGTCGGCCGGCAGGGTGTCGTTGAAGATCGCGCGACCGAGGGTGGTGTCGAGCGTGATCGACTGACCCTCCTCCCAGTCCTCACCGAGCTCGAGCTCGAGCGGCGGGATGATGTCGGTGAACCGGATCTTGACCTTGCTCTGCAGCGAGATCTCGCTGCGGTCGAAGGCCATGATCGCCTCGGCCTGCGAGGAGAAGGCGCGGCCCTCACCGGGCTCGCCGTCGCGGTCGGTCGTCAGGAAGAACAGCCCGATGATCATGTCCAGCGTCGGCATGGTCACCGGCCGCCCGTCGGACGGCTTCAGGATGTTGTTCGTCGACAGCATCAGGATCCGCGCCTCGGCCTGGGCCTCGGCGGACAGCGGCAGGTGCACCGCCATCTGGTCACCGTCGAAGTCGGCGTTGAACGCCGAGCAGACGAGCGGGTGGATCTGGATCGCCTTGCCCTCGATGAGCTGGGGCTCGAAGGCCTGGATGCCGAGACGGTGGAGCGTGGGCGCACGGTTGAGCAGCACCGGGTGCTCGGTGATGACCTCTTCGAGGACGTCCCACACCACGGCGTAGCGGGACAGGCCCGACGTCGCGCGCTCGACCATCCGCTTGGCGGACTTGATGTTCTGGCTGTGCGACAGGTCGACCAGCCGCTTCATCACGAACGGCTTGAACAGCTCCAGCGCCATCTGCTTGGGCAGACCGCACTGGTGCAGCTTCAGCTGCGGGCCGGACACGATGACCGAACGGCCGGAGTAGTCGACGCGCTTGCCCAGGAGGTTCTGGCGGAAGCGGCCCTGCTTGCCCTTGAGCATGTCGGACAGCGACTTCAACGGACGGTTGCCCGGACCGGTGACGGGACGACCACGACGGCCGTTGTCGAACAGCGAGTCGACGGCCTCCTGGAGCATCCGCTTCTCGTTGTTCACGATGATCTCGGGCGCACCGAGGTCGAGCAGTCGCTTCAACCGGTTGTTCCGGTTGATCACGCGGCGGTAGAGGTCGTTGAGGTCGGACGTCGCGAACCGGCCACCGTCGAGCTGCACCATCGGGCGCAGGTCGGGCGGGATGACCGGGACGGCGTCGAGGACCATCCCCTGCGGCTTGTTGTCGGTCTTGCGGAACGCGTCGACGACCTTGAGCCGCTTGAGCGCGCGCACCTTGCGCTGACCCTTGCCGTTGGCGATGGTGTCGCGCAGCGACGCCACCTCGGCCTCGATGTCGAAGTCCTCGAGACGCTTCTGGATGGCCGTGGCCCCCATGTAGCCCTCGAAGTACTTGCCGAACCAGTTCTTCATCTCGCGGTAGAGCATCTCGTCGCCCATGAGGTCCTGGACCTGCAGGGACTTGAACGTGCTCCAGACCTCCTCGAGCCGGTCGAGCTCGCGCTGCGACCGGTCGCGGATCTGCTTCATCTCGCGCTCGGCACCGTCGCGGACCTTGCGGCGCGCGTCGGCCTTGGCGCCCTCCGCCTCGAGCGTGGCGAGGTCCTCCTCGAGCTTCTTGGTGCGGTCCTCGATGGCGCCGTCGCGGCGCTTCTCGAGGCGCTCGCGCTCGAGGCCGACCTTGCCCTCGAGCGAGGACAGGTCGCGGTGGCGGGCGTCCTCGTCGACCGAGGTGATCATGTAGGCAGCGAAGTAGATGACCTTCTCGAGGTCCTTCGGGGCCAGGTCGAGCAGGTAGCCGAGCCGGCTGGGCACACCCTTGAAGTACCAGATGTGGGTCACCGGGGCGGCGAGCTCGATGTGGCCCATCCGCTCGCGGCGGACCTTGCTCCGGGTCACCTCGACGCCGCAGCGCTCGCAGATGATGCCCTTGAAGCGCACGCGCTTGTACTTGCCGCAGTAGCACTCCCAGTCCCGGGTGGGACCGAAGATCTTCTCGCAGAAGAGGCCGTCACGCTCGGGCTTGAGCGTGCGGTAGTTGATCGTCTCCGGCTTCTTGACCTCACCGTGGCTCCACGCACGGATGTCATCCGCGGTGGCCAGGCCGATCCGAAGCTGGTCGAAGAAGTTCACGTCGAGCACAGTGGCTGCATTCCTTCGGTTGTAAGCGAATTCTCTTGAGGCTGTGACTGAGGGACCCGGTACGCCGGCGGACCGGCGTACCGGGGTGTCTCAGACTTCTTCGACGGAGCTGGGCTCGCGACGGGACAGGTCGATGCCGAGCTCCTCGGCCGCGCGGAAGACGTCTTCCTCGGCGTCCTTCAGCTCGATCTGGGAGCCGTCCTGCGACAGCACCTCGACGTTGAGGCAGAGCGACTGCATCTCCTTGACGAGCACCTTGAACGACTCCGGGATGCCGGAGTCGGGGATGTTCTCGCCCTTCACGATGGCCTCGTACACCTTGACCCGGCCCGGCACGTCGTCGGACTTGATGGTCAGGAGCTCCTGGAGGGCGTACGCCGCTCCGTAGGCCTCCATCGCCCACACCTCCATCTCGCCGAACCGCTGGCCGCCGAACTGGGCCTTACCGCCCAGGGGCTGCTGCGTGATCATCGAGTAGGGGCCGGTCGAGCGCGCGTGGATCTTGTCGTCGACCAGGTGGTGGAGCTTGAGGATGTACATGTAGCCCACCGACACCGGCTCCGGGAACGGCTCGCCGGAGCGGCCGTCGAACAGCCGCGCCTTGCCGTCACTGCCCACGACCCGGGTGCCGTCCCGGTTGGGGAGCGTCGAGCCGAGCAGACCGGTGATCTCGTCCTCCTTGGCACCGTCGAAGACCGGGGTGGCCACGTTGGTGTCGGGATCCGCCTTGTCGGCGTGGATCTTGATCAGCCGGTCCTTCCAGTCGGCCTTGCCCTTGTCGGCGTTCAGCTCGAGGTCCCAGCCCTGCTTGGCCAGCCAGCCGAGGTGCAGCTCGAGGACCTGGCCGATGTTCATACGACGCGGCACACCCAGCGGGTTGAGCACGACGTCGACCGGCGTGCCGTCCTCCATGAACGGCATGTCCTCGATCGGCAGGATCTTGGCGATGACGCCCTTGTTGCCGTGGCGCCCGGCGAGCTTGTCGCCGACCGAGATCTTGCGCTTCTGTGCGACGTACACCCGCACCAGCTGGTTGACGCCCGGCGGGAGCTCGTCGCCCTCTTCACGGTCGAAGACGCGAACGCCGATGACCGTGCCGGACTCACCGTGCGGCACCTTCATCGAGGTGTCGCGGACCTCGCGCGCCTTCTCGCCGAAGATCGCGCGCAGCAGGCGCTCCTCCGGGGTCAGCTCGGTCTCGCCCTTGGGCGTGACCTTGCCGACCAGGATGTCGCCCGTAGTGACCTCGGCGCCGATGCGGATGATCCCGCGCTCGTCGAGGTCGGCCAGCATCTCGTCGGAGACGTTGGGGATGTCGCGGGTGATCTCCTCGGGCCCGAGCTTGGTGTCGCGGGCGTCGACCTCGTGCTCCTCGATGTGGATCGAGGTGAGGATGTCCTCCTGCACCAGGCGCTGGCTGAGGATGATCGCGTCCTCGTAGTTGTTGCCCTGCCACGGCATGAACGAGACGAGCAGGTTGGTGCCCAGCGCCATCTCGGCCTCGTCGGTGCACGGACCGTCGGCGATCGGCGAGCCCTCGGCGAGCTTGTCACCCTCGCTCACCAGCGGCCGCTGGTTGATGCAGGTGCCCTGGTTGGAGCGGCGGAACTTCGACAGCTTGTACGTCGAGTAGGTGCCGTCGTCGTTCATCACCTCGATGAGGTCGGCCGACACCTCCTTGACCACGCCGGCCTTCTCCGCCACGACCACGTCGCCGGCGTCGACCGCGGCACGGAACTCCATGCCGGTGCCGACGAGGGGCGCGTCGCTACGGATCAGCGGCACGGCCTGACGCTGCATGTTGGCGCCCATCAGGGCGCGGTTCGCGTCGTCGTGCTCGAGGAACGGGATCAGGGCCGTCGCGACCGACACCATCTGGCGCGGCGAGACGTCCATGTAGTCGACCTCGTCAGCCAGGATCTCGCTGACCTCGCCGTGGCGCTGGCGGACCAGCACCCGCTCCTCGGTGAACGTGGACTTGTCGTCGAGGGGCGCGTTCGCCTGGGCGATGACGTACTTGTCCTCGTCGTCGGCGGTGAGGTAGTCGATCTGCGTCGTGACCTTGCCCTTGACCACCTTGCGGTAGGGCGTCTCCACGAAGCCGAACGGGTTGATCCGGCCGTAGGAGGCCAGCGACCCGATCAGACCGATGTTGGGACCCTCGGGGGTCTCGATCGGGCACATCCGGCCGTAGTGGCTGTGGTGGACGTCGCGGACCTCCATGCCGGCTCGGTCACGGGACAGACCACCGGGGCCTAGCGCCGAGAGGCGGCGCTTGTGGGTCAGACCCGAGATCGGGTTGGTCTGGTCCATGAACTGGCTCAGCTGCGAGGTGCCGAAGAACTCCTTCAGCGCCGCGACCACGGGGCGGATGTTGATCAGGGACTGCGGCGTGATCGCCTCGACGTCCTGGGTCGTCATCCGCTCGCGGACCACACGCTCCATCCGAGCCAGACCGGTGCGGAGCTGGTTCTGGATCAGCTCGCCGACGGTACGCATCCGGCGGTTGCCGAAGTGGTCGATGTCGTCGGCCTGGACCTCGATCGGCTTGCCGTCGCCGTCCAGGTAGGTCTTGCCGGCACCGTCCACGAGCGTGTCGTCGTTGTTGTGGAGCCGCACGATGTAGCGGATCGTCGCCACGATGTCGGCGATGGTCAGCGTCTGCTGGTCGAACGCCTCGGTGGTGGCGAGCTTCTTGTTGATCTTGTAGCGACCGACCTTGGCGAGGTCGTAGCGCTTGGGGTTGAAGTAGTAGTTCTTCAACAGCGTCAGCGCGGCCTCACGCGTCGGGGGCTCGCCCGGGCGCAGCTTGCGGTAGATGTCGAGCAGCGCGTCGTCGGGACCCTGGTTGTGGTCCTTCTCCTCGGTGAGCACGATCGACTCGTACTGACGGAACTCCGCCATCACGGCGTCGTAGTCGTAGGCCTCGCCGGTGTCCTCGGCCACGGCGATGAGGGCCTTGAGCAGGACGGTGACGTTCTGCTTGCGCTTGCGGTCGAGGCGGACGCCGACCATGTCGCGCTTGTCGATCTCGAACTCGAGCCATGCACCGCGGCTCGGGATCACCTTCGAGGTGTAGATGTCCTTGTCGGACAGCTTGTCGGCGGTCTTCTCGAAGTAGACACCCGGGGAGCGGACCAGCTGGCTGACCACGACGCGCTCGGTGCCGTTGATGATGAAGGTGCCGCGGGGGCTCATCAGCGGGAAGTCGCCCATGAAGACCGTCTGGCCCTTGATCTCACCGGTCTCGTTGTTGGTGAACTCGGCGGAGACGTAGAGCGGCGCGGAGTAGGTGAAGTCCTTCTCCTTGCACTCCTCGACGGTGTACTTCGGGTCGTAGAAGACGGGGTTCTCGAAGGAGAGGCTCATCGTCTCGGAGAAGTCCTCGATCGGGGAGATCTCCTCGAAGATCTCCGTCAGACCGGACTTGCGGGAGACGTCCTCGCCGGCGGCGGCCCGTGCCTCGACCTGCTCGAGCCAGGCCTGGTTGCCGATCAGCCAGTTGAAGCTGTCGGTCTGGAGGGAGAGGAGCTTGGGTACTTCGAGGACTTCGTTGATCTTCGCGAACGAGATGCGCTGCGGCGTGGTGAGGGAATTTTCGGCGGTGGTACGCGCGGCCAAGAGGTGTCCTTCAGACGAATCGCTCTGGAGACGCGCCGACCCACCACTGGATCAGCCACCGGGCAGGCGATCAGCATATGAGGGCAGGCGCAAAGAGAGATCGTATCGCAGAAACGGACGCACCACAAATACCACCCGACCCGCTCGGTCGAATGTTCCCCCGATGATGAACCCGAGCGGCCCGAAGGTCAAGCACATCGGTCGGGTTCGGTGGATCCGACCCGTCGGTCACCCCGGCTCAGGACCCGTCGCTGGTGGTGTGCAGACCGTCCACGAGCCATGAGCTGGTTGCCGAAGGACTTCGTCAGACCCTCGATCTGGATCTCTACACCCATGGGTCTGCTGCCCTCCCTGCTTCCCGGCCACGCGCGAACGTCGGTCGTTCGCGTGCTCAACGGCGCAGGGCCGGAGAAGTCACGCGCAGGTCACGAACCCGCCCGGGTACGACGAAGGGCGGGCACCCCCATGGGGGTACCCGCCCTTGCGTACGGTGGCCGGCCGGAGCCGGCCGGGAGTCACTTCAGGGTGACCGAGGCTCCGGCGCCCTCGAGGGCCTCCTTGGCCTTCTCGGCGACGTCCTTCGCGACGTGCTCGAGAACCGGCTTCGGGGCGGCCTCGACCAGGTCCTTGGCCTCCTTGAGACCGAGGGAGGTCAGGGCGCGCACCTCCTTGATGACGTTGATCTTCTTGTCGCCGGCCGCCTCGAGGATGACGTCGAACTCGTCCTGCTCGGCGGCCTCGTCGGCACCGCCGGCAGCGGCGCCGCCAGCGGCGGGCGCGGCGGCGACGGCGACCGGGGCGGCCGCGGTCACGCCGAAGGTGTCCTCGAACTGCTTGACGAACTCGCTCAGCTCGATCAGCGTCATCTCCTTGAACGCGTCGAGCAGCTCGTCGGTGCTGAGCTTCGCCATGGTGGCGTTTCCTTCCGTTCTCGGCCCGGTCCGGGCCTGGGTTTCAGGTGGGTACGACGGCCGGTCAGGCCTCCGTGGTGTCGCTCTCGTCCGAGGCGGCGGTGGCCTCCGCGGCGGGAGCCTCGTCGGTCTCGGCGGGCGCCGAGTCCTCGGTGGTCTCGTCGGCGGGGGCCTCGGTCACCTCGTCGGAGGGGGCTTCGGCGGTTGCCTTGGCCTCCTCGGCGGCAGCCGGCGTGCCGGCCCCACCTGCGAGGATCGAGGGGTCCTGCTCGGCCTTCGCCTGCAGCGCACCGGCGAGCCGGGCAGCCTGGGCGATCGGGGCGTTGAGCAGGTAGACGGCCTGGCTGAGCGACGCGAGCATCGCGCCGGCCAGCTTGCCCATGAGCACCTCACGCGACTCGAGGTCGGCCAGCTTGGCGACCTCCGCAGCGTCGAGGGGCTTGCCGTCCAGGACGCCACCCTTGATCACCAGGGTGGGGTTGGCCTTGGCAAAGTCACGCAGACCCTTGGCCGCCTCGACCACGTCGCCGTTGATGAAGGCGATCGCGGTCGGACCGGTCAGGAGGTCGTCGAAGCCGTCGATCCCCGCGTCCTTCGCGGCGAGCTTGGCCAGCGTGTTCTTGACCACGGCGTAGTTGGCGTTCGCACCGAGAGAGCGCCGCAAGTCCTGCAGCTGCTTCACGGTGAGACCGCGGTACTCGGTCAGCACAGCACCGGCGGAACCGTTGAACGACTCAACGATCTCCGCGACGGCGGCTTGCTTCTCTGCCCGCGCCATGGGTCTCCTTCCGATGGGCGAGACCCCTGCCCGAGTGCCCGGAGAAGACGAACGCCCCGGGCACAGGCCCAGGGCGTGGTGTGCAGCGCCGGTGAGGCACTGCCGCTCTGTGACCTGCGCGGGTCGTCCGCTTCGCGGAGCCTTCGGTCGCGACTACGGTGCAGTCACGACGACCAGCGGTCTCTGGTTACGACCAGAACCCTACGGTGTGGCGGAGTCGGTGGCCAAATCGGGCCGGGGGGCGGCCCACGACAGGGCCGAAGATTTCACCGTTCAGGTGGGTATCAGGCCGACCAGACGCTGGTACGGTCTTCACAGCGAGACGGGCATCTCGGCCACCTATGACGCGACTCTCGGAGATTCGATCGGGTGGTCTAGTCAGGCCCTGCCCGGTTTGGGTGAAGTCCCTCGTCGGGGCTTGATTCCTGGTTCCATCAAGGCATGGACTTCAAACTGACCTCCATGTCCGCCGTGCTCGAGCGGGCCGACGGCAGGCTGCGCAGCCCCGACGCGGGCGTCCGCCTGTGGCCGACGGGTTTCCCCCTGCTGGACGACGCGATCGGCGGTGGGTTCCGCGCCGGCAGCCTCAACCTCCTGGGCGGCCCCCAGGGGCAGGGCAAGACGATGTTCGCCCTGCAGGCGGCGCGTGCAGCGGTGAAGACCGGACGGTCCGCGGTGTTCTTCTCCTACGAGCTCGAGGCCGACGCTCTGGTCCAGCGGCTCGTGGCGATGGAGGCCGGTGAGCTCGACCCGTACGACGCTCCCGACCTGAGCCGGATCCGCAGCATCTTCGAGGGCACCGACGGCGGCAGCGGCGGGCTCATCGAGCGGATGGCATTGACCTCCACCGGCACCGAGGCCCTGCTGCGCGTCAGCGAGTACGCCGACCGCCTGGTCGTGCACCGGTCCACGGCGACCCACACCGACATCACCGAGATCAACGACACGGTCAAGAAGGTCATGGGTGACACCGGCGAGCCGCCGCTGATCATCGTCGACTACCTCCAGAAGGTCGCGACGCCGCTGACCGAGCTCGACGAGGAGGACCGGATCACCCGGATCACCGAGCAGCTCAAGGACGTCGCCATCGAGTTCGAGTGCCCGATCTTCGCGGTGGCGGCCATGGACCACGAGGGCCTGGAGCCCGGCGCCCGGATGCGGACGCGTCACATGCGCGGCTCCACGGCGCTGTCCTACGAGCCGGACGTCGTCCTGATCCTCGCCACCAAGTCCGACATCGTGGCTCGCCACCACCTCATGTACGGCGGGGCCAACGCCGAGCACTTCAAGGACTGGTCCGTGCTCACGGTCGAGAAGAACCGCTCCGGCAGCGGGGGCGCCGAGATCGAGTTCAAGAAGCGTTTCGACCAGGGCCGCTTCGACCCGGACGGCAACGTCGTGACCGAGAAGCTGGTCGACGAGCGCGTCTACGTCGAGTGACCGACTCCTCCGGACCCACGACCCGGAGGTGTCTCAACGTCGAAAGGGCCCGATCACCGTGAGGTGACCGGGCCCTTCGACGTGGTGGAGGACGTCAGGCGTCGTCCGCCGCCGTGACGTTGCGGGTGCGGTTGGGGTCGACCGGGACGCCGGGGCCCATGGTGGTCGACACGGTCACCTTGCGGAGGTACTTGCCCTTGGAGCTGCCCGGCTTGAGCCGCAGCACCTCCTCGAGCGCCGCGGCGTAGTTCTCCGCCAGCTGGGTCTCCGAGAACGACGCCTTGCCGATGATGAAGTGCAGGTTGGCGTGGCGGTCGACGCGGAACTCGATCTTGCCGCCCTTGATGTCGGAGACGGCCTTGGCGACGTCGGGCGTCACGGTGCCGGTCTTCGGGTTCGGCATCAGGCCACGGGGGCCGAGCACGCGACCGAGCCGGCCCACCTTGCCCATCATGTCCGGCGTCGCGACGACGGCGTCGAAGTCGAGCCAACCGCCACTGACCTTCTCGATCAGCTCGTCGCCACCGACCACGTCGGCGCCGGCCTCACGGGCGGCGTCGGCCTTCTCGGCGTTCGCGAACACGAGCACGCGAGCGGTCTTGCCGGTGCCGTGGGGCAGGTTGACGGTGCCGCGCACCATCTGGTCGGCCTTGCGGGGGTCGACGCCGAGACGCATGACGACGTCGACGGTCTCGTCGAACTTCTTCTTGCTGGCGTCCTTGGCGATCTTGATCGCGGTCAGCGGGGAGTAGAGCTCGTCCCGGTCGAACGTCTCCTCCGCGGCGCGGTAGGTCTTGCTGCGCTGCATGGCTGGTCTTCCTCTTCTCCAGATGTGGTCGTCGGGCCAGCGCGGCCCTGCCACAGGGTGTTGGTGGTGTCCGTCCGCCGTGGTGTCGAGAGGTCGCGGAGCGACCTGCTCGACCGATGGCGAGGATCGGTGCCGTCAGTCGGTGGTGACGCCCATCGAACGGGCGGTGCCCTCCACGATCTTCATCGCGGCGTCGATGTCGTTGGCGTTGAGGTCGGGCATCTTGGTCTGCGCGATCTCGCGGACCTGGTCCTTGGTCAGCCGACCGACCTTCTCCTTGTGAGGTACGCCGGACCCCTTCTGCAGGCCGGCGGCCTTCTTGATCAGCTCGGCCGCGGGCGGGGTCTTGGTGATGAACGTGAAAGAGCGGTCTTCGTAGATGGTGATCTCGACCGGGATCACGTTGCCGCGCATGGACTCCGTCTGGGCGTTGTAGGCCTTGCAGAAGTCCATGATGTTGACGCCGTGCGGCCCGAGGGCGGTACCGACCGGCGGAGCCGGTGTCGCGGCGCCTGCCTGGAGCTGGACCTTGACCAGCGCAGCGATCTTCTTCTTGGGAGGCATTGCTCGTTGTGTCCTTCGTGTCGTACGTCGTGGTCATCGCGAGCCGGACCGGCTCTGCCACCTTGCGTTGCTCGGTACTGCTGGCAACCGAGCCATTCTGGTCCCGAATCCCGTGAGATGCGAAATCTGCGGTCCTTGTCGCTCGGGCGTCGGGGCGGAAAACGCGGAACAGTTCACCGCCACGCCCGAGGCGGCGAGTGATGTGTTCCGCGGTTTCCTCTCCGGCTCCGCGGCGGAGCCGCAGGAACAGGCTCAGACCTTCTGGATCTGGCTGAAGCTCAGCTCGACCGGGGTCTCGCGGCCGAAGATCTCGACCAGCGCCTTGACCCGCTGGGCCTCGGCGTTGATCTCGGTGATCGTCGCGTGCAGCGTCGCGAACGGCCCGTCGACGACCATCACCGAGTCGGACTCGGCGAAGTCGGCCACCTCGACCGGCTTCTTGGCGGCGGTCGTGGCCGAACCGGACGCGGCGGCGGAGCCGGCGGGGGCCTCGGCACGGGCGATCGCGGCCGGGGCCAGCATGTTCTCGACCTCGCTCATGCTCAGCGGCACCGGCTGGTGGGCCTGGCCGACGAAGCCGGTGACCGACGGGGTGTGACGGACGGCCGCCCACGACTCGTCGGTGAGGTCCATGCGGACGAGCACGTAGCCCGGCAGGACGGTCCGCTTGACCATCTTGCGCTGGCCGTTCTTGATCTCCGCAACCTCCTCGGTGGGGACCACGATCTCGTGGATGTAGTCCTCCATGTTGAGGGAGACGATGCGGTTCTCGAGGTTGGAGCGGACGCGGTTCTCCATGCCGTAGTAGGTGTGGACGACGTACCACTCACCCGGCTTGGCCCACAGCTCGCGGCGGAACGCCTCCAGGGGGTCCTCCTCGCCGGCCTCCTCGGCCTCGGCCTCGTCGGCGTCGGCGTCGGCGTCGGCGTCGGCGTCCAGGGTCTCCGCGACGGCGTCGGCGGCGGCGATCTCCTCGGCGGCCTCGTCGACGACGACCGGCTCGTCGGCGTCCGGCTCAGCGGTGTCGGTGACCTCCTCGGTCGCCTCGACCTCCTCGGCCGGCACCGTCTCGTCGACGGCGTCGACCACCTCGGTGGGGTTCTCCTCCGCCGTGGGGTCCTGCTCGATGTCTGACTGCGACACGTCTACTCCATACCTCAGCTCTGGGATTAGCTCTTGGGCTGGCCGTTGAACAGCCAGAAGACCGCCTTGCCGATCACCAGGTCGAGCCCGGAGACCAGCGCCATCATGAAGACGACGAACACCATCACCACGAGGAAGTACGTGACCAGCTGCTGCTGCGTCGGCCAGACGACCTTGCGCAGCTCGGCGACGACCTGCCGGTAGAACAGGACCGGACCCGTGCGCTCAGTGTGCCGGTTGTCACGCGACCGTACCGCGTTGCCTCCCGCCATGTGGGTCACCGCTTCCTTGTCGTCGTCCACGACCGACCCGGATGGTCGGCCTCTCCTGGTGATACTGCCTCGCAGGGCACGAGGGACTTGAACCCCCAACCTTCGGTTTTGGAGACCGATGCTCTGCCAGTTGAGCTAGTGCCCTTCGATCCTCCCGAGTCGCCGACCCGCCCGCGCCGAGGGCATGGCAAAGCATGGGGGAGAACCACCAGGGGCCGAGTCTACGGGCACCACCGAGGGCGAGTCCAAACCGGTCCGGCACCGGACCCGGGCCTGGCGGTCGCCGGCTCGGCCGGCTTCCGGAGCCACCCTTACGATGGACCCATGAGCGAGACCGCGAGCAGCAGCCCCCGCACGCGCCGGATCTCCGGCCGGATCGGCGCGATCGCCGAGTCCGCGACGCTCAAGGTCGATGCCAAGGCCAAGGCCCTCAAGGCCGAGGGCCGCCCGGTGATCGGCTTCGGCGCCGGCGAGCCCGACTTCCCGACCCCCGACTACGTCGTCGAGGCGGCCGTCGACGCCTGCCGCGACCCGAAGAACCACCGCTACACCCCCGCCGGCGGCCTGCCCGAGCTCAAGCAGGCGATCGCGGACAAGACGCGACGCGACAGCGGCTACGACGTGTCGCCGGCCCAGATCGTGGTGACCAACGGCGGCAAGCAGGCCATCTACGAGGCCTTCGCCACGATGCTCGACCCGGGTGACGAGGTGATCGTGCCCGCGCCGTACTGGACGACGTACCCCGAAGCGATCCAGCTCGCCGGCGGCGTCGCCGTCCCGGTGCTCGCCGACGAGACCCAGGACTACAAGGTCACCGTCGACCAGCTCGAGGCCACCCGCACCGAGCGCACCAAGGTGCTGCTGTTCGTCTCGCCCTCGAACCCGACCGGTGCGGTCTACACCTCCGACGAGATCCGGGCGATCGGCCGTTGGGTCGAGGAGCACCAGCTGTGGGTGCTCACCGACGAGATCTACGAGCACCTCGTCTACGACGGCGTCGAGACCGGCTCGCTGCCGGTGCTGTGCCCCGACCTCGCCGACAGCTGCGTGGTCGTCAACGGCGTGGCCAAGACCTACGCGATGACCGGCTGGCGCGTGGGCTGGCTCATCGCACCCACCGACCTCGCCGCCGCTGCGGGAAACCTGCAGTCCCACGCGACCTCCAACGTCTCCAACGTCGCCCAGCGAGCGGCGCTCGCCGCGGTGTCCGGTGACCTGTCGGCCGTCCAGGAGATGAAGGCGGCGTTCGACCGTCGGCGCCGCACCATGGTGTCGATGCTCAACGAGATCGAGGGCGTGGTCTGCCCGACGCCGGAGGGGGCGTTCTACGCCTACCCCTCGGTCAAGGGGCTGCTCGGCCGCGACTACAGCACGTCGTCCGGCACCCGCCTGATCGACTCGTCGGCCGACCTCGCCGAGTACATCCTCGAAGCGGCCGAGGTGGCCGTGGTGCCCGGCGAGGCGTTCGGGAGCCCGGGCTACCTGCGACTGTCCTACGCGCTGGGCGACGACGACCTCGTGGAGGGCATCACCCGGCTCCAGAAGCTCTTCGCCTGACGTGGGGACCGGTGTCGAGACGGTCACGGCACGACCTCCTCAACCAGCGGTCCGCTACCCACGCGACGTACGCACGTTGCCGAAGGCCCACCTGCACCTCCACTTCACCGGTTCGATGCGGCACGAGACGCTGCTCGAGCTGGCCGAGCGTGACGGCATCCTGCTGCCGGACTCCCTCGTCACCGACTGGCCGCCGCAGCTCTCGGCGGCGGACGAGAAGGGCTGGTTCCGGTTCCAGCGGCTCTACGACGTGGCACGGTCGGTGCTCCGGACCGAGGACGACGTACGGCGGCTCGTGCGCGAAGCCGCGGAGGACGACGTCCGCGACGGTGGCCGCTGGCTCGAGATCCAGGTCGACCCGTCGGGTTACGGCGCCCGCTTCGGTGGGATCACGGCCTTCACCGACCTCGTGCTCGACGCCGTGCGCGAGGCCTCGGCCGCGACCGGGCTCGGCATCGCGGTCGTGATCGCGGCCAACCGCACGCGCCACCCGCTCGACGCGCGCACCCTGGCCCGGCTCGCAGCGCAGTACGCCGGTCGTGGCGTGGTCGGCTTCGGGCTCTCCAACGACGAGCGCCGCGGTGTCACCGAGGAGTTCGCCCCCGCCTTCGCCATCGCCGCGCGGGCAGGGCTGGCGCTCGTCCCGCACGGGGGTGAGCTGGTCGGCCCGGCGTCCGTACGCCGCTGCGTGGAGTCACTGCATGCCGACCGGCTCGGTCACGGGGTGCGGTCGGTGGAGGACCCCGACCTGCTCGCGCGACTCGTCGATGCGGACATCGCCCTGGAGATCTGCCCCGTCTCCAACGTCGCGCTGGGCGTGTACTCCGACCTCACGTCCGTGCCGTTGCCGATCCTGCTCGAGGCCGGGGCCACCATCGCCCTCGGCGCCGACGACCCGCTGCTCTTCGGGTCGCGACTGGCCGGGCAGTACACCACGATGCGCGCAGCCCACGACCTGTGCGACGAGACCCTGGCGGAGCTCGCCGCGATGTCGGTGCGCGCGTCGTGCGCGCCCGACGAGGTGAAGACCCGCCTTCTCGCCGAGGTGCGCGACTGGCTGTCGGCGGCCCCTCCGTCTGCCACGATGTCGCTATGAGCGACGAGCGCCCGGGCATGGACGAGACGCAGCCGATCACGGGACCGACCGGGACCCCGCCCACCGACGCGCAGCCACCCACCACGCCGTACGGCGCCACCCCGGGCCCGGGGGCCGTCCCGCCGCCGCAGAACCCGTACGCCGCACCGCAGGCTCCCTACCAGCCCCCGCCCAACCCCTATCCCCAGCCGGGATCGTTCGACCAGTACGCGCCGGCCGAGCCCTACGGCGCCCAGCCCTACGGCGCCTACCCGCCGGGGTACGTCGCGGGGCTGCCCGAAGAGCCGTCCGCCACCACCGCCATGGTGCTGGGCATCATCGGCCTGGTCGGCATCGCCTTCTGTGGCGGCATCACGTTGGTGCTGTCGCCGTTCGCGTGGGCGATCGGGCGGAAGTCGGTGCGCGAGATCGACGCGAACCTGGGTCGGTACGGCGGCCGCGACAAGGCCAACGCGGGCAAGATCATGGGCATCATCGGCACGGTCTTCCTGCTCATCGGCATCATCGCGATCGTCGGCATCATCGCGCTGATCGCGGCTGTCCCGGACAGTCCGACCCCCGTGCCGGCCCCGGTGCAGCAGGGCCAGCACCTCTGACCGGACCTCAGAGCTCGCAGCCCACCATGACCGGCTCGTTGACCAGCCGGATCCCGAAACGCGCCTCGACGCCGTCCCGGATCTCGCGGGCCAGCGCCAGCAGGTCGGCTGTGGTCGCGTCACCCCGGTTGGTGAGCGCCAGCGTGTGCTTGGTGGACAGCCGGGCCGCCCCCGCGCCGTAGCCCTTGCCGAAGCCGGCCCGCTCGATCAGCCAGGCGGCACCGGTCTTCACCGAACCGTCGGGCTGCGGCCACGCCGGTGCGCCCTCGGGGACGCGATCGGCGTCGAGCACGGGGTTGGTGAAGAACGACCCGGCGCTCCACGTGTCGTGGTCGACCGGGTCGAGCACCATCCCCTTGCCGCCGCGAAGGCCGAGGACGGCACGGCGTACGTCGGTCATGGGGGCGCGGGCGCCCGGCTCGACGCCGAGGGCGCGGGCCAGCTCGGCATACGCGACCGACGCTCCGAGCTCGCCCTGTCGGAACTGGAAGGTGACGCCGAGGACGACGTGGCGCGACGGGTCGGCCTTGAAGCGGCTGGTCCGGTAGCCGAAGCCGCAGTCGGCGGCAGCGAAGGTGCGGATCCCTCGGAGGCGCCGGTCCCAGACCCGCACCCGGGCGACGGTCTGGGCGACCTCCTGACCGTAGGCGCCGACGTTCTGGATCGGGGTCGCACCGACCGAGCCCGGGATTCCGGACAGTGCCTCGACGCCGACCCAGTGCCGCTCGACCGCGGTGGCCACGAAGTCGTCCCAGCTCTCGCCGGCGGCCACCTCGACGACGACTCCGCCGCAGGTGGGGTCGGCGCCCTCCGCGTCGGCGCGGATGCCCGACGTCGCGACCTCGACCACCGTGCCGGGAAAGCCCTCGTCGGCCACGACGAGGTTGCTGCCGCCGCCCAGGACGAGCACCGGCTCACCGGTCTCGTCAGCCCGGCGTACGGCGTCGACCAGCTCGTCGTCCGTCGAGGCCCGCACCCAGGCGCGGGCCGGACCACCGAGCCGGAGCGTCGTGTGGTCGCGCAGCTCAGGCACGCACGACCGCCCGTGGCATGCCGAGGACCTTCTGTCCGCCGCAGGTGGCGGTGAGCGACAGCGCGGCGAGGCCGTCGTCCACCGAGGACACGGAGCCATCGACCACGACCTCGACCCCGTCGTCGTCGTCGGGGACCACCACCGGGTTGGTGAACTTGGCTCCGAGCTCGACGACCTCGGCCCCGTCGGTCCACTCGGCGACCGCCCGGGCCGCCAGCGCCAGGGTGAACATGCCGTGGGCGATCACACCCGGGAGGCCGACCGAGGTCGCGACCCGGTCGGACCAGTGGATCGGGTTGAAGTCGCCACTGGCGCCTGCGTAGCGGACCAGATCGGAGCGGCGTACGACGAAGGTGAGGGTGGCGAGCTGGGTTCCGGCCTCCATCACTCACCGCCTCGGTGGACGAGGGTCGCGCTGGTCTCGCAGACGACGGAGCCGTTCTCGTCGGCGACCACCGAGGTGGTACCGAGGATGTCGTTGCCGCCGATCTGGCGCAGGGTCGCCACCGTCAGGGTGGCGGTGAGGACGTCACCCGGGACGATCGGCCGCGTGTAGCGGAACTTCTGGTCGCCGTGGACGATCCGGAAGAGGTCGACCTGCTCGGCGGCGAGGAAGTCGTTCATCGCCTCGAAGGCGAGCACGATCGGGAACGTCGCGGGCGCCGGACCGCCGGCGTATGCCCGCCCCGCCTCAGGACCACTGGTCGCGGTGACGAACTCGCGCACCTTCTCCTCGGAGACCTGGTAGGGCCGGGTCGGCGGGAAGGCACGGCCCACGAGCGACTGGTCGATCGGCATGCGGCGAATCTACCGGCGTCGCACCCGGACACGGCGACGCCCGCCCGGGGGCACCGGGCGGGCGTGACGGGTGCGGAAGATCAGCGGGTCTCGCGGTGCGGCGTGTGCTTGCGGCAGCGCGGGCAGAACTTCGACAGCTCCATGCGGTCGGGGTCGTTGCGCCGGTTCTTCTTGGTGATGTAGTTGCGCTCCTTGCACTCGGTGCACGCGAGCGTGATCTTGGGGCGAACGTCGGAGCTCTTGCTGGCCACGGGAAGTCCTTTTGTCGGTCGTGCTGTCGATCCAGGTCGACCTTCGGTCGACCCTGTGTAGTGGGGGCGGGATTCGAACCCGCGACACCACGATTATGAGCCGTGTGCTCTAACCACCTGAGCTACCCCACCAGGAGAGGGGCGGGGCCCCTGCCCAGAGCCCCTTTACGGAATCGAACCGTAGACCTTCTCCTTACCATGGAGACGCTCTGCCGACTGAGCTAAAGGGGCAACGACCGTGAAGGATACACAGGCGTAGACATGAACCCGAAATCGTCTGCCCCGGGCTCCTACTACCGTCTCACAGGCCCTTCCGACGGCGCTCGGCAGCGGGTCGAGTCGCGCCCGACGACCGCCGGACCGTGGTCGCTCGACGCCCAGCACGGAGGGCCTCCAGCGGCCCTTCTGGGCCGGGCGATCGAGGCACTCGGCGCCGGTACGGTCGGCCGGTTCACGATGGATCTCCTAGGCCCGGTTCCGGTGGGTGAGCTCGACGTCTCCGCGTCGGTGGTGCGGCCGGGACGCTCCGTCTCGCTCGCCCACGCGTCGCTGCACGACGTGACGCTCGACCGGCCGGTGGCGACCGCCTCCTCCTGGTTGTTCCCGCGGTCGGAGCACGGGGCCGGACACGCCGGTCCGCCTCCGGGTCACACGCCGTCGAACGGGACCGAGCGCGCACGACCCCAGGGCTGGAGCGCGGGATACCTCGACACGGTCGAGTGGCGATGGATCACCGGCGGTCTCGACACCCCGGGCACCGGCGTGGTCTGGATGAGACCGGCCACGCTGGTCGACGGCGAGGCGATGTCACCCGTGCAGCGCCTGCTGGCCTGCGTGGACTCGGCGTCCGGCGTCAGCGCGATGCTCGACGTGCGCGAGTGGGCGTTCCTCAACACCGAGCTGACGGTGCACGTGCTGCGTGAGCCGGTGGGCGAGTGGATCTGTCTCGACGCAGCCACCACCCTGGGGCCGGGGTCGGTCGGCGTCGCCACGGCCACGGCGTACGACGAGCGAGGCCCGGTCGCCCGCTCGGCGCAGGCCCTGCTCGTGCAACGCCGCTGACCCGCAACGTCATACGCTCCGAGCCATAGACGGCTCCGTCCGTATGACGTCCCGGCTCAGAGGTCGATCAGGACCTTGCCGACCGTGCCGCGCTCGACGGCGTCGTGGGCGGCGGCCGTCTCCGCCAGGGGGAAGCGGGTCAGGGGCAGGCCGTGGCCGTCGCCGACCCCGAGCACGCCGTCCGCAACCGCCGCGGTGACGTCCTGGGCAGCAGCCTGCAGCGCCTCCTCACCGACGGTGTAGAGCAGCACGAACTGGATGCGGGCGTTGAGCGCCATGAACGCCCGGAAGGGCAGCGTCGCCTCGGTGCCCCCGGTGTTGGCATAGGCCGCGACCGAGCCGCGGGTCCTGAGGACCCGGCCGAGGAGGTCGACGTTCTGGATCAGGGCGACCTCGACGACCACGTCGACACCGTCCGGGGCGATCCCGCGTATCGCGGCTGCC
>Ga0302323_100000828_pt1 | contig 25081 bp, 24 predicted proteins | sample Fen_T0_3_FD_201950 | JGI IMG/M metagenome (GOLD analysis project Ga0302323, IMG submission 201950) | Peat permafrost microbial communities from Stordalen Mire near Abisko, Sweden - Fen_T0_3 | ecosystem: Environmental > Terrestrial > Soil > Wetlands > Permafrost | place: Sweden: Abisko...
GGCGCAGGTCAGCCGCGACGCCACGCTCACTGCCCCCGGGAGTCCGGGTCGACGCCGGCGAAGCGCAGGAAGTCGGGGATCGCATACGAGTCACCGCTCCCGCCCAGCATCGGCTGCCAGTGCGGCTGCCGGCTCAGGTAGCTGTTCGGGTCGGCGCGGAGCAGCCCGATCATCACCTCGGCGACGATCCGGCCGCCGACGGGCCCGAGGTACTGCCCGCCGTTGACCAGCTCCGCCTCGCGCAGGACGTACAGCCACAACGGCGTCGAGCGGTCCAGGCCGTAGCCGTAGGTGCCCACGTCGGAGAGGTCGGAGCTGGACAGAGCCGGGGCGTGCATGCGCCGCGCGATGGACTGGCCGGAGGGCAAGGACCAGGTGAGATGGCGCAGCAGGGTCCGCTGAGGCAGCGCCACCGGGCCGGCCGCGCCGGGGACGTGCGCGATCGCGCTGGTGGGCAGGGCGAACAGCGGCGTCGAGAGCACGGTGTCGATCTGTTTGTTGGGCCGGACCGCCGTGGTGTAGGCGCCGCCGAAGTCGAAGAAGGTCTGCCAGCCGACGAAGCGTCGCGACGAGCGGAAGCCGCCACGCAGGTCGCCGGGGTCGCTGGTCGGGTTCTGCCCGTCGGGTACGTCCACCCGCGAGTCGAAGATCAGCGCGAAGAACGGGTTGCCGCTGTCGCCGGCGAGGTTCGCGCGGTACGACGGACGCACCATGCTGTGCCCGAAGCGGTACGCGGCACCGGAGAACTCGACCGGGATGAACGGACCGCCGTGCGAGTGGAAGAACCTCGGCCCGTGCCTCGTCACGTCGTCGACCATCGGCTGGCCCACGAAGTTGGGGAGGACCTGGTTGACCACCAGCCACTGGTAGTGCCACGTCGTCAGTCGTCGTGCCTCGGTGAAGGTCGCGATCGGATCGGCCCCGGGCGTCGCGACGGTCTCCACGGCATGGTTGTGGAAGCGGAGGAACGCCGCGTGGAGCCCGGAGATGATCAGGTTGGAGTCGTTGCGGGGGTCGCCGATGACCGCCGAGTGGTCGGGCCGCCGGGGCAGGTCCTCGAACTGGCCGCCCGACTCGAGCAGGAACGTGATCGGGTGAGCCGGGTCGTAGAGCTCGGCCTGGGCGATCGGGCCGCCGCCGTACACGGAGTCGAGGTCGAAGCGCGCGGTGCGGCTGTTGGGTGACAGGGTCGGGTCCGTCGGTACGCCGAGCTGCGAGGTCGCGTCGAAGGTCAGGTCGTGGTCGATGAACTGGCCGACGAAGGTCATGCCTGCGGTGTCGTGCGGGTTGTTCTTGTTGACCAGGCTGAGGGTCGGGTCCGTGATCAGCAGCACGGGGCCGCCGTCCGGTCCGAAGAGGTCGTCCTGCGCGTCGAGCATCCCGCCCGGCGCGGCGAGGTCGAGGAGCGCCTGGCGCAGGCCCGGTGTGTGGTCGGCGAAGGGTGGCAGGTCGTCGAAGATCCGGCCGAACATCGCCGACGGCGTGGTCGACGCAGCACCTCCCATCGGGCACCCGTGGCTCTCTGCGGCCGCCGCGGGTGAGCGACCCGAGACGGCGGCCAGACCCGCCCCGGCGGCACCGGCCGCCCCAGCCTGCAGAAGTCGGCGACGCGACGTGGTGGGCTCGCTCATGGGATGTCCTCTCGTCGCAGAACGAGGAGGACGAGCACCTGGCGCAGATACGTGGTCCCGAGTGTGCATCGGCTCCCGATCGGTACAGCTTCGACATGCGACTTGGGTACTCGTTGATGTCGGAGCAGTCCGGACCCCGCGAGCTTCGAGGGCGCCTCTCAGTTCGTCACCCAGGACGACGTCGCCGACTCGATCCCGCCCGGCCCCGATCTGGGTGCGATCGTGAAGGCGGTGCGTGAGTTCGAGGATGCCGGCTTCACCGACGTCGCGCTCGTCCAGATCGGCGACGAGTCGCAGCACGACTTCCTGCAGGTCGCCGAGAAGGAGCTGCTCCCCGCCCTGTGGGGCTGAGCTCAGCCGCGGCTGGCTGCCATCCACTCCTCGACGTCGGACGACGTGCGGGGCAGCGCCGCGGAGAGGTTCCGCGACCCGTCGGCGGTGACGAGGATGTCGTCCTCGATCCGGATGCCGATGCCGCGCATCTCCTCCGGCACGAGCAGGTCGTCGGCCTGGAAGTAGAGGCCCGGCTCAACCGTCAGCACCATGCCCTCGGCGAGGTCACCCTTGGGGTAGACGTCCGTCGACGCCTGGCCACAGTCGTGGACGTCCATGCCGAGCATGTGGCTGACGCCGTGCAACGTCCAGCGCGCGTAGACCTTCGACTCCGGGTCGAGCGCCTCCTCGGCCGAGCAGGGGAGCAGCTTCAGCGACTCCAGCCCATGGGCGAGGACGACCATCGCGGCGTTGTGTGCGGCGAGGAACGGCGCCCCCGGGCGCACTGCCTTGATGCCGGCGTCCTGCGCGGCGTACACGAGGTCGTAGAGCTCACGCTGCAGCGACGTGAACGTGCCGTCGATCGGCAGGGTGCGGGTGACGTCGGCGGTGTAGAGGTTGTGACCCTCGACGCCCATGTCGAGCAGAACCAGCTCGCCCGGGTTGATCGGGCCGGTGTTGTCGATCCAGTGCAGCGTGGTCGCGTGCGAGCCGCCGCCGACGATGGAGTCGTAGCCGATGTCGTTGCCCATAGCGCGCGCCCGACGGAAGAACGTGCCCTCCACCCAGCGCTCGCCGAACTCGAGCACGCGGTCCCACTCAGCCACCGAGTCGGTGAAGCCGAGGGTGGTGATGTCGCAGGCCGTCTGGAGCTCCGCGACCTCCCAGTCGTCCTTCACCAGGCGCATCTCCGAGGCGACCCGTGCGAAGTCGGAGTCGCGGCTCTCGTCGGCCCCGACGAGCCCGTCGATCCCGGCGGAGACACCGCGGTGGACCCGCGTCTTGCCCCCACGCGACAGGTCGTCGGCGAGCCGGTCGATGTGGCGCACCTCGAGGCCCAGGGAGTCGGAGATCTCCTTCAGCGACGGCCGGCGGCCCACCCACAGCTCGCCGTACTGCCGGTCACGGAAGAACTCGTCGGTGGTGCGCTCGGAGCGCGGGCGAGCGTAGAGCACGCTCTCGCCGTCCTCGACGACCAGCACTGCGTCGCTGGTCTGGTTGCCGCAGAAGTAGGTGTGCGCGGTGTCGGGGCGGAACCGGTAGTCGGTGTCGTAGGACCGCACCTGGTAGCCGCCGGCCGGGAGCACCAGACGCTCGCCCGGGAAGGCCTCGGCGAGCCGCTGACGGCGAGCCGCGGCGTACGGCGTCACCGGGTGGGGCGGCAGGTCGAGCTCGCGGTCGCCCCAGCCCTGGCGCATGAAGGCGGAGTACGCCGCGGGTACGGCGGGATCCTGCGCCTCGGTGTGGAGCTCGGTCTCGCTGGTCTGTTCGGTGGTCGCGTCCGGGGTCTCTTCGCTCACGCTCGAAGCCTACGCCCGCGCCGCCCGCGTGGGCCAAGGGGAAAGCGAGCGCTTCGGTAGGCTTCGGGCATGGCCGGTGCCCGCCGCGAGAGTGCCGTCTTCACGATCGTGGTGACGGCTCTCGTGCTCCTCTGTGCCGTCCCGATGACGGTGATCATCGCCGCGTCCGGGGCGCCCCGCGCAACCGTCCTCGCCGCGCTGCTCGCCGCGGTACCGGTCGGTCCGCTCGTGGCCTGCTTCCTGTGGCTCGACCGCTACGAGCCCGAGCCGCGACGCCTCCTCGCCGGCGGACTGCTCTGGGGCGTGTTCGTCGCCACCGCGATCGCGCTGCTGCTCGAGGGCGTGGGCGGCTTCGTCGGTGGCATCTCCGACCACCGGATGCTCGAGGTCGGTGCACCCTTGGCCGAGGAGGCGAGCAAGGGGCTCTTCCTCTTCCTCCTGCTGTGGTGGCGTCGCTCGGAGCTCGACGGCATCCTCGACGGCATCGTGTACGCCGGCATGGTCGGCGTCGGCTTCGCGTTCACCGAGAACATCCTCTACCTCGCCAGCGCCTACGACGGCTCCGACAACCTCGGCCCGGGCGGGGTGCACGCACTGACCGGCACCTTCATCCTCCGCTGCCTCGCGAGCCCCTTCGCCCATCCCCTCTTCACCGCCTGCATCGGCGTCGGCGTCGGCCTCGCCGTGTCGTCGCGACGCCGGTCGGTCCGCATCCTCGCGCCCGTCCTCGGCTACCTGGCCGCGGTGGCCCTGCACGCGATCTGGAACACGTCCACGGTCTACGGCCCGGGCAACTTCGTCTCGGTCTACCTGATCCTGATGGCGCCGATCTTCCTCACCGGGGTCGGGCTGGCCGTGTGGGTACGTCGCTCCGAGGGCCGGATGCTCGCGGGTGCGCTCGCCGACGCCGCCCAGCGCGGACTGCTGCCGGCCACCGACATCGGTTGGGTGGTGGACCTCTCGGCCCGTCGGCGCGCACGGGCCTACGCTCGGGAGAGAGGTGGTCCCGCCGCGGAGCGGGCCATGCGCGAGTACCAACAGGCGGTGATCGAGCTCGGTTTCCTGCACAGCCGCTATCTACGCGGCGTACCCCCACCGGACTTCGCGGCCCGGGGGCACGACTACGTTGCACGCATCAGTGAGACCAGGCCGTCGATCGCATTTCCTGGACAGGTGGTACCCATCCGATGACCGACACCACGAGTGGTGCGCAGATGGTCACGGCCCTCGTGCGCCTGCGTGCGGCGCTGCAGGGCGCCGTGCTGCCGCTCGAGCTGCCGGGCGTCGAGGACCATCGCCTCGCCCGGACCGAGATGGTCGACCAGCTCGAGGACTACGTCATCCCACGCATCGTCACCCTCGAGGCGCCGTTGCTCGCGGTGGTCGGCGGCTCGACCGGCGCCGGCAAGTCCACGCTGGTCAACTCCCTCGTCGGTGCGGTCGTGACCGAGTCCGGCGTGCTCCGTCCGACGACCCGTTCGCCGGTCCTGGTGCACAACCCCGCCGACGGCGACTGGTTCGGCGCCGACCGGCTGCTGCCCGAGCTCGAGCGGGTCCATCACCCGACGCACGACCCCCAGGCCCTGCAGCTCGTCGCCCTCGACGTGGTGCCCCAGGGCCTCGCCATCCTCGACGCTCCCGACATCGACTCCGTCGAGGAGAGCAACCGAAACCTGGCGGCCCAGCTCCTCGCCGCGGCGGACCTGTGGCTCTTCGTGACCTCCGCAGCGCGGTACGCCGACCAGGTGCCGTGGGGCTTCCTGCGCCAGGCGGCGGAGCGGTCCGCCGCGGTGGCGATCGTGCTCGACCGGACGCCGGCCGACGCCGTCGGAACGGTCGCGTCCCACCTCGCCCGGATGCTCGCCTCCCGTGGGCTGAAGGACTCGCCGCTCTTCACGGTGAACGAGGCCACGCTCACCGACGACGGGCTGCTGCCTCCGCGTGAGGTGGCCGAGATCCGTCGTTGGCTGACCGAGCTCGGGGCCGACGCGGGTGCCCGGGCCGCGATGGTGCAACAGACCATCGAGGGCGCGATCCGCTCGCTCACGCGGCGGGCGCACACGGTCGCCGACGCCTGCCTCGAGCAGGCCTCAGCCGCCGAGCGCCTCCGTGACACGGCCGACGCGGCGTACGACGAGGAGCTCCGCAAGCTGCTCGAGGCGTCCGCCGACGGCACCCTCCTGCGGGGTGAGGTGATGGTGCGCTGGCAGGAGTTCGTCGGCACCGGCGAGCTGCTGAAGAGCCTCGAGGCCAAGGTGGGCTGGTTCCGGGACCGGATGGTGAACGCGATCAAGGGCAAGCCCGCTCAGGCCGAACGGGTCACGGTCGCCGTCGAGTCGAGCCTCGAGACGCTGATCGTCGAGCACGCCGAGGCCGCCGCCGAGCGGGCCGAGGCGTCGTGGGAGAGCCTCGCGCCGGGCCACCAGCTGCTCACCGACGTCGGCGAGGACCTCGGCCGCGCGAGCCGCGGGCTGCGACGCAAGGCCGAGCGCGCCGTGCGCGACTGGCAGCAGGACGTGCTGGAGATGGTGCGCACCGAGGGTGCCGACAAACGCAGCACCGCACGGTTCCTGGCGTACGGCGTCAACGGGCTGTCCGTGGCGCTGATGGTCGTCGTCTTCTCCCAGACCGCCGGACTGACAGGAGCCGAGGTCGGGATCGCGGGCGGTGGCGCGGTGCTCGGGCAGAAGCTGCTCGAGGCCGTCTTCGGCGACCAGGCCGTGCGCACGCTGTCGGAGCGAGCGCGGCGCAAGCTCGAGGTCCGGATCCGGGCGCTGCTCGCGGAGGAGCGTGCGCGCTACACCGATCTGGTCGTCAGTCTCGGTATCGACCCCGCCTCCGCCGACCGCGTCCGCAACGCCGCCCGTGCCGTCGACGACCTCAGGTACGCCGCCACCGGAACGACCGGGACCCACTCCCACTAGGCTCATACCCGTTCCTGGTTGGGGGTTGTTCAAAGGGAGAAGATGTCGTCCTTGCTGGAAGGCGCCAAGCGGCTCGTGTCTCGGGGCTCAGAGCTCGGTGACCGGGTCGAGGGTCTGGAGCAGGCGGGTCTCGCTGCTCGAGGGCGTCTCGACGCCCACGTCGTCGACGACGTCCAGGCTGCGGTCGCCCGGGTCGCGACCCGCCTCGGACTCACAGCCGACCACACCGTCGTCGCCCTCGCCGGCGCGACCGGATCGGGTAAGTCGTCGACGTTCAACGCCCTCGCAGGCGTCGAGCTCTCCTCCGTCGGCGTGCGCCGGCCGACGACGTCATGGGCGACCGCCTGCGTCTGGGGCAAGGAGGGCGCCGACGAACTGCTGGAGTATCTCGACATCCCCCCACGTCACCAGGTGATGCGCGACTCGCTGCTCGACCTCGGCAAGGAGGACAGCGCGCTGCAGGGCGTGGTGCTGCTCGACCTGCCCGACCACGACTCCACCGAGGTCTCCCACCACCTCGAGGTCGACCGGCTGATCGAGCTCGCCGACCTGATGGTCTGGGTGCTCGACCCCCAGAAGTACGCCGACGCCGCGGTCCACGACCGTTACCTCGCCCCGCTGGCGACCCACAAGGACGTGATGCTGGTCGTGCTCAACCACGTCGACGAGGTGCCGGTCGACCGGCGCGAGTCGATGATGACCGACGTCCGCCGCCTGGTCGACGCCGACGGCCTGATCGGTGTACCGGTGCTGGCGACCAGCGCCCGTACCGGTGAGGGCATCGACGAGCTCCGTGACGAGATCGCGCGCCGGGTCAAGGCCAAGAAGGTCACCCGGGCGCGGCTCGAGGCCGATGTCCGCCAGGCTGCCGCGCGCCTGCGCGAGGCCAGCGGCACCAGCAACCACCCGGAGCTGTCGAAGGCGCGGATCGCCGCTCTCGACGACGCCCTGGCCGGAGCCGCCGGCGTACCGACCGTCGTCGGCGCCGTCGAGTCGGCCACCCGGATGCGTGCGAACCGGGCGACCGGCTGGCCGGTCACCGCCTGGTTGTCGAGGCTCCGTCCCGATCCGCTCAAGCGCCTGCACCTCGACCTGGGCAAGGACGGCAAGCGCTACACCGGCCGCGGCCGCACGTCGGTGCCGGAGCCGACCCAGGTGCAGCGAGCCAGTGTCGACAGCGCGGTGCGTGCCGTCGCCGACGAGGTGTCGGCACCGCTGGCGCGGCCCTGGGCCGAGTCCGTACGTCGGGCCTCGGTCTCGCGGCTGCCCGACCTCAACGACCGCCTCGACTCCGCCCTCGCTGCCACCGATCTGGACGCCGGCCGGGTCCCGGGCTGGGCCGGGCTGGTGCGGGTGCTCCAGTGGCTCCTGCTGCTCGCCGCGCTCGCCGGCGCTGTCTGGCTCGGCGTGCTCGCGACCGACCGCTACCTCGGCGTCTCCGAGCCGTCCACGCCCGACGTGGGCGGCTTCCCGGTGCCGACGGTGATGCTCCTCGGCGGGATCGTCCTCGGGATCGTGCTGTCGCTGCTGTGTCGTCTCCTGGTCTCGGCGACGGCACGCTCGCGGGCGCGCTCGGCCGACCGGCGGCTACGGTCGGCGATCGCCGAGGTGGCCGACGACCTCGTCGTTGCGCCCGTGCGCGCCGAGCTGACGGCCTATGACCAGGTGCGCGAAGGGCTCGGCCGCGCCCTGCGGTGACCCACCTGCCGTCCACAGCCGGTCGAGCGACCCCACGGTTCCACCGGGTCGCCGTGCGACAACCGATGCTGTCGGTGACCGTCCCGAGGCTCGGGTGCACGTCAACGAGACCGAGGAGACACATGAACGAGACCTTCGTGACCCTGTCCGGCTGGCTGGGCGGCGACGTGAGCCTGCGAGAGGCGGCCGGCGTCCCCGTGGCGACGTTCCGGGTCGCCAGCACCCCACGCCGCTACCAGCGCCGGACCGACAGCTGGGAGGACGGCGACACCCAGTGGTACGCCGTGAACGCCTGGCGCGCGCTCGCCGAGAACTGCGACAGCTCCCTGCGCCGAGGCGACCCCGTGGTGGTGCACGGCAAGCTCAGCGCCCACGTCTGGACCAACAAGGCCGGGCTCGAGGTGACCACGTTCGAGATCGAGGCCGCCTTCGTCGGCCACGACCTCAACCGTGGCACCAGCACCTTCGAGCGACGCAAGCCGGCGTCCTCCGCGAGCGCCGTGCCCGGCGCCACGTCGGAGGAACCCGCCGCGGCTGCTCCGGAGGCCACTGTCCACGCGGCCTGACGGCGTCCGGGGCGCGCGCCCCGATCGGGCGTTCCGGGCGTTCTCCCCGTAGGGTTTTGGGCATGGCTGACTATGTCTTCACCCTGCGCAACGTGCGGAAGACGCACGGTGACAAGGTCGTCCTCGACAACGTCACCCTGTCGTTCCTGCACGGCGCCAAGATCGGTGTCGTCGGACCCAACGGCACGGGCAAGTCGACGCTCCTCAAGATCATGGCGGGGCTGGAGCACGCCAACAACGGCGACGCGATCCTCGATCCCGATGCCACCGTGGGCATGCTCCAACAGGAGCCCCCGCTGACGGAGGGCAAGACCGTCCTCGAGAACGTGGAGGAGGCGGTCGCCGAGACGCACGCCAAGATGGCGCGGCTCGACGAGCTCTACCTGCTGATGGGCGACCCCGACGCCGACCAGGACAAGGTGGCGACCGAGGCGGGTGACCTGCAGAGCGAGCTCGACGCGGCCAACGTCTGGGACCTCGACAGCCGGCTCGACCAGGCGATGGATGCCCTGCGCTGCCCGCCGCCGGACGTGCTGGTCGACCACCTGTCCGGTGGTGAGCGTCGCCGTGTCGCGCTGTGCAAGCTGCTGCTCCAGCAGCCCGACCTGCTGCTCCTCGACGAGCCCACCAACCACCTCGATGCGGAGTCCGTGCAGTGGCTCGAGGGTCACCTCGCGTCCTACCCCGGCTGCGTGCTGGCCGTCACCCACGACCGGTACTTCCTCGACAACGTGGCGCAGTGGATTCTCGAGCTCGACCGCGGCAAGGCGCACCCCTACGAGGGCAACTACTCGACATACCTCGAGACCAAGCAGGAGCGGCTCAAGATCGAGGGGGCGAAGGACGCCAAGCGCGCCAAGATGCTCGAGCGCGAGCTGGAGTGGGTGCGGTCCAACCCCAAGGCACGGCAAGCCAAGAGCAAGTCCCGCCTGTCCCGCTACGAGGAGATGGCGGCCGAGGCCGACCGCAACCGCAAGATCGACACCGGTGAGATCAACATCCCGGCCGGTCCCCGGCTCGGTGACATCGTGCTCGAGGCGAAGGGTCTGGCCAAGGGCTTCGACGACCGCACGCTCATGCGCGATCTCTCGTTCACCCTGCCTCGCGCGGGCATCGTCGGCGTGATCGGCCCCAACGGCGTCGGCAAGACCACCCTGTTCAAGATGATCATCGGGGAGGAGAAGCCCGACGACGGCGAGCTGGTCGTCGGCAAGACCGTCAAGATCTCCTACGTCGACCAGAGCCGCGGTGGCCTCGACCCGCAGAAGAACGTCTGGGAGGTCGTCTCCGACGGCCTCGACTTCATCAAGGTCGCCAACTTCGAGATGCCGTCACGGGCCTACGTCGCGTCGTTCGGCTTCAAGGGCCCCGACCAGCAGAAGCGGGCCGGCGTGCTGTCCGGTGGCGAGCGCAACCGCCTCAACCTGGCGTTGACGCTGAAGATGGGCGGCAACCTCCTGATGCTCGACGAGCCGACCAACGACCTCGACGTCGAGACCCTGCAGTCCCTCGAGGACGCGCTGCTGGAGTTCCCCGGGTGTGCCGTGGTCACGTCCCACGACCGGTGGTTCCTCGACCGCATCGCTACCCACATCCTGGCGTGGGAGGGCGACGACGAGGACGACGCGAAGTGGTTCTGGTTCGAGGGCAACTTCGCCGCCTACGAGGAGAACAAGATCGAGCGACTGGGGCTGGAGGCGGCGCGACCCCACCGGGTCACCCACCGCCGGCTCACCCGCGACTGAGCGACCGCTGCCGAGGGTGGCGCGCAGGGTCAGCTGCCGGGCCGGATGTCCATCTCGGGATGGCACGCGATCAGCCGGTCGGACACGGCGTCCATGACCCGGCCCAGCGCGGCGAAGTCCTCCGGGCTGACCAGGTCGACGAGGTAGTCGCGAACGCCGTCCACGTGCACGGGCGCGGCCTCGGTCAGCAGGGCGTACCCCTCGTCCGTGAGGCGGCACACGATGCCGCGGCCGTCCTCGGGTGACGAGCAGCGCGTAACCAGCCCGGCCTTCTCCATCCGGGTCACGGTATGGGTGACGCGGCTCCGGCTGTGGGCGAGCGCGTCGGCCAGCTGGGCCATCCGCATCTGCCGGTCGGGTCGCTCCGAGAGGCGGACCAGGATCTCGTACTCGGTCAACGACAGGTCGAAGTCGTGGTGGAGGTCGGCGTCGAGGCGGTCGAGCAGCAGGGTGATGCCGACGACGAACGCCCGCCACGACGCCTGTTGGTCCGCGTCGAGCCAGCGAGTCCCCCGTCCCTCGGACATGACGGAATCGTAGCGAGGGGACAACGGATTCCGTGGCATCCGGCGAGTCGCGGGGTCAGCCCAGCCGCTCGAGGATCAGCGCCATCCCCTGACCGCCGCCCACGCACATGGTGATCAGGCCGGTGGACTTGTCGTGCCAGTCCAGGGAGTTGAGCATCGTGTTCTGCAGCCGCGCGCCGGTCATCCCGAACGGGTGACCCACCGCGATGGCGCCGCCGTTGACGTTCAGACGGTCGAGGTCGATCCCGAGGTCCTGGTACGACGGCACCACCTGGGCCGCGAAGGCCTCGTTGATCTCGACCAGGTCGATGTCGCCGATGGTCATGCCGGCGTGGGCGAGTGCGCGCCGGGTCGCCTCGACCGGACCGAGCCCCATGATCTCGGAGGAGAGGGCGCTGACCCCGGTCGCGACGATCCGCGCGAGCGGGGTGATCCCGAGCTCGGCGGCGCACGTGTCGGACATGACGACGACCGCCGCAGCGCCGTCGTTGAGCGGACAGCAGTTGCCGGCGGTGACCACGCCGTCGGGGCGGAAGACCGGCTTGAGCTGTGACACGGCCTCGAGGGTGACGCCGGCACGGGGGCCGTCGTCGGCGGACACCACCGTGCCGTCGGGTGTGGTGACGGGGGTGATCTCGCGCTGCCAGAACCCGTCCGCGAGCGCCTTCTCGGCGAGGTTCTGGGAGCGGACGCCGAACTCGTCGAGCTCGAGCCGGCTCAGACCGCGCAGCGTGGCGACGTTCTCCGCGGTCTGGCCCATCGCGACGTAGGCGTCGGGTACCACGCCGTCCTCGCGCGGGTCGTGCCAGGCCGTGCCGCCCGAGCCGTGCTCGGCGCGGTCCTGGGTTCGGGCCTCCGCCTCGGCGAAGACCGTGTTGTGCGTGTCGGGCCAGGAGTCGGAGCTGCCCGACGCGAACCGTGACACCGTCTCGACGCCCGCGGAGATGAAGACGTCTCCCTCGCCGGCCTTGATCGCGTGGAAGGCCATCCGGGTGGTCTGCACCGACGATGCGCAGTAGCGGGTGATCGTGGCGCCGGGCACGTCGTCCATCCCGTTGAGGACGTTGACGATCCGCGCCATGTTGAAGCCGCTCTCGCCGCCGGGGAGCCCGCACCCCAGGTAGAGGTCGTCGACGGTGTGCCGGTCGAGGGCCGGAATGTTGTCGAGGGCGGCCCGGATCATGGCCGCCACCAGGTCGTCGGGACGGAGGTCCTTCAGCGACCCCCGGCCGGCCCGTCCGATCGGGGATCGGGCAGCGGAGACGATGACGGCTTCGGGCACAGGGAGCTCCGATCGTGGTCGGGACGCGCGGGCGACCTCACCCTAGTCCGCCCATCAGGACCCCCATCGACTGGCGGACGAAGGGCCGCCGCTGGGAGGCCGGCCGGCTCGACGCGCCGAGGAGCACACCGTCGAACGACGCCACCAGGGTCTCGGCCAGGGCCGCGCCCTGGTCCTTGCCGCGGGCGGACAGGATCGACTCGACCAGCCCGATCAGCCGCCGCCGGAAGGCGGCCAGGAGAGCGGCCAGCTCCGGGTCGCGGGCGGCCTCGAGCGACAGCTCCATCCGCGCCAGCAGCAGCTCACGCTCGTCCAGCCACTGCATGAAGAAACCGGTCACGGCCTCGACGGCCTCGTCCTCGCCGAGAGCACACACTCTCAGGTCGGCAGCGAGACCCTCGACGTCCTCGGCGAGGCTGTTCGCGACGTACCGCGTGAGCGCGAGCACCAGGGCCTTGCGCGTGCGCAGGTACGCCGAGCAGCTGCCCTCCGGGAGACCCGCCTCGCGGTCGACAGCCCGATGGGTGAGCCCGCGGAGGCCATGCTCCGCCACGACGTGGAGGGCGGCCCTGAGCAGCAGCTCCATGCGGGGGCTGAGCGGGGGCTCGGGCATCGATCCTCCCTGAAGGGTGTGACGCGCGAGACTACCCGCCGACTTGCATGTCGGGGTCGAGCGGCGTATTTTCTACAAACGTAGAGATTCTACAGAAGTAGAAGGGAGAGGGATATGACGTCCTTCGACAGCCTTGTGAACGTCTACCTGCTTGCCGTGTTCTCGCTGGCCGCCGTGGCCCTGGTCCTCTCGTCCGGCGTGATCGCGGCCGGCGTCGTGCGCAGCCGCCGCGTGCGCCTGACCCGTCACCAGTCGCTGCGCGCCTACTACGGCCCGCGCCTCGCCCTGCACCACTGAGCCGACCGGGCCGCCGGGCTGGCAGGATCGGCACGTGCGTCACGTGTTCGAGTGCCCCGTCCGCCGGGCCGACCTGCACCCCGGCGGCACCGTGAACAACGTGGCCTTCGTGGACTACCTGCAGGAGGCACGGCTCGACGTCCTACGCCGCCACGACACGCCCGTCTCGGCGCGGCCCGGCGAGGGGCTGGTGGTGGTCGGCACGGTGATCGAGTACGTCGTGCCGCTCACCCTCGCCGCCCGCCCCCTGTTCGTGGCCTCCTGGGTCACCGAGGTCCGGCGAGCCTCGTTCACGTTGGCCTATCACCTCTTCACCGAGCCGGCCGACGCGGACTCACCCGTGGTCCACGCCCGCGCGACGACCACGCTCACGCCGTACGACTTCGAGGCGGAGCGCCCCCGGCGGCTCTCCGCCGACGAGCGTGAGCGACTCCTGAGCGGGCCCGAACCCTCGCCGTTCCCCGGCGAGAGCTCTGCGCCTCCGTCCGCGCCCTGGGCCGATGGGGCCTGGCGCGAGGACCTGCGGGTGCGCTTCTCCGACATCGACCTCCTCGGTCACGTCAACAACGTCCGCTACCTCGACTACGTGCAGGAGGCGACGACGAACCTGCTGCTCGACTGCCTCCGCGAGGCAGCGGTCGACGGCCACGTGGACTTCGTCATCGCCCGGACGGAGATCGACTACCGGGGACAGATGAACCTCCGCCCCGAGCCGTACGAGGTGTGGGCGCGCGTGACGGAGGTCGGCAGGACCTCGGTGTCCTTCGAGGCCGAGATCCGCGACGGCGAGCGGGTCATGGCGCGCTGTCGGTCGGTCGAGGTGTCCCTCGACGAGGACGACCGGCCCCTTCCGCTCATCCCCGAGCATCGCGCGGCTTTCGAGCGGCGCCGGATCGCGGCCGTCAGGGACTGACGACCACTCCGAGCGAGCGCAGCCGGCGCAGCCCGCGGTGGTGAGCGACGCGTACCGCGGTCGTCTTCATGTCGAGGGCGGCGGCGGTGGTCGCCACGTCGAGCCCGACCACGTCGAGGCAGGCGACCACCTGCCGCTCGCGTTCGGGCAGGTGCGACAGGAGCCAGGTCACCCAGCCCTCGGACTCGGGCGCGGTCCCGGCATCGGGTGCCTGTACGCGGGTACTGACCTCGAGCGTGGCGGTGGTGGCGGGACTGGTCATGCGCCGGCGCGAACGGCGCTCCGCGTTGCGGGCCTGCAGCCGGGCGATGCCGAACAGCCAGCCGGCGAACTCCGAGGACGAACCTCGGAAATCGGCGATCCGGGTCGCCGCAGTCAGCCAGGTGTCCGACGCGAGGTCCTCGGCGGCGACCCCGGCGTCGCCGGAGGGAAGCGTGCGCAGCCACACCAGCAGCCGCCCGGCGTGCGCGACGTAGAGCGCGCGCCACGCCTCGTGGTCGCCGTCCTTGGCCCGCGCGACGGTGTCGTCGTCGGCCGTGAGGACGGTGTTAATCGCCCGACCCCGGGTCACTGCCCGACCCACCGTCCGGTCCGCCGGACCCGCTGGCGGACGGACCATCGGAGCCGTCCCCGGACCCGCTGTCGGAGCCGCTGTGTCCGTCGTCGCCACCTTCCAAGGGGTCGCCAGTCGGGTCGCTGTGGTCCGTGTCGTCCGCGTCGGGATCGTGGTGGTCCCCGGGTCCGGAGTGGTCTCCGGGGTCCGGCGTCGGGCCGGTGGTCGGTCCGTGGTCCGTGTGCCCGTGGGTCCCCGAGGGGTCGGTGAGCAGCACTCCGCCCAGGGGTCCGGAGGTGGTGCGCGACCCCGGCCCGTCGCCGGGCTGGTTCACCGCAGGGTGGTCGCTGTGGCGGGCGTCCGGATCGTCGGTCGACGACGCCGACGGGTCCTCGGTCACCCGCGTACTGATCGGAGGCGCAGGGGACTCGTGCGTGTGGGTGAGCTGGTCCGCCGCGGCCGCCGCGCCGGCGGTGATCGCGGCGACGGCGGCGGCCGCGGCGAGGGCCCGGGTGGCCGGTCGGCCGAAGGCTGTGGGCACGACAACGCCCGGCGAGGCGGTGGAGCCGGCCGCCAGCTCGGCGAGCCGGCGTACGAAGGCCTCGTCGGGCAGCAGGACCGGGATGTCGCAGCTCAGTGATCCGTACGTCACGGGAGACCCTCCGTTCCGCCTGTGGGGTCAGCTGTCGCCGTCGTCACCGGAGTGGTCGCCCTCGTCGTTCCCGGTTCCGGAGTTCCCGTCGCCGTCGTCGTTCCCGGTTTCGGAACTGTCGCCCTGGCCGTGGTGGTCGCCGTCCTCGCCCTGGTGGTCGCCCTGGTGGTCGCCGTCGTCTCCGGACTCGTCCTCCCCGGGCTCGTCGGTCGGCTCGTCCGAGGGCTCCTGCGTGGGGTCGTCGGTCGGCCCGTCGGTCGGGTCGTCGGTCGGGTCGTCCGTGGGCTGGTCGGTCGGGTCGTCCGTGGGCTGGTCGGTCGGGTCGTCCGTGGGCTCGTCGGTGGGGTCGCTCGCGAGTCCCGCGGGTCCGTGGCCGCTCGCGTGGTGCCCATGGGAGTGGGTACGCGCCTGACCGTGGTGCTGGTTCACCGACGTGTGATGAGGCGCCGGCGCTGCGGACTGTGCGAATGCGCCGGCGGCATAGCTGCCGCCGACGGCCACGACAGCAAGCGAGCCGCTCACCGCGATGATCCGGCGGGCCTGAGTGGTGTTCATGACTCTCCTCGGGGGTGGGGAACGCCCTGGTGACCTACACCTGTCGCGAGGGGGCCGGCGCGTTACATCACTCGAAGGAGTTGACCATGAACTGGGCAGCGTGGGTCACGTAGTCCCAGAACTGCGCGTCCTGCTCAGGAGGCAACCCGACCTCGTCGAGCGCCGCGCGGAAGTGCTGCAGCCAGTGATCCTTGGCATCCGGGGTGACGGCGAACGGCGCGTGACGCATCCGGAGCCGCGGGTGGCCGCGGCGGTCGGAGTACGTCGTGGGACCGCCCCAGTACTGCATCAGGAAGAGCCGGAAGCGTTCCTCGGCCGGGCCGAGGTCCTGCTCCGGGTAGAGGGGACGGAGCACCTCGTCCTGGGCCACTCCCCGGTAGAACGCGGCGACGATGGCGGTGATGGTCGGCTCGCCACCGATCTCGTCGTAGAACGTCACCGCGCCATTGTCCCCGGGACCCTCCGGGGCTGCTGCACCGGCCGTCACGCGTCTGCCGGCTCGGCGTCGGGGTCCGCGGCGCTCGGGTCCGCCGCACCGGAGGTGCGGTTCATCACCACGGACGTCGGGTACGGCGCCTGGATGCCCTCGTGGTCGAAGCGGGCCTTGATCCGCTCGCGCAGCACCCGGGCGACCCGCCACTGCTCCATGGGCGCGGTCTTGAGGGTGACCCGGAGGGTGATCGCGTCGGGCGTGATCGCCTCGACCCCCGGGATCTCGGGCTCCTCGATCACCACGCCCTCGAAGTCCTCGTCGTGCCACAGGTCGTTCGCGACGTCCTGCAACACGCGTCGTGCGTGGGCGAGGTCCTCGCGTGCACTCACCTGGATGTCGAGCACGGCGCGCGCCCAGTTCTGGCTCATGTTGCCGACCCGGAGCAGCTCGCCGTTGCGGACGTACCAGACCGTGCCGTTGGTGTCGCGGACCCGCGTGACGCGCAGGCTCACGGCCTCCACGGTCCCGGTCAGCCCTTCCCCGAGGTTCACGACGTCGCCCACGCCGTACTGATCCTCGAAGATCAAGAAGATGCCCGACAGGAAGTCCTTGACCAGGGTCTGGGAGCCGAACCCGAGCGCGACCCCGAGGATCCCGGCGCTGGCGAGGATGGGCCCGATGGCGAACCCGAGGGCGCTGAGCATCATCGTGAAGATCACCGCGACGATCACCCCCGACGTGACGCTCTTGAGCAGGCTGCCCATCGCCTGAGCGCGTTGCACCCGACGCGTGGAGCCGGCCGGCGGCTCCTCGGAGTTGCGGCCCAGGGTCGCCTGCGCGAGCCGGTCGGGAAGGACGCCCTCCTCGGCCCGGCGGACCAGGTGGTCGATCAGCCGGTGGGCCACCAGCTGGAGGACCAGGCCGAGGACCGCCAGCGCGATCAGCGTCCCCGACTTCCAGGCAACCAGCTTCCCGGTGCTGCCCCAGTCGATGTCGGAGAACGCGTTGAGAGCTGCAAGCATGGCTACCAGTATCCTCATCGCGTGACCTCGAACTCGCCCCTCCCGCGCCGGGCCGCGCTCGTTGTGGGCTCCGCCACGCTTCTCGTGCTGGCGTACGCCGGGCCTGCGGCCGCTGACATCCCGCTCGGCTGGAGCGACCCGCCACCCGTGCCGGTCCTGCGCGACCTGCTCGTGTTCATCGGCATCCCGCTGCTGCTCACCGCGGCGATCTTCGCGGCGGTCTACCTGCCCGGGGTCGTCCGGGGGGAGTCGGTGGCACCGGCCGGCGCCCGGACCGACGACCAGTGGTTCGGCGGACGCCGGGCCACGGCGGAGCTCGAGTCGTCCACGGCCGCTCGTGAGGCCGACGAGACCGAGAGCGCCCGCGACACCGGTGGCGCCTCCGGCACGTGGTGACACGGATGTCCCGCGAGTTCACGACGTCTCAGCAGGTCGCCCTCGATCAGGCGATCCGGGCGGCCGAGCAGGTCTCCCGCTTCGAGTTCTCGATCTTCGTCGGGACTGCGGAGGGCGACGCCCGAGCCTTCGCGGAGCGTCTCCATGCGTCGCTCTCCACGCCGCCGCGCAGCATCCTGGTCATGGTCGACCCGACGTCTCGCCTGGTGGAGGTCGTGACCGGGAGCGAGGTACGCCGGGTCCTGACCGACCACGAGGTCGGACTCGCCGTGCTCGAGATGCGGACCGAGTTCGCGTCCGGTGACCTGGTGCGCGGCCTCCGCCGCGGCATCAGCATGCTGGCGATGCAGTCCCGTACGCCCCGCACCCTCCACGCCCAGGAGCTCTGAGCCCCCACGCCGAGCCGGCACCTGCCGACTCGGCGTGCGTCGCGTGTCGGTGTGCTCCGACTCTGCGTCAGCCCTGGGCGTCGAGGTCCGGAGCGTCCTTGTCCTGGGCGGCGAGGGCCCGGACCACGTCCGCACGGCCCTCGCGCACGTAGCGCTTGGCAGCGGGGTTGGCCGGCGACTCGTCGAGCCACTGGTCGAGCCGCGCGACGAGCGCCGGGCTGCCCATCGGGACGGGGAAGGCTCCCTCGAGCGTGTTGGACGCCATATGGGTGCCGAGCCGCTCCCAGATGTCGTCGGCCGCCTCGAGGTACTTCTCGACGTAGGGCTCGAGCAGGTCCTCCTGGCCGTGGCGCATGAACGCGGCCGCGATCGACCGATGGGTCTCGTTCGGGACCTCGGGGTTCTCGGCGAGGTCCTTCCAGGCACGCGCCTTGGCCTCGGGGTCCGGGCGCGAGGCCCGGGCGGCGGCGGCGTGCTCCTGGCCGGAGATGGTGCGGTCTCTCTCCAGCTCCGCGTCGATGCGGGCCTCGTCGGCGGCACCGGCCCGGGCCAGGCCGATCACCATGGCCCACCGCAGGTCGGTGTCGATGTCGAGACCGTCGATGACCAACGAGCCGTCGAGCAGCCCGTCGAGGTCGGCGACGGCCTGCTCGGAGCGCGCCGCGGCGGCGTAGGCCCGGGCGAAGGTCAGCTGGTGGTCGCTGCTCGGCGGGGCCGCCAGCAGCAGCTCACGGACGCCGGCCTCCCAGCGCGCCCGGAGCTCGTGACGGCGTGACGGGTGGGAGTAGAGGTTGATCGCCGCAGCGGCGTAGTTCGGGATCGCCCGGACGCCGAAGGCGTCGGTCTCCGTCGCGATGTTGGCCAGCACGAGCGAGACGAAGTCGGACGCCGTCATCTCCGCGTCGCGGGTCATGTCCCACGCCGCGCCCCAGCACAGGGCCCGCGCCAGCGAGTCGTCGAGCAGCCGCAGGCCGTTCACGACCGTGTGCAGCGAGCGCTCGTCGAGCCGGATCTTGGCGTAGGTGAGGTCGCCGTCGTTCAGCAGCAGCAGGTCGGGCTGCTTCTCGCCGACCAGCGCGTCCACCGCGGACAGGTCGCCCTCGATGTCGGTCTCGAGGTTGCTGCGACGGACCAGCCGGCCGCCCACCTCGTCGTACAGGCCGATGCCGAGGCGGTGCCTGCGCAGGGTCGCGTTGTCACCCGCGGCCGTCTGGCGGACGCCGAACGACGCGTAGGTGCCGTCGTCGGCGAGCTCGAACTCGGCGGCGAGCGTGTTGACGCCGCTCGTCTGCAGCCACTCCTTCGCCCAGGCGTCGAGCTCGCGGCCGGAGGCCTTCTCCAGCGCGGTGAGCAGGTCGACGAACTCGGAGTTCGCGTACGCGTGGTCCTTGAAGTACTGCCGCAGCCCGACCAGGAAGGGCTCGAGGCCGACCCAGGCGACCAGCTGCTTGAGGACCGAGGCGCCCTTGGCGTAGGTGATGCCGTCGAAGTTCACCTCGACCGCGTGCAGGTCGTAGTTGTCGGCCGCGATCGGGTGGGTCGACGGCAGCTGGTCCTGGCGCAGCGCCCAGTTCTTGCGGGCGTTGGTGAACCCGGTCCACGACTCGGTGAACTCGGTGTTCTCGACGGCGGCGTGGTAGCACGCCCACTCGGCGAACGACTCGTTCAGCCAGAGGTCGTCCCACCACTTCATCGTCACCAGGTCGCCGAACCACATGTGCGCCATCTCGTGGAGGATCACCGAGCAGCGGAACTCGTAGAAGGCGGCGTCCTGCCGGCTGCGGGGGAGGTACTCGTCGCGGAGCGTGATGGCGCCGGCGTTCTCCATCGCGCCGGCGTTGTACTCCGGCACGTAGAGCTGGTCGTACTTCTCGAACGGGTAGGGGAAGTCGAAGGCCTCCTCGAAGAACTCGAAGCCCTGCCGGGTCATCTTCAGCAGCTCGTCGGTGTCGAGGTGCTCGACCAGCGCCTGGCGGCAGTAGTGCCCGAGCGGGATCGTGCCGTTCTTCCCCTCGTAGGTGTCGCGGTGCTCGTGGTACTCGCCGGCGATCAGCGCCGTGACGTACGTCGACATCCGCTTCGACTCCGGAAAGCCCCAGCGCGCCTTGTCGTCGCCGAGTTCCTCGGGCTCCGGCGTGGGGGCGTTGGACACGACCTTCCACTCGGCCGGGGCCGTCACCGTCCACGTGAACACGGACTTCAGGTCGGGCTGCTCGAACGTCGCGAACACGCGCCGCGCGTCGGGCACCTCGAACTGCGTGTAGAGGTAGATGCGGCCGTCGACGGGGTCGACGAACCGGTGCAGGCCCTCGCCCGAGTGGGAGTAGGTGCAGTCCGCCCGGACCACGAGCACGTTCTCGGCCAGGAGCCCGCTCAGGGCGATCCGTCCGTTCTGGTACGACGAGGCCTCGTCGAGGCGCTCGCCGTTCAGCGTGATCTCGTGGACGATCGCGTCCACCAGGTCGGCGAACGTCTCCGCACCCGGCTCGCTGCAGGTGAAGCGGACGGTGGTCGTGGACGCGAAGGTCTTGTCGCCGGTCGTGAGGTCCAGGTCGATGGCGTACGACGTGACGTCGAGGAGAGCGGCGCGGGCGGCGGCCTCTTCCCGCGTGAGGTTGGTTCCAGGCATGCGGAGCATCCTGCCATCCGCTGTGATGGCCGTGACAACTCACTCCCGATCACGACTTGATGACGGATCGGGGATCCGGGCGTGGGTCGTCCGCCTGGGAGGAGCCCCTAGTAGTGGCCTGTGGGGCGGACGACCCGTGGGAATGGTGCGCGGGAAGCAGTGGTTCCCTAGGCATGACCCTCTCGGCCCCACCGTCCCCTGCCCACACCACCGACGTCGCCGACTTCTGGTTCGACCCGCTGTGTCCCTTCGCCTGGATCACCTCGCGCTGGATGCTCGAGGTCGAGCAGGTGCGCGACGTCCGGGTGAGCTGGCGGGTGATGAGCCTGTACTTCCTGAACAAGGACCGCGACCTCTCCGAGGACTACCAGGCCCGGATCGCCCGCGGGCTGCCGATCGGGCGCGTCCTGATCGCCACCGAGCAGCAGGAGGGCCCGGAGGCGCTGGCGCCGCTCTACACCGCACTCGGCACTCGGATCCACCACGAGAAGCAGGAGCTCGGGCGCGACCTGGTCGTGGCTGCCCTGGCCGACGCTCGCCTGCCGGCGGAGCTCGTCGCCGCCATGGACGACCCGTCGTACGACGAGCCGCTGCGCGCCTCCCACGAGGAGGCGATCGACCGCGTCGGCGACGACGTCGGGACGCCGACGATCGCCTTCAACGGCTCCGCGTTCTTCGGCCCCGTGCTGTCGCGGATCCCTCGCGGCGACGATGCCGGTCGCATCTGGGACGGCACGATCGCGCTGGCGGAGTACGACTACTTCTTCGAGATCAAGCGGACCCGGACCGGCGAGCTCGACTTCAGCTGACCACCAACCCGCGGGGCTAGCCTCGGAGGATGACTCCGGAACCCGCGGACCTCGCCCTGCTCGCCGTCTCCCTGGACCAGGCAGCCGGCCTGCTCGGTCGGGTGGGTGACGACGAGCTGGCGGCCCGTACGCCCTGCGCCGAGTGGACCGTCGCGGACCTCGTCGACCACCTCGTCAACACCCCGTCGGTCCTCGCCACGATCACGCGCGGCGAGGAACCGGACTGGGGCGCAGCGCCTCCGCACGTCGGCTCCGACCGGGAGGCGCGGTTCCGCACGGCCGGGGACGACCTCGTCGAGGCCTGGCGTGCCACGGGCGAGGGCGCCCAGCCGAGCCCACTGGACTGGCAGCTCGCCGAGCTGGCGGTGCACACGTGGGATCTCGCGCGTGCGCTCGACCGGCCGACCGGCGACCTCGAGCCCGCGGTGGCCGAGCGTGGCCTCGCCTTCATGCAGGCCGGGCTGACCGCCGACAACCGTGCGCCGGTCTTCGCCCCGGAGCAGCCGGCGCCGCCCGACGCGGACGCCTACACCCGGATCGCAGCCTTCGCCGGTCGCCAGGTCTGAGCCCGCCCGAACCCAGCCGCACCGCCAGAAATCGACTGGCGCCCCGTCACTAGGCTGGCGCGCATGACCCATGTCCTGTCCGCCGTCGCCTGGCCGTATGCCAACGGCCCGCGCCATATCGGCCACGTGGCCGGTTTCGGCGTGCCCTCCGACGTCTTCAGCAGGTACATGCGGATGGCCGGCCACGACGTCCTGATGGTCTCGGGGACCGATGAGCACGGCACCCCGATCCTGGTCGCCGCCGACGGGGCCGGGGTCAGCCCCAAGGACCTCGCGGACAAGAACAACGCCGTGATCGTGCAGGACCTCGTCGACCTCGGCCTGTCCTACGACCTCTTCACCCGTACGACGACGGGCAACCACTACCGCGTCGTCCAGGAGATGTTCACCACCGTCCACCGCAACGGCTACATGGTCGAGCGGACCACGAAGGGTGCCGTCAGCCCGTCCACCGGACGCACCCTGCCCGACCGCTACATCGAGGGCACGTGCCCGATCTGCGGCTACGCCGACGCGCGCGGCGACCAGTGCGACAACTGCGGCAACCAGCTCGACCCGACCGACCTGATCGACCCCCGCAGCAAGATCAACGGCGAGAGGCCGGACTTCGTCGAGACCCAGCACTTCTTCCTCGACCTGCCGGCGCTCGCCGACGCGCTGGGGGAGTACCTCCGGGGTCGCGAGGCATCCGGCACCTGGCGTCCCAACGTCATCAAGTTCTCCCTCAACCTGATCGAGGACCTGCGCCCCCGAGCCATGACGCGTGACATCGACTGGGGCATCCCGATCCCGCTCGACGACTGGCGCGACCAGCCGACCAAGCGCATGTACGTCTGGTTCGACGCCGTGATCGGCTATCTGTCGGCGTCCATCGAGTGGGCCCGTCGGCGGGGCGAGCCCGAGCGCTGGCGCGACTGGTGGAACGACCCCCAGGCGCTGTCCTACTACTTCATGGGCAAGGACAACATCGTCTTCCACTCCGTGATCTGGCCCGCCGAGCTCCTGGCGTACGACGGGCGGGGCGCGCTGGGCGGCGAGCCGGGCCCGTTCGGCGACCTCCAGCTGCCGACCGAGGTCGTCTCGAGCGAGTACATGACGATGGAGAGCAAGCAGTTCTCCACCAGCCGCGGCCACGTGATCCTGGTCGGCGACATGCTGGCCCGCTACCAGCCCGACGCGCTGCGCTACTACATCTGTGCCGCCGGCCCGGAGACCTCCGACTCCGACTTCACCTGGGCCGACTTCGTCCTGCGCACCAACTCCGAGCTCGTCGCCGGCTGGGGCAACCTGGTCAACCGGACCGCCACGATGATCGCCAAGAGCTTCGGGGAGATCCCGGCCGCCGGCCCGCTCGAGCCCGTCGACGAGTCCGTGCTCGGGGCCGTCCGGACGGGTTTCGACACGGTCGGCGACCTGATCGGCCGGCAGCGGCTGCGGGCCGCGGTCGCGGAGGCGATGCGGGTCGTCGGCGAGGTGAACAAGTACCTCACCGCCACCGAGCCCTACAAGATGAAGGACGACTCACAGCGTCAGCGTCTGGGCACGGTCCTCCACGTGGCGGCCCAGTGCGTGCTCGACTGCAACACGATCCTGGCTCCGTTCCTGCCGTTCTCGGCCAACGCCGTGTGGACGACGTACGGCGGCGAGGGCGAGCTCATGCCGATGCCTCGAATCGACTACGTCGAGGACCTCGACCCGGACGACGGCGCGGGCCTCCACGTCTACCCGGTGATCACCGGCGACTACTCCGGCACGCCGCACTGGTCGAGCCGCCCGGTCACCGTCGGGGCGAAGGTCGACAAGCCGACGCCGATCTTCACCAAGCTCGACCCCGGCGTGGTCGACGACGAGCTCGCCCGCCTCGAGGCGTGACCCGCGGGACGTCCTACGTTCCGGTCGCTAGAAGCATCAGAACGTATGACGTCCGCAGGGATCGGGCCGTCATCGCCGCCCGGAAGGATCAGAACCCGCGGGCGGAGTAGGGCCCGAGGTCGGTCCGGAAGGCGCGCCACAGCTCGCGCGTCGCTCCAGGCCGGTGCTCGGCGACCACGCCGGCGCGGTGGAGGGCGGCGAGGTTCGTCCCACCGAGGTACGGCGCCCCGAGCGCGCTCACCGGGAGGGAGACCTCGGCGTCGTCGTCGGTGCGGGACACCTCGGCGGCTCCGTCCTTGACCCGGACCCGCCAGCGACCGGCGTTCCAGGGGGCGGGCTCGTCCGCGACCTCGATCACCACGTCGCACTCGGCCTCGTACCCGCGGGCGGCCAAGGCCACGGGCAGGTCGACGAGACGCACCCACAGGCTGTCGAACGGGTGCACGATGCCGAGCCCACGGGGACCCTGGACCCAGGAGAGCAGCGGGTCGGACTCGGCGACCCCGTCCACCTTGATCGACCCGGCGAGGTCGAGGTCGACGACCCGGCGGGCCAGGGCCAGGCGCGCGGCCGGGCCGCCGGAGATCGGCCGGACGTCCACCTCGGCAGCGGGCCGGGCGTGGGGCCACTTGTGCTTGCGCTTGAACACGACGTAGCCGACGTCGCGACCGTCGCGCACGGCGAACAGGATCCGCGGCGGCTCGCCGTCGCGCTTCTCCTCGGCCGAGAGATGGCCGAGCATTGCGTAGAAGTCGTCGTCACCGACGATGGTGCCCACGCACTCCGACAGCAGTGCCAGGTCCACGTGACGACGGCGCTCGGTGACGCCCTCGTCGGTGATCGTGTGCAGCCGGGTCGTGATCGCCGCGGCCTCGTCGTCGAGGTGAGGAGCGACGAACGTGGTGCCCCGGCCCAGCTCCACCTGCAGCTCGAGCGACGCGAGGCCGTAGCCGTGCCGGCCGTAGATCCCCGGCTCGCTGGCGTGGAGAGCCGAGAGATGCCCTCCCTCACGGCGGGTCTGCTCGAAGTGGTGTCGCAGCATCGCGGTCAGCAGGCCGCGGCGACGGTGGTCGGGATGGACCCCGACCCAGGTCAGACCCGCCACGGGCACGGTGCGCCCGGAGCCCGCTCCGTCGGGTACCGACAGCTGCATCGGACGTACGCCGTAGATGCCTGCGTAGGTGCCCGGGTCGACGTCGGAGCCCACGACCTCGGC